>Ga0315282_10006042_pt1 | contig 20389 bp, 19 predicted proteins | sample YL17G07_20_MG_FD_203693 | JGI IMG/M metagenome (GOLD analysis project Ga0315282, IMG submission 203693) | Sediment microbial communities from Yellowstone Lake, YNP, Wyoming, USA - YL17G07_20 | ecosystem: Environmental > Aquatic > Freshwater > Lake > Sediment | place: USA: Wyoming | collected... | reverse complement strand
CCTGGTTGACGCCTTTCTTCCGGATCAGTTGATAATCATAGAGATACGTGTTTTGCTGGGTTGAGTCCGTGGCTGAGACGGCCGATCCCTCCGCTTCGGCGGAAGTCTGGTCCTGCCCGCTGATCGGGTGAGACCATTGCATCTTGACCACACCCCGGATCGTTTCCACGACTTCCTCACGGCAGACGAAATAGTACACGAAATTCTGAAGCTTCTGACAATAGCGTTCTGCCGCCTCCAAGGCGCTCTTCAGGACAGGGTCATCCGCGGAGATCTTCGGGCCCTCTTGGGCGGCAGGCAGAAATAGAGGCGCAGCCGCGATCAGGAACGCAAAAACGAAAGCTCCTATTTTCCAAAAGGCTTTCATTTTCCCCACCACTCTCCGGGCCGCCTAACTGGAATCAGATTAGCATTACTCCCAAGAAACTGCAAGCCGTATCAATGATGATTGAACTGTAATAGAAGGGATGGGAATATGATTTATAAGAAACTCCTTTTCTGCAGCGCCGGCTCAATTAGCATTCATGGCACCAATGTTGCCTCACGCCAGAGTTGAGGATGATAAATCGGGGCGTCTCAGGATGGCTCTGTGCGGATTTCCACAGGAAGAGCAGCTTTGTGCGACGCACATGGACCCCAGCGCGCCGGGAAAAGGGCACAGGACCGCGACCATTTTCATCTCTGGCGCATCACGGGCAGCACCACGTGAGACGAATGGATGGAGTTCCGCTCGACGGTAAGGACTGGGATGCCTTCCTTGGGATACTTGTCCTTGAGCGCATCGTCGTGACCCGCGATGGCGATCCGTATGGAGTGCCCCTTCTTAAAGACCGTCGATATCGGAAACAGGGTGATCGCGATCTCGGCCACTTCGCCCGGCACGAGTGGCAGGCCGTCGGCTTTTTTGAATGTGTGATAAACGCCGAGCGGCGTGTATGGCGCCGTCGCCGGGTCGACCGTCTTCCTGTGAATCGCCCGCAACATGCCCTCGGTTAGGTACGAAACGCGACCGTCGGGTCCCACATCCTCGAGATACACATAAAAAGCCCCATCCTCATGCGTAGAAGCAGTATAAAGTGTCGCCGTCGGGCTTCCCGTCAGTTCGAGGTCCTCGGCGAGGGGGGTGGACGTGTAAGTCAGGAGCTTTTTATCCTCGTCTTTCCGGTCCACATAGGAAACGGGCTTTCCCATCTGGCTCATCCAGCGGTTCTCTAACCCGGTCGTGGCGGTGAAATTGACCGTATAACTATCGCTGCCATGGCCGTCGGATACGGGATTAGAAGCCAGACTGTGCTCGGCCGCCAGATACCAGGTTTCGTTGACGATGCCCTCCGGAGGCCAAACAGAGGTTTCCCTCCAAGTGTTTGCAACGTAAGTGAAATAGATAATCCGGCGTTTTTCCTTTTCTTCGCCGGTCCTTTTCAGATGCCGGTCGAAATATTCGAAGAAATCGTCCTTTGCGAACTCGCTCCCGCCCGGGTACTCCCGGGAATTCTCGCCGAACGGGTTGACAAATTCATTCTGGGGATGCCCGGCCGGAAGAAGCACGACCTTCTGGGGGGTGTGGAAAGTCAGGAATTTTTCTAGGGCGCCTTCGGCGACACCGGCATCCATCCATCCGGCCCAGGTGGTGGTGTTGACCTGAGCTTTTTCAATTCTGTCCCTGTACTCATAAACGCTGACGTCCTCAAAGGCGATACCAAGATCTTCAGAAAGCCTGGAATCTTTGAATTCCATAAGGCGCACAATGTCCTCCACGTCGGGTGTGTGTCTGTGGTCTTCCACCGCCTGATTGAAGATGGCGCGGTCCTTCCCTCTCGGACGCTTCAACCCTTTGATCAGGGACCGGAGATAAAGAGTCTCAAATAACGATAATCTCTTGCCCGAATCTATGCTCCTGACCTTGCCGAAGTCATCGATGTCCATGGCCTTGACCATCCCTCCCCAGATCCGGACAAATTCCGAGGACCCGAGACCTCCTGGTTTGACGGTTTGTCGGTAGTCATCAAAATCAGGAGCCTTGGGATAGACGGCTTTGAGTTCCGGCCTTTGGGTGGCGCAGGCCATGTCTGCGGTCGTTCCCGAATAGGACTTTCCGAAGGCGCCGACCCTCTTGTTGGACCAGGGTTGCCGGGCGATCCAGTCGATGGCCAGCCCCATGGCATCGACCTCATTGGGCGGGTATTCGCCCAGCCGGGGGCCGCTGGACTGGCAGGAGCCGGGAGATTGAATCCAGACAAATGCATACCCCTTGTCGAGGAATCGGCGGGCACCTTGGAAGTTGGGATCAGGCTTGCCGAAATAGGTCTGGAGGACTTTGGCCAGCCACCCAGACTCCAGTTGCCCCGAATAGCGCGAGGTCGTCATCAGGGCCGGGATTCTTTCATCGTTCTTCAGGCTGGGGGGCAGCCAGACGCTGATCCAAACGTTGGACTTCTCGTTGAGCTGGAGATAATGGGTGGCATTGATCGGGAATCCGGCCGGAGTTTTGCGGCTCTCATAGTCCGGCGCAAAGAGAATTCCGAGGACAATTAGGATGCTAGCAAGCGCAACCAATCCTGCCAAAACACGGCCGATCGTTTTCAGCAGGGGTGACTTTTTATGAGACAACATTACGTTCTTCCTCCTTTTCGGCGGCGCTGGCCGAGTGAGCTTCTTCATGTCGACCTTCCAATCCAACTATTGTGGGAAGTATAGGACATGGCGCGAAGGGACGTCAAGGAAAGCTGGGAATGGCTCGCCCTCTTGGCCTCCCCCCGACGGGCTTAGGCATAGAGGCCGCAGTGTCTTGGATACACAGACCGGCTTCGATGGTTCCGCTGAAATTGACATTTGCCTCTTGTGCGATTAATCTCTCCTGCGTCTTATCTCTGCTCGTCATCTTGGTTTTCGCGGCTGTCGTCGGCGCCCCACTCGCCGCCGGCCAGGCCAATAAACAGCCTAGCAAGCCGCAGCCCATCACGACCAATAAAGACAAGCTTCTGACGCTTGCCGTCCAGGGCCAGATCGTCCCGGCCCAGGTTACCCGCGCCTATGCGACCACCTGGGATGGAAAGCTGAAGGCCGCGATAGGGATCGGCGGCATTAATTACAACCTGAAGATCGGCGACAAGGTCTTCGCCTGGGCCTCAGGCGACAGGGCTACGGTCGGTGTGGCGACGGAAGGAATTGGCGAGGACAGGTTCAACAGTGCTTGGCTCACCTATACGTCTTTCGGAAACGAAACGCGCTTCCTGAGTGGCAAGGCGAGCGGGGAGCCCCAGCCTCACCGGCAACTGGCACATCCAGACTTGTTTCCCGCCCGACATCTAGAAGTATGGCCTGGACGAGCTGCGCTATGGAGATCTCGTGCTTCTGAAGGATATCCAGACGGACTACTGGAAAGGGTATTATCGGGGCGGAGCGACCGTTGGAGTCGTCAGCAACGGTCCGAGTGATATGTCGGGTCTGGGCATAGGTGTCACTCCAATTCTCTCCACCAGGGCCGGGGAAAATCATCTCCGAGCGATTGCGCCCCGGCCATCCTGGCCTGCATCGGCAATGAGGCGGAAGTCCTGACCGGCGAAGCCAAAGGTGCCAAGCGGATTTATATCGGAAGGCACGCTGGCTCGGACGACAAGGTTTGGTTCCCTAAGGAGGTCAAAGAGAAACTCGCCTTGAACGATAAAATCCAGGTCAAAGCCCGGGGTGTCGGTCTCAAGATCGAAGGTTTCGAAGATGTGAGCGTGAACAAGCTCTCCCCCGAGCTGTTGGAGAAAATGGGCATCACGACAGAGGGCGGTCAGCTCATCGTTCCCGTGGTGATGGAAGTGCCGGGGTATATCATGGGCTCGGGGCTTGGATCTTCGTTTATCGAGTCCCTTAATTACGACATCCAGACGACCTGCCCGGAGATCGTGGAGGAATGCGGCTTGAAAAAGCTCCGGCTCGGGGATGTCGTGGCCATCAAAGGCGCCTACGATTTCAACGGAGCAGGGAGATACGAGGGGGCGGTGACCATCGGCACTGTCATCCACGGGTTCAGCAGCTACGGCGGGCACGGCCCCGGCTTGAACCCGATTCTGAGCGCCTTACCGGGGAAAATCAAGACCCGGATCGACCCGAACGCGAACACGGCCTGTTATCTGGGGATTAAAGCCAGATAATCGATTAAGCCTCTTCGACCACCGTCCAACCGAGTGCGCCGGCCAGGGCGTACACCGGCTCCTTGAGGTCGCCGTAGAACGTGACCCGGTGCCAGCCCCACTTGTCCCACATCGTAAAAAGCTTCTCGATATCACCGAGGGGCTCGGCGACGAGCTTCGTCCGGCAGGCCCGGTCATCCGGGTCGTTGCCCAAGGCCTTGCCCTGGTGAAGAATGATCTCTTTTCGTGCGTCAGATATCTCGACGGTCGTGGTCATGTATCCCTCCGGGAGGAGCGAACGCACGCAAGCTCCCTGCCGGTCTTCGGAGTGGGTCAGGATCTGGAAGGGGTTTGCGGCGCCTTTCGGTCCGAATGGCCGGTTCGGGGCCACGCAATGGGCATAGATGATCTGCCGCTTCGACGTATCGATGACCGGGTCCGAGATGTATCCGGGCCGGCCCTGGGTCAGGATCGAAAAAGCGACCATTGTCGCGGCGGAAGGAACGTCGCATTCGCATCCGCCGACAAGCGCTTGATTGTTCAACTCGTGGAAACCCAGGCAGGGGTATGCATGGATGTGGCCTCCGTAGAAGCCCGCCAGACAGTTGATCGTGATGGCGTTCGCGCCGTGTTTCTTCATGACCGCCTTTTCGCCAAGATACATGGCCGCCGAGTTCACGAGTTCGTCTTGTGAAACGCCTTCGACCAGGGCCGCGGTTTTGAGCCAGCGGTCGGCAATGGCCCGCGCCTCGTCCTTGTCTGCAGCTGCCCAGGCTTCATTGAGCTCCGAGAACGGGAGATAGTCGACAGGGATGCTCATAACATTCTCTGAACGGGCCGCTTCGGGACCTCGGAAGGCTAGAATTTTTGAGGCCTTCATCCGCCGGATCGCCTCCACGACCGGCAAGGTCGCAACCTTGTCGGGCTTGCAGGCAAGATCTCCGGGACGGGGCGTGCTTGCCTTGCGCACTCTGGACGTGGCCGCGGCGAAATCGAATGACGGGCCTGAGGCCTTGGCCGTTTCGAAGCACTTCACGGCCGCAGCCAGGTCCTCCATCCGGGGAGAAGCCACAAAGCCCAGGTTGAATGTTCCCGCGCGGAGATAGCCCGCCGTGTAAACGAGGAAGCCACCGCTCCCGCCGTACTGGAAATCGGCATAGAGCACGGGCTTGCCTGAGGTTATCATCGTCTGGGCGACGCGGTTCCAGCAGTTCAGCTGGTAGACAAGGTAGCCATCAATGGCTTGAGACTTATCGCTTTCCAGGATGCTGCGGGCTTGCTCTTCGCCGCTGGCCATCGAGGGCAGGAAAGTGAAATTTCTGCATCGGTTGGTTAACTCCGCGTTGACGCGCTCCATGACGGGCACGAAGTCGAACCCCTTGTTCGGCCAGTCCGGACCTTCCTGCTTTGGGCCGTGGAGGGCATAGACGATGCGGATTCGCGGCTCCTTCCCCACGGCCTGAGCGCTCAGCCAGCGCGGGGCCCCCAGCAGCGCCGAGGCCCCGGCGCAGCCAGCGCAGTCCACCAGGAATCGCCTCCGGTTTATCCTATGGACAGCCCAACCTATCGGAATTTGCGAATCGTTATCTCTCCGCATCGTGATATTCTCCTTCGCCTGGTTTAGGGGTTCAGGGCTCAGACACCCCCCTCGAAAAACCGGACTCTCCGCATCGCTTTCAGACCCGGGCCCCGAGCTCGTCAAAAATATATCTTCAGCCCGCGACCATTGTCAAGGAACGGAAAATATGGAACAATAAAGAAAAGAACAGGGACACATCGCTTCATTCAGGAGAAAAACATGGAATTTTCTGATCTGATCCAAAAAAGATACAGCGTTCGGGCCTATAAAACATCGCCTGTGGAAGAAGAGAAGCTTCATCAGGTGTTGGAGGCGGCGTGTCTTGCTCCGACGGCGGCCAACAAGCAGCCGTTCCGATTCATCGTCATCAAGACCAAGGGCCGGGAAGAGGATCTCAAACGCATCTACGGCCGTGAGTGGTTTATCAAGGCGCCAATCGTTATCTGTGCCTGTGCCGTAATTTCCGAAGCCTGGACTCGGAGGGACGGAAAAAATTACGCCGACATCGATACGACGATCGCCATGGACCATCTCATCCTGGCCGCCGCCGAGCTCGGACTCGGGACCTGCTGGATCGCCGCTTTCGACCCGTCGGAGGCGCGGAAGATACTGAAATTGCCCGCTGGTGTGGAGCCGGTGGCCATCACTCCCCTGGGTTACCCGGCGGATGAATGGAGGGCCAAAACCAGGCGCCCTCTTTCCGAGCTCGTTCAATACCTGAAATAGCCGCAGCCGGCGCATCTTCGCTGATTCTCAGTCTATGATCGCCTGGTACGCCAATCTCAAGACTTTTTGATCCAGGTTCAGACCGCCGCTGGGATGGAGCTGCCCCATGAAGATGGCGATCATCTCCTCTTTCGGGTCGACAACGAACGACGTGTAAAAGAATCCGCCCCAAAAAAAAGAGCCGACCGTCCCCAATTCGGTTAGGAACTTCGGCTCCGTGTTGACGCCGAAGCCCAGCCCGTAGCCCTCGCCCTCGAGCTTGCCCTGAACGTGGTTCAACTTGATCAGCTCCACAGACTTTCGACTCAGGAGCCGCGTCCCGCGGAGCTCGCCGTTGTTCAGCATCATCTGGCAAAATCGGAAATAATCTTCCGCCGTCGTCGAGAGCCCGGTCCCCCCGGAAAAGAAGGTGCCCGGTCCGCGAAAAGGATAATCGGCCGAATAGGAGAAGTCGCCCTCTACGATGGGTTTGTCGGGAAAACGCAGGAGTCCCTTTCCCGGATAAAAGGTGTAGGCCGTCGCCAGCCTCGAGATTTTCTTTTCAGGCAGGTAGAAATGGGTGTCCCCCATCCCCAGCGGTTTGAAGATCCGCTCCTCGAAGAATCGGTCGAGAGGCACCCCGGAGACCACTTCGACAAGGTAGCCGAGGACGTCGTCCGCCAGGCTGTATTCCCACGCGTCGCCGGGCTGGAAGAGGAGCGGGAGACCGGCCAGTTTTTTTACGGCCGCACCGATCGTTCCCTCCTGCTGCAAAAGGCCCGAGCCGACTCCAGCCTTCCGGTAAAGCTTTCCCAGCCTGGGATTCCATTGATATGTCAAACCCGAGGTGTGGGTCAAGAGATGGAGGATCGTGATCGGGCGTTTCGCGTCCACAAGGGCTGATTGAGGAGACGTTGCGTCCTGGGGGTAGGGAGGATCCATGACCTTCATGCTTTTGAATTCAGGAATGAAATCGGCGACGGGCTCGCTGAGCATGAACCGTCCCTCTTCGTAGAGAATCATGACGGCGACGGAGGTGATGGGCTTGGTCATGGAGCAGATTCTGAAGATGTTGTCGGTGCGCATGGGCCTGAAGGTTTCGCGGTCGGCCATACCAAAAGCCTTGAGATACACGACCTTTCCTCGGCGGGCCACGAGCGCCACGGCGCCGGCGATGCGTCTCTCGGAGATCGTTTTTTGGATGGCGCTGTCAATCCGCTCGAGCCTTTTTGAAGAGAGGCCGGACTCTCCCGGGGTGGCGGTGGGCGTCTTCTTAGAGCATGCCAGGCCAAAGAGCATGCACACCAGGACCAGGCAAAGCGCAACCTTTCGGCTAGACTTGTCCATGACTCCTCCTTTTCTTTCCGGACTCATTATATATCAAACTGAGCGTGACCGGGAAAAGGGGACAGCCATCTTTTTTTGTCATTTGTAGTTTTGACCAAAAACGAGATAAGATAGAAAAAAATGAGCTCTGCCGATTCCCACAGACCCTACATTCCGGTCCGGCTGAACAACTGGCTCATCGAACCTTTGCTCAGGGGATTGAGAAAGAGCATTGCCCGGCTCTTCAGCAAGTATGACCTTTTTCCGGCCCTGGATATCTGCTGCGGCGCAGGAAGACAATGCTCTCTCGCCCGCATCGACCGGAAAATCATGGTTGGGCTGGATAGGAACATCAGGATTCTGGAGTACTCGAAGGCCAGGCAGCCTGACCTTCCCTTTGTCTGTGGAGACGGTTCTCGCCTGCCATTCAAGGATACTTCATTCAAGGGCATCTTGTTCTCTTTTTCTCTCCATGACAAACCGCCTGATTTACGGTCTCAGATGATCGCCGAGGCAAAACGCCTTCTGGTTCCAGATGGGAGAATGATCCTGCTCGATTTCGAGCCGCCCTGGAATCTGCGATCCAGGTTGGGGTGGCTTCTTACGACCTCCGTGGAAAGACTCGCAGGCACAGACCATTTCCGGAACGGTCGTGAATTCCTTAGAGAGGGCGGCCTGCGGATCTTTATGGAGAGAAACGGTCTGATCGAACTGCGGCGATATCCCATCGACGAAGGTAACAGTGCCATCGTGTTGAGCACTTTCTCGCGGTGAAAACCGGGAGAGGATAGGCCATTTTTCTATTTATCTCTGTTAAAAGGTGGCCTGCCGCTTTCCAGCCACTGATAAATCGATTCGCTGTGATCTGCCACTCGTAGCTCATCGCTGATAGCTCATGGCTCACCCGTTTTCTTTCCATTCCTGCATGATCGCGGCGAAGCAGGTGAGCCCGCTGGCGATAACAGTGCCGTATCCGTGGCCGGGGCTGGTCCAGGCGCCGGCCAGATATAGGTTCTTGATCGGAGTCTTCTGGGGAAGACGTCGCGGCCCCGAGTTATCCAGCGTTTGATCCCAGCCGTAGATCGCTCCGCGGTAGTTTCCGGTGTACCGCAGGTTGGTTAACGGGGTCCCGATTTCTTTCACCTCGATCGACTTGGCGAGTCCGGGCAGGAGCTTCTCTTCGACCCTTTTGATCAGGATATCCGCCATCCGCTCTTTCTCCGCCCTGTAGGCGTCCTTTCTCCCCTGGAAATAATCGGCCTGGTACTTCTTCCAGGGGTCAAAACCTTGGAGAACAATGATATTGATGGTGTTCTTTCCCTCAGGCGAATACCCCTTGTAGAGGTTATCATAAAGGGTCAGGCCGAAGCCCGATCTCTCCACTTCGGCGTTCAACGCGGCTTTATAACCGGCGTCATCATCATATCCGGGTTCGTAGAAGACCTCGCTATCAGTAATCCCCACTTCTTTCACGAGGTCTTTCTTCAACCCCAGAAAAACCTGGAAACTGGAAAGGCTGACACTGAATGTGTCCATGCGTGCCAGATAATCCTTGAGGTATTCCTTCTCCTCCATCATCGTGTGGAAAGTGTCGTAGGCATTGGCGTTGGAGACGACCACTTTCCCTGAATGCTCTGTTCCGTCTGCCGTTCTAACCCCCAAAGCGGCGTGATCTTTAACTAGAATGTTGCTCACCTTGGTCCGCAGAAGGACTTTTCCGCCCCGGTCTTCGATGAACTTAGCCAAGGCGTTGCTGATCTTCTGGGATTTTCCGACGGGATAGTATCCTCCGGCCGTAAGATAGCTGATGAGCGGAAAAGCATAATAGAAGCTCGATAGCCTCGATGGGGGCAGGCCGAAATATCCCCACAGCGAGGAAACCACGGCCTTGAGTTTGGGATTCTTGATGAAGGTATCCTGGACTTGTCCCCAGGTGCTGCTGGAGAACTTGAGCAGATAGGGATAGTCTTTTGCAAGTGTTGAAAAATCGACTTTGCCGCCCGACCTCGAGTAGCGGTTGACATCATCGGTCAGGCCCTGCATCGCCCTAAAAAGGTTCTGAATGCCTTCCTTCTCCTCGGGAAAATGGCCGGCCAGGGTATTGATGTATCCCTCGATATCCTTTTGTGGCACTCGGAAATCATAATCCGGGAAAATGGCCCGGTAGAGGACCTTGTGGGGGACGAATTGTATATCTGTGATCTCCGGGAATCCCTCGATGAGGTTGTGAATGCCGTTTCTTTCCCCGACCGTGGTTGAGTGCAGGGAGGCATCGAAGACAAACCCGCCGGGCCGTTTGAACGTGGTGGCATATCCCCCGGGGACCTGGTGTTGTTCCAGAACCAGAGCTTTGAATCCCTGGCGGGCAAATGCGGCCGCGCAGCTCAAACCGCCCAGCCCTCCTCCGATAACGACGGCATCCCATTGATCTTTCGGTGACGAAAAGCTATCGCCCCTGGGAAAGGAGTCCCAATTGAGCGCCAGAGCCGGGATTCCCGCCAAAACAGACTTCAAAAAATCTCTTCTGACCAGTTTGCTTTTGAGCATCGTTCCCTCCCTTGTGATCGACCTTGTTTGTCATTACTAAACCTGAAATCCGGAAAAGTCAAGCCTGAATCTCGACCCCGAGCCGGCTGGCGGTCATGAGATAGAAGATGGCCGGCGATTTCCAGCGGCCCCATGGGGCAGCGATCTCCCGGACCTTCTTCTCATCGATCCGTTTATCGTGATAGTAGTAGTGGGCGATGCTCCTTTGTATGCCGAGATCATCCGCAGGGACGGCGTCCAGTCGCCCCATCCCTCTGATCAGGACATATTCCGCCGACCAGCGGCCGATGCCCTGGAGTTTTGTTAGCTCGGCGATGACTTCCTCACTGCTTGAGCGGCTCTTGAGTTTTTCGGGATCGAAACGCCGGCCGGCGACGAGGACAGCAAGATTGCTGATCGCCCTGGCCTTGTTGGTGCTGAGTCCACACCGTCTGAGTCTTCCGATCCTGACGGTGGCGAGCCTCTCGGGTGTGGGGAAACCAAAAAAGACCTTGCCCTCGACCGTCAGCCTATCTCCGAACTTTTTGATGAGTCGATGCTGGATCGCCCTGGCTGCGGCGAGCGATATCTGCTGTTCGCAAATGGCATAGACAAGCGCTTAGAACACGGATTCAACCAATGGAAAATTGAGACCTCTCAGCCGCTGGGTGAGGACGCTCATGACCGGGTCTCTTTCCATGGCCTGGTAAAATGGGTTGAGGTCCAGGTCAAGATGGAGTAGCGCGTGAACGACCGAGCGAAATTCATTTCGCCTTTGCTGACTCAGCCTCGCGTCACTCTTGAGTTCGACGCAAAGACTGGGGCAGCTTTCAGTCCCTTGGCTTTCGACGGTAGCCAGGGCGATCTTACCTCTTGAACTCACAACCTTCCAGAATTTTCCGTTTTCATATCTCCTGACCTGAGGATCTCCGCTGGAAAAGATGGTCATGCGCAGGTCGAAGTTGTAAGGAGGGATGGGCGTAAGGCCGAATTTTGTCGTGCAAATCACTTCAAAATCAAATGTAACAGATTGAAGCCGGGGTCCGCAATCCCTTTCTGGTTGTCCGGATTTGGCTGGAATTCCCTTCGTCGACTAGGGGGCTCATGGAAGCATTTCTTTTTCTGTGATCAAGGGGCTTTGGAAAGGGCTTTGCTCCCCAAGCTCCGATCGGCGGCCCGCCTCATGGTCGCTGCAGCCCTTCCCAAAGCCCCTCCTCCACCATCAGATGATTGGAAATGCTTACAGCTCATTTAAATATTGGCAAATATTCGCACGTCGGCTATACTAGGAACCGGTTTGGAGAAGAGAGCAAAAATGAGTGAGTTTTTCGTACGAACCAGGATCCTCGGTTCTATGATCGTCGGGATTTCCGTTATTATTTATTTTGCGGCCGCGCCCGTCCTGGCCCAGAGGGCCTTGACCCCGGAGCCGTATCGTTTTTTTATCGGTGGGCTCACTCTGCGAGATTCATTCAGCGGTGATTTCAACGGCACGCTCGTCTTGGGCAACTCCGAGAAAGCCTTCTACGTGCCCAAGCTCGATCCGCATATGGGTTTCGGGGTGAGATTTGGAGGCTTGGGTAAAGCCGGACTCTGGAGCGTCTCTCTGGTGAGGTCCGCTCACAGGGCGACCTTCCAGGGAAAAGAGAGCAGCGCTTCCTACCATGCCCTCGAGGTCAGCGGCCTGGGCTACCTGGTCAGAAAGTTCCCCGTGCGCCCGTACGTGCTTGTTGGTTTTGATATCCCCTGGGCCTCGGTCAGTCAGGGTGCTGAAAAGGATGGACTGCTGAGCGACGCCACTTACCTTGGCGTGGGCATCCACGCCGGCGGCGGGCTCCTGGCCTTCGTTTCACCGCGTGTCTTCCTGATGGGCGGCGCTCAATACCGGTTCCTGGGGTTCCTCTATGCGAGCGGTCCGGGAAGGAACCGGGATGTCACCAATCTCTATGTCAACCGGACGGGCCCCCGCCGCGATAAATTTCTGCGGGTCCAGGGCCTCTGTCTGGAATTCAGCATCGGCTATCTTTTATAAGAAGTGAGCACAGAGCAGTGAGCTGTGAGCAGTGTGAGCACCGAGCATTGAGCCGTATGCCCAGAGCAGTGGCAGGAGCAGTTCTTTACTTCGCCATTTCGATGGAGAGCGCCAGCGGTTTGCGAGGAAGCATCTCATCCCGAATGGCCGTGTGATAAACGAACACGGCCATGACAATCGCCGACTGAATCAGGTCCTCGCTGGAACAGTGGTCGTAGACGTCCTGATTGGTGTGGTGGAGCGCCGGAGAATAGTCGATCGGGTCCTGGATGAACTGGAATCCGGGAATTCCGATATAATCAAAGGGCAGATGGTCGGTCCCTTCGGTCGGCTGGAGTGCGATCGTCGTCACCCCGATATCCCGGAGCGGTTTCATCCATTCTTCGAAGATCGGACGAACTTGGAAATTCTCCTGGATGTAGATGCCCCGGATCCGGCCAGAGCCGTTGTCGTAATTGAAGTACCCCGAAATCTTGTTATAGTCGGGCTTTATAATCAACTTCTTGGAATCGCCGAGGGGGTTGCGCCAATTTTTTTCATAGGCTTCCCAATCGGGTTTTTCCAGGGTCTTCCTGTCTGAGTCTCCGAAATGCTTGAAGACATAGCCGCGAGAGCCATAAAAGCCTTCCTCCTCTCCCGTCCAGAGACCGGCCCGGATGGTCCGGCGCGGTTGTACCCCGAGGGCTTTCAGGATGCGCATGGCCTCCATGGTCACCATGCAGCCGGCAGCGTTGTCGACCGCGCCCGTGCCGCTGGCCCAGGAGTCGATGTGCCCGCCGAGCATGACCAGTTCGCTCTTCTTGTCCGTTCCCGGGATCTCCGCTACGACGTTGTATCCTTCCCGATCCTGATCGTAGATCGTGTTCCGCACCTCGACCTCGAGCGTCACCGGAACCTTGAAGTCCAGGATGCGGCAGATCCGGGCGTACGGTTCAGCGGCCATAACGATGCGGGGGCTCTGGTTGGGCGTGATGTGGTCCTTGCCGTTGCCCGCGTAGGCATCGACATGGACGGTTCCGAAATCGCTCATATAGCCATCACTTGTTTGGACCAGCACGCCTACATCCTCGGCTCCGTAGAATGTGACCAGCTCCTCCCACTTGAGTTCCTCCGGCTTTTTTTCCTCTTCCTTGGGCTTCAGCGGGATCGGCGTTTCGGTCAGCTCCTTGAGATCCTGATCGGAGAGCCGTCTGGCGATGGGCTTGAAGGAGGGATGGACCTGGCGAGGGGGCTGGGTAAAAACGATCGCTCCCTTGAGCCTGCCCTTGTATTTTTCGAGGTCGGCCTTGGTCTTGATCAGGGCCACGATGGGCTGACCCGTGATCTTACCCTTTGTGCTCAGTGTCCAGGGCACAGGATAAGCTACGATCGGCTGGTAGGCGGGCGCGATCAAGTGGACGGAGACGTACTCGTTCGACCAGCCCGGCCCGAACTCGCCGCTCGGCTCGACCGCCACATTCTCCATTCCGTATTCTTTGAATTTCGCGACCGCCCAGTCATAGGCCCTCTTCATGGCGGGCGTTCCGTTGATGCGGGGGCCGATGACGTCGGTCATGTAGCTCAGGTTTTCCATGATGCGGGAGCGGTTGACACCTTCGTCCCAGATGCGATTGACCATTTTGGTGTCGGCTTTGTCCCCGGGGACGAAACGCTCGGAGTGCTCCTGCGAAAATGAAAACGATAAGACCAGGATGGCAAACAAGAGACTTGCTGCCAGAAGACGTTTCAGTTTCATTACGTTCCCTCCTCACAGAGTGGTAAAACGGTATTATATTTTATTCTTCTTTGTCCGCAAAGGGAATTTTGGGCAGTGGTTCGCAGGCGCTATTTCGTCTTGCGCATCCGGAAGGTGATCTTCTTGCTCTTGGAGATGCTGACGTGTCCGCCGATGGGAACGGCCAACACGTCTCGGGTGATGTTATGGCCGAAATTCGAGACCGAGAGGATCGGCAGTGGGTATCCCTGTCTGCGTCTGCGTTTAATGATATCGCTTAGATACGTGCCGATGAATTTCAGCGCTTCTCTTTGGTGTTTTCGGTATGTCCCGTTCTTGTTGTGGAGGCTCAGCGACCCGATGACGATGCCGCGGATGTTCCTGAAAATCTTGTGACGCCTCAGGGCGGCCAGCAGTCGGTGCAGATCTTCGACATCAATCTGGATGTCCTCGAAGAAAAGGACGTACTTTCGCCAGTTGAACTTGGGCGGGTTGACTCGGTTCAGGAAGTTGACGAAAGTGGAGAGGTTCCCCCCGATCGGGATGCCCGAGAACTTACGGCGGGGCGGAGGGGTCAACCATTGCGACCCCTGGTATTGGATTTCATTGCCCGCGACGAGACCCTGAATTTTTTTGAGGTTGCCCCGGCCGAGCTTGAGCGAGGGAAAATAGACGACCGGGACACGGGAGGAATAATATATTTCGTTGGCCAGGAATGTGAAATCGGAGAAGCCGAGGAAGATCGGCCTGCGCTCCCGAATGACCCGGGAGTCCTTGCGGTCGAAACGGAAGGCCAGGTCTTCGGCACCCGTTCCGCCGGCGACCGAAATGATGAGGTCGTGGTCCCGGATGGCCTTCTTGAAGTCCTCGTGGCGTTGTTCGGCCGAGGCCGTCACATGGTCGATCTTTTCGTCAGAAGAGAAAAGAAAAGGACTGAGATAGACGTTTTCGAGAGAGAGTGTTTTTTTGACGAGGTTGACGGTTCGGTTGAGCGCCCTTTTATCGTGGCGCGAGAGGCAGGTGGAAGGGGCGATGAAACAAGCTTTCTCGATCCGCTTCTCGTTCATTGATCGTATAGCCTTGGCCAATCTCTGCGATCTTGCTCAGGATGAAGACCCGGCGCTAAACGCCATATTATAGCACGATTGGCCATTAAAAAAGTCAAGTCAAAAGCGTCCGAGGCTTCTGCTACTCGGATCTAAGTAGCTGATAATAGACTAAATAAGCAATTGCGGCCTTTTTTTGCGTAAAATATTGGCCTGGGATTTGAAAAAACCAGGCCAATCCGGCTAACGTGTTGAGATTAAAGGAATTGCCTGAGTTTGCGGACTCTTGCGATGGGACGGAAGGATCGACCTTCGAGGTCGGGGTCCCCCCTCTGCGTCAGCTCCCTTTTGCCGGGTCGGCCGGGGAGGAGGGGAGCATATGCTCCTGGAGCTGCTTTTCCAGCTGCTGCTGGGGTTTGACTCCGATCAGCCGCTCGGCCTCGGCACCGCCCTTGAAAACGATCAGCGTCGGTATGGCCATGATCTTGTATCTCTGGCCTATCTGGAGGTTCTCATCGGTGTTGAGCTTCACGAACTTTATCTTCCCGCTGAGCTTTGCAGCCAAGGCTTCGACGATCGGCCCCATCATCATGCAGGGGCCGCACCAAGGCGCCCAAAAATCAACAACCACGGGGAGCGCGGATTTCAAGACCTCGGCTTCAAAAGTGCCGTCCGTAACATCCATAATATTGGCCATTTCAACGTTCTCCTTTTAGAAAGTCTTTGAGAAGACCACGGACGCGAACATCGGATATCCTGTAACAGATCCGCCTTTTTTCCCGCTTCCCCTTGATGATTCCCTCCCGTTTGAGGATTTTGAGATGCTGAGAAACATTCGGCTGAGAGATGGACAGGCATCTCTCGATTTCCGAGGCGCAGCAACGTTCCGTGGCGATTTTCTCCAGAAGCTTGAGGCGGGCGGGATGGGCCAGTGCCTTGAACTTCCGGGAGATCTTTCGATATTTCTCTTTCTCTGTCATCTATCTGTTGTCAGAGGTATTACAAAATCATTATATAAAGAAATTATTATATATTATTCTCGTTCTTTGTCAAGTCCATAAAATCGCAAAGTGAGCATTTCCAATCATGTGCTGGTGGAGGAGGGGTTTTGGGAAGGGCTGCAGCGACCATGAGGCGGAGATCAGCCCGAACAAGCCGTTTGCCCGTCGTCGGCCCCCCGTTCCCCCGTTCAAACTTGTGCGGAGATGGGGGCAGGCGTGTGGGCTCCCCACCTTGCCTTGACTGAAGACGCGTCCACATGCGCGTCTTCGGGATATCGTCTTTTTCTGAAGACGCGTTCCCAGAATATTAATGAGTGATATTAACCTACCCAACCCTCCCTGCAATCAGGGAGGGGCCCGAAACCAGCTCGCGTCTTCAGGGCAGGCCGGAGCTTGGGGAGCAAAGCCCTTTCCAAAGCCCCGTAATCACAGAAAAAAAATGCTTCCAAATGGCCTTCTTACTCGTTACCGGGCCCAAGAGGTTGCTTCGGAGAGGCCGATTTGGCAAAATACCTATAGAGAGGAAGGAGGTGAGCAAGATGTGGTGGCCATTTGGACACGGCTGGTGGTTTCTGGGCGGATTTATTTGGCTTTTCTGGATCGCCATTCTCGTTGGCCTGGTCTACTTCATCAAGTGGGTGGCCCGGCAGAATAAGCCAAGGGAGACGAAGACCGGCGAGACACCCCTCGACGTTCTCAAGATGAGATACGCCAGGGGAGAGATCAACAAAGAAGAATTCGAGCAAAAAAAGAAAGATCTCGGTTATTAGAGAGAACTCACTCCTGTTATGCAGATCGAAATCGACATCCCGGCTCATCCGGCCAAATTCCTGAGAGTCAGAGCAAGCCGGGCCTGCGATCACTGGCTTTTCGTGGATGAGGTGATTTTTAAATAGTGAGGAGGTCTGATCATGGCCATTAAGAATCTGACGGCCGACGTCTTGATCATCGGAGGTGGCCCGGCCGGCCTGACCGCGGCCCTCTACGCCGCGCGTTCCGGCCGCAAGACCATCGTCCTCGCGGGGAGAGGCGCCTCGCGCCTGTCGGCCGGCTATACGGTGGAAAATTATCCCGGGTTTCTGTCAATTGACAGCCGAGAGCTCCTGATGAAATTCCGGGAACACGCCCGGCACTTCGGGGCCGAAATCTTAAATGCCGATGCGATTGACTTCAGCCTTGACGCGGATCCGAAGTATGCCGTCACCCGCGATTTTATGATCCAGGCCGGGACGGTGATCCTCGCGACCGGCAAGCCTTTCCTCAAGGAGAAAATGATCCCCGGGGAAGAGAGATTCCTGGGCCTGGGGGTGAGCTATTGCGCGACCTGCGACGGACCTTTTTACCGCGGACAGCGGGTCGGGGTCTGGGGCGATACCGAGGAGGCGGCCGACGATGTCCTGGCACTTGACCAGAGCAGCTGCCGGGTGACCTGGATCCCGGGGGAAAAGAACGTCCTCGGGGTGCCCTCCCACCTGGTCGAGAGTATCGCCAAGAGAAACATTTCCATCTATTTCAAAACGAAGGTCAGGGAAATTGTCGGCCAAGAGCGGCTCGAGAAGGTCATCATCGAAAGAGAGGGAAGGGAAGAGGCCCTCGAACTGGCTGCCTTTTTTATCTTCCGTGAAGGCCTGAATTCGCCCCTGCTCCTCAAGGCCGGACTCAACCTCGACCACAAGCAGTGCATTGCCGTCGACCGCTCTCAGTCAACAAGTCTTGAAGGTGTCTTTGCCGCCGGTGATGTGACTTGTGGCGGCATGCAGATCATCACCGCCTGCGGAGAAGGCGGTGAAGCCGCCATGCGGGCCGTCCAATACCTCCGCAAACGGGAAACATAAATCGCAAACTGAAAATTGAACTGTTTGACGGGATAAACTGAGGACTGGGCAAGCGACCGACGCTCTTGAGCCCGGGGATCAATTATTGGCAAATGATTTCAGTTTCTGGTTCATGAGCGGGCCGCGCAACTTCTTGATCGCCTTCAGTTCGATCTGACGGATCCGCTCCCGAGTCAACTTGAACGCCCGCCCGACTTCCTCCAGGGTATGCTCGCCGCTGTCACCGATCCCGAACCGCATCTTTAGGACCAGGCTCTCCTTATCGCTCAGGCTTCTGAAGGCCTCCCCGATCTGTTCTTTGAGACAATTGTGAACGACCGTGTCCGGCGGAGAAGGCACGAATTTGTCCTCGATCAGATCTCCCAGGTGGCCGTCCCCGTTCTCGCCGACGGGCATTTCGATCGAGACCGGCTCCTGGTAGAACTTCAGGATCTCCTCGACTTTGGCCGCGGACAGCCCGGACTTTTTGGCCAGCTCGGCGTAGCTGGGTTCACGGCCTTTTTCCCTCAGGAGCTCATGGCTCGTCCGAACGAGCTTCTGGATAGTTTCGGTCATGTGAACCGGGATCCGGATCGTCCGTCCCTGATCGGCAATGGCCCGGTTGATGGATTGCCGAATCCACCAGGTAGCGTAGGTTGAGAATTTGTTTCCCCGGCGATAATCGTACTTATCAACCGCCCTCATCAACCCGATATTCCCTTCCTGGATCAAGTCCAGGAACTGAAGGCCCCGGTTCTGATACTTCTTGGCGATGGAGATGACCAGCCTGAGGTTGGCGGCCACTATCTCTCTTTTGGCCTCGTCCCTGGCTTTTTTCCCGCGTTCGATGTCCCGGAAGATCTTTCGCCCTCGGGAGCCCTTCAGTTCCCTTGCGACCCGAGTCAAGAACCTGGTCCGCTGCTCGGGCCGGATATTGAGCTCATCGACCATATGGATCATACGAACAAGCAGCCGACCCCGGCCGAGTCGTTTCTTCTTGTTATCAGGAATCCGTCTGAGTTTCGCGCCGGTCTCCCGGAGCCGGGCCAGGCGGAGAAGGATCTTTTTCTTCTGCCGGCGCAGTCCCTCATCGCTGTAGTCGTCGCCGACATCAAAGATTTCCCTGATGACCTCCGGCCGTTCCTGGATCCTCTTTTCAAGCCCCAGCAACTCCTTCAGGGTGATCGGCGTGCTAGCCAGAGCGTGGGTGATGCTCCGTTCGCCCTTCTCGATCCTTTTGGCGAGGGCAATCTCGCCTTCTTTGGTCAGGAGGAGGACGCTGCCCATCTCCTTCATGTAGAGTTTAACCAGGTCGGTCGTCCGGCCCATATCCTCCGGGCTAACGTACTCGTTGTCCTTCCTGTAAAGGGCCGGCCCGAAATGGCTTTCCAAAGGGCTGCGTTCGTCATCATCCTGGGACAAGGCCAATGACCTGTGTCCCCGTGATAATTCCGGGCAGTCGCCTGCGATTCCGTCGTTCTCTTCCGGGAAAAAGTCGTCTTTTTCCGGTTTGTGCGCCGGCCTGACGGGCTGGTGCCGGACGTCTTTATCGGTTTGATGGTGCTCTTTGGCCATAGTTTCCCTCTCTAAACCCTACCAAACATATATAATAACTAAGATATTAGGCTATTCGTTGCAAAAATTCAAGTGTTTTTGGATTCCCCTAGGTGGCGATTGAAGGGGCTGGCTGGAAAGGCGCCAAGGTTTAAAGGAAAAGGAAGCGGGGCTAAGGAGGATCCCTCTCCAGCCAGCGAGCAATCTAATTTTATTCTAGAAATTGGGCCAAGTCAATGGCTTAATTAAAATGTGTCATTTAACAATTAAAAGTGGACTGATTTTAGGCGATTTAAACTTTAAAAGTGGACTGGAGAGTCCGGTTATAGTTAGAACCTCCGTTTGGATAGGAGGTTTAAACCATGGCCAAACAGCTTCACAGATCTTTCCGTGACCAACAGGTCAGGTCCCTGCTTCAGAGTTATATCGACGACGCGGTCGAACTGCCCTACATCTTGGACATCCTGAAGATCGGTCGCAGTCGATTCTTCATGCTGCTCAGGGAATACCGAAGCAACCCCTCTGAGTTTTCCATCGCCTACAAAAGAAGCCGGAAGACCCGAACGATCAGCGCCGAGACCGAAAAGAACATCCTTTATGAGCTCGGGAGGGAGAAGAAACTGATCGAAAACCCGGATATCCCCCTCCACTCCTATAATTACACCTACATCCGGGATCTGCTCTGGCAGAGGCACCGCCAAAAAGTTTCTGTGCCGACGATCATCCGACGGGCCAAGGAACATGATTATTTCGTGCGCCGGCCCAAGCGAAAAGCCCATGATCGGGAGATTCTGACCAATTATATCGGCGAACTCATCCAGCACGACTCTTCCCACCATAGATGGTCACCCTACGCCCCAGAGAAATGGCATCTCATCACCAGCCTCGATGATTATAGCCGTAAGCTACTGTACGCCGAGCTCGTTGAGCGAGAGACCAGCTGGGACCATATCTCCGCCCTGGAAAGC
>Ga0315282_10006041_pt1 | contig 20390 bp, 17 predicted proteins | sample YL17G07_20_MG_FD_203693 | JGI IMG/M metagenome (GOLD analysis project Ga0315282, IMG submission 203693) | Sediment microbial communities from Yellowstone Lake, YNP, Wyoming, USA - YL17G07_20 | ecosystem: Environmental > Aquatic > Freshwater > Lake > Sediment | place: USA: Wyoming | collected... | reverse complement strand
GCAACCCACTACCGTTTAATGGTTTCTACCCGCTTCAGTGCGGCTTCCCGACGTGCTTCAGCCTTGCCTTTGTCCCCTCCTTTGCTGAAGCGGGTCGAGAAGCCCGGCTGAAGCCGGCTTTGTTCTTAAGAGGGTATTCCCCTTCTCCCACCGGCTGAAGCCGGGGGCAAAGAGGAGCCGTCTGAAGACGGCTGAGAATATGCTCAAGTCTTGCATATTATTCATATTCCAGTGGTTAGAGCGTGCAAACCCTTAAACGGTAGTGCTTCGCAACCCTGGGCTTTGCTCTGGAACGCCGTTGGCGTACTTTTCGCCGTCCGCACCTATCAAGACTCGGGGCAGCTTCGCAACCCTGGGCTTTGCTCTGGAAGGCCGTTGGCGTACTTTTCGCCGTCCGCATCTATCAAGACTTGAACGCACCGTTGGGCCGGCCGCGGCGGACCATCTCCTCGCAATAGGCGTAGAGCGCGTCGTAGACGATTTCCTCGGCGGCGAGGACCTCGGGATCGTTCTTGAAGCCGAGGTGGCGGAAGCCTTCGGCAATGGCGCTCAGTCCCGCGCCTTCCGGCTGATTCCAGAGGGTGTTGTCGGTGTCGGCGGCGTTGACGATCCTGGCCAGGAGGCAAAGCGCGGGATCGCCGTCGAGCTTGTACTTCTTCACAATCGCCTCAAAAGAGCACTCCTTGCCGTGGTGTCCGAGCTCCACGTTTTTCACATCAAAGGGTATCGCGCCCTCCCTGGCCGCGGTCTCCTCCACCTGGTCCGCCGGGACAAACAGGAACTGCGCTTCGGGGTCCACGAACTTCCTGATGAGCCAGGGGCAGGCGATCCGGTCCACTTTCGCTCCCGCGCGTGTGATCCACTTCATGAGCAGAGCCTCCTTTCGATAAACACCTCTTTCGGTATTGTGCACATCCGGCTCGCGGATTCTACAGGAATGATGAATGATGAATGAAGAATGAGGAATATGGAATGACGTAAGGAGAAACACAAGGTATTGTCCGGAAAGCACGCCCGCGGCGGACGCGATTGCCAAGACAAGCATCCCTCATTCGCCATTCATCATTCTTCATTCATCATTCTTCATTCATCATTCTTCATTTATCATTCTTCCTCTCTTCCCTTCTGTGTGATATCTTTCATTCCGCCATGGACTCAACCACCTTCAACCGCCTCGAATTCCCCGCCGTGCTGGAGCATCTGGCCGCGCAGGCCGTTTCGCCCGCGGCCAGGACCGCCTGCCTCGAAACGCGCCCCTGGACCGATCCCGAAACCATCTCGCGGCACTGGGACGCCGTGATGGAAGTGCTCGGCCTTCTCGATTCGGGCGGCGAACTCCCCATAAGCGGGTTTGACGATTGCGGGGAAATCCTGCTGCGCCTCTCCAAGCCCAACGGCGTGCTCGATCCCCTGGAATGGCTGACGGTCCGGCGCTTTCTCGCGGTCGGGGCCGACGTTCACCGCGCGGTCCGCGGCGCTCGGGATCGGATGCCGGTGTGCTGGGCGCGTTTGGAAATGCTCGATCCGCTGCCCGAACTGGCCGCCGAGATCAAGCGCGTGTTCGACGAGGATGGGAGTGTGCGCGACGGCGCGAGCGACGAGCTTCGCGCCTGCCGCGCCCGCATCCGGCGCCTCGAAAAGGAGATCGAGAGCGTCTTCAGCCGGATTCTGTCGCGGCTGGGCGGGGACGACGTCCTGCAGGAGAGCTTTCAGACCCTGCGCAACGGTCGCCGCGTGGTGCCGGTGCGCGCCGGCGCGCGCGGACGGCTCCCCGGCATCGTGCAGGACGTGTCGAACTCCGGTGAGACCCTCTTTGTGGAGCCGCTCGAAGCCATAGAGCCGACCAACCGCCTTGCCGAAGAACAAAACCACGAACGCGAGATCATCTTCCGCATTCTGAGCGATCTCTCGGCGGAGGCGCGGCGGCACTCGCCTTCCCTCGAATTCAACCGCGACGCACTGATCCAGATGGATCTGTGGCACGCGCGCGCCCGCCTCGCGTTTCGTCATGGCCTGCACCGGCCCCACGTCGCCCCGGGCGTTGCGGTGCATCTCATGCGCGCCCACCATCCCCTCCTCTTCTTCAAGGACCCCCAACGCAGCGTGCCGCTCTCGATGCGCCTCTCCCCGGAAAACCGCGCCCTGGTGATCACCGGCCCCAACACCGGCGGCAAGACGACCTCGCTCAAGACGGTCGGGTTGCTTGCGCTGATGGCCCAAAGCGCGATCCCTATTCCGGCGGGAGTGGATTCGCGGCTGCCAGTCTTCAATCAGGTCCTGGCGGAAGTCGGCGACGAACAGAGCGTTTCGGCGGGCCTGAGCACTTTCTCGGCGCATATCCGGCGGATCTCGTGGATTCTACAGCATTGCGGCGGCGGCGCGCTCGTCCTGCTCGACGAACTCGGCAAAGCCACCGACCCGCTCCAGGCCGGAGCGCTGGGCCGCGCGATTCTCGAAGCGCTCGTGGAGCGTGGCGCACTGACCTTCGTAACGACCCACCTCCCCGCGCTCAAGGACTGGGCGCACGACTCCCCGTCCGGGCGCAACGCCTCGTTCCGGCTCGACCCGAACACGCACCGCCCCGAATACCAGATTCACATGGACACCCCGGGCATCAGCGAGGCGTTTACGATCGCATTGGCCGAAGGGCTTCCGAAGGAAGTGGTGGACGCCGCGATCGAAAACCAGCCGCCGGAGGAGCGGGCTCTTTCCGAGCTGCTGAGCTCCCTGCAGAAGAAGGAAGCCCTGCTCGAGCAGACAATCCGGGAAGCACAGGAGGCCCGCGAAGCGGCGGAGCGGGCGCAACGCGAAACGCTCAAGCGCCGGGCCGAAGTGGACATGCGGAAAGCCGACATGGACCTCCACATCGAGAAGAAGTACAAGGAACTCCTGGACAAGGCCCGGCAGGACCTGGAGAAGCGAATCGCGAACCTGCCCTCCCGCCAGGCCCTTTCCCAAGCCCGCGAGCAACTGCAACGCGACCAGCAACAGGCCGAGCAACGCATACATGCCATTCTCGAGCGCGAGGAGAGGATCCTCCAGGCCGCTGAGCCGCCGCGTCGGGATGACGCCGCCGCCGGACCCTACGAACCGGCCGTGGGAGACTGGGTGCTGATCGGCGAGGGGCAGCAGGGCGGGCGGATCGAGCAGATAGACGCGGCGCGCGGCCGGGCCAAGGTCCTGGTCGGGACTTTGCAGGTGGATTCGGCCCTGGAGAACCTCCGCCCCACGCTGCCGCAGCCGGAAATCGCGCAACAGGCTTATGCGGGCCCCCGTTACGTCTCCAGCGGCCCGGTGGAATCCGTGCCGGCGGAGATAGACGTGCATGGCTGGCGCGTGGCCGACGCGCTCGACGAGGTGGACAAGTACCTGGACAAGGCAGTCTTGTGCCGCCTGCCGGAAGTGAGGATCGTGCACGGCCACGGCACCGGCGCCCTTCGCAACGGCATCCATGAGTTCCTGCGGCGCCATCCCCACGCGCGCTCCTTCCGCCTTTCAGATCCTCGCGAAGGCGGACCGGCAATTACGGTGGTGACCCTCAAGTGATCCAAGTGCCCTCTTTTCACCATCCCCCCATTCGTCCCCCATGTCCTATCTGTCCCATTCGTCCTATCCGTCCTATCCTTCTCTTCGCCTCTTGGAGAAAAACATGACCCCATATAACCTTGGACTCGTGTTCGCGGGAGGCGCGGCACTGTGCTGGACCTTCAGCGCTACGGCCTTTTCCCGATCCTCCGGGATGGTAGGATCGCTCCCGGTCAACTTGATGCGGCTCGTGCTGGCTTCGGTGTTTTTCGCGCTCTACGGCGGGCTTACGCGCGGCCTGTTCCTGCCGCTCGACGCCACCGCTCATGCCTGGCTCTGGCTCTCGCTATCGGGATTTATCGGGTTCTTTCTTGGGGACCTTTTCCTGTTTCGTTCCTTCCGGGAGTTGGGCGCGCGGCTCTCCATGCTGGTCATGTCCCTGGCGCCGCTGATCGCCGCCCTCACGGGCTGGCTCTGGTTCAGCGAGCGGATGAACCGGCTGGATATCGCCGGGATGCTCGTGACGATTGCGGGAGTGGCGTGGGTGGTGCTGGAGCGGCGGATTGACAGCGCGGGCAGCAGCAAGCGGGTCTCGGCCAAGGGGATCGCATACGCCTTTCTGGGCGCGGCGGGCCAGGGAATCGGACTCGTGATGGGAAGATGGGGGATGAAGGACCCTCTGGGCGTGTCGCCCGACTACGATCCTTTTGCCGCCACGCAGATCCGCGCCTTCACGGGGCTGGCGGCCTTCATTGTTCTTGTACTGTTCCTGCGGCGCGTGCACATGGTTCTCGTTCCTCTCAAACGTCCCAAGGCGCTGGCCCTCATCGCGTTCGGGTCTTTGCTGGGGCCTTTTCTGGGGGTGGCGTTCCTGATGCGGGCCGTCCAGATGATCCCGTCGGGTGTTGCGCAGACGCTCACCGCCACGGTGCCGGTTCTCATCATTCCGCTGGCGGTGCTGCTGGATAAGGAGCATGTTACCTGGCGGGCCGTGTTCGGGACCCTGGTTACCGTCGCGGGTGTTGCGATGCTGTGCCTGTAGAATGAACCTGAAAAGGGCCGATAAATGAGAATCCTCCTCTTGAGCCCGCCCTTGCGGCGCACGGAGAACGCCGCCGAGCTTCAGAAAATGGGGCGTGATGACGAGGACTGCTTCCGGGTCCCCATCGGGCTGTTCTCCCTGGCCGCCCAACTGATCGAGATGGGGCAGGAGGTCAAGTTATGCAACCATGCGCTGACGCCGTGGACCGCGTCCATCGAGGAGGCGGCGGCGATGCGGCCCGCGCTCGCCGGCATCACCTGCGTGAGCCGACAGAGAATGACCGTGGCGCCGTGGGCGCGCGCCCTCAAGGAGCGCTGCCCGGATTGCCGGATCATCGTGGGCGGCGTTCATGCGACGTTTCTTTACCAGGAGATCCTCCAGCGGTGGCCGGAGATCGCCCACGTCGCGGTTGGCGAGGCCGACCTGAGCCTGCCGGAACTGGCCCGGCGGATGGACGCGGGTGAGGACCTGACGGGGATTCCCGGGATTGCGAGCCGCGCGGAGGACGGAACGCTTGACTGGGTCGGGCCTGCGGCGCCGGTGACGGATCTGGGCGCCTTGCCGATTGCGGCCCGCTACTTCCCATCCGATATCATCGCCACGGCGCGGGGATGCCCGTTCAACTGCACATTCTGCTGCTCGCCGGGGCTTTGGGGCTCGAGGGTGCGCGAGCGCCCGGTGGGGCACGTTATCGAGGAACTGGAGATCCTGCGCCGTCGCCACGGTATCACCCAGGTGCACATCAAGGATGAGACTTTCACGGCGCGCAAGAGCCGGGTCATCGAGATCTGCCAGGCGATGCTCGATGCGCGGCTGAATCTGTGGTGGACTTGCGACACGCGCGTGGACTGCATGGACGAGGAGCGGCTCTACTGGATGCGCAAGGCGGGATGCTTTTACGTCAGCTTCGGGATCGAGTCCGGCAGCCCGAGGATACTGGACCGCATCCAGAAACGGGTGTCGCTGGACAAAGCGCGTGAAGCGACCGATCTGGCGCGGCGGTTCGGAATGCTCGTGCGGTATTACCTGATCGCGGGTCTTCCGAGCGAGACGGCCGGGGATATGCAGGCGACCCTGAACCTGGCTCGCGCGGGACGGCCGCATTTCGTCTGCACCGGGCCGTTAATCCTGTCGCCGGGGACGAAGCTATTCGAGGAATACTGCCAAATCCACCACACCGATAACAGCCTTTGGTTCGACGAGCGGCAGCCCGCGGTCATCCCGTTCGATCAGAAACAACACTGGATGTCGTTTCCGGCGGCTCGGCCGCTCTTGGCCCTCAACAATATCGGAGAGGGGCACGATAAGACCCCGCACAACCCCTTCACGGAGGAGGAGTTGCGCGCGGCGCAGGCGCGGCTCGAGGACTGCTTCGCGCCCAACTACGACCTGGCGCTGTTCTTGAAAGACAAGGGGCGGCCCGTCGAGGCGGAGCCATTCTACCGGCGGGCCTTGGAACTGCGGCCGGAATTCGGCAAAGGCTGGCTGGACCTGGGCCTTTGTCTGGACGCGCAAAAGCGACTCGATGAGGCGGTGGCCTGCTGGGAGAAACTGGAAACGCTGGAATCCGAGGCGGACAACAACCGGCTGCTGGCGCTGCTCTACCGTGGCCTGGCCGAGGCGGCGCGCGGGCGGCTCGACGAAGCGGTGGCGTTCTGGAAGCAGGTGCACGCGCGGCAACCCGAGGCCGTGGACGCCCTCCGGCTGATCGCCGAGCGTTGCGCCCAGGCGGGCCGGTGGAGTGAGGTTGCCTGGGCGTCCGAACGGTGGCTGAAACTGGATTCGAGGAACGGGCAGGCGAATTACCTGCTTGCGCTGGCCTATGTGTCCGAGGGGGCCAACGAAGATGCGTTGTCGCTGTTCGAGTACGCGCTGCAACTCAACGCGAAGGACCCGAACGTGTTCTTCCACACCGGGCTGCTGCTGGCGCGGATGGGGCGGCACGCGGATGCGATGAACCGGCTGCAGGCCTGTTTGAACCTGGCCCCCGGGCACGTGGAAGCCAAGCAGCTGCTCGGGCAGATCAAAGCGGCGCACGGAGGGCGGTGAGGCTTTGCGCCAAGAGGAGCCGCGGCGTTTCGCCATGCGGAGCATCGCCCAAAGCACGTGAGGTCTGGCCCCCCGGGAATGCCGAGCCCCAGCTCGGCTCCTGGGTCGCTGGCGCCGAATCCCAAGTTGGCATGGACCGGGAATGCCGAGCTGGGGCTCGGCGTTCCCAGGAGCCGATCCAGAAATGGCTCGACGCGGAGAACGAATTGTGTAGAATGAAGAGAGAGGAATAGGCCGAGGCGTGCGCTGTAGGAACTCGGTACTCTCAAGTAATACAGGAAGCGGGAAACAGTCGCGCACGGAGGGCGATTCAGATGCGCAGCAAATCTTTCACGCTGATCGAGTTGCTTATTGTGGTGGCCATCATCGCAATCCTTGCGGCCATCGCCGTGCCCAACTTTCTGGAGGCTCAGGTGCGGGCCAAGGTCTCTCGGGCCAAGAGCGATATGCGGTCGGTGCGCGTGGGACTGGAGGCCTATGCCGTGGACAGCAACCACTACCCCGACCCAGCCACCACCATTTGGCACCCGACTCTCCAGGACATCCCCATGCTCACGACGCCGATGGCTTACCTGTCGAGCTTCCCGTCCGACCCCTTTCCTTTGAAGGAACCGGGCAAATACTACACACCCGAATTATTGGATCACGGCAAGAACTACCGTTACTACAACACGCAGCGCTGGGAAGAGACATTTCCCCAACTCAACCAAAAGGGATTGAAGTGGTATATGATGAGCAACGGCCCCGACTTGGACAACGATGTGAACGATGAAACAGGAGTGGTTGCCGACGACGAGCTCAACGGCAAGAACTACATGTATTATGACTCAACCAATGGCACGACTTCGCGCGGCGACATTATTGTAAACAACGTCAAGAGCGCTCAATGAAATCCACGTCCGTTTGCTTCTAGGGGCGCATCTCAATCTCCTGCAGGCACAGTAGCATTCGCCCCCCACCGACTTTGTGCCGGTGGAGCGTTGCTTGCCCTTCGGACAGGAGAGGGACACGCCGCTGGAAAGACGGAGCAAGTGGCACGAGATACAAATCGAAATGCCGTTGTCTTCAATCACCGCTCCACCGGCATAAAGCCGGAGGGGGCGGGGAAAGAGGGCTGACTTCTGGAGCAAAACCATGGCTCCACCGACGTAAAGTCGGCGGGGGCGGCTTCCGCAGGGAATTGAGATGCGCCCTAGTTGTAGTCGAGGGGGAAGTATCTCACGCCGGCCTTCGGCCACACGCTTCTCACCGTGACTGCCTCGCTCGGGCCGGCGCCAACCGCGCGCACACCCATGTCATTGCTCGCCGTCCCTCTCTCGACCGTGATCGAGAGCGTTCCGTCTCCCGTGATGCCGCTGACCGTCACCGTGCGGACCAGGTTGCCGGTTCCCGTCACGCCGACGGCTCCGTTCGCCGTCCCCGTCTTGTTGAGCGTGATGCTCGACAGGATATCCTCGTTCGTCGAGACGAACGTCGCCAGGCTGAAGCTCAGCGTGTAGGATACCGGACCTGCGTGTGTCAGCGAGACGCTGGGTGCACTGATCGCCACCGCGGGTACCGTGTTCTCAATCGTGTAGAACACCGACAAGCCCCCGGCGAACACGTTTCCCGCGAGGTCATTCACGCCTGCCGGGGCGATCTTGATGCCCAAGGTTCCGTCGGCGTTTGGGTCGGCGGGAGTCGCGGCTACCGTGTAGTTCCGCGGACCACCCGTAACGCCAATCACGGCGCCGGAGGCCAGAGTGCCGCTCGCCACGACGTCCGATCCGTCAAACGATGCGCCAACGCTCTCGCTGAAGTTTACTGCGAAGCTCACCGTGTCGGCGTTGGTCGGGTTGCTGCCGGTAAGCGATATTTCCGCCGTCGGCGCCGTGTTGTCCACCGTGAATGTTCCGCTGGGGGCACTCATGGTATTGGTGGTGCCGGACGCGTCGCTGCGTGCGCCCGCTTTGACCGTGATGCCAAGTGTGCCGTCGCCCGTTATCGCCGACAACCGCACCGTGTAGGGTCCCGCGCCGCTGCCGCCGACAATGGCCACTAATCCGGCCGCCGCGGTGTCAGTGGAGTTGACCTGGATGTCGTCCGCCGAGTCAAAACCCGTCACGGGTTCACTGAAGGTGACGGGGTAATCCACCGGTCCCGTATTGGTGATCGTGGTCGTTGTCGCCCCGATCGAACAGGTCAGCGGCAGCGACAATTCGGAAAGTTCGAAACACACGCCCTGAGTGGTGCTGCGCGCGTAAATCCTATTGTCGCTCAGGATGGGGCTCGACCAGCATTTGCCGGTCAGCATATCGGCGCGCGCAACCTCTGTGTAGGCATCCGGAGTCGCCTCGACGACAACGATCTCTCCGACATCCGACAGAACCACCAGCATGTTGCCCACAAGCATGAGTCCCCCCTGTCCAAAACCCGAGTGCGACCATTTCTCGTTGCCGGTCAACAGCTCGATGCATTTCAACGGCGCGGTCCCATAGCTCCCATAGCCGTAAAGACCGTACAGATAGCCATTGTGGCAAACCGGCGTGCTCCAATGATTCATCAGGCTGGATTTGCGCCAGAGCTGCACCGCCTGCAATTGCTCGCCGTTCTTGTCAATCCGGCACACGGCCGCTCCCCGGTTATAGGCCGCAGAACAATACACGTAGTCTCCCCAGACAACGGGGGACGCCCCAGTGGACGTGTTATAGGGAAAAGCGTACCGCCACAGTTCCGCTCCGTTGTCCACGGACACCGCAACCAACCCCGACTGGGTGAAGAAAACGATTTGGCGAACCCCTTGGACGGTGGCCGCCACCGGCGTGGCTTGGGTCATTTTCTCATCGAGGGAACTCCAGAGAAGGTGTCCGTCCACGCGGTCGAAGGCGAGCGCCGATTGCCCCGCGCCGCCGCCCGGGACAATCACCCTCTCGCCCTCAAGCAAGGGGGAAGCGGCGTTCTGCCAGGAAATGTACGGGCCCGCGTAGTCGCCGTGAATATCCTTATCCCAAAGCGTGTTTCCATTGGCGGCGTCAAAACAGTACAAATGCAAATAGGCATCGTAGGCATAGACGCGCTGTCCGTCGCAAGTGGGCGTCGAGCGCGGCCCATCCCCGCCCGTGTTGCCCGACGCTCCACTGTCGCCGCCGTAATCATACGTGGCCTGACACATCGGAACAGCCCACAATTCTGTGCCCGTGGAGGCATCGAGAGCGACACAGAACTCGCGCTTCACGGAATAGGCATCGTAGCGGCTCACCAGGGTGAACACCCTGCCGCCGGCGATCGTGAACGAACTGAATCCATTGGTGGTGGGGGTTGTCCAGACCGGCGTTGGCGGGGCGCTTTGAGACCAGTTGATTTGGCCGATCGTTTCCGTTGAGGTTCGATCCCCGGCGGAACCGTTATACTGCGGCCAGTCGTTTGCATAAGCTCCGCCGGCCATCAGATAGATGACCAAGGACGCGAGCCACAAATGCCGGGATATAAACCTTTGTGTTCTTACGTCGTTCACGCCCATCACCTCGGCAGTTGAGATTCCCATATAGCTATCGGCACGGCCCAAAACGTTTCGAGCGCCTCATTCTTACTGGGCGGGGAACCGGCGTTTGATGTCCTGGAAACCCGCGGAGTCCTTGCTCCACGGACCGCTTCCCGCGCTCTTGGCGAGTTTTCGCGCCGCGGCGATGCGATCGCCCGTCGGCGGGTGGGTCGAGAGCAACGTTGCGTACAGCGGAGTGTCGCCGCGCTTGGCGGAGGGGTCCATTTGCTGGAAAAACGCCGCGAGACTGTTGGGATCCAGTTTCGCCCGCGCCAAAGTTTTCACCGCCAGGGCATCCGCCTCAAACTCATCTTCCTTGCTGTGCTGAAGCAGAATGCCCGATTTGACCACTTTGACGGCCATGTCGGACAGCGCGGCGCTCTTCTCAGCGGCGCCGGTAGTTTTTGCCGCCCACTGCCCGCCCGTCTCGTAGGCCTTTGAGCGGCTTATGTCCTTGGCTCCATGACGCGCCGTCACGTGACCGATTTCATGCGCCATCACCGCCGCGAGCTCGCCCTCGTTCCTCGCGAGGCGGATCAAGCCTATCTGTACGTAACAGTACCCACCCGGAATGGCGAAGGCGTTCACTTCCTCGTTGTTCACGATCTTGAAGGTAAACTTCTGCGCGCAGGGTTCCGCCGACTTGACCAAACGCTGGCCCAGGGTATTGATGTAAGCCGTGGCCGCCGGGTCTTTGTCGTAGATCGTGATCCCTTTTTCTGTCTCGCTTGCGAACTGCTTGCCCATGGTGGTTTCCTCTTCGGGCGTAACCACGAACATGCTGGAGCTGATAGTGTCCACCATAGCGCAATTCGCGGCGAACAGATTGAGCAGCACAAGCGGCGCAAGGTGCGCCAAAACGCGTCTGCGAGTCATGGTGAAATCCTCCTCTTCGATGGGTAAACGGCCCTGGGCGCCGGCGGGTTCGCTTCCTCTATCCGGCAACGCCAGTCTCATAGCATTCTCCCATACCAAAGACCGGTAAACAATGGTTTTTGTGCAACGAGGAGATAGGCGGTGGGAAGAATAGCAAGCATGCCTCTGCAGGCAAGCATCCAACCACCGCTCGCGAAATCCGTCAGACGCGCCGGCCGCATCTCAGTGTCTTGCAGGGAGAGGAATTCCGGCCCCCACCGACTTTACGTCGGTGGAGCCGTGATTCTGCTCCAGTAACGCCCTTTCTTGTCCTTGCGCCCCCGCCGACTTTAGGTCGGTGGAGCGATGATTGTTCTTCCGTAGAAATCAGATCCATCCCGTTGGGGGAAGGAGGGGACACATGAAGAATCGCCGCGAAACATCAAGGTCTTCAATCATCGCTCCACCGGTATAAAACCGGCGGGGGCGTGGGATATTTTCGCCGATTCTGGAGCAAAACCACCGCTCCACCGACATAAACTCGGCGGGGGCGTGGGATATTTTCGCCGATTCTGGAGCAAAACCACCGCTCCACCGACCTAAAGTCGGCGGGGGCGGCTTCTACAAGAAAGTGAGATGCGCCCAGACGCGCCGGTTGCACGGAATTCCAATTGCGGGCGGGGTATATGAAAGGTATTATGAAAACGTGTATTCCGCCTTGCGCGGCAGGAAAGCGGGACGAAGGGGATGCTAAGCCGGGAAAGCGGGACGAAGGGGATGCTAAGCCGGGAAAGCGGGACGAAGGGGATGCTAAGCCGGGAAAGCGGGGCAAACGGGATGCCAAACAGGGAGAAACACCTGATTCCACCCATGCGGCCGGATGAACGCGGACTCTCGGCGCTCAGCCACCTCTCCACGATTGTGCCGCTCTGGGCGCTCGTGGCCAACGCCGTCCTGTATTTCCTCTACCGGCAAAGCAGCCGCGTGGTGTGCTTTCACGCCCGCCAGGGCATCAACTTCCAACTGCTGTTTCTGGTCTGTGTCATCCCCCTGATCTTCCTCTATTATCTTGTTCCGCCCCTCGTCTGGGCGTTGCTCGGTTCCGATTCTGCCTTGGCGTTTCAGGTTTGCGACGTAATCCGCCTCGTTGCCGATTGGGGGATCGGGCTGACGGCGGCTGCGTACGCGGCCTGCTGCCTGATCGGGATCTTCCAGGCCCTGCGCGGGCGGATCTTCGTGTATCCGCTGGCGGGAAAACAGGTGTACCGGCAGTTCCTGCGCCACGTCCGGATACAAGACCCCGCCCCTGAGGAATAGGGTTGACAATCCCCGGCCGGGCGAACAGAATGAAAACCGGTGGCAATCCGCAAGTCCAATAACGGGAAGCTAAAGAACATGACTGATCCCGGCACTCGTACCCCAAAGAGGATTTCCCTTCCCCAGGGCCTGCTGATCGCGGTCGAGGGGCTGGATGGCTCCGGGAAATCCACGCAGGTGTACCTTCTCAAGCGGTGGCTGGAGCTCGAGGGGTACCGCGTCTTTCTCACGGAGTGGAACTCGTCGGCGGTCGTCAAGCAAGCCACGCGCAAAGGCAAGAAGGCGCAGCTGCTGACCCCGACGACCTTCTCTCTGATCCACTGCACCGATTTCGCGGACCGCTATGAGCGCCAGATCCTCCCCCTTCTTCGGGCGGGCCATATCGTTCTGGCGGACCGCTATATCTTCACGGCCTTCGCGCGGGACGCCGTGCGCCGGTGCAACTCCCAGTGGGTGCGAACGTTGTACAGCTTCGCGCGCATTCCGGACATCACGTTCTTCTTCAACGTTCCGCTCCAGACCGCTCTGGACCGTATCCTGGCGGGACGCCCGAAGCTCAAGTACCACGAAGCCGGCATGGACCTGGGTCTGTCGCAGGACCCCTATGAGAGTTTCCGGATCTTCCAGGGACGCATTCACAAGGAATACCTGAAGATCGCCAAGGAATACGGCTTCGTGATGATAGACGCGGCCAAGACGATAGAAGAACAGCAGCAGCGCGTGCGCCAGATCGTTGCCCAGCGCGCCGACCTGGCCCAGTACAAGATGTGAACGGAGAGAGACCCGTGAGCACCAAGCGATTCTATGGCACCCCGCCTCCGGGCATGAAGGCAAGCGAACTGAAGGGCAAACTGATCGTGATCGAGGGCGCGGACGGTTCGGGCCGGTCCACGCAGACCCGCATCCTGACGGACTGGCTGGAGCAGCACGGGCACGCGACGGTGAACGTTGGGCTGAACCGCTCGACGCTGGTTTCCAAGGAACTCAACCGGGCGAAGCGGGGCAACGTGCTCGCCCGCACCACCCTCAGCCTGTTCTACGCCACGGACTTCGCCGACCAGCTCGAGAACGTGATGTTCCCCGCGCTGCGGGCAGGCTACGTGGTTCTGGCCGACCGGTACATTTACACCCTCATGGTCCGCGACGTGGTGCGAGGGGCCGACCCGGTTTGGGTGAAGTCCCTTTACGATATTGCGCTCGTGCCGGATCTCATCATCTATCTGCGCCTTTCGCCGCGGGAACTCGTTTTGCGCAATATCCAGAAGAATCTTGGGCTGGATTACTGGGAGTCGGGAATGGACATCGCCCTTTCGCGCGACCGCTTCGACAGCTTCCTGAAGTACCAGAAGCTGGCCCAGCGCGAGTTCGTCCGGATGGAGAAAGAGTACGGCTTCCTGTCGGTCAACGGAAACCGTTCGATCCCCACGGTTGCGGCCAACATTCGCACGCTGGTGGCGCCGCATTTCTAGGCCCGGGCGCGTGATTCTGCTGGTGAAGGGAGAAGTCTTCCACATGGCCAAAACACAAAGCGGCAAGGCGCCCAAAGCCCCGAAATCCGTCAAGCGGAAGAAGGCGGGCAAGGCCTCGAAATCCGTCAAGCGGAGAAAGGCCGCCAGGAAGCCTGAGGCGGGCAAGGCCAAGAGGACCGCCAAAGAGAAAGCGCCTAGGGACGTCAAGCCCGCCAAGGCCCCCGAGAAACCGAAGGGTGGAAAGCCCGCGAGAACCGGGAAAAAAGCGGACGCAAAGGACCCCGCGGTTCAGAGCAACCTGGCCGTTGAGGCCCATCACATCCGGATGATGCTGCGGGAAATCTCCCAGCGCTTTGTCAACGACCTCGAGAGCGAGGTGGTTCGGATCATCGAGTTGATCGGCGAGATTCCCGGGGGAGCCCGCAAGCGGGCCGAGATGCAAAAGATCATCCAGAACATGCGCAACCTGAAGGTGAAGCCGAATAAGGGACGTATGCGCGACCTGAGGGAAATCCGGGATCTGATACAGCAAACCAACCAGCGGCTGGAAGAACTGCTTTAGATGGCACGAGCCAGGAAAACCGGAAAAGAAGAGCTCATGATCGGCGTTGATCTGGGCGGCACGAAAATCCTCGCGGCCGTGCTGAACGCCGCGGGGCGCATTCTGGCCCGTCAGAAGGCGCCGACCCTGTCGGGCGAAGGCGTCGCGGAAGTCATCGGGCGCATCGTCCACTGCATCGAGGGTGTGATCCGCGACGCCGGGGTCTCCAAGGACCGCGTCATCGCCGTTGGCGTGGGTTCTCCCGGCCCGCTCAATCCCGACACCGGAGTGATCGAGAGTCCCGTGAACCTGCCGGGGTGGGACAACATCCCCCTCAAGACCATTCTGGAGAAACGCCTCAAGACCCGGGCGCACATCGAGAACGACGTGAACGCGGGCACCTACGGCGAGTTCCGGATGGGCGCCGGGGTCGGAATCCGCGACCTCGTTGGGATCTTTATCGGGACCGGGATTGGCGGCGGCCTGATCCTGGACGGCAAGCTCTATCACGGCTTCAACCGGAACTCCGGTGAGATCGGCCACATGGTGGTCCGGATGGACGGGCCGCTGTGCAAATGCGGCCGGCGCGGGTGCTATGAGGCCTTTGCCGGCCGTCTTTCGGTCATCCGGCGGATCCAGGAAATCTCCGCGGCGACAAAGACCCCCTCCCTCGCCGTGGAATATGCCGGAGGCGACCCTTCGGCCGTGCGCAGCAGCCACCTCGCCCGCGCCTGGCAGGCCGGCGACGAAGCCGCGCACACGGCCCTGCGCGAAATGGCGGAGGTCAGCGGCGTGGCCATCGCGAACCTGATGAACCTCCTGTCGCCGGAGATGTTCGTGCTGGGAGGCGGGGTCATAGAAGCACTGGGCAAGGAACTCCTTCCCATCATGGAGAAGGTTTCCTTTGAACAAGCCTTTCCCGTCGCGAGCCGGCACGTCCGCATCCGTCCCGCCATGCTGGGCGACGACGCGGGGATCATCGGCGCGGCCTTCCTGGCCCGGGAACGCGCCCTATCCAAGAAGAATCGAGTGAAGACATAATGCCCCCGTCTAACGTGCTTGTATTCGGCAGAAGAAAGGCGGAGATCCTGCCGGCGATCGTGGAGCTGGGTCTGCGCTGCGTCGAGGAAAAACCCGACGTCGTGATCTCTTATGGCGGTGACGGCACGCTCCTGGGCGCGGAACGCGAATGGCCCGGCGTGCCCAAAGTGGCGCTGCGCGACAGCCGCCGCTGCCACATCTGCTCCCACGAATCGAACGAGACGATTCTTCGCCACCTCGTGGAGAACACCCTCAAGCGCACGGAGTTCATCAAGCTCCGCGCCACCGTCGGCGACTGCGAGCTCACCTGCCTCAACGACATCATCCTCCACAAAATGAACATCAACGCCGGCGTCCGCTACAGCGTCTGGATAGATGATGAGCATTACGGGCATGATGAGATTGTGGGGGACGGCCTGGTCGTCGCCACGCCGTTCGGCTCCGCGGCCTATTACCGCAGCATTACCCATAGCACGCTGCGCGTCGGAATCGGCTTGGCCTTCAACAACACCATCGAGCCGATCAACCACCTGGTGCTGAGCGAGGACAGCGCGATCCGGGTGCTGATCACGCGCGGGCCCGCCCAGATGGCCGTGGACAACAACCCCGGCGTGATCCCCGTGGACCGCGGCGACCAGATCAGCATCCGCCGCGCCGACCACAACGCCGTCATTCTGGCGTACGACTGGGTGAGATACCCGGCCGACCAGTTCATTTTCCATCAGACAAGAGCGGAGGCAGAGGCGGATGACTGAGAGAATCGTGATTTCCGGGTTGGGCCTTCTGAGCCCCAACGGCGTGGACAAGGATGCTTTCCGGGACGGATTGCGCGCCGGCAAGTCCGGCATCCGCAGGATCTCAAAACTCGACGTGTCGCTCCTGCAAACCAAAGTCGCCGGGTTCATTGACGACGCGCTGCTCGAACCGTTCTTCCCCGAAAAAGAATCGCCCAAGAGGCTGGACCGCACGGGTGTGTTCTCCTTGATCGCCGCCCAGCACGCCGCCGCCGATGCCCGCATTCCCAAAGGGGATGACTCGCACTTCAAGAAGGGCGTTGTCCTGGGAACCGCGTGCGGGCCGGCCGCCGCCATCGAGGAGGCATACGGCAGGTTCTTCGCCGAAAAAGCCTCCTATTACCCTCCCACTCAGGTTCCAAAGACGCAGACCCACTCCGCGGCCTGCGAAGTCTCGGCCCGCCTCGGACTCCGCAAGATCACCCAGACCGTTTGCGCGGGGTCGGCCTCGTCGCTCGCCGCGCTGATCATGGCGCGCAGCTACATCCTCTCCGGCGCGGCGGACATCGTGTTCGTGGGCGGCGTGGATTGCCCCCTGCAGCAGCATTATTACCGGCTGTGGGACGCCCGGCGGGTGCTGACGCGCGAATTCAACGACGAGCCGGAGCGCGCCTCGAGGCCCTTCGCGGACCGCCGCAGCGGATTCGTGCTGTCGGAGGGATGCGGGTTCGTGGTGCTCGAGCGAGAGAGCTCCGCGCTCGAAAGAAACGCGGACGTCTATGCCGAGGTCCTCGGCGCGGGCCAGACCTTCTCCGGTTCGGACGAGACGGCGGCGCGCATCGAGGCCCAGGCGCTCTGCATGGACGAAGCCATCGCCGACGCCCAGATACCCAAAGACGCCGTGGACCACGTCCAGGCCCACGCCTCCGGCTCGCCGCTCGGGGACCTCATCGAGACGGCGGCCATCAAGCAGACCTTCCGCAATCAAGCCGGCGACATTCCCGTGAGCGCCATCAAGGCCATGATCGGCCACACGCTGGGCGCGTCCGGCGTTCTCGCCCTGATCGCCGCGCTCCTCGGAATGCGCAACGGATTCATCCCGCCCACGATCAACCTCGAAGACCCCGACCCGCGCTGCGACCTCGACCTGGTGCGGAACACCGTGCGCGAGCAGCCCTTCCAGACCGCCCTCATCAACACCTTCGGCGCCAGCGGCACCAATGTCTCGGTCGTCGTCTCCTGCAAGAACGTCCGCGGAGGGGCGAGGGTGGGATAATTCTTAAGGAATCACCACACACAGGGCCGCGGAGCAAGACGGAAGTATAGAGTTCCGCGCGTGATGGAAATCAGACAAGGCCGCATCTTGATGAAGCTGTCCCGGTTCGCCGGGAAATGGACTACCGCGGGTTTTCTTAAGCTAGTGCGGCCGGTCCTTTCTTGGGATTTGAATGATGCGTTTTTTGAGGCATGACAGGTCTTTCGTCCGATGAGATTTCGGAGTGGGCGCGGCGCGGATCGTATGTCACCGATGGCGCGTCGCGCCCGCTCTTCTCCATCTCATCGTCCGATGAGCCTGGCCGGGGTATCCCTTGGCCGGTTGCCCGCCGGCAGAGCCTGCCTCCGTTTCGCCCGGCAACGTCAGGTTGCCATAACGGTTTGCGGGATGCAAGCCGTTTCCATCGCTGCCGTTGCTGGTTCTTCCGCCTCCTTTCGCGCGGCCTGACGCCGCAGTCTGCGTTGTTCGCGCGCCGCTTCGAGTTTGCGGTCGCGTTCCGAGAAGATGGTTTCGTGCCGGCCTTCCAGCCGGTCGCGCGGCGCCACGAACCCGATCGCTGAGTTCAGGCGTTCGTTGTTGTAATAGTCAACGTACCCGGTAACGACGCGCTTGGCGTCTTCGAGCGAAAGAGGCGTTTTCGGCCGGATGCACTCTCGCTTGAGGGAGCCGTGCCATCTTTCGATCTTTCCGTTGCTCTGAGGGTAGTAGGGGGACGTGCGCACGTGCGTCATGCCGCTGATGCGGATGAACTCCTTGAAATCCTTGGCGATGAACTGCGGGCCGTTGTCGGAGATCACGCGCGGGCGGGCCTGGGGAAACTTCTCCTTGGCCCGCTCCAGGATGATCTCCACGTCGCCCTCGGTCATGCTCATCCGGATGTCCCAATGGACGATGAACCGGCTGCACCCGTCCAGCGCGCTGCACAAGTAGTAGAAGGTCCCGCAAATGTTGATGTGGGAGACGTCCACGTGCCAGTGCTCGTGCGGCGCCAGTGGCTGGACGAAGCCCGTTCCTCTCTTCGATGGCTTGCCGTTCCACGGGTTCAGAAGCCCCTTGGCGTGCAGCACCCGCCACACGCTCGTCGGCCCCGTCGCCACCACGTTCGCGTCCAGCATCATGAACGTGAGCCGGCGGTAGCCTTCATCCGGATGGGTTTGTTGGAACTCGACGATGGCTTTCTTCTCCCACTCCTCCAGCCAGAAGTCCCGGGGAATCCTGCCGTTGTGCTCGTTCACCTTCCCGTACCGTTCGCGCCAGTCGTAGAACTTGCTCTTGGCGATGCCCAGCCAGGTGACGAACCGCTTGAGCGCGATCTCCGATTTCTCCGACCACTCATGAACGAAATCCATGACGGCGTCCCTCGTGTCGTGGGGAACCCACTGTTCTTTCAGAGTTCCCCAAGACTTTTTTTTAGCGCCACGTGTTCCTCCATGAGTTCCGCCAACACCTCGTCCTTGCGCTGAATCCTCGACTCCAGAAACGAGATCCGCTCCTCCCGGACAGAGGTCTTGCGCTCGTTCGTCCGCTCGAAGACCGCCGCCCCATTCTCGAACAAAGTCTGCTGCCACCGGTAAAACTGCGTCGGCTGAATCCCCGCGTCCTGACACACCTGCGAGACCGGAACCTTCTCCACCAAATGCCGCCGAAGAATCTTTACCTTCTCCTCCGAAGTGAAACGCCTGCGTTGCTCGCCCATGATTGCGCCTCCTTGACCGCCTACACATGCTACACCGTCAAGAAGTCCATTTCCAGCGCGGGCGGGACAGTGCCATTATGCTGCTGAGGATATTATGCGTGGCGATTCTGCTCTCAACGATGTTGTCCGTATCTTGCTCTTCAGAGAGCGGGTCCATCGAAAAGGACGCGTCAGGGGCGCCTGATGAAGTAAGATCCCTGGAGGTGTTCCGAGACTGCCTGCGAAAATGTGGTTTTAAGAAAGAACTCATCGCCACCAAAGATCCCCACCTGGAAATCGCAAAGTGCTTGTTGGACTTAAACTTTGAGGCTATTGGATTTTCAGGCTTAGCGTACACGCTCCGCGGAGGAGCGGATCGCCTCGATAACCGCTATAACACGCTAAACCTAACCGCAAACTGGGGACAACACGCAAATGCCAAAGATTATTGGACATATTGCCGCACATACCTGTATGTAGATAGATTTACACCGGAGCGATTTAGACAGGCAAAGAAGTCGCTGCAATTCACCACCGTATATCGCACTGGTGATGGGAAGAATCCAATGCACCAGCATATAGACCTCGGGGGGGACATAAACGCCAGCGTGATCCTTTATGCTCCTCCGGTAGGAGAGATTCTGTCGATTGAATTCACATACCGGACCACGAGGAGTGGTAAACTGCCGGATGAAGAACAAATGAGAACGCTGCTTCGTGAAATCATAAAGAGACTGGATCAATGTCTTGTCCAATTCCAATCAGGGGACGCAATCAGGGCAATCAGGGGACGCAATACCGATAAAATGCCAGTCTCCCCTAACATGAATGGTAAGATCAGGTGACACACAACTTATCTCCCTCGCTGCAAATCGGGTGACACACAACTTATCTCTTGACACAAGAGCGCATCCGGAGCAAATCGGGTGACACACAACTTATATCTTGACACTGGAGGCGCGTCCGGGGCATGGATCTGACCATGACACGAATCGCTCGCGTAAGGGACGGGCGGTCCTTTGGGTTCGGAGTCTTTTGTGGAGAAGATATCAACGGTTCTGGGGCGCGATTTACGGAACCCAAAAACCGGTCCGAAACCGAAGGAGGGGCGAGATAAGTTGTGTGTCACCCGATTTCGCGATTTCGCGCGTGAATCATTTTCGCGGCACGGATCTCGTGGTCGAGCACATCGAGAAGTACCTGTGTCCGACCATCACCAGCAACCAGGTTTTGGGAGGCGCGCCGTTTCGTTTCAGCGCCGACCCCGGCATGTAGAAAAGGCGATATCCTGCAATCGGCAACGCAATCGGCGGACCAATCCGGGCAATCGGCGGCAATCGGGGGAC
>Ga0315282_10006040_pt1 | contig 20391 bp, 19 predicted proteins | sample YL17G07_20_MG_FD_203693 | JGI IMG/M metagenome (GOLD analysis project Ga0315282, IMG submission 203693) | Sediment microbial communities from Yellowstone Lake, YNP, Wyoming, USA - YL17G07_20 | ecosystem: Environmental > Aquatic > Freshwater > Lake > Sediment | place: USA: Wyoming | collected... | reverse complement strand
TCCAGGAGATGCTTGCCCTCTACACGCGCAGGATTGAGGCCAATCCGTTCGATGCCAGCGCCTATTCGGGCCGCGCTCGTTGCTACGATTACCTGCATGACCGGCCAGAGGCGCTTGCCGACATGAGGCGGTGGTCAGCTATCATGAGCCAAGGATCACTTGCCGATTCCTGGTGTGCTGCGCTGCGAGACTCCCCTCGTGTCATCGATCTGCCATTCGATTGTCAAATCGTCCTCTCTGCAGAGAGACCTGTAAATGAGATTCCAGTAATGTCCATTGCCTTTGGGCAGAAGGAAAGGTGGGAAATGAAGCTGTTTGAGATTCCAATGTTCGTAGCATCAGTGTTTGGGCTTGGTTTGCTTTCCGGTCTTGACACGCCGCCCGCGTATGCGGATTTCACCTTCGGCGAGCCGGTGAATCTGAAGCTGGCTATCCCCGTCACCGACGGTGCGACCGATGTTTTCGGTTGTTTCTCCTACGATGGGCTGGAGATGTACATCCATTCGGAACGCTCTGGAGGGTACGGCGGATGGGACCTATGGATGTCGAGGCGTGCCTCGACATCCGAAGCGTGGGGACCTCTGGAGAATCTTGGAAGTCTCCTGAACACTGCGCAGAATGACACAAACGCATCCATCTCAGCAGATGGACTCACGCTCTATTTCTCTAGCGAGCGGCCTGGCGGTCATGGCAGTGCCGACATATACATGAGCACAAGGCTGACACGCGATGCCCCGTGGGGTCAAGTCGTCAACATGGGCCCAAAGATAAACAGTTCCAACGCAGATCTCTGCCCGTGGGTGTCCGCGGATAGTTTGGAACTCTACTTTGACTCGTATCTTCGGTCCGGAGGATACGGCGGTGATGATATTTATGTGGCAAGGCGGGCGACAACAATTGACCCCTGGGGCGAGCCAGTAAACCTCGGCCCGGTGGTGAACAGCGCATATGAGGAGCACAATGTGTCTCTCTCGTCAGATGGACTACTAATGTTCTTCTGCGATCGTGATATATTCCGCAATATGCCTCGACCAGGCGGGTATGGTGACTGCGATATCTGGATGACAAGGCGGGCGACGCTTTCTGACCCCTGGCAGACACCCGTGAATCTTGGACCAAACGTTGACGGTTCGGCGGCTGATCTGGTACCGCGCATCTCCCCTGATGGGCGCACGCTGTACTTCGCCTCCGACCGGAGCGGAGGTTGGGAGAACTACCAGGCCGCGATCATCCCCATCGTGGACTTCAACGGCGATGGCAAGGTCGATGGCAAGGAAGTCTTGGCCATGGCGAAGTACTGGGGCCAGAAGGAGCGACTGTATGATATTGGGCTGCCGCCGATGGGGGATGGTGTGGTCGATGCCAACGACCTGACTGTTCTTGCGGGGTACATCGGGCAGGAGGTGAACGATCCTACGCTCATCGCTCACTGGGCATTGGACGAGGCGACAGGAATGACCGCCGCCGACAGCGCCGGCAAGAATGACGCGATGGTGCTTGGCGGTGCGACTTGGCAACCTGCGGGGGGCAAAATCGGCGGGGCAGTAGCGCTCGATGGGAAAGACGATTTTGTGCGGTCGGGATCGGTGGTTCTCGATCCGGCCAAAGGGCCGCTCAGCGTCATTGCCTGGGTCAGGGGCACAGCGCCAGGCGGGGTGATCGTCTCGCAGGCGTCCGCAGCAGACTGGCTCTATCTGAATCAGTATGGGATGCTGACGACGGACCTCAAATCAGCCGGCAAGGATGGCAAGTCTCTCACGTCCGACGCGTTCATCACGGATGACCAGTGGCACCGTGTGGTCTTGACCTGGGACGGCACGAATCGGACCTTGCAGATGGACGGCGTCGAGGTCGCGAGGGACACGCAGCCGAACCTGGCGGCATCAAGTGGCAACCTACACATCGGCGGGGGCAAGAACCTTGCGCCAACCGCCTTCTGGTCCGGCCTGATCGACGACATCCGCATCTACAATCGAATCGTGAGACCGTAGACCTGCTATCGAGGCTCCGACCCTCAAATTCGAAACTCGAATCTAGAGATTGGAGTGCAGCGACGATGTGAGTGTACGCCAGGAAGGGGCCGGCATGTTCCACCGCAGCCGGCCCTTTCCCAACTTTCCCGCGGAAGATCACTCGATCTCGTCAATCTTGGCGGCAAGGATGAAATCGTTCTCGTGCAGGCCGTCGATCTTGTGCGTCCACAGATCGATCTTCGCCTTGCCGTACCCGAAGCAGACCTCCGGGTGGTGGTCTTCCTCGTCCGCCAGCTCGCCGACCTCGGTCACGAAATCCAGAGTCTCGCGGTAGTCGTCGAAAGAGAATTCCCTTTCCAGGTGATGCTCATCCACGACCCGCCACTCGGGATTCAGTTCCTTCACGCGCTCGGTGATCTCGTCGCCCTTGAGCGGCTCGGCGCCGCTCTCGCACGGGATGCAATGTTTTTCAGCTAATGCTGCCATAAGAGCAACTCGCTCGCGGCACGCATCCATCGGACACGGCACGCGCAAATTGAAATCCGACGATTCATAGTTTGCCGCACTGTCGGGCGCCAGGCACTTCCCGTACCCGGCGCCCCTGGAACGACAGCGCATCTGCTATAGCTTATCGCAGCTCCAAGTCGGTACGCTGCGTTTGCAATACTATATACGGCGAGCCTATCCCATTGGCGGTGCGCAAAACGCTGATTTTGCGCCTCTCTGATCCCCTACCGCCGTATCAAGGAACACCCGATACGCTGCGCTCCGGTTATGATTTACCATTTATGATTTACGAATTACGATTTGAGGACCGCCATCGGCACCCGCGTCCGAGCACCAGCCGGCAGGTGTATCGCCGGGCGAGGTACAGTGGGATGATGCCGATGACGCCGAAGCTGCAATCGATCAGCCGCCAGAAGAAGGGGATGCCGCGAATCGGGCCCATGAGGAGAGCCCAGGGAATGACGAGGGCGCACGCGATCATGCCGAACTCGATCACCCAGCGGTTTCTCACAGGGTCGCGGATCGGGCCGATGAACGCGATCGCAATGACGAAGTGCCCGAAGGCCAGCCAATCCGTGCCATAGAAGATGAACGGATACTCCCGGCTCGTTTCCTCGACGCCTCGATAGGTGCGAGAAATCCACGCCGCCAAAGAGGGCCACCACGTCTGCACCGCCGACCCTTCCCCCGCTATTCTCTGAAGCGCCGCTGCCTCACGACCCAAAGGAATCGCCGTCGCCCCCGAAACCACCAGGCCAACAACGAACAGTATGAGCAGGATTCTCACCCCGCGCTTCGAGGCACGATTATCCGCAGTCATCATTTATGGACCCTATCTGACATGACCTTCTTCATCTTCGACCGCCTCTGTCGGCTCGTGGAAACTCATGTGGACCCGATATCCGGAGAGGTTGTCGAGGTCTCCGCCGAGAAGGCGAACCAGGCCAGGCCCGGCCCCCGGTGTCCCCAATCCCAGCAGCCCCGTGCGACGATCGAGGCCATACCGACCGCACTGATAGTGGACATCAACAGCCACACACCGATCCCACCAACGGTCACGAGCGCACCAAGAATCGCCAGGGCAATCCTGGTCATCGACCGCCGCGACTTGTCAACGCTGTTCGTTTCCCTGTGATTCACTCCAGCTTCCGCCTCTTCTGTCTGCCCACAGTCGGTCTCCCGGACCTCGCAACCCTCTTACGATTTACCATTTACGATTTACCAATTCGCCATTTATGCATCCCGGTTGGCACCCCCTATCCCGGCGCTAGCCAAAAATCATAACTCGCAAATCGTAAATCACAATTTCGAAGTCCTGCCAGAATGATTATGCCCGTCATCGTCCCTAAAGACAACGAGAAAAGTGAAATCACCCCCATCCTGGTAACAAGAGGATGGACGACTGTTGATAGATTATGGATGATTGGAGAGGAAGGCTCGGACCTCACTTTCAATCACCAATCATCCATCATCAATAATCAATCGCGCAGGCCGCTCAGATAGCCAGGTGCTCCAGGAGCCTGAGCAGGCGGGGGTAGTAGAGATATTGGCCCCAGACGTTGTACCAGGCGGCCCAGGCGTAGAGGATGATCACGGTGATGAAGATGTACAGCGCCCAGCGGCGCAGGAAGACGGTCAGACCGATGAGCACAAAGAACTGGACGGCTTTGCCGAATAACGGGCCGAGGACAGGGCCGAGGGCATAGGCAAACGTTCGCACGGCCGGGTGCTGCTCGGCCCCCGGGCCACGGATCAGCATGAAATAGATCGTCGAGACCATGTCCGCCAGGCACGCAAGGACCGTCAGGACCAGGAGAACGCGGTACTGCCGGACGTAGCCCGTCCAGTTCTCGCGAAACCGCGTCACCACGTCCCGGAACGACCTGATCTGCGATACTCTCATCTTGATATTGATAATTGATGGTGGATTATTGATGATCGAAGAGGAGGGCTCGGACATCTCTTTCAATCATCAGTTATCAGCAATCAATCCCGCCAGGCGCGTCGCCGGCCGGCAATCGCCGAACTTCACATCGTCAGCGCAAGTGTATGAGCATATTCTTTCACCACTTAGCGGCTCGACCATCTTAGCGTGCCTGCCAGTATGCGCCGAGATATCGGAAGAAACAAGCGCCAATGCCCGTCCATATCTCCACTCCACGGGATCGGCGCCTGCGCGGGAATGATATCACAGCAGCCGTCGCGATTCACACCCAGCAGGGCAATCTACATCAGCCTGTGCAATTGTTTGCCCACCACGCCGTCGAACTGGTCGCTTGTCTTGAAGGGCTCAAACTTGCCGTCGCGGGCTACAGGCTTGGTTCGCTCCAGCAATTCGAGTTCCTCCTGCTTGCTCAGCGGGGTGAACTCCCTGGCCGCCTGGGTGTTTTGCTCCAGTTGATCGATGCTGGTCATGCCGCAGACCACCGTCGCCACCGGCTGGCTCCAGGCATAGCGCAGAGCCTCTCTGGGCTCGACGACGCCGGAATCCAGCACGTGGCCGCTGCCCATGCTCTTCATGGCGATCGGGCCGATGTTGCGGTCGAGGAGAATCGGCAGGATCTCCCTCTGAAAGCTTCTGAAGTGAGAGTCGAGCACGTTGACCGGCATCTGAACCGTATCCCAGGGATAATCATAGGCGAGCATTTTGCGGAAGACGGCCGGGTCCTTGTGGCCGGTGAAGCCGATGTAGCGGACCTTGCCGTGCTTCTTGGCCAGCTCGGCGGCCTCGATCCCGCCGTCGGGCGCGAAGATCATGTCCGGATCGTCCTCGTAGATGATCTCGTGAAACTGCCACAGGTCGATCCAGTCAGTATCAAGTCGGCGCAGACTTTCCTCCAGGTGCCGCAAGGCGGTCCGCTTCGTCCGGCCGTGGTGCTTCGTCATGAGAAAGACCCGCTCCCGGTAGCCGCCCCGCAGAGCCTCGCCCATGAGCGTTTCGGATCGGCCATGATGGTATTCCCAGGCGTTGTCCATGAACGTTATGCCCATATCGATCGCGGTGCGGACAAGCTCGATTGCCTCGCCGTCATCTTCCACCTGCCCGATGTGATGGCCGCCGAGGGCGAGAATGGAGACCTTCTCGCCGGTCCGGCCGAGTACGCGCGTCGGCAACTGGCTCGGCAACTCGGCTCGCGAGCCGGTCGGCCGCCTTCGTGCTGTGACAATACTATCCATATGCAATACCTCTACCTGAATGCCTCTTCTGTTCCACGGACTTGCACCATTATGAAACTGACTGCCAACCAGACCAATACGCGGAAGGCTGAAAAGGCGCTGAGCCCTTTGCTGACGACCTCCGCTTGCCCGATCGATTATTGATAATTGATGATTGATGATTGATGATTCAAAACGAGGTCCGAGCCTTCCTCTCCAATCATCCATAATCCATTATCAATCATCCATCGTTTGCGATACAGTCGGACGCCATAATGCCCGGCTCGGCTCCCCGCTTGGCAAACAGAGCCCCGCGATAGGGCAATTCCCTTCGCGCCTCAGGCCAAACCTATTCCCGATCAAGACGTAGGAATAAATGAATCAAAAGGGAACATGAATTCGCAGGAAAGACTCGGAAAGGAAACCGCGATGAAGGCTTCAAGAGAGCATTCAGCCGACAGGCGTGCGTTTGCCGCAGCCGCTGTCGGAGTGTTAGGTCTGAACCTTCTTGGTATCGATCTTCTTTTGTCGGAACCATTTGGCTCATTGATGGTTTTCAGCCGGGCAGTCTCGTCGCTTGGAGCGCTGGCCGCAATGCACTACGTGTTGCGGCTGCGAGCTAACCTCCAGCGACAGGCGATCCGGGTCCGCGCGTAGGCGGAAACTGAAAACCACCGATAGGGGTGAGATATGTCTCGCCCGTACTGTGGGACCATCTTCGAAGCCCCTCAACAGAGAGGGGCTTCTTTATTTTGTCACTTGTATGTGCGCGCGTGTAACCGAGGGAGATCGCATCGCCGCGCGTGGAGGCCAATCAGCGGTCCGATTCTTCGCCAACAATAGGCGGTCTGTGACGTAATAATAGAAGCAGAGTCATCAGGCACAAACAGGCTGCAAGAGAGTGAACCATGGGAACATATCACGGTCCGAAAGTGAGATTGACGAGGCGGGTCGGCGCCCCGATCGCGGAGACGCCGAGGCATACGAATGTCCGGCGGGCCAGGCCGCCCGGAATGCACGGCCGGCGGCACGCGCGACAGAGCCTCTACGGCGAGCAGCTCATGGAGAAACGAAAGCTGTCCGCCTATTATGACGTGCGGGACCGGCAGTTCACCCGCTATGTGCAGGAGGCACAGACGGCTAGCGAGTCGTCCACGGAAGCCTTGCAGCGCATTCTGGAGACGCGCCTCGACAACGTGATTCGACGCCTCCATTGGGCCCGGACAATCTGGCAGGCCCACCAGATGGTGAGCCACGGGCATATCTACATCAACGGCCGCAAGGTGGACCGCCCATCCTGCCGGGTCGAGCCCGGCGATGAGATCACGGTCAAGGCGGGCGACGAGGCATTTGTGCGTGCGGCCATAGAGGGCGGCGAGAATGTCGAATCCAAAGTCCCCGAGTGGCTGTCGGTCAATAACGACAACTTGACGGCAAGGGTGCTGCGACTGCCCGAGCCGGGCGAAGTCCGCCTGCCGTTCGAGATCGACTTAGCCAAGGTCATCGAGCTCTATACGCGATAAGAGCTTCGACATCGCTACGTAGAGACGCAATATTTTGTCTCTCCCGGAGGCCCGGTACGGCGCGTCTGTGCCGGGATCACCAGCAGTGGACGTTGCCGTGGAGATTCCGGCCGCGTCCGAGGGCTTGTTCGGCGATCTGCCTGTCGAAGCCGAGAAGCTGGACACCTCTGTCGATCGTGCTCTCGAAGATGGCCTCGACGTTGTTCAGATGGGGTTGGGTGACGTTGACGGCAAAGATGCCCGCCAACCCGGCCGCGTGTGAGATGAAGTGATCGCCCCGGCCGCAGAAGTGGATGCCGCCTCCGCCGAATGCGTTCAGCAGCCGCTGATCGTACGGCCGGACAAACTCCTCGAACATCGCGGGCGAGAGATTCGTCGCGGCGTCGTCGCGAATCATGATCCGGCCGCGATGCAGCATGGACCAGTGCACGGCATAGCCGTCCAGAGGCGGCATAAGCTCGTCCCACTGTCGCATGAAGCGGATGTACGTCTCAGCGATCAGTGAGAGTAAATCTTTGACCAGGCCGGGCGTGTCGTAGAGGCCCACGTAGAGCGACCCGCCCCAGAGCATCTCGCAGACGTTCATCGGGCCCTGCAAATCGGGATGGTAGACGTGAACGTATCGCGAAAGTTTCGGATAGGGCTTGAAGAGCTCCCGATAGTATTGGCCCATCTTGAACACCAAGCTGCCCTGGCCCACGCTCAGGTCCGGCACGCCCCGGTCGAGCAGCCGTTTGATGGTCTCGCAGCCACCGGCAAGCGGTCGGCAGGCGGGTAGTGTGTCCAGCTCTCGATCCATCAGGAACAGCTCGGCCCCGAACAGCGAGGGCAGAATCGCCGTGCCGTAGTTGCATCGCACCGCCGGCAATGCCCCGCTGCCCTCAGCCAACGCCTTCGAGCAAGTCTCCAATTGCTGCAACGCCATCGCCTCGAAATCCGAAAGCGCATCGTTGACGAGCACGTGGGGCCAATCGATCGATGGCGCCACGCGCTTGGACCGCTGAGGCAAGAAAATCCCTTCTCCGAGCCGGCCGTCGGCGAAGGCCCGCCACTGCTCAAAGAGCGAGTCCTCAACATCCGGGTCGATCCGGCGCTCTATGTCTTTCAAGAACTGTTCGATCATACGCATACCTGCAAACGATTGCGGAACCGATGAACAGGCGATATCATTTCCCAGGTCCCTCCGAGAATCAACCGGAATTCTCTGTGAAAGGAACTGCACCGAGCAGGGCGACGCCGGAAGCACGAAACCCGAATTCATCGCCAACCCGAAAGACAACCCCGACAAAGGCGAGTTCATCAAGGCCAGCGTCAACCACCGCACCCCCACCTTCACTCTCCAAATCGGCCCCACCGGCGAGAAACGAACCTACAATATTCAGTCGCCGCCCTGATAGCCGCTCCGATTCATCGGCGCTCGTCACTAACAAGAGGACCTGGGTCGTGAACGAGAAGGGAGTCCTTGCGGTTGGCGGGCGAGCAGACCGGACCGGGCACGGGGAGAATACCCCAGGGATCGCCCTCAATCGCCATCCGTGAGATCGTGTAGATGTTGTCTTTGCCCATCGCGCAGTAGGCGCGCTTTTGAAACGATACCCGGCCATCGAGGAACAGCACGTTCTGGGCGTCGCGCTGGTGAGTTATGGAGTTACCTCTGCACGCCTGGTCGCTCGTGCCAAGACCACCGATGACCTCCCTGCCAGGCCTGAAAACGGTAAAATCGGCCGGGTCGGCGGCCGGGCTCCTGATCCAGGGGTTTCGATCCGCCGCCACGGCCATGTTCGGATCGTTGGAAGTGGACAGGCTGTATAGGCCGTACGGTATGTGGTAGGCGTAGCTGCAATGCTTGTAGCTCTCGTCCAACCCGCCGAAGTCCCAGGCGTCGTCCAGTTGGAATGATATGGGGACATCCATGTGCTCCGGCAGCTTGAACTCAGTCGTCCCCTTGTCCGCCTTGCAGACAAAGAGCCGAACGGGCAGTCCGTAATACTTGACGAGCAGGTAGAAGCTGGCGGTGATCGACGCCGTGCCGCCGCTGCCGTCGGCACTCAGCCAAAAAGCTGCGCGACGATCTGTAGCCTTCCAGTTGGGCGTGGCGCGCCACACGGTGGTTCGCCCGCCGGCGCGGGGCAGATCGTCCTCATAGTCATTGGCGTAGATCAGCATCGCCTTGCCGATCTGGGCGAGGTTGGCCGCACAAAGCCTGCGCATACTCTGCTCCCGCGGCTTGGCAAACAGCACCGGCACCAGCAAAATCAGAAGGCAGCCAAGAAACACGGCCGCCAGGACATCGATTCGTGCAAGACCTGTGGAACTGCATCGTCTGGTCATGTCCATGTCTCTCCTGTGGCGCCACGTCCTAACGGGATGGCGGGCCCTGGAATGGGCCGTCTGGATCGTGTAGAAGAAGGGAATCCTGTCGATTTGCCGGATAAGCCGTAGGCACGTACGGCACCGTCCCCCAAGGGTCGCCCTGAACCGGATCGCGAGAAACCGTATAGATATTATCTTTCTGCAATCCGCAATACGCCCGGGTCTCGAAGGCAACGCGTCCATCGAGAAACAGTACGTTCTGCCCGTCGAGCTGGTGCGTGATTGAGTTGCCCCTGCGGGCGCACTCTATGCAGCGTCCGTGCTTTGGACCTTCGGGGTATGGAGGAAGATCCGGTTTGAAATCGGTAAAGATGCCGGGCTTGCCCGCCGGGCTGACGATCCAGGGGTTTCGATCCGCCGCTACGCCGAGGTTCGGGTCACCGGAGGTAGATAGGCCGAACAGACCATAGGGCATGTGGTAAGCGTAACTGCAGTGCCTCGTGCTCTCGGTCGAACCACCGAAATCCCACACGTCGGCAAATTGGAACGCCGGCCGGCCATCCTCCCGTATAGCGGGCCTGAGTTCAATTGCCCCCTTGTCTGCCTTGCAGATAAAGATCCTCGGCGGCATCTGAAGGTATCTGACCAGCAGGTAGAAACTCGAATTGATGGAGGCACTGCCGCCGCTGCCATCAGCCGCGAGGCCGAAGGCTTGCCGACGGTCTCGAGCGAACCAGTTGGGGGTGGACCCCCAGGAGGTGGTCGGTCCGCCGGCACGGGGCAGCTTGCCCGCGTAATCACCCGCATAGATGAACATGGCCTTTCCGATCTGGGCGAGATTGGCCGCACAGAGCCTGCGCATACTCTGCTCCCGAGGTTTGGCAAACAGCACTGGCGCCAGGAAGATCAAAAGCAGACACACCGCCGCGACTACAAGGGCATCCGCATGCGTCAGTTTCCTCGAACTGTCTTGCTCCGCCATTTTCATTCTCCCTCGCAAAAGAACCTCATCAGAGTCTCCAGCAGCGGCGCCCCATCCGGCGTCCGCACGGTCCATGACGCACGATCCTCACTGGACAATAGTATACTCCGCTGGGCGGCCGCAGGCAAGCATGTGCTTGTGCGAACGCAAGAGCAGCAGCCGACCGCACAGACGCAAGATATTGCGTCTCTACCGGAGCCGCCTGACTCGGGGCTGGGGGACGGGGTCGTTGACCAGGACGGAGTCCTTGGGATTGGCCGGGGCGCAGGTGCTGTCGGTTGGAGGCGGGACGCCGAGCGGGTCGCCGCCGGCTGGGTTTCGCGAGACCGTGTAGATGTTGTCGTCCTCGACCGAGCAGTACGCCCTCTTGGCAAATTCCACGTGGCTGTCGAGGAACAAGACGTTCTGGCCGTCACGCTCATGGGCCACGGCGTTGCCCTTCTTCGCCTGAACGGCCGTGCCTGTGCCGCCCTTGGCCCCGGCGTCCGGACGGAAGTCCGCGAATACCCCCGCGTCGCCTGCGGGGCTCTTGATCCAGGGATTGCGGTCGGCCGCCACGGCGAAGCCCGGCTCGTTCGATGTCGTCAGCGCATAGAGCCCGAACGGAATGTGGTATGAATAGCTGTAGTGCCTGTACGATTCCTCCGGCGGGCCGAAGTCCCACGCATCGATCAGCTCGAAATTCCCCCGAATACCCCGCCGGCCGGACAGCTTGAATTCCTTGACTCCCTTGTCGTATTTGCAGATGAACGACTTCGGCGTCACCTCGCTGTACTTGACCAACAGGTAGAAGCACGAGCTGATGCTCGCCGCCCCGCCGCTGCCGTCCGCTTTCAGGCCAAAGGCCGCGCGACGGTCCGGGGCGTTCCATTTTGCCGTGGAACCCCACACGGTGTTTCGCCCCCCGGCGCGCGGCAGCCGGTCCTCGTAGTCGTTGGCGTACGTCAGCATTGCCTTGCCGATGCCGGAGAGATTGGTCCCGCACGTCATCCGAAACGCCACACACCGGGTCCTGGCCAGAACCGGTAGGAAGAGGAAGAAAAGCACCTGAAAGGTCATCAGTGCAGCGCCCGTCCAGGCAAAGCCTCTGCCGACGAACCGGCCTGCGCTCAGCGAGATCTGAGCGAGACCTGCGATGGTGAACACGACCGCTGAAATCGCAACGACAAACGTCACGCGCTGGTACACCTGATGCCCAAAGGGCGGTTCTCGCCCATGGCCTATCGTGAGTATGCGGATCAGCCCAGGCAGAAGCAGCCAGCTCAGGACAGCCAGCACGCAGCCGGCAACGGCCAGCCTGCTCATGCGAACTATGGCCTGCCTGTCACCCACAGGAGCCCCCTGCCCGGAATCGCCTTGGGATGAGGTCTCTTGGATGTCCTCGAACCCTTCGCCATCGTGCTTCGGTGCGATCATGATCTCTCCCTTCAGTCATCGCGATGCCCGGCCTAATGAGTTTTGACGAGCAAGATCGGTAATCAGGCCCTGCGCTTGGAGTTCCGCGTTTGCGCGGTCTCTTTGCCACCTTTTCAATATAACTCAACTCGCAGAGACACGCGAGCAGTTGTTGCGCCTATTTCCGCGGGGCAGGTGGGTCATTGACGAGGAGCGAGTCCCTCCTGTTGCCGGGCTGGCTACCGAATTTCGGCGGCGTACCCACAGGGTCACCGGCTGTCGGGCTGGTCGAAACCGTGTAGATGTTGTCGTCGTCGAGGCCGCAAGAGGCCCGCCTGACAAATACCACGTGGCCATCAAGAAAGAGCACATTCTGTCCGTCGCCGTCATGGCGGAAGGTATTGCCACGCCTGGCCTGCTCCGCAGTGCCGTTGAAAGGAGGGACATCCGGCTTGAAACGAGTGAAGTCCCCGGCCTTCGCTGAGGGCGAATCCATCCACGGGTTGCGGTCGGCGGCGATAGCCATGCCCGGCTCGCCTGAGGTCGTCAGCTTGTAAGGCCCATAGACCATGTGGTACGCATAGCTGCAGTGTATCGGCGGATTGGGTCCGAAATCCCAGAAGTCGATCAGCTCGGCTTTCTTGTTGGGCACGCGGTACATGCCGCGTCTGAATTCCCTCATTCCTTTCTCCCGCGTGCTCCGGCCGCCGCCGCAGATGAATGTCTTGGGCGATACCTCGCAGTATTTGACGAGCAAATATAGGCTGGCGCTGACGCTCGCCCTTCCGCCGCTCCCATCCGCAGCCAAGCCAAAGGCGGTGCGCCGGTCAGGGGCCGTCCAGTCAGGCGTGCGGCTGGCCCATTGGCTCGTGTCCCCGCCCGCGCGAGGCAACTCGCCTGCATAGTCGTTGGCATAGATCAGCATGGCCTTGCCCAGGCCAGCCAGATTCGCGCCGCACGGCATTCGAGGCACCCGTCTCGGCCGATGTAACACCGGTATCACAATGGCGATGAGAAGGGCGAGGAGAAACACAAGAAACAGGACCTCCGTGAGTGTCAGGCCCTCTGAACCGCGTCGCTCCACCATCGTCGCTTCTCCCTCAAATCACTTCTCTTATCCTGTAGACCACAACCGCACAGCCCGCCCAGCCTATGCATTTTCCATTTCTCTTCCAGAAGTGAAATACATGGACTCGGCGATCAAGCTAAGTTGGTCTCCCTTAGTCATCTGCTGTCGTCAGGTCGTTCCCTTCGAGCAGGTCGGGGCGCCGCTGGCGAGTGCGTTCGAGGGCCTGTTGGCGGCGCCATTCGGCGATCTTCTTGTGGTCCCCCGACAAAAGGATCTCCGGGACTTTCATATCGCGGAAGACTTCGGGGCGCGTGTACTGGGGGTACTCCAGCAGGCCGTGGCTGAAGGAATCGTCCTTGGCGGAATCCTCGTCGCCCAGCGCGCCGGGCAGCAGGCGCACCACGGCGTCCACAACGATCATGGCCGCCAGTTCGCCGCCGTTGAGGACGTAGTCGCCTGTCGAGATTTGCTCGGCGTTCAAGCCGGTCCGGATGCGCTCGTCGAAGCCCTCGTAGCGTCCGGCGATGAGGATCAGCCGCTCCTGCTGCGACAGTTCGCGGGCCTTCGCCTGGGTGAAGCGCTCGCCCTGCGGCGTCAGCAGGACCACGCGACCGGTGATGGGGGCAAGTCTCTCTACATACTCGAAACAGTCGAAGAGCGGGCCCGGCATCATCACCATGCCCGCCCCGCCGCCATAGGGCTTGTCGTCCACCTTGCGGTACCGGTCCGCCGCGAAGTCGCGAATATTCGTCAGCACGATCGCGACGATCCCCTGCTCCTGCGCCCGTTTGAGGATCGAGTACTTCAGCCCAGACTCGAACATCTCCGGAAACAGTGTGAGAATGTCGATCCGCATAGCGAGTTCTCAGTTCACAGTGGACAGTTCACAGTCCCGCGACAACCGTCAACTGATACCGGTCAGGCATGAACTGTTCACGTCATGTCATCAGACCGGGTGCCATGGCTACGCGAGCGTAGCCATGGCACCCGCCCATCAGATTAGGATAGTCGGTGTACTACTACTCCGACCATACCAAAATGGTGGGCGATCTTGCCAGCCCGGCCGGTACCCCGCAGGACCGACGCAGGAATTCCTGGCAAGATGGACGAAAGCCACCCACCAACTTAGGGCGGACGGAGTACTACACTGTCAACTGCCCTGTGCCGGGGTCTCCGGTTTGGCTTCGGCCGCCGGCTTGGCCTCCGCCGCCTCCTGGGCCTTCTTCTTTTCGGCGAGAATTCGCTCGGTCGCGGTGAAGAGCTTGCCTTTGGCGTGTGCGATGGCTCTGGCCTTGGCGAGTCGTGCCGCCCGCTCCTCGGCATACTTGTGCTTGATGCCGTTGCGGACCAGAATCTCAGACGCCGTATCGCTGGGAACGGCCCCCTGGCTGAGCCAATACTCGATCCGATCGCGTTTCAGCACGATCTGCTTGGTCGCGTCTTTTTCGAGAGGATCGTAGTGACCGAGTTTCTCCAGAATCTTGCCGTCGCGCGGCGTGCGCGATTCCACGGCGTTGATCCGGAAGAATGGGCGATTTCGCCGCCCCATCCGAGCGAGTCTGATCTTTACTGCCATCGTTGTCCCTTTTTCAAAAGAGTATGATGAATTTCCGTGGCCGGGTCACCCCGGGTCACGAAACACGTTTACAAACCAGTACATAGCCGTTGACGAAGATCGCGAGATTGCCTCGATCCACTCGCGCATCGGCGGCAATGTTCTCAATCTGCTCGTCCGAAAGCTGATCGGCGGCCAGCTTCTCGCCCGGCGTCATAATCGCCACGGCCCTCTTTAGCTCTTCCAGCTCCTTCGAAGTCGGCGCCACCAGCATGGCCAGCTCGCTCGTCCCCCGCACGTCCTTGAACCGGCCACGGACCTCATTACCATACTGATTGTCGCAGAATCGAGCAACCTCTTCCAGGTACTCTTCGATAGATATTTTCATTGCCTCTTTTTGATCTTCCCATGGCGTTTGATGACGCGTTTTCGTTTGGAGCGTTGCTTGATTTTGCGGCCGCGAGTCATGGCGGCGTTCATCGCCTCCATGTTGAAGCCACCGGAAAAGAGCGATTTGAGCCCGCCGAAGCTGCCGCCGCTGATCGCCTTCATCATGTCCCGGCTGCGCTTGAAGGTCTTGACCAGGCTGGACACGTCGTTCGGCTGCATGCCGCAGCCTGCCGCGATCCGCCGCCGCCGGGACGAATCGATCAGATCGGGATCGCGACGCTCCTGGGTTGTCATCGAGTACACGATGGCCTCCATCTGCCCGAGCTCGGCATTGTCCAGATCGACCTCGTCGAGCTGGCCGCCGATGCCGGGCATGAGCTTGAGCATATCCTTGATGCCGCCCATCTTCTTGACCGCCTGCATCTGCTTGAGGAAATCGTCGAAGCCGAAGCTGCCCTTGGCCATCTTCTTTTGCAGCTTTTCGGCTTCCACCTGGTCGAACTGCTCCTGAGCCCTTTCGACGAGAGTCACGACATCACCCATGCCGAGAATGCGCGAGGCCATGCGGTCGGGATGGAATTCCTCGATCTTGTCGAGTTTCTCGCCGACGCCGATGAACTTGATCGGCTTGCCGGTGACGGCCTTGACGCTCAAGGCGGCGCCGCCGCGGGCATCGCCGTCGAGCTTTGTGAGGATGATGCCATCGAGCTCGAGCCGCTCGTTGAACTCCTTGGCGGAGTTGACCGCGTCCTGGCCGGTCATCGCGTCGCAGACGAGGTAAATCTGGTGCGGCGTGACCGCCTTGGCGACATCCGCCGCCTGGGCCATCATCTCCTCGTCCACGTGCAGCCGGCCGGCGGTATCGATCACGACCACATCCTGGCCATGCTCTTTGGCGTACCTGACCCCGTCCTGTGCAACCTTGACGGCGTCCTTGGTGGTCTCATCGGTGTAGACTGGGATGCTCGTCTGATCGCCAAGGATTTTGAGCTGCTCGATGGCGGCGGGCCGCTGCAGGTCGTCGGCGACCAGCAACGGGTGCCTGCCCTTTGCGACGAGGTACCTGCCGAGCTTGGCGGCGGTCGTCGTCTTGCCGCACCCCTGCAGGCCGGCCAGCATGATCACGGTCGGACCGGGCGAGACGAAGTAAATCCGCGTATCCACCGGGCCCATCAGCCGGACCAGCTCATCATTGACGATCTTGATCATGACCTGGCCCGGATGCAGGCTCTTGATCACCTCGGCCCCCATGGCGGCGTCGCGAACGTCTTTGCAGAACTGCTTGACGACGTTGTAGTTGACGTCCGCCTCCAGCAGCGCCTTGCGCACGTCGTGCATGGCGTCGGAGACGTTAGCTTCGGTGATCCGACCCCGGCCGGACAACGACCGGAATACCGAATTGAATTTTTCCGTCAATGATTCAAACACAGGAATCCTCTCATTCCCAAGCAAACCGGGTGAATCCGCGATCATTATACGACCGCCCACCCGAAGTTGGTTCATTATAGGGGTATGCCGGTCGACCTGCAAGGCCAAAGTGCGAAGAGCGGGTGGCGGGCGGCGACCCACATGAGAAGACCTGCCGCTTCTCGGAACCAGACGGCCGCAGGCCGCAACGTGTACGGCGTACCTGCCTCCGATCGACCAATTGGGGGGTTAGGCCAACAATCGCACGCCCATCGGAGGCGGTTCTGGCTCCGTGAAATCAGCGAGTGCATCGATTGGCGTCAGCCGGACTGGGCATGAACAAAGAGGGCTGCAGCACGCTGGCCGCAGCCCTCTATATCGAGTGATAAACAACAGGTCTACAGGGCCCTGCGCCTGCGAAGCCAGGTTACAAGGCACGTTCCGATGCCACCGAGCAGGACTGCACCGGGGACCGGAATCGGACTGCCCGCGATGCCGAATTCGCCAATGGCGAAATCGACCGGCTGCGGTGTAGTCACGGCGATACTGCTAATGAAGCTGCCACCCGTGCCGTAGAAGCCATAGTAGCAGGCTCCCGCACTGCCATCGACGGCCTGACTGATTTGCGTGTTGTCCTGAGCGGTTGCCACAATCGTGTACACGGCGAACGGATCCGGCTCAGCGTAGAAATAGAAAGCGCTGGTTCCCGCCGGCAGCGTCATTGTCACGTCCGTGGCACTACCCGTCCAGTATATGTCGCCCGTGTATCCGTTGCTCCAAGTCGCCCAACCATCGCCTACCGTACGATGGCTCATTGGAGCGCTGAAACCCACGACCCCACCGAGCGGCGAGGCCACCGATGTGACATCGGTGTACACGGGCGTCGGGTCCGCGGCGAACGGCGTCATTGTATAGGGCCCGAGTGTCGCGGCCGGGGCGCTCGTTCCACCGGCGACGCCTGTGATGCCTGCCGGGGCAGCGGCAGCCGCCGCCAGAATCATGATGCTCACCAAGACTACCAACTTCTTCATGCCTTTTCTCCTTTTTCACCCCCGCTCAGGCGCAACCAAACAACCTGTCTCTATGTCCGTATGCGTCTCAAAACGCAGCAGACCCCGGGCGCACACCGGGTACGCACGGCTCGCACGCCTTCACTGTCATCCGTGGTGATGAGCCAAGTGGGACCTTCTCACCACACCTCCAGGTAGATTATTAGTATTGTGCCAGACACGCAGTGAAAAATCAAGAGAAATCCAGCCAGAAAAATAGAGCAGCCAGATCGAGCCCGAACTCGCAGGAAAAGCAGAGTGGGAGGCATCCCAGGCCCTGAAAACCTCGGGTACCCGCCCCGGCAGTCGGGTGCCCGAGGTTACTCCGGTGTGTGGCCGAATACTCGCCCTGCGCCAGGAGCCTTCCCGGCGCGGGCTACTGGGCCTGGATATCAGGTCCGGACCTTCTCGCGGGCGCGAGAATCCTCAATGGGATGAGGATTCTCGGTCTGGAGGCTGGAATTCCGGCCATACGGGCTCATATGCTTGTCAATCGCACGCCGCCTGGGAGCTGAGCCGTCCACATCGCAGCAGCCCCTGGAGAACGTCTTACGGCAACGTGGGGAAGAGTGCATTTCGGCTATCCAACGGCGGGAGCGGCCCGGCTGCATGATCCCCGTGCTCATCGTCGCTTGCACTCCCTCGTACGCTCGTCTCCGCACTGGCCGATGCTCCGTCTCTGCTGACGACAGACCTGCAAAGAGTCAAACCTGTAAGACAAGTCTAAGAGACAACGGCCATCCACCCAATCGGCTTTGTGCCTAATCCACCAAGACCGATTGCCTAAATCTCCTGGAGCAGGAAGCCCTCCGCGACCTCGCCAACGCCATCCCCATCAAACCCGGCCCAATCCCAACCAGGGAGATCCCGCCCGAAGCAATGGGAGGATCATAGGCGGCCAGGAGCGGATCGCCAAACGACTCAAATGAAAGGACGTTGCGGCAGCGATGCCGGCAACGTCCTTCTGCCGTGACCAAACAACCAGCGTTGTCAACTACTGGCAACGCACCAAACTGTTATTACCACTCGCCCGTGGTCTGGCCAACGGGCTTGCCCGTGGCGTCGAACTGCGTATAGGTGAGCTTGGCCCCATCGAACGTCAGTTCGAGCGTCTCATCCGGCATGCCGTCGCCGTCCACGTCCCCACCGTGCACGATGGAACTGACCATCACGTTCTTCAATTCGTACTTCAGGAACGTCTGGCCGTCGGCGCGATCCAGGTAGACCGTTGCGCGAGGGATGGGCGGGACGTCGAAAGATGACGCTATTCACTTACGAGGGCAGAGGTACTCCCCGGAAGGCGTGATGATCTTCAGCGTTTTGACCGTCCCGTTCTCCAGGAGAAACTCGAACATCTGGTCCGGTGCCTCCTTGATCCGGAATTGCCTCGCCTTTGCAGGAATCAGGTGAAATTGCGGCTGTCCGGGAATGACGACGGTCAATTCCGCGTCGTCTTTCCGGATGATGCGGAACCGTCCCCCTGTAGGATCCTCGTAGTCGCCGACATAGCGGTCGAGCACTTTCGGGTCGAGCAGCCCGGCATCGACCCTGCGAGTGAACGTCACGGCGGCCTCGTCCAGAGACATCGCGGCCGTATCGATCGCCCCTTGCGGGCCGGTCGAGAAATTCACGCTCCACTTGCCCCATATTTCATCGTCCGCCGTGTCGAACCGGTCGTAATGATAGTGACTCAGCGGTAACTGAATGTTGTGAAAGTCAAACTGCAACTGGTCATCCTTCACGCCGATCTTGAGAATCCCGTAAGCCGGATGCTCGTACTCGCCGACGAAATCGGCGAGAGGATGGGAGGGCTTGGTCTCTGGCACGCGATCCGACCCGACTTTGCTGCGGGCCTCCTGATCGGCCTTCTTCCCCTTGGTGTGGCTCTCGAGCCGCCGCTCATTCCAGGGCGTCTGGTCGAGCCCGAGCCACCGCTCATAAATGTTGTAGGTAATCACCCCCGGCAGCGCCCCACAATGGTCGCCGATCACAAAGACAATCACCCCAACCTGGTCGCGCGGCATGAGAGATACTTGCGAGAAGAACCCGGACAGGGCGCCGCCATGCTGAACGTAGAAATGCCCCCGATAGGAGGCTGTGGCGCAACCCATTCCGTAAACTGGATTTAACAGCTCGTCATAACCGCGGGACTCCAGGTCCGTGTTGACCTCGGCGATGGCGGGCTCCGCGGTAGCCTTCAAGACTTGTGTCGGGATGACCTGCCGGCCGGCATACCGGCCCTCGTTCAGGCGGGCGATGAGCCACCGGGACATGTCCTCGATGTTGGAGACGATCGCGCCGCACGGGGCCATGCCCGCGGTGTCTTCGTAGTAGGGTATCTGCATCAGGTCAGTGGAGTCCCGCTTCTCCGTATAAGGGACGGCGTGATCGGGGTTCTTCTTCATCTCCTGCACGGTGAACGCTGTCGCGTTCATCTCCAGCGGCTTGAGGATACGGTCCCGCACGAAGTCTTCCCAAGTCTGCCCGCTGACAGTCTCGATGATGTACCCGGACGCCGTGTACATCAGGTTGTTATAGAGATAGGTCTGGCGCAACGGCGCGACCGGCTCAAGGTACTTCAATCGCAGGAAAAGCTCCTTGCGGCTCAGGTCCGCCTTGTACCAGATCATGTCGTGACGCGTGATCCCGGTGCGGTGGGACAGCATGTCCCGTATCGTGACGGTGTTGTTCAACTCGTCGTTGTGGAATTGAATCGACGGGACAAACTGGCGGATGGGCTTGTCCCAGTCAAGCTTGCCCTCATCGACCAGCATCCCGACCGCGACGGCGGTAAACAGCTTGGTGTTGGAGGCGATCTGGAAGAGCGTTTGTGGCGTCATCGGCAGCTTCTGGTCGTAATCCCGGTAGCCATACCCCTTGGCGAAGACGAGCTTATCCTTCGTCACCACGCCCACCGCCACGCCGGGGGCGTTCCAGTCCTTCAGGACCTTCTCCATGTAGGCGTCGAACCCCGCCAACTGGGCCGGAATCGCCTGATCCTCGGCTCGCAGTAAAGGAGCCCAAGCAGCCGTTCCCAACGCCACAACACAGGCAATCACAAGCCTTCTGCAA
>Ga0315282_10006039_pt1 | contig 20397 bp, 17 predicted proteins | sample YL17G07_20_MG_FD_203693 | JGI IMG/M metagenome (GOLD analysis project Ga0315282, IMG submission 203693) | Sediment microbial communities from Yellowstone Lake, YNP, Wyoming, USA - YL17G07_20 | ecosystem: Environmental > Aquatic > Freshwater > Lake > Sediment | place: USA: Wyoming | collected... | reverse complement strand
TCCGAATTTCCAGCTTGCCATCCGTCTGGCCCGTGATTTCTCGTAATCCAATTCCGGCCAGAGGCCCGCGCCAAAAACGTCAATTACTACGCGGAGCGCTTAATAAATGACATTTTCCCGCAACCTGGATTCCCGCTGGAGTTTGCCCCTGTAAAGAAAGGGAGGGAATGGAAAACAAACCTGGATTCCAGCTTTCGCGGGAATGACAATTAGAGAGGAGCGGGAATGACAACCAAAGGCCCGCGCTTTGGTCATGCCTGCCCCCATTTTCATGAGGGTAAACGGAAGCAGGCATCCCGGTTCCTTTCCTATGACTGGCGAGCTCATCAGTAAGCGCAAACTATTTAGTGCTCCGAGTAATATTTACGGGAAATACAGGTAGGCGATGTGCGAGTCAGCGCCCAGAGCCTCCTCGCGTCTGTCAATCCCAATTATTCGCTTCTGCCCGCGGCTCAAATTGACATTAAGGCCTGGTAGGTGATACTCTAATTAGTTAAGATAACGCATGAGCAAGGATGCCAGAATGGGGTCTCAACCTGCCAAAGTTGAGATGAGGGTGGAACAATTGGCCCGGCTCTCGGAGCGCTTAAGCCGCGAACATGAGCTCCCGCTCTCAAGTTATCGCAACAGCTGCATCCAGCGACGGCTTTCCACCCGCATCCGCAACCTGGGGCTTAATTCCCTTGCCCAATACCTGGAGCTGCTGGACCATGACCCTGCGGAGGAAAAAAAACTCATTGACGCTCTCACCATCTCGGTCAGCAGCTTCTTCCGCGACCCGGAAACCTTCATCCTGCTCTCCCGCAAGGTCGTCCCGGAACTGGCCGCCTCCGTCAGGAAATATGATTCCCAGGTCAGACTCTGGAGCGCCGGCTGCTCCACCGGCGAAGAGGCCTACAGCCTGGCCATCATTTTCTGCGAAGCCTCTGAAGAATTCCGCAGCAAGAACCGGCTGCGCATCTGGGCCACGGACATAGACGATGAAGCAATGGCGCTGGCCAAGGAAGGCTTTTATTTGAAGGATAAACTTTCCAACTTGAGCGCGGTTCAGGTTGAAAAATATTTCTCGAAAAACGGCAGGGGCTTCAAGGTTCGGCCCGAACTGAAGAGGCTGGTCGAGTTCAGGAGAGAAAATCTTCTCGCCCCGGTCTTCAACGGGTTTGAGGGCCTGGACCTGGTTATGTGCCGGAACCTTCTGATTTACCTGGAGAAGGACGAGCAAATGAGGCTGCTCGGAAATTTCGAGCGCTCGCTCCGGGAGGGTGGATTCCTGGTCCTGGGCAAGACCGAATTTCTGCGCGAGCCGCTTCGCTCAAGGTTTGAAGCCGTCTCCATAAGCGAGCGCATTTACCGGAAAAGCAGCCGGGCGCTTTCCGCGGACCATGCAGGAGGAACAAGATGAAGAATCGGCTGGGTATGAAAATTTTCTTGAGCTATCTGCTCATCGCCCTCTTCACCATCGTGGTCTATTACCTGTTCGATTTCCTGCGCGCGAACGAAACCCTTTCCTATCCCGTGTCCGTGCTCCTGACCGTGAGCCTCATCCTCGGAGGCACCGCCCTGGTCGGATATTTCTACTCCACCACCATCTCCCGGGACCTGCGAAAAGTGATTGACTCGGCCCGGAGGATCGGAGCAGGAGACCTGACCGAGGAGGTCAAGCTGCGCAAGTCCAAGCGCTACCCGGATGAAATCGATGACCTGATTGACTCCATCAATATGATGCTCGAGAACCTCCGCGACCTGTCAGCCCAGACCCAGTCCACCGCCATCCAGATGAGCCAGAACGCACAGAACCTCTCGGCCACCGCCCAGGAAATTAACGCCAGCTCCGAGGAGGTGGCAACCACCATTGAGGAAATCAGCAAGGGCGTGGAGCTGCAGGCCTCGCTGGTGGAAAACACCTCCAAAACCGTGCGCGAAATGGCCGGAAGCATTGAGCTGACCTCGTCCAACGCCATGGTCACCGCCACCTCGGTGAGCGAGGCCTCGGGCAAGGCCCAGCAGTCCGGCGAGCTGGCCAACCTGGCCATGGAAAAGATGAGGCAGGTCTTCGAGCGGATGGCCAACTCCCAGGAGATGGTCTTCAAGTTCGGCGAAAAAACCAAGCAGATCGGCAAAATCATGGAGATGATCACCAACATCGCGCGCCAGACCAACCTGCTCGCGCTCAACGCCACCATCGAAGCCGCGCGCGCCGGGGAATATGGCAAGGGCTTCGCCGTGGTCGCGGACGAGGTGAGGAAGCTCGCGGAAAGCACCAGCACCGCGGCCGAGCAGATTACGGACCTGGTCTCGGAAATCGAGCATGAGAGCGAGCGGGTGGTCAGCTCCATGAAGGAAACCGCGCAGAACATCGCGGAGGGACGCGAGGACCTGGGAACCATCAGCCTGTCGCTGGAAGAGATTGTGCAGATGGTGACCACGGCTGCGGACAAGGTGCGCAATATCTCGGACCTGGCCCAGATCCAGGCCGAGGGCGCCAAGGAGCTGGTGAGAAGCATTGACGAGATCGCCAAGGTCGCCCATGAGAACGCAACCTCCATCGAGCAGGTCTCAACCGTCACCCAGGAGCAGACCGCGGCCATGGAGGATATGAGCCGGGCCACCCAGGAGCTTTCCCAGACCGCGGACCGGCTCAAGGGACAGGTCTCAAGGTTCCGGCTTGACACCGAGCGGCTTATGGCGCCGACACCGGAGCCTCTGCCCACACCTGAACTCGAACTGGTCAAGACCGAGCCGGCGAAGAAGGAAGCCAAGGACGGGAAGAAGCGTTCCCGGGCCAAGAGCTCGGCCAAGGATGACATTGATTACACTTTTGAATAATGAATAACCATGGCGGAAGCAAGACCAACAGCCCTGGAGTTTCAAGAGCGGCACCGCCGCATGGTCAGCTTCTACCTGGAAAAAGAGCTTTTCGGCTTTGAAATAAAATACATCAGCCGGGTGATTGACCCGGAAAAAATGGGCTTTGTGCCCCGGGCGCCTTTTTTCGTGCGCGGAGTGACCAGCCATCGCGGCAAAGCCATCGCGGTGATTGACCTGGCCCAGTTTCTGGGCATGAAGTCCCGGGAGCTTACAGGCGACAGCAAGATTATCGTCCTGGACAGCCAGGAATTTCATCTCGGGTTCCTGGTCGACCGGGTGGAGCGAATCGAGACCGTGCCCCTTTCGGGCGGCACGGTCCGGGAGCCGGGAGGCGAGAATCCCTACATCCTGAAGGTGGTCAACCTGGGAGGCAGGATTTTTAATGTCATCAATCTGGAGAAGCTGCTGGCGGAAATAGAGAGTTTCTTTGGTTAAGGAGGATAGGCAATGTCAATCAGGGTGTTGATTGCGGATGATGCCATGTTCATGCGCAATATGATCAAGGATGTCTTTGCCGGAGCCGAATTCCAGGTGGTGGGCGAGGCGGCCAACGGCGTGGAGGTCGTGGAAAAATACCGCCAGCTCAAGCCCGACATCACCACCATGGACATAGTCATGCCCCTGAAAAGCGGAATCGAGGCGGTGCGCGAAATCGTGAAGCTGGACAAGCAGGCCAAGATCATCATGTGCTCGGCCCTGGGCCAGGAGTCCCTGGTGATGGAGGCCATAGAGGCCGGGGCCCGCGATTACATCGTCAAGCCCTTTAAACCGGAAAAAGTCCTGGAAGTGGTCAAAAAACTGGTAGCCGGCCCGAATGGTTGACCTTTCCAAATACAAAGCCCTGTTCTTGAGCGAGAGCGGAGAGCACCTCCAGTCCTTGAACGACTGCATGCTCAAGTTCGAGCAGGGAAACTTTGACGACGACACCATTGCCCAGGCCTTCCGCAACGCCCACTCCATCAAGGGCATGGCCGCCTCCATGGGCTACACCGAAATCCGCGACCTGGCCCACTCGATGGAAGACCTGCTCGACCAGGTCCGCCAGAAGGAGCGCGCGGTGGAAAGCTCCCTGGTGGAAATCATGTTCCAGGCCGTGGACAAAATTGAAAACATGCTCAAGGAAATCGAGCAGGACAAGCCCTTAAGCTCCGGCGGGCAGGAGCTGCAAAACTCCATCCGCGAGCTTCTAAAAAAAAAGCCGGCTGAACCTCCCAAAGCCAGGCCCAAAAAAACCGCGGAAGAGAAACAACCCGAACCGCCCAAGCAGGGAATTGAAGTCAAGGTGCTCATCTCCCCCGAGGCTGACGCGCCCTCGGTGCGCGGACTCATCCTTTACAAGCGCCTGGAAGAAATCGGCAAAATGCTCCTCGCCAATCCCGACAAGGACCGCATCAAGCAGGGCAAAATCGACAAAACCCCGGAAGGATACCCCATCTCCTTCCTGCTCGAGGCCTCCGCAGACCAGGCCGCCATCAACTCCACCCTGTCCAAAATAAGCGAGCTGAAAAAATTCGTTGTCAACCTGGTGGAACTCGGACCAGCTCTGGAAAAGGAACCCGGCCAGGAAAAGGAAGCCAAGGCCCAAGCCGAGGCCACGGTCGCTCCCCTGCCTCAAACCGTGCGCGTCAAGACCGGGCTGTTGGACGACTTCATCGACATCCTGGGCGAGATGATTCTCATCAAGGGCGAGTTGGAGGAGACCTGGAGGAAAACGCCCCAGCCGGCGCTTCGGCAGCGGCTGGACCGCCTGGACCGGCTGACCAAGGAATTCCACGACCAGGTCATGGCCGCCAGGCTCATGCCCGTGGAAACCGTGCTCCAGAGGTTCCCCCGGCTGGTGCGCGACCTGGCCCGGGACCAGGGCAAGGAAATCGAGCTGGAAATCATCGGCAAGGAAATCGAACTGGACCGCGCCCTGATTGAAAAACTCCCGGAGCCGCTCGTGCACATCATCCGCAACGCTGTTGACCACGGCATTGAAACCCCGGCCCAGAGAAAAGAAGCGGGCAAAAAACCGGCCGGGCAAATCGTGATCCAAGCCAGCCGCGAAAGGGATATGGTGCTCCTCTCCATCCGCGACGACGGACGCGGAATCGACCCCGAACTGGTCAAGAAAAAAGCGGTTGAAAAAGGAATCCTCGACCCGGCCAAGGCCGATGAGCAGAGCTATGAGCAGATTCTCAACCTGCTTTTTGCCCCCGGGTTCTCTACCGCGGACAAGGTCGGAATCACCTCCGGAAGAGGCGTGGGAATGGATGTGGTCAAAACCGTGATTGAGGGAATGTCCGGAATGGTCACCCTCGCCTCGGAGCCGGGCAAGGGAACAACCATCACCCTCCATCTTCCCCAGACCGTGGCCATCGTCAAGGTCCTGCTCATCCGGCTGCTCGAGGAAATTTTCGCCATACCCGTCAACCGCATCATGCGCTCGGTGGAAATCCTTCCCTACCAGGTCCGCAAAAGCCAGGCCCAGGAATATTATGTGGAACGCCAGGAACTGATTCCCCTGTCCTATTTCCATAAACTGCTCGACCTCAAAGCCCCGGAGAGCCACAAGTTCCCGCTCAACGCCCTGATTCTCGAAGTCAAAAAGAAAAAAATGGCCCTGGCCGTGGACGACCTGGTCGGACAGGAGGACGCCTTTATCCGTCCCCTGGGAAGGCCGCTGGAAAAAATCCCCGGCCTCTCCGGCGTGACCATGCTCGGAGACGGCAGGATTGTTTTCGTGCTCGATATGATGGGGCTGTTTTAGAGGAGGTGCTGAATGCCGGTTTTAGCGGAAAAACTCAATCACGCCCAGGAAGACGCTCTCCAGGAGCTTTGCAACATCGGCATGGGACACGCCACCACCGCGCTCGCCCAGCTCATGGGCAAAACCATCTATTTCGAAATCCCGCGCGTAAGCCAGGTGCCCATCTCCCGGGTGCCGGAAATCGTGGGCAACGCCGAAAAAAATGTGGTCGGTATTTACCTCCGTTTCTCCGGCCCCATCTCCGGAAACATCCTCCTTATCTTTCCCCAAAAATCCGTGCTCCTGCTCCGCCGGATTCTCACCGGGGACAAGTCCTCCAAGCTGCTCTTTGACGAATACAACACCTCGCTCTTGAAGGAAGTCGGCAACATCCTCACCGGTTCCTATTTGAGCGTGATGGAAAACCTCCTCAAAATGCAGCTCGTGCAATCCGTTCCCTGGTTCGCCTTTGACCTGGCCTCGGCCATCATCGACCCCATCCTGATCCAGCTCGGCAAGGACACGGACCATACCGTGGTGATTGAAGCCGAATTTTTCGTGCGCGAGCGGAAGCAGCTCAAGGGCCAATTCTACCTCATGCCTGACCCCCAATCCTTAAAGCTCATGCTGGAAGCCGTGGGCATGGGAGTATGACTTGAAAAAGGTCTTGCGCGTCAGAATCAGCGAGCACCTCCTGGCCCGCGAGTCCGAGCGGCTCAAATCCTACGGCCTGGGAAGCTGCATCGGACTGGTCATTTACGAGCCGCATAAAAAAATCGGCGCCATGGCCCATATCCTTTTGCCCCGGCCCGGAAATTCCCATGTCCGGGAAAAGTCCGCCAAATACGCGGCCAGCGCGGTCGCGGTCCTCATCACTGAACTGCGCGAGGCCGGCTGCGACCCCAGCCATCTCCGGGCCAAAATGGCCGGAGGGGCCAATATGTTCCCGCGCAAGTTCAACCCCGCTCCGGAGCGGGCCGAGCGCCCCGGTTCAAGCATCGGCGAGCGCAACACTCGCGCGGTCCGCCGGGCCCTGGCCCGCAAAAAGATACGGCTGGTGGCCGAGGAGGTGGGAGGCGAGCAGGGAAGAACCATAGAATTCAACCCCCGGACCGGAGAGCTGTTGGTCTATAAATCATCCGGCGAAATCAAGGTGGTCTGATATGGAGAGGGAACCCCTGAAAAAACTTCTGACCGAGCTCCAAGCCGGCAAGACCAGCGTGGAGAAGGCCCTGAAAAAACTCGCGCACCTGCCATTTGAGGACCTCGAGTTCGCCAAGCTCGATTTCCACCGGCCAATAAGGCACGGCATCCCGGAAGTCATTTTCGGCCCGGGCAAAGACCTCGCGGAACTCGAGCAGATTATTCGGGCTATGAATAAAAAGGCAATGAATGTCCTGGTCACCAGGCTCTCCCCGGAAAAGGCCAAAGCTCTGCGCCGCAAATTCAAAAACGCAAAATACAACGCCCGGGGCCAGACCTTGAAAATCATCCGCCATAAAATACCGGTGGCCGGCAAGGGCGAGATACTGGTCATCACCGCGGGAACCTCGGACCTGGCCGTGGCCGAGGAGGCGCGGGAAACCGCGGAGTTCCTCGGCAACCGCGTGGAAACAATTTGCGATGTGGGCGTGGCCGGTCTGCACCGGCTAATGGCCTACCGCGAAAAGCTCGCCGAGGCCCGGGTCCTGGTCGTGGTCGCAGGCATGGAGGGCGCCCTGCCCTCGGTGGTGGCCGGCCTGGTGGACAAGCCCGTGATTGGAGTTCCCACCAGCATCGGGTACGGCGCGAGCTTTGCCGGCTTGAGCGCGCTTTTCGGCATGCTCAACAGCTGCGCGAACGCCCTGGCCGTGGTCAATATCGATAATGGATACGGCGCGGCCTGCCTCGCCAGCCAGATTAACAGGTTGTGAAAAAATGCCGCTCTTGAAAAAAATCGCCTGGGTTGATTGCGGAAGCGGCGCGGCCGGGAGCATGCTGCTCGGCGCGCTCATTGACCTGGGATTTCCAGAGGCCAGGCTCAAACAGCTCGCCCGGGCCTTCAAGCTCGGCCCGGTCAGGTTCGAGATAACGCGCCCAAAGCGCATGGGCATTTCCGGAGTCCTGGTCCGAACCCTCCCCCGGCAAAGGCAGCCGCAGCGCAACTTTTTCCAAATAAAAAAAATCTTGGGCCGAGCCCCGCTCCCGCAAGAAGTCAAGCAGAAAAGCATCGCCGCTTTTGAGCTGCTCGCCCGCGCCGAGGCCAAAGTGCATGGAACCAAAATCGGCCGCATCCATTTCCACGAGCTGGGCGCGGTGGACACCATCATTGACATCGCCGGAGTTATCCTCGGGTTCCATGAACTCGGCATTGAAAAGATTTGCGCCAGCCCAATTCGGCTCGGGGAGGGCGAGGTGAAATGCGCGCACGGGATTTTGCCGGTGCCGGCCCCGGCCACCCTGGAACTGGTGAAAGGCCTGCCGGTTCAGGGAGGCAGACCTGGTGACGGCGAGCTGACCACGCCCACCGGCGCTTTGCTGATACGCTCGCTCGCCCGGTCTTTCGGGCCGATGCCGGCCATGGTGATGGAAAAAATCGGCTGCGGCCTGGGCGAGCGGAAAATCGAAACCCGGCCCAATGTCCTCCGAATCGCGCTGGGCCAGGCCGTATCCGCAGCTGAACAACTGGTCCAGCTGGAAACCACCATCGATGATATGAACCCGGAATTTTTCGAGCCCATGCTCCAGGCGCTTGCCAGAGAAGGCGCGCTCGAAACCGCGCTTCTTCCGGCCCAGCTCAAGAAAAGCCGGCCCGGAGTGATTGTGCGGCTGCTCTGCCCAAAGCCAAAGCTGGAAAAAGTCATCGCGCTTATCTTCCGGCATTCCACCACCACCGGCATAAGGTTTTACGAGGTGGAGCGGGTATCGCTTCCCTGCGAAACCGTAATGCTGCCGACCCGGTTCGGGAAAATTCCGGTCAAAAAAATATCGATGCCCGGCGGGCAAACCAGGATTCACCCGGAATACGAGCGCCTGGCGGAAATAGCAGCCCGGCTCAATCTGCCGCTTCCGGAACTCGAAGCCAAGGTCAAACTCGAATGGCCCAAAAAGCAAAAACAAAGCTGACCAACCGGCCGCTCCTGCTCATTGACCCCGCAGGGGCCAAATCCAAGATGGCCGCAGCCCTCTCCAAGGCCGGATTCGAATTCGAGGCGGCGGTCCCGGCAAAAGACAAAATCGCCCCCCAGCTCTTGCGAAAAAAAGATGCCATCCTGGTCAATGCCCGGCTTGTCCGGCTGGTGCCGCGCCTGCGGGAGGAAAAAGGATTCAGCCAGGCGCCGATTCTGGCTTTTTTCCGGGGAGCGGTGCCCAGACCGGCCGGCTTGCTCTCTGGCAGTGACGATTATTTGCAGCTCCCCATGCCCTCCGCGGAACTCATCACGCGCATCCAGGCCGCGATTGCGCGGGCCGCGAGGCAAATCGATGCTTATACCCTTCGCGCCGGCTCCCGGACCCTGGAGCAGATACTATCCGCGGCCCACAGCAGCAGGAGCGATTTCGAGGTCCTCCAGTTCGCGGCCGCGGAACTGGTCAAGATTTATCCCACTTCCCGCTGCACCATCCTGCTGGTCGACCAGAAAAGGAGCCGCGCGGTGGTGGTGGCGGAAACCAAGAGCGGCCGGGAGCTGAACATACCGCTGAAGCTCAAGAGCTACCCGGAAATCCGGAAGGTGATTGAAACCCGGAAACCACTGGCCATTGCTGATGTCCAGCGCCACCCGCTCATGCGCGAGATGAAAAAAATCCTGGCTGCCAAGGCCGTCCATTCCTTGCTCGTGGTCCCGGTCTTTTACCAGGAGGAGTTGATCGGCATCATCTTCCTCCGCGCGGTGGAGGCCAAATACAACTACACCCCCGCGGACATCTACTTTGCCCGGCTGGTCTCGGACTCGCTGGCCCTGGCGCTCAAGAACCTCCGCCTGTCCCGGCTTGCGGACGAGGAAGCCCGGGAGAAGAAGCAGGCCGTTTACCAGGCCAAATACAGCGGAGCGGTTTCCCGCCGGCTGGAAAAACTCTTTGAATACGCCTCGGACGGATTGATTATCATCAATGACAAGGGCGAGACCACGGGCGCGAACCTGAATTTCCTAAGGCTTAGCGGGTTCGAGCGGCATGAGCTGATTGGAAAACCCATCGCTGGCCTGCTCGAGTTCGAAAGGCCGCACGAGGAGAGCATCATCGAGTGGCTGGAGAAGAAGCGCAAGGCCGGGTCCAGCAACCTCCTGCTCAAGCCCAGGCAGGGCGAGAAAAAACATGTCACCGCGCACATCGAGCTTCTGCCCGGGACGCGCAAGGAGTTTCTGGTCTCGGTGCACGATGTCACGGAGGAGCACAAACTTGGTCTGGAGCTTAAGCAGACCAAGGAGTTCCTGGAAGGCCTGATTGCGAACTCGATGGAAGCCATCGTGGCCGCGGATATGGACGGCAAGATCATCCTCTTCAACCAGGCCGCGGAGCGACTCACCGGGTACCAGGCCGAGGAGGTGCTGAACCAGAAGAATATCGTTGACCTTTATGTCTCGGGCGCGGCCCGGGACATTATGAAAAAGCTGCGCAGCCCGTTTTACGGCGGGCCCGGGAAACTGGAGACCACGCACAATGTTTTGCTCGGCAAGAACGGCGAGGAAATCCCCATCAATATGAGCGCGTCCATGGTCTATGACTCCGAGGGCAAGCCCATCGCCACCATGGGACTTTACCAGGACCTCCGCGCGCGGATTGAAATTGAAAAGCGGCTGCGCCAGGCCCAGGAGCGGCTGCTGGAGAGCCGGCGGAAGGAAGCGGTGATGGCTTTAGCGGGAGCTGCGGCGCACGAGCTTAACCAGCCGCTCACCTCCATTATGGGCTATGCGGAGATTCTCAAGCGGGCCGAGGACCAGCTGCGGGAAAAGCTCGCGGTCAGCGACCGGGTGATAGCTCCGGTGAAGAATGCCATCAAGGTGATTGCGGACCAGGCGCAGCGCATGGCCGAAGTGATCAAGAAGCTGGGAGAGCTCACGGAATTTGAAATCACGGACTATGCCGGCAAGCAGAAAATCCTGGACCTGGACCAGCCGGGCCGGCTGGAGAAAAAGCTGGAGCGCGCCCTGGCCCTGGTCGGAGAAACCGTGCTGCTCATGGACCCGGAACTGGTGATTCTGGAAGCATTCGGCCAGGCCGAGCGGTTGTTCGGGGAAAAGCCTGCGGGCAAAAGCTTGAGCCGATACCTGGAAGGAGTGAACTATGCCGAGGCCGTGAAGCTTCTGGAAGAGGCGCGGGCCAAGGCCTATGCCCAGCAGGAGCTGGAATTGCGGCCGGCCGGAGGCCAGTCCCGGCGGGTGCTCATGCGCGCGGAAAAGGCGGATGAAAAAACCATGCTCGTGGTCTTCTACGATGTGGAACAGCTGGAGGCCATGCAAAGCCAGCTCAAGGAACTGGTGGCCTTCCGCGAGCAGCTTTTCCAGACCATGCCCGTGCCGCTGATGGTTATGGACGCTGACGGAAGAATAACCTATATCAGCCGGGAGGCGGAACGGCTTTTCGGCTACACCCTGGACGAGGTCAGGGGCAAGCCGCCTTCCATGTTATTTGATGGTTTTGAACCGAATCTGTTCGTGGCCTATTTGCGCCGGGCGCGCCAGGAGCAAATTACCGAGGGAACACTTGCCGCCAGGGACAAGGCGGGAAGGAAATTTGAAATTTACTATTTCTTCGGAACCATGCGCGACCCGGCCGGAGAGATAATCGGATACCTGGCGTTCATGGTTGACCTTTCGGAAAAGCATCTGCTCGAGCAGGCCTTGAAGGAAAAGACGGCTGTGCTGGAAGCGATTCAGAAAAACACGGCCATTCTGGTTCAGGCCTCGGACTGGCAGGAAGCGCTGATTGCCATGCTGGAGGAATTGCGGAAGCTTTTGGAATTTGAGGTGGCCATGGTCATTCCCAGCGAGCAGACCGAGCGCGGCTTCTATTTCTTGAGCTATTACCCGGGCACCGGGGAAAAACGCTTCCAGGAACAGAGGGCCTTTGAGCAGATCGAGCAGGCCTTGCTCTGGCTCACCAGCCCGGAGGTGAGATATTTTGAGGACCTTTCCAAAATCAATTATGCGCGTGCGCCCGGGGATGTCCGCGACACCATCGGCGAACTTATCGACCGGGGCATAGTCAATTTTGTTTCCGTCCCGCTCAAGTTCCAGGACGAGGTGATTGGCAGGATTTTCTTCGGACATCACCAGCCGGGATTTTTGAAGCCGGAAAAGCTGGAGCCGGTGCGCCAGATGATTGAGCAGGTCACCATCGCGGTGTCCAACTTCCGGCTCTATTTCCGGATTGAAAAACAGCGCGAAAGGCTCATCAAGCGCAACCTGTTCCTCGAACAGGTGCTGGAACAGAGCCAGAAGATAGACCTCCACCGAGACGAGTCGCAAATCTTCGCCCAGTTCCTCAACCTCTTCCAGAGCATTTTCCCCAGGGCCCATCTCTGGCTGGCCTGGAAGAACCAGGACAACAACTTCGTAATCAAGAGCGTGAGCAACCTGGAGACAACTCTCATTGGCCGGCAGGTCCAAGTCAGCGCCCTCATCCGGGAAAAAATCATAGCCAGCAATAAGCCTTCCTATTTTGAGCCAGGACCTGAAGCGCCAACCTTTCTTGAAGGCTCCCAAAATCTGATTCTGGTGCCCATCATCTCCGAGGCGCAACTGACCGGAATCATGGCCGTGGAATCCCACCATAAAGAGCCTTTCCTCGAAGAAGAGGAGTTCCTGCTCCAGCTCTTCTCCAGATACCTGGCCCTGCTCATACCCAACCTGCTCCGAATCAGGCAATCCGTGTTTTTGAAATCCTTCCAGGAAAGCCTGATTGAAAGCACCAATGCCTTCATCCTGATGATTGGCGAGGACCGGCGCATAGTCATTTTCAACCGGGCTTTTGAGGAAAAGCTGGGGATGACCAAGGAGCAGCTCAACGGCTTCACGGGAGAGGATTTCATGAGCAAGCACCTGGTGATGGTTCAGGAGGAGCGCGGCAAGGCAGTGAACCCGGTGGAGCTTTATCGAGAGGTTTTGAAAGGCCGGAATTTTTCCAGCCTGCGGGTCAGGTTCCGGTCAATGAGCGGAGAGGTATTCGAGGCTATCTTCAATATCGCGGGTTTGAAGGACGAGGCTGGCAATCTTCTGGGAATGATTGCGGTGGGCCAGGACCTTTCCCCCATCCGGGAACTCGAGGCCAGGCTTCTCCATTTTGAGCGGCTGGCCGGCCTGGGACAGATGGCCGCGGGCGTGGTGCACGAGTTGAACAATCCGCTCCAGGCCATAATCACTTACTCGGAACTGGTCAAGCGCCGGCTGGACGAAATCGGCGAGACGGACACGGCCCGGAAAATATCCACGGTGATTGAGGCCGGGGAGCGGGTGCGCAGGCTCTCGCGCAACCTTATAAGTTATGCCCGTCCAGGCTCGGAAAAAATTGAAGAGGTCGACCTCAAATCCCTGGTCGATGAAATCCTGTCCTTCTCCAGCTACGAGTTAGGACGGGGAGGGGTGGAGATTAAGAACCTGGTGCCGGAAAACCTTCCCCCCATGAAAGCAGTCAAGGACCAGATTGAGCAGGTGCTGATCAACCTCCTGACCAATGCCTCGCACGCCTGCGACGCCAAGGGCGGGGGCAAGGTTCAGGTCAAAGCCTCGGCCGCTGACCGCGCGAGCGGCGCGTGGCTTACTCTCCAGGTTGAAGATAACGGCGCCGGCATCCGGGAGGAACATCTCTCGCGCATTTTTGAGCCGTTTTTCACGACCAAGCTCGGAGGCGAAGGCACTGGTCTGGGACTGAACATCGTGCAGTCGATTGTGGAAAAGCACAACGGGAAAATCAAGGTGGAGAGCAGATACGGAGAAGGCACGGTCTTCACGATTCAATTCCCGCTTTCAAACCAGTAAGCAGAAATGAATCCTCCAAGCTCCAAACGGCTTCTGCTTCTTTTCGCCCTGGCGGTCTGCATTTTTAAATTGGCGTTGATTGGCCGGATTGCGCTAAGCCCGGATGAGGCTTATTACTGGACCTGGTCTATGCAGCCGGCAGCCGCTTATTTTGACCAGCCCGGAATGACCGCCTGGGTCAACTGGCTGGGAAACCATGTCCCGGGCGCGCCCAGTCCTTTTTCAGTGCGGCTCCCGGCCGTGCTCCTGGCCATGCTCGCGACCCTCTTTGCTTTTTTCTGCTCTCGGGAGCTTTTCCGCGAGGAGCGCGAGGCGCTGGTCTTCGCCATTGGCTTTGCCCTGACCCCCATTTTTTTTCTCTCCGGAATGGTCATGATTCACGACAGCGTGCTGATTTTTTTCCTCGCCGGATTCTATTATTTCTGCTCCCGGCTGCTAAAGCGGCCGTCGGCCTTGACCTGGCTCGGCCTGACCCTGTTCCTGCTCGGGTCGCTTTATTCCAAGTTCAACGCCCTGTTCGCGGCCCTGGGCCTGGCCATTTACCTGCCCGTCTCTCCTTTGGGCAGAACCCTGCTGCGCAGGCCCTGGCCCTGGCTTTCCGGAACCGCGAGCATACTCGGGTTCTGGCCGGCTCTGCTCTGGAACCGGCAAAGGGGCTGGCCCTCGGTCCTGGCCGTTCAGCAGTTGACGGCACGGCAAAACATTTATCTGCTCAAGCGGCTGCAATGGTTTTTCGAATATGCCGCCTCGCAATTCGGGGTCTATTCGCCCCTGCTTTTTGTCTCCATGCTCGCGGCGGTCATTTGGGGAATCCTGCTTTTGCGCAAAAAGCGAGATGAGCGAATCCTGCTTATGCTCTGTCTCTCTCTTCCCGCGCTCCTTTATTTCCTGGTCCAGTCTTTGCGCTCCCATGTTTTCGGCAACTGGTCCATCGTGGGCTATTTCCCGCTGCTTCTGCTCGCGGCGCGCTTGAGCATGAGCGGAGCGGGCCGGGGCAAAATTCTCAACCGCAGATTTTTTCTGGCCGGCGTTTGGCTGGCCGCGGTCATCTCGCTCTCCGCGGTTTCCGAGTCCAAGCTCCGCCTGCTCCGCCCCCTGTCCTGGGAATTGAAGGACCGGCTTAAGCTGCCGCGGCAGCCCGACTTCCGGCTGGACATGGAACTCGAAGGCTGGGATGAGCTGCGCGATTTCGTCGCAAGAAACCGCCGGCCGGGCGAGTTGATTGCTTGCCGGCGCTACCAGGTGGCGAGCATCCTGGAATTCATGCTCCCGGACCATCCCGTGCCGGTGGTGATAAGCCGGGGGGTCAAGCAGAGCCAGTTCAATCTCTGGCAGAAGCCCTCGGAACTCGCCGGCCGATGGATGCTCTTTGCGGATACCAGCCCCCTGCCCGAAGCCGTGAAAAAAGAATTTGCTTCAGTAGAGCCGCTGGCCGAGCCGCTGTGGATTTACCGGCAAAACCACCCGGTCAAAAAATTCTATATCTACCGGGCCTATGACTATGAATTTTCCCAAAGCCCGTGAGCCGGCTTTTGCTTTTAGGGAATAACCAGCTAAAATAGCAGGAGAGTTAGAAAAATGGGCAGGCGGGAATTATTAAGAATCCAGGCCGAGGTTGAAGTTCATTTCAAGAGTTTTGACCAGTTCTATAAGGAGTACGCCAAGAACATCTCCAAGGGGGGCATTTTTATCAAATCCGGGACACCGCTTCCGCCGCAAACTGTGCTCGAGATCAAAATATTTCTTCCCGAGGAAAAAAACCCGGTGGACACGGTGGGCGAGGTTGTGCACACCATTGAGCCGGAAGTGGCCAAGGAGCGCGGCTGGGACCCGGGCATGGGCATACATTTTGTTGACTTCCCGGAAACCATGCAGCAGCGCCTGGAAAAATATGTGGCGGGCCAGGTCAAGAAAAAGCCGGAAATAAAGGTTGACCGCAGAAAGCATCCGCGCTCATCAATAAGGCTCAAGGTCAAGTTCCCGGACCTCACCACCCTCCTGGAAAATTACGCCAAAGACATCAGCCAGGGCGGAATCTTCATACCCACCACCGAGCCCAAGCCCGCGGGCGTAATCATAACCCTCACCCTCGTCCACCCGGAAAGCCACGAGGAGGTTGAAATCCAGGGCGAGGTGGTGAGAGTGGTGAGCGAGAAGGAAGCGCGGGAGCACAAGGCCAAAAAACTGGTGCCGGGCATGGGCATCAAATTCATCAATGTGGAGCCCAAGACCCAGCTCGCGCTCGAGCGGTTCCTGGCCGTGGAATACCCGGTGGCTTCTGAAGAAGAACCGTGAAGATCATCGGCATCGACCTGGGCACCACCTATTCCTGCGCTTCCATCGTGGAGCAGGGAACTCCGAAAATCATTCCTTCCAGCAAGGGCTACCTGATCATTCCCAGCGTGGTGGCCTTCACCCCGGAGGACAAGCTGCTCGTGGGCTATGACGCGGTCAAACAGTCGCTGATCAACCCGGAAAACACCATCCAAGGCTCCAAACGGCTTCTGGGCAGGAACTACAATTCCTGGATTGTCCAAAAGGTCAAGCAGAGCTTTTATTACGAGATAGTTGAAGGCAAGTCCGGAGAGGTGGAGGTGCTCGGCAACAAGCACCCGTTCACCATCCCGGAAATCTCCGCGCTCATTCTCCGCTACATCCGGCAGATTGCCGAGGAATATCTCAAGGACCCGGAAATCAAAGCGGTCATCACTGTTCCCGCGTATTTCAACGACCGCCAGAGGGCCGCGGTGCGCCGCGCCGGCAAAATGGCGGGAATGGAGGTGATGCGCATCATCAACGAGCCGACCGCAGCCGCGCTCGCCTACGGCTTCCGCAAGGGCGTGGAGAAAAAACTGGTGATTTACGACCTGGGCGGAGGCACCTTTGATGTCACGGTCATGGATGTTTCCCAGAATGTCTATCAGGTGCTCTCCACCGCCGGAGACACCTTCCTCGGCGGCATCGACTTCGACAACCGGGTCTTGGAGTATCTCGCGCAAAAATTCGAGCGCGAAACCGGGGTTGACCTTTCCCAGAACTGGGTCGCGCTCCAGCGCCTGCGCATGGCATCGGAAGAGGCCAAAAAAGAATTGAGCATGAGAAAAGAGGCCGAGGTCAAGCTCCCCTTCATCACCCAGACCGAGAAGGGAACCTTCAATCTCGAATACAAGCTCAAGCGTGAGGAGCTGGAAAAGCTCACGGAAAAGCTGGTGGAAAAAACCCTGGACATCTGCCAGCTCGCCCTGGACAACGCCAGGCTGCGGCCGGCGCAGATCGATGACATCGTGCTGGTGGGCGGCCAGACCCGGATGCCTTTGATCTGGGAAAAAATCAGGTGGTATTTCAGCAAGAACCCGTCCAAAGGCGTGCACCCGGATGAGGCCGTGGCCATAGGCGCGGCCATCATGGCCGACATCATCACCCGGGGGGAAACCGGGGTGCTCCTGCTCGATGTCGTGCCCCTGGACATCGGGTTGGGACTCCCGGACGGAAGATTCAAGGTGCTGATTCCCAGGAACACCACGGTGCCGGTCAAAAAATCCCAGGTCTTCACCACCCACAAGGATAATCAGAGTTCGGTGCAATTGACGGTTATGCAGGGAGACAGCGACACGGCCAAGGACAACGAGCTTTTGAGCAAGGTCAACTTTTACGGCCTGCCGGCTCTGCCCAAGGGCAAGGTGAAGATTGAGGTAACCTTTGCGGTGGATACCGAAGGCATCCTCACGGTTTCAGCCAAAGACACCATCACCGGCAAGGAGGTCAAGTCCCAGATCGCCGGCCAGGTGGACTGAATATTTTCGGCTTGGTTGCTCGGAATTCAGTTGCGGATGAGCCGGGGTTATGGGATAGTTGAAAGCAAAAAGGCGGGGGGAGCGAGCGATGAAAAAAGCGATTCTTTCCATCTTTCTATTTCTGATTCCGGTATTGGTTCTGGCCCAGGACAAGCCCGGGGAAGTTGAGAAAAAAGAGCAAAAAGCTCCCCGCAATGACATCCATCCCAAGCCCAAAGAATATTTTGTTGATGCGCTCTTGCCGCATTTGTGGGAAGGCGCCAAGGCCAGTTTTGCGGATGAGACCGTTCCTTACTGGACCCTGTCCGTAATGAGCGCGGCTGCGGCTTTCACCCAGGATGACAAGACGCGGTCGTGGTTTCTGGAGCAAAAGCCGCTGGGGGACTGGAAAAATGTGGGCAACGCCTGGGGAGAGGGATACACCCAGGCCGGGGTGGCCCTGGCTTTCTGGGGAACGGGCTGGCTGGCAAATGACCAGAAAATCGCGAGCACCGGCGAGGTTTTGATGGAAGCCGAAATCCTGAACGGGATTTTCACCACCGCCTTCAAGTCAATCGTAGGCCGGGAACGACCGGATAAAAGCAGCCGCGACTCCTTCCCCTCGGGCCACGCCAGCGATTCCTTCTGCTTCGCCGCGGTGATTGACGACCGGCTGGGGCACGGCTATGGCGCGGCCGCCTATGCGCTCGCGCTCCTGACCGGAATGTCCCGGATGGAAAGCGACCGGCACTACTTGAGCGATGTGGTGATGGCCGCGGGCATGGGAGTGGTCATCGGCTATTCCGTGTCCGGAGGGCATGACGACTGGCCTTATCAGAAGCGCTGGCATCGCACTGACAAGAAAACCGGCCTGCAAAAGATTTATTTTATGCCCGTCAGCCCGCCTTCAGGAGCAGACGGAATAGGCCTTCGAGTATATGTCCCGCTGGATTGAAAAAAGTCAATAAGCTGAAAAGGCAAAAAGAGCACGCGTCCCGGCTTGCGCCGGGACGCGTTTTTTATTGCCAATGCTAGCCATTGGCCTGCCGGACTTGCGCCCGGAAAGCTTCAGCCTATAGATATGGCTGTCAAGAACTAAGCAGGCTTACTTCTTAACAGTCGCGCCGGGCTGGACGGTGGCGCCAGGTGCTGGCGCAGCAGCGGTTGCGCTCGGCTGAACCGTGGCAGAAGGAGCCGGGGCAACAGGAGCCGGTTGCTCAACCGGGGGAGGCGGCGGAGGGGTTTCCTCCGGCGCAGCCTCCTTCTTCTTGCAGGAGAAGCCGAGCACCAGGCTCGCAAACAGCACAGCCAACAGAACCTTTTTCATCTTCCTCATCCCTCCTTTTTGGGAAATTTAAATTGCAATATAATCTAGCTATATTCTGGAAAATGTCAAGAGCCGGAGTCAACCCGGACAGGCCTGGGGTCATTTTGCAGCCGGAGGAGCCGGGGTCGCGGAGCCCGGCTGGGCCGCCGGCGGCCTTTCCATCAGGTCTTCCTTGGTTATTTTCAAGCGGTTCAGCTCGTTTTCCGCGGCCTGGTCTATGCTCCTGATTTCGTTCTGAAGCTGCATCAGCTTTTCGTTTATCTCCGCATGTGCCATTATGTACTCTTGATTGGCTTTTTGCGCAATCGGGTCCGTAACGGTTTTACGGTAATCAAAGGGGGTGATTTCCGCCTTTTGAGTCATAGCCACGGCTTTTTCCACCAGCTTCTTGTTGCCCTCCTTGATCCTGGCTATGGCTGATTCCTTGCTCTTGGCAGTCTTGAGCGATTGCAGGAGCGAGGTCTCATGGTCCTTGATCAGCGTCATCTTGTCCAGTTCGAACCGGAAAAATTTTTCAGGAGCGATTATTTTGCCTTCAGGCATCTGGGCCGGCGGATTGCCCGGGAGCGTCTCGGGCTGGCTGGCCACAGGTTCGGGCTTGCTCTCCGCCTTTTTTTTGCAAGACAGCCCCAGAGCCAATCCTGCAAGCAATATGACAAAAAATAGCTTTTTCATAAGTTCCTCCTTGCCTTGCCTTGCCTAATCGGGCCAAATCCACAGCCTAATAAGTATATCCCCAAAAGCCGGGACCGTCAAACCATGCCGGGACCGGGCATTATTTTCACTGCGGTTTTTCCGCGCTGGCAGACGGGAGCGGCTGGACCGCGGTGGTTCCGGCCTGGGCCGGAACCGGGGGCAACGGCTGCGGATGAAGCCGGTTCTCCTCCTTATTAACCTCGGCATTCAGCTTCTGGCTGGTCTGCTCCAGTTCCAGAAGCCGGTTCCTGACCTCCGGATGCTGTGCCAGGTAATCCGCGAGCGAGCTTCGCGCTTGAGGCTCGCTCTCCATCCTGCCCAAGTCGGAAAAAGGAATATGATACTTCGTCCGCAGGGCCTTGTATTTGTCCACGCTGTCCTTTTCCAGGTCCGAAATCCGGCCTTCCAGCCCGGAATCATATTTCGCGGCGTTTGCGAGAAGGGCAAGGTAGTTGGAGCTGACTTCGTTATCCAAAGCCAGCACATCCAATTTGAAGTTGTAATATGTTTCCGGGCCAAGTCCTTGCGCCTGGCTGGTTGAGCCGGGAGCCGGGGACTCGACCGATGCAGACCTCCCCGGCTCGTCTTTCTTCTTGCAGGAATATGACAGCGCCAGGGCCAGGCCCAGGGCCAGCGCTAATAGTTTTTGCAAAAAGCCTCCCCTTTTGAATCCCCCTTCAAATTAAAGCCGATTCGCAAAAAAATCAAGCAAGAATTGGGGTCAGGCCTTAACATATAAATTAACACTGTTGGGGGCGAATTGGGCAAGAATTGGGGTCAGGCCTTAACATATAAATTAACACTGTCGGGGGCGAATTGGGGGCAGGCCTTAATTGGTCAAATGGTTCACCATCTGTTTAAAAGCTGATGGGATGATATGCTGACGAGAAAAGCATGCGGGCCATCTTGAGGCGATTCCCGCTTCCAGCGGGATGCGAGGGACTTCAGTCCCGATTCCATTCTTCTTTCCGCGTTCCCCGCTTTTCGCATCAGCATTTGACCGTTCGCATCATTAAAGATATATTCCAGTCTCAATGGCGGACCGGA
>Ga0315282_10006038_pt1 | contig 20397 bp, 21 predicted proteins | sample YL17G07_20_MG_FD_203693 | JGI IMG/M metagenome (GOLD analysis project Ga0315282, IMG submission 203693) | Sediment microbial communities from Yellowstone Lake, YNP, Wyoming, USA - YL17G07_20 | ecosystem: Environmental > Aquatic > Freshwater > Lake > Sediment | place: USA: Wyoming | collected... | reverse complement strand
ATCAAATAGTGGGTACATTCAAGGATGACAATATCACGGGATATTATTCAATTAGTAGGATGGCCAATAAAACGGGCGGAAAATATTTTTCGAACATCAACGCATATGAGAATAATCTGGACCAGGTCCAAACCATAACCGGGACCTATTATGTCCTCGGCTATTACATCAGCGACCAGAGAGACGGCGGTTATCATGAAATTAAAGTCAAGGTCACACGGAAAGGCTGCGAAGTCCGTGCCCAGACGGGCTATTTCGATCCGAAGCCGTTCCGCGAGTATTCAGACCTGGAGAAGGAGCTTCATCTGTTTGATTTAGCCTTGACCGAGAGGCCGTTATTGCAGACTCCTCTGCGATTCACTATGGCCGCCTTGTCTTACGCCCTTGGAGAGAAAACCCTCCTTCAGATTCTTTCGAAAATCCCGCCCGAAGCCATTGAAAAGTTTTCGGGCAAGAAAGTCGAAATCGTTTCGCTCGTGTTCGACGAGAAAGAAAACCTCGCCGGTCTCCAGAGAGCCGAGGCCGATCTCACGAAATACCGCGGCATGGACGTTTTTTATATGTCTGGAGCGTTGCTGCCTCCGGGTCAATATCGGTGCCGCATTGTCATTCGGGACCTGGATTCTGGAGACGGAGCCGTAGCCTCGGTGCGGGTCAATATCCCCAGAAAGGCGTTTGTGGGCTTGAGCCTTCATACTCCGCTTCTTCTTGTCCCGGAGAGCAACTTTGTGTATCTCGAAAGCCCCGAGGCAAAAAAGAAAGAGCGTCTTTCTTGGAATGACGCTTATCCTTATAACCGGGCCCAGTACACGCCTATTATCGGAGAAGCGCCCAAGGGAACGGCAAAGCTTTTCGCCGTAGTTCCCTGCTCTATCAGGGGCATTGTCCTGCCGAATATCACTCTGACAGCTTTTTTAATCAACTCTAGCTCGGGCGAGAAAACCCCGATGACGCTATCCGTTTTGACCAAAGCATTAAAAGCGGACATCGAAATTCGTTTTGTGGAAATCCCACTTAACAATATCCGGCCGGGGAAATATCTGTTTTATATCCATGCTGAAGAAACGGGGACGAACCTGGTTTCCTATGCTCAGACGCCTTTAGTCATCAAATAGGAGGCATGGCTTCCCGGTTGCGAAAAGGACGCTTGACGCGATTTAACGCCTCGATAGGATAGATGAATCCTAGAAGGGGAAATTCTCATTTTAAATGATAGAAGGATGCATGTGTTGATGTTCAATTCAATCCGTTATTTTCCTCTGATTGCGGTTCTTCTTATCGTCCTGTCTGCTTCCGCTGCCAGAATGGACCGAATCCTGTTCTTCGGGCAGACTAAAATCACGACCAAGGATAGACTCGTCGTGATCCGGAACAGGAAAAAACCCGCGCCCGAAGTCAAGGCCGAGCTCGTTCTTAAAGAGGAGTTTACTATAGGTGCAGAGGCTGGGCCTCAGATAGTCACCCTGGAGGATCCTACTTACATCGCCGCGGGAGACGACGGCCTGATTTACGTTGCCGACCGGAAGGCCGTCCAGGTAAAGGTCTTTGGTCCAAATGGAAAATTTCTCCGTTCCATCGGAAAGCAGGGGCAGGGACCCGGCGAATTCGGAGGCATCCGCGACATCTCTTTCACCCCAGCCCGGGAGATCCTGGTCAACGACACCCGGAGCAAACGCCTTCATTATTTTACTCTGGAAGGAAAATTCTTGCGGACTGTAACGGCTCCCAGTACGATCGGTTTCGAAGGGCCCAGCCAGGATTCGCGCGGCCGGATATTCGCTGTCCAGACCGCTATGGTCACGGACTGGGCGACATCCGAGCTGGTTGAATTCACAGCCGAAATGAAGAAGGTCCGGACCCTGTTCTCCATCCAAATCGCCAAGTATCCGGACTTCAATCCCGTCGGACCTCAAATCCGGTTTCTTCCGGCGGCTGATGGTGGCCTGATCTGGGGCGTGACCACGCAGTATGAAATCAACGTTCTCGACGCTGATGGCCAACCTGTGAAAAAGATCCTCAAGGATTATGATCCCCTGCCTGTCACCAAAGAATATCGGGACAAACTCATCAAGGAAGACGGACTTGACCCGAGTTACATCAAATTTTCAGATCACTTCCCCGCCTTCCTGGATTTTCGGAGTGACGATGACGGTCGTCTCTATGTCCGCCTCTACGAGACCACTCCGGATGAATCGGGACATGTTTACGACGTCTTTGACCCGGAGGGCCGGTACATGGCTCGCGCGGTCATCAAAGGAACCAGGACGCCAGCTTTCCGCCACGGCCGGATTTACACAATCGAACAGGCGCCGGACGGAACACCCTTCGTCCGCGTTTACTCGGCTTCCTGGAAGAAGGCCGCATCATAATCAGTGGAATCGCCAAGGCGGTGCTTAACTCTCAAGCCTCCCGAACGTTGATACGATGTGTTGCCACGGATACGCGCCTCAATGGGATAGACGAATCCTGGGAGGGGAAATTCTCGTTTTCGGCACGCCGTTGACAGCGGTTTAGTGAGATTTGCTATCGCCTTCGGAACATCGGGAATCTCTGATATCTTCTTGTGGCCCTTAACCTTTTCAGGCACATCTAGGTATATTCAAATGAAGACCAAGGTCAGATCTGTGAGTTCGTTGATGGGAAAGAAGAGACCATGAGCATCCGTTCGAAAATAGGGATCACGATAATCCTTTCCCTGAGCATTGTCCTCTTGATCGGGTGGTCGTCTGCTGCCAGCCAAGGCCAAAAGCCTACGTGGAAGGGAAAGATTGTGACCGAGAATAGTATCAAAGTTGTCAAGAATCCCGCAGATCCGTTTTTTGGGGAATTGATCTTCCAACTTGAGGAAGATTTGAGTATTGGCGGGAATGAAAATGATGACAATTATTATTTCCCAACGGGCATCACGGGGCTTAACGTGGATGAGGATGGGAACATCTACGTCTCGGACATCGGAAATAGTCGGGTCCAGCAGTACGACAAGACCGGGAAATTTATCCGGACATTTGGCCGAAAAGGCCAAGGACCCGGCGAATTTCGATTCCCCAGCCAAATCCAATTCGATATTGAAGGGAACATCTGCGTTTTCGATAGCCGCTTTATCCAAATTTTCGCTAGAAACGGAATCTCCAAAAACAAGATACCCATGAAAACGGTCCCGAACTATGGTTTCTTAACTGCGAAGGGAACAATCTTTGGCACTGTCCAGATCGGCTTCGAATCGGGAGGTCCTAAGGAGGCCGTGATTAAGCTTGACCGAGAAGGCGGTTCACCTCAAACGATAGCTGATTTTAGTGCCGAACATAAGGCAAGCCATAACTCAATCGTCTGGCATTCCTATAGCAGCCGGGTGATAATTTCCCCCGTGGATACGGCATTCTTTTGTTATGGGTTATCGACAAATTACAGAATCTTTCTTGCCGATGAAGAAGGAAAAACGATTCTAATTATCGAGAAAGAAGAAAAGCCGTTGCCGATCAGCAGTAAGGAAAAAGATTCGGTAAAAAAAGGACCTCTAGCCGGCGAATGGCGCAGTGGAAAGGCAAACCTGCGGGAGGAATTAGTGTTTCCCGATCATCGACCATATTTCAGCCGCATCTTGGCGGACAACGCCGGTCGCATCTATGTCGTGCGGCTCAAATCTATCTTGGTCCAAACCCCGGATACGATGATCGACGTTTTTTCCAGGGACGGCCATTATCTTTACCATGCGAAAATTTTCTTCGTGCCGAATAAAATCAAAAGCGGCAGCGCTTATGAGATCAGGGAAAATAAAGAAACAGGCGACTTCAAGATTATCCGCTACAAAGTCAAAAACTGGGAGCAGATAAAAGACGGAATCTAATGACTTGCTTCCTAAAAATAGCCCAATGAGAATATTAGGATTTTACGAAATTTACTATAAAATATTAAAAAAAGCAGGTGAATGTGCCTAATTCTGATCGGGTTCTAGATCTCTCGGTCCATTCAGATTTAGTTTTCCGCATTTGCCTTGGGTTTTCACGCAATCCATTGGACGCAGAGGAATTAGTTCAAGAATCTTATCTTAGGGCTATAAGAAAAATTCATTCTTTGAATAACACCTACCTTTCAAGGGAATGGCTAATCAAGATTGCCCAGAATACATGCCTGAATTATGTAAGTAAAAAGCGTCTGATTCGTTGGTTTTCTTCGACATCGGAGAACGAATATGTGGAAAAGAATACGCCAGAATCTTTATTTGTTAAACACGAACAACATAAAATCTTTAATAGATCTGTCCAGAATTTACCCCAGATATACAAAGAAATTTTTATTCTTAGAGAATACGATGAGCTTTCCTACCGAGAAATAGGTAAAGCCCTTGGGCTTAAGAAAGGAACAGTCATGTCAAGGCTTTATCGTGCTCGTCGCACCTTAAGCCATCAATTAGGGATGGGGATAGATGTTTGATTTTTATCTTTTGAGTAGCCTTAAACAATTCGTGTAATTTTATTAGCGATAAAGTCGATTAGACGACGCTTGCGGTATGGGAAAGAGGCCAACATAGACCGACAAAAAGACTCTTAGAGAAACTGATCTCAAAAATGAATTCGGTTTTTTTACCTTAATAAAACATCCTTCCGCTATATCCTGATCCACCGAATCTGGGATTTACGACGTTACTGAAGATCGATCCAAAGGTATAGCTTAGGCCGATCGAAAAGTAATATTGATAGTCAGTCTCTAGCATTGTTCGTCTGAGAAGAACTTCTTCTAACGACGCCTGTCCTTTTTTCAAGGACAGTTGGTCATGGATCATCGAATAATAACTATTGACATCAAATGTTAGTCCCTTCCAAAGACGAAGGCTGATAGAGCCATAGAGCGATAAATGGTTTCTCTTGAAGTTATGGAAATAATGGGAGCCTTCAAGCGAAGTGCTGATCGATCCCCACTTTTCTTTCAAATCAAGGATAACCGATAAGCTTTGGCTCCAAAGACTCTCGGCTGTTTTATCGTAGATTGTCTCCTCATAGTATTTAACCGTTTGGAAATTCAGCCGGTAGAGGAAAGATAGGAAGCGGCGGGTCGATTGTGAATACGGGAACAAATTATACTCGATCGCAGGCGCAGGCGTGAGGCTAAAATTGATATTACTATATGTGGATGAGTACGCTGAAAGATAAGCCCCAATCGACCAATGCTCGCCAAAACTTTTTGCGACCATAGCGGAAAAGCTCTTGGAACTGGATTTGCTCGAAATCGTCTGATCCATATAGAAGAAACTGTCCTTATATGCCGCGGCCGAGAGCCCCAACCGGATTTTCCATTCCGGAGTCGTCCGATTAGCGGAGAAAGTTCCATAATAAGAGTTATAGCTCGTTGATTTCTGGCCATTTAAATAAGCTCTTGCGCTCAGGCTAAATACCCAAAAGTTCCATTTATCAACAACCGCTGTAGGACTTGCCTTTTCTTGAAAGACGATCGAAACTTTCTCGGAGATCGGTGTCTTGGCGACGTATCGAATCAGCCCCATTTTCAAGACGCGGACGAGTCCCTGCCGGATCTCGGCCTGCGTTTGGGTCTTGTTGGAAACATACTTCTGGATATCATCCATTCCTTGAAAGTCCTTTTGTCCACTAAAACTCAGAGTGTATTCGACTCCGCGTGAAGCAGTGGACTGTAGCGTTATCAAGACATGGACCTGTGCTTCTTTCCGGTCACGGACATAATTGACGAAAGTGATTTCCGTTTTGATGTAATCAAGATCGATATAATCGCAGTCGATAAAAACTTTAACGGCGCTTTTCTTAAGGGCGTCGATATCGGTCTGAGATGCCGCCGCTGTAGGATTAGTTTGAGCAAAGGAGAAAAACGTAATACAAAGTAAAAAACAGAGCCAAACGGAAAAACATTGAATCTTATGGCTATTCATAATCACCCTCCTAGAGCCGAATAATCAGCTTCGAATAAGACGAGCAGAAGCTTAATCCCCAATTTCAATACAGACGATTATAAAACGAGCACTATTCGTGCCAAGTTGCATTATTTTTTTATTAGTCCTTTGAGATCAGAACGGGTCTTGATCTATAGCCAGGCTTGTAATATCTCTTTACAGATATGAATATTATTTACGTCCGTTCTTTGGCAAGCGTCGGACATCGATTCATCTCCGAATCGTTTTATTCTCATTATTAATTACGTTTAATCTCTGCTTTAAGTTAACCAAGGCGGCAGAAAATCATTAGTCATATAAGCAAGAACCGGTTCCACAATCTTTCTCAAAAGAAATTTGCTGATTTATTGAGGGTTGATCAATCGACTATTGGGAATTGGGAGAGGGGCGAACATCAGCCTAGTAGAAAAAGTCTTAAGAAATTGATTTCATTCCTCGGTTCAATTTTTCCATCCTCATGAGTGTCTCCTGAATTCTCTAAACATTTCAGTGAAGAGAGGCGTATAATAAAAAGCCGGCCGAAGAAGCCCCGAAGTGAGATTCTATGACAAGAAAACAGTTATCTCAACGATTTCTGAAAAAGATTGGAATGTTCTGCTTCTCTTTATTCCTGGCGGCCATTGTGGCCTCCCAGCAGGTTATCGAGAATCCGGAGAAGCCCCTGAGTGCCAAAGCAGGCCGGGTGATTCAACTCAAGGAAATTTCGCGGATTACGGATGAAGGAGGAAAATTCTTCTTTGTCGAGCCCTGGGATGTTTTTGCCGGAAGGGACGGTTCAGTCTATGTGCAAGAGCCCAAGAGGCTCTTGAAGTTTGGCGCTAACGGCAAATTTGTCAAGAACCTTCTCAAGTGGGGCGAAGGTCCGGGAGAGCTCAACGGCAACCTGACGGGTGTTATAGTCAGAGAGGATGATATCATCCTTTACTCCTCGAACATAATGAAACTCGTCCGCATAGACCCGGATGGCAAATTGATCGAGGACAAGAAATTTTCTAAAGGTCCTTTTGGCAGCCTCCTGGGATATCACGACGGAAAATTCTTTATGATGAAGCGTGTGTGGGAAGACATGCCGAAAATAAGCGGCCTTTATGAAGCAAAAAACCGGTTGATTGTCCTCACAGAAAAGGAAGACGTCATTGAAACGTCTTTTCTGCTGCCGACGACCGAATCTCGCTACATATGGCCGGGAGGAAGAACGGCAAGCGGCGGCATCTCCAGGCCTATGACGCTGAGAGAGAACGAACGCTATGTCTTCCTCTTTCACACACCCGAATATCTCATCAAGATTCTTGATCTTGAAAAAAGCGAAATCGTCCTAAGCTTCCGGAGGAAGTATGATCGGGTGAGATATGCGCCGGCCGAGAAAATTCCCGAAGGTTATCCCATCCCGAAATATCATAACGATCTCTGCCGGCTTCTCTGGCATAAGGGAAGACTTTGGGCCGTGACCTCGACGTTTGACAAAAACAGAGGGATTCTGGTGGATGTTTTCAATCGGGAAGGGCAATACCTTGATAATTTCTATTTGCCGCTTTTTAAAATCCGGAGGAACAATCCCCAATACTACGCCCCCATGGCCATCGCGGGCAATTTCCTTTACCTCCTCGAAGCAGACGAAGAAGACATCATCTCCTTGATCAAATACGAAATCGTCGGAGAATAATCCAAAATCTTCTATAGAATTACGACCCCCATAAACCACCTTTGAATGAGGCTAGTCATATCTGTCCATCATCCGATACTGGATGGCCTCGGAGACGTGGCCCGGGCTGATGTTTTAAAGGACAAGAAATTCGTTTTTCGTTGGGCTGGCTGATTGAACGTTCATCCGCCGATTTTGCCATCGTCATGGATGATTAATCGTAGCTTACTCGGATGTTAAGTTGATCTCAAAACAGCGGAAGGGGAGCTCTGAAGACATAGAAAATTCTAAAAGCGCCGGAAATCCGACAGACCTCTCCTTCCGCTCAAAGAGAAGGTCATGAAAAATATTCGGCCAAGGCCTCGGCGGCCATCAGAACTTCTTGATAAGTGACCCGAGGCGGCGTAGGTCGGGGTCAGATGTACATGGACACGAGGGTGTTCTGGCATCACGTCCAATAGTAGAAACAGGGTTGGTATTGAATGATTTAGGGGAGGTCGCGCTCATAGCGGCCGCGCAGAACGCGGACTATTTCTGATTATTCATCTCGTTTCATTTTAAGGTTCGGCAAGAGTTTGTCTGCGTTTCGCCTGTTTTTGGGCGAGGGGCTCGGTTTTTAACTGGGTTGGAACGCCAGCGCTGACGGAAAGATAAACCTGTTTTTTGCCGACCGAAATTCCGAGCAAAAAGATGAAAACGCCCAGGACTAGGATGATGATGAAGACGACGGCGAGCTAGGTGCTCGAGAATTTAAGTTCGCGACAAGGCTCTCTTTTGTCATGGGGCTTATTTATTCTCCTGCTTTTGATAGGAAAGAGCTTTCAAGAGCTCCATGGGGAGAGGAAAGACGATCGTGGAATTCTTCTCTGCGGCGATGTCGGTCAAAGTGCCCAGGTACCTCAGTTGGAGAGCCTGGGGGTTATTGGAAATGATGTTGGCGGCCTGGAGGAGCTTGTCGGCAGCCTGGAACTCGCCGTCGGCGTGAATAACCTTGGCCCGGCGCTCGCGCTCTGCTTCGGCCTGCTTGGCGATGGCCCGTTGCATGTTCTCCGGAAGGTCCACCTGTTTCATCTCCACGAGCTGGACCTTGATGCCCCAGGGGGATGTGTGCTGGTCGAGAATTTCCTGAAGCCGTGTATTGAGTTTTTCACGTTGCGAAAGAAGCTCATCGAGTTCGACCTGACCGAGCGCGCTGCGCAGCGTTGTCTGGGCCAGCTGCGATGTCGCGTACAGGTAATCCTGAACTTCCAAAACCGATTTCAATGGCTCGATGACCCGGAAGTAAAGAACGGCGCTGACCTTCACCGATACGTTATCCCTGGTGATGATATCCTGCGGCGGGATTTCCATGGCGATAATCCGCAGGCTGATTCTGACGATCCGGTCGATGGGCGAAAAGACAAGAATGATTCCGGGGCCTTTGGCATCGCGAAGCACGCGGCCGAGGCGGAAGATCACACCCCGTTCGTATTCCCTCAGGATTTTTATGGAATTCAGCACATAGAGAATGATGAGCCCGAGGACAATCATAGGATACGTAATCATAGAAACCTCCTTGTCGAGACGTTTTGACGGTAAAGTCTCAACCCATATTATTTGTTCCCATCATTCGCCTTCGTGACGCGAAGCTTGAGATGGGTTAAAACCTGTATCACTTTGATGGGCGACCCTCTGGGGACGGGAGCATCGGCTTCTGCCTGCCAGTATTCACCGTGGACGAAGACCCGGCCTTCCGGAGCAAGGTCGGTCAGGGCTGCGCCGATCTCGCCGATCAATCCCTCTTTTCCGGTCGTGGCTTTTCTCATATGGGCCCGGATGACGAGGGTCACAAGAAAAATGAGAATGAGCGAAATCCCCAGGGCGACCGGGATGATGATCTTCAGGCTGGGCTTGAGCTCGGGGATGGGGGCTTTGACGAGCATCATGGAACCGATGACCATGGCCGTGATTCCTCCTATCGAGAGCACTCCGTAACTGTGGACCTTCACTTCCAGGACAAACATGCTGATGGCCAGAAGGATGAGAATCAGCCCGACGTAATTGATCGGTAGGATCTGAAAGGCAAAAATGGCCAGGAGAAGCGAGATGCCGCCGAGCACGCCGGGCAGGATGGCGCCCGGGTTGGCGAATTCGAAATACAACCCAAGCAGCCCCAGCATGAGCAGGATGTAGGCCAGATTGGGGTTGGAGATGGTCAGAAGGAATTTCTGACGGGACGACATAGGGACTTCCACGACCGGCTCATTTTTCAAGTGAAGGACCTGCGTCTCGCCCTTGAAGCGGCGGATGGTTTTCTGGTCGAACGCGTCGATGATGTCCTGACCATTTTTGGCAATGAGGTCGATCAACCCTCCTTGGAGCGCTTCTTTCTCCGTGTAGGACAGGCTTTTTCTGACGGCGTCCTCGGCCATCTTGACGTTGCGGCCGCGCTTTTCGGCGAGGGTTTTGATGTAAGACGCGGCGTCATTGGTGACCTTGTCCTCCATGGTTTTGTCCATGGACTGCCCTGTGATCGAAACGCCGACGGGATGCGCGGCGCCGGTGTTGGTTCCGGGCGCCATAATGAAAAGGTCGCAGGCGATGCCGATGAAAAATCCGGCGGATGCGGAGCGGCCTCCGCTCGGGCTGACGAAAGCGGCGATGGGCGTTTTGGCCGAAAGGATCTTTTCGATGATCTCCCGCATCGATGTATCAAGGCCGCCCGGCGTATTTAGGGTCATGATGAGAAGACTGGCGTTCTCTTTATCGGCGCGGTCGATCGCAGCGCGGATGTATTGGGACGTCACCGGATGAATGGTCGCATCGACCGTGATTTTCAGGACAGCGGCGGGAGACAAAACAGGGAAAAGCACTAGGAAAATAAAAGCGAAAATTTTATCCCTCACCTTGATTTCATTATAAAAGGGATCCTTCATCAAGTCAATCTCGATATTGATAGAAGATTTGAAATCCCCGCGTCCTGCCAAAGAAAAAAAGTTCACTTACTACATTATTGATCGATTTTATAAAAAATAAGTTCTTCTGCTATCAGTTTGCCTTTAATCTTTCCGTTCAGGATCTAAGTTCTCTTGCGGAGGGTTACTATCTTTGATCTGTATGGTTCTGGGATTATCACGATTGTATGGGGCATCTTCTCCTTAATAGAAAATGCCAGTAAACCCCAGGCTTCAGCCTGGGGATGAATGGCACCCGGAGCGAAGCGGACGATAGTCATCTTCATAAGCATGAAACCCCGGGCTTTAGCCCGGGGAGTTTTCATTTGATTTCTGTCCAATAGCCAACCTCATCGATTATTTTTTTGGGCATCTTAGATTTCATGAGTAAAGAAAGATTTTCTTTCCATCTCTCTTATTAGGTGCCCTCGCGTTTATAGGGTCATATCGAAATCTGGGTGCTTCTGTGGATCATTTTTATTCGTTTATTGCCGTCACCTTTCTTGGTGATATTCCTAGCCCTTCGGCGGAAAAGGATCTTTCCCATAGGTGTATTCCGTTTGGATCCTTCCGTCCTTTTTGTGAATAATGAGTTGCCCTAAGGGCTGATTTTTGGCGATATCCCGGCCGAAATCTATGGCCCTATCCTTGTTATCGAAGGTCTTTGCCGGCCGCTGGGCGCCTTCCTTCTGGACCTTCCACCGGTCTTCATCATGAGTCACATGATACGTTTCTCTTTTTGGCATTTTGTCCTCTATTTATATTTTGAATATTATTATTCGTCATCGTGCAAATGGCGAAAGAGTCCTATCAACGACTTTTGCGGTCGGAGCATAACTTCTAATTGCTTCTATTCCTAGCAAACAAGCGGGTTTTGTTGTATATCCTTCGCTAGCAGCTATGATTTCTCCGTTTGGGGGTTCTAAATGGAATCGATATTGCCCCGCAGAATCTTTGAAAATAACAAATTTTGCTTCGATCCGACCCTCCTTAAAAAATATCTTTTAGCTTTATCGCCAGATAGTCTTGCGCTAGAGATAGCAGTTGAACTGTTGTTATGAAAGGTTTACGCCTATTGCTCGCTTGATTTTTCGAAATAGTTTTCTATTAGAGTTACGCAATCCACTGTAATTTTGCCAATCCTTTCAGCTGTCTCACCTATTGTTGCTCGGAGGTTGAGGTCCATTTGTAAGAAGCGCAACGCCGACTGGATTTGGAAGCTATTCAAAACCAAAAGTACTTGACTCATGTCTCCCATCATTTTGTGAATCCGCTGAATCGGCTTTAATAAGAATAGTCCTGCCAGATCAGCAATTCCGAAGCCACCAGAGACTAAAGACTCATAGATTTTCATATCTCCTTTGAGAGCAGTTATAAAGGGCACTATCAGCAATCCTATTCCGACAATGAACATAATGACAGAAAGAGCAATTATTACCCAGTAGGTAAATGAGAGCTTCCGTCTTAATTTACGCAATTCCTTTTTGTTTTCATCAAATAGTTTGTTCTGATCATCTACTATTGCTTTGTTAGCTTTGCGTATTTGATCCGGTGTCATATCAATTGGTAATCCCTGATTTCCGTTAGCCATTTATACACCTCCTATAAAATTATTAGGCAATCCGGACATTTTGATTTTGACGAAGATCATCTTCCTCGACCGATAATAGACTAGACATACGAGATACATCTTTCGGGCTTTAGTGTGTTTTTGTTGAGTACCTATCTCCGTTTACCGTGAAATTTATTCCATTGCTCGACTTAATTACTATATCCCCATCCACTATAACCGAGCTCTTATAGTTTCTTTTTGTATCACCTTTTTCAGTAATGTATACCTTGCTATTGGAGAGAAGCCGGTCAAGAATATTTTGATCTGGATGACCATAGCTGTTTGTACCGCATGAGATTAGGCAAATCAATGGCTTCAGAGTATCTAGATATAGTTGATTACTTGAATGGCTAGAGCCATGATGATTAACATGTAATATTTCTATCTCGCCAATGAGCGGAGCAATAATAGATTCGACATCGTTATAAGAATAACCGAAATCACTTTTTTCATATTCCCCGTCCGTATCTGCTCCCGTCACATAATCGAGATCTTTGTATGATATCTTTAGCGTTATTGAATAATCATTCTCTGACGGAAGGTACTTTTCTTTTCTGTGGTTTCCGCTCACAAGCTTTATGCCATCTTCCATTTTTACGTCAAGACCATCGGATTGCACTATCTCAACGACTACCTCGGGGCCAAGATCAATCTGAGTTTTAGAGCCCTTTTTGGCTGCCTCTCTATGAAGCTTTGACTTATTTTTTGGGTCTAGCACGTAGCCCAGCCAATTAGTTGCCGTGCCTGATTCAGTGCCTGCGTTCTTCCAAAACAGTTCATCTTGGGGATCGAACTCTTCATCTTCATCGAAATCCACCCATTCAGCAGAGTCTCGGTCAATGAGTTTTCCAATTGTGAAACCATTTTTTTCAATTAATGCCCATATTCCCCCCTTTCCTGCGTAACCTATATGATCAAGATGAAGGTGGGACGCAACAACATAATCTATGTGGTTGAAGCTGTCCCCCATTACTTCCTTAAGTTTATCAGCCACATAAGTAGCGCCCTTTTTGCTATTCCAATTTAGCTCACCAACATCTATAAGCAGGGTTTTTCCCGAGGGACTTACAATAAGCTGGCTATCACCCTGGCCAATCTTGAAAACATCTATTTGGAAATTGCCACTTTCCCAATTGTCTTGAGTCCTATTAGCATTGCCAAAAGAGAAAAGCAGAATAATCAATGATAAGCTAAGAAGCACCGCAATAGTTTTTGTTTTCATTATCCTAGACATTTTAACCTCCTTACTCTGTATTCAAAAAAAGTCGTTCCCCCTTGCCATAGATCTTCTTCTCCCAGGAATAGATCATCTTCCTCTGGGAAGGGACGACATTTGCATTAGAGTCATAATCACCAATAAAATATTTCATAAATTCCCCCTTTGCCGTCTTTGATGACGACTAAATATTTATTTTATATAAAGCTCGCTGCCTTAGGACAATGATTGGTACTTTGAATGAGAGCTATCTCTATTCGAATCTAAGCTCAACAAACTTAGCTTCTTTTTCATGTTCTTAAAATAGACAAATTTTTTAGCAACCTAAAGTACGAAAAAGAAAATCTGTCCTCATGACGACCAAAACGAAAATATATGCTATCCGGCCCTCTTATTAATATAAACAGTGGAAAGCCTAAAAATTTATCACTTTTTTTTATTTTTTTTATAAAAGATATATCGTTTCTTAGGATCTATCCATCAGCCAAGGGTCTTTTTAGCTCTTCAATTCCAATTTTTCTTCCGGAAAAGTCGCCCTATCTTCGATTTCAACATCAGGCACCTGCTCTTTCATCGCGGCGATATCAGATAAACAAGCGTTGTTTGGTGGCAGATCTGCTCAACGATCGCGTGTTGCCCTTCTTCGACGACCAGGGAGTATCGGTTCTGAGAGTCCTAACCGACAGAGGAACCGAGTACTGCGGAGTCCCTGAGCGGCATCCTTATGAAGTCTTCCTACAGTATCAGGAGATCGAACACACAAAGACCCGGGCGCGCCGGCCGCAATCAAACGGCATCTGCGAATCCTTCCATAAGACCGTGCTGAACGAGTTCTACAGCGTTGCCTTCCGAAAGAAGATCTATCCTGGTGTGGAAGAGTTGCAGAAGGACCTTGACGAATGGCTGGAGCATTACAATAATAATCGCACGCACCAGGGCAAGAGATGCCAAGGTCGAACGCCGATGGACAGGTTTATGGCCAGTTTGGACCTGGCAAGGCAGAAGAATTTGGACAAGGAATTTAATGGGGTATCTGACGCCTGTCAACTCTAGTGTCGTTCAGACCAATTAAGGTTATACCGCGGTTTCCTTATTATTCATTAATCTTCAGAAAGAGTCCGTTCCAACGCAATATTGGAAAGTTGAGCGATGATAAAAGGAAAGCAGAAATAGGACGGTTTCAAGAAAAATAGGAATGAACTATCACTGCCTTGCTGATCATCTATGTAAAAACCTTTTACTATGCTTTCGCTGAGGATCAGGCGCCGGATAATGAAATCAAGTGTAAAACTGCCTATCTGACTGAAAGATAAGAAGTTAGGAACCGAAGAATCTCTAGGTTGGAAAATGTGCTTTGACCAAAGATATATCTTTTTAAAAAAATTATAAAAATAAAATGATAAATTTTTGGCCTTTCTACTGTTCATATTATAGAGGGGTGGAGTTTATGGACAATAAGCCCTTTTGTTCTCAAAATTGTCTGTACGTTTGGTTTCAGGCTTTGAGCTGCCCGGGAATAAAACCTAACTTCCATAAGATCGAAACTCTAGGGGGTAAAATAGAAAAAGACAAAAAAAGATAGAAAATACAGTAAATCTCATCGGGGGGAAACGGATCTCGGTATTTCAATATCAAAGATTATCTTTGAGAGGAGGGGATATGGCCAAAAGAAAGGGAATCGGTAATGTTCATACTCATCATCTTGATCTGCGTTGTTTGCCAGAAAATCTTACTGTGCAGCAATCGGGATTTCCGGAATCGATGGAATTCTTAACAGGCCTTAGACTTGTTCTCAGTAGATGTCAGAAAAGATTTCTTGACGTGATGAGCGGACAAAAAGAATATTCGGAGGTCTCCAGGTTCCATATTCAGGATATGAATAAAGCGAATATTGATTATTCGGTCGTGTTACATATCGACTTAGAAGGAGCGGATCCCAAAGCAAAAGACAAGAATTATCAATATGAATACGTCATCGATAAGATAGCTCAGGCATGCGCACTACACCCATTTCGTTTTTTTCCCTTTTTCGGCTTTGATCCCAGGAGGCCCAATGTCCTCAAAATGCTGGAGATAAACTTTAGAGACAGGTGTTATGTCGGCATCAAGTTGTACCCGGCTTTGGGATTCGATCCGAGGCCTGACAAAGCGAGCTACAGGCTCGATGACGGCGATTATTTCGAGCATGAATATCATGAATATTTAGAAGGTAAAAAGATCGAGGGAGATGAAATATTGGACAATCTCAAGAAGATGTACGAATTTGCCAAAGAATACAAAATCCCCCTGATGACCCATTGTGCTCCAGGAGGTTCTTACAGGGTCACGGTCGATAAAAAAGCAAAATATGAAAACATCTGGAGATATACGAATCCCTCGAACTTTCGTGATATCGCCAAGACCTACGGGCTTCGCATATGTTTCGCGCATATGGGAGGAAAACTCGACGAGAAAGAAAACAGAATAAAGGCCGTTGAGTGGAACGGAACGATATGCAGTCTGATTAGGGAAGCGAATGACTGGGCCAGTGAGGGAAGATTATTTACGGATCAATCCTTTGACATCATCAATCTGATTAATGAAAAGGAACAAAAAGAACAGTTGGAGGTCAACATCCAGATGACCAAGAACTATCTGAATGATATTAGCCTCGGGAGATACGTGCTCTTTGGCTCGGACTGGCCCCTCAACATTTATAAGTGTACAGAAAAACAATACCTGGACGAATATCGAAAACGATTGGATGAATCGCAGCAGGCCAAATATTTTTCGGATAACATCGCCAGATTTCTTTTTGGCGATTCAGGGAAGATCCCGCAAAACTATGTGGATTATGTCAGAGCGCGCTGCAAAGCAAGTAACCGGGAAGTCGTCGTTCCGGAATGGATCGAAGAAAAAAACGGAGAGTATTTTTTAATGAAATGAACTGGGCTAGCTTTCTTCTAAATTCCCACGATTCCCTGGGGATAGCATCATTCCCTTTCAGGACAGATTCCTGCGTAGTCATAGTTTTTGAAGGCTTGGCAATAAGTATTCCTGTTCATTAAGTTCCCTGGAGATAAAGACGGGGAAGGAGATTTTTTGATTATTCAATAGAAGGAGGGATTCAATGGCCGGAGCTTTCACCCATTTCATCGTAGTCGATGTCGCTAAAAGGAATGAAAAACTGGCAGACAGAGAATTGAAAAAAATATTGAATAGATATTCACAATTCTTATTTCTGGGAGCGGTAAGCCCGGACATGCCCAGTCTTAGTGCCTGGATGGGCGGTCCTAAATGGGCCGACCTTATGCATTTCGAGAAAACGAACGGCACTGCGATGGAAGGGTATGATGAATTGAAAAGAAATTTCCTCAATTGGCAGGAAACCGAAAAGCTCCTCTTCGTCTGGCTATTGGGATATGTGTCGCATTTGGTCGTTGATTCGACGATCCATCCCATTGTGAATGAGATCGTCGGAGATTACGAGAATCATAAAGCCGAACATTGCAGGTGCGAGATGACTCAGGATTCCTTGATATTTTTTGAGCGAAAAAATATCGAGCTCACGTATTCGGATTTCATAAACATTTTGAAATATTGCCAAAAGAATCAAAACTATGGGACCTTTCTGTCTTTTTGGACGACACATATAAAGAAAACTTATGATCTCGTCGACTCGCCTAATCCAAGACGCTGGGTGGAAATCTTTAGGGCAATCGTAGATACGGTTGATAGCGCCGGCGTGCCGGCCATTTTTAGACATGCTCCTCTTGTCGGAAACTATATTTACAAATCTCATGCTGAAATTCAATCAAATTTTCAGGAAGATTACGAAAAATATTACTCTCGAATTAAGTTGCCCACCGGAATGATAGGGACTTTCCCCGAGGATGGCTTCGAAAGAGCGGTGACCAACGTGGTAAAAGCCTGGAATGAACTTTACACTGGATTGAGCTTGCAATTCGTTTTCTCAGATGTGATAAAAAATTGGAACCTTGATAACGGCCGAGATCAGGCGACCAATATAGTGACTTATTGGAGCTAACTATGAAAATAAAGCTTCAGCTTTCCATTCCCGTTATTTTTTCGCTAACCATAATGGGTTGCTGCCTCTCGCTTGAAGAAAGACGGAAAACGGATTTTGGGATCCTAGGGACCGCCGTCACTTATGTCTCCGACAAAGTCATTGGAAGATACGGGGATGTCCTTCCGGATGATTTCGACACGACCCGATTCGTTGCCATCGCGAAGGAAGAATTGGTCGTATCGCAATACAATATTTTAACGAGGTACCGCCTGGAAATCATCTCCAAGCAAGCCTATTATCTTCTTAAAATTTACGACAAAGACAAGCTGGTCATGTTTGATTATAGCTGTACGCCAAAACTTGATGGTCCCATTTTGTATTCGGATAAGACTTTCGATCTTGAACATCTTGAAATATACGACGAGTGTAAGAAAACTGATAAAAAGAAGATTGCAGAAAAAAATCCCTTTCTTGGTCAGAACATTGCAAACATCGACCAGGAGAAAGATAAATCCGTGCTGGAAAAGCAAAATTATTATTTTTTTTGAAAAGGGGTACTAAGGTCATTTTTATTGGCGATTTGCATCTACCCGATGAAACTCTCGATTACAACGAAGATCCTGAGGATCCAAAAGAGCGCGTGATTTCTCATGACATATCGTTAGAAGCCTTTAAGTTATTCTGTGATTATATCTTTGGGATCGTATTAGCGAACCCCGAGGCCAAGATTAGCGAAATCATGGTAGTCCTTTTAGGAGATATTTTTGAGTTGCGATCGACGACGCGTTGGGTCGCCTCGGACTATGACTCAAATGGAAAAATAAATGGCTGAAAAAATTATCGATGTCCATCTTCACTTCGGAGCTCCTGAGGATAAGCAGAGCGGTTGTTATTGGTCCGAGGAATTTGAAAAAGGCGTCGCATTTTTTGCCATGCGGCTTGTTACGAATAGCGTGTTCAAGAAACCCACTATCCAGCGTGTGAAAGATCATATCCTCGGCGTCGTCAATCGTTCAAAATATGTCGATAGAAGCGTCTTGCTCGCCTTGGATCAGGTCTATGATGAAAATGGCAATGTCCTCAGAAAGAAAACCCACCTTCACGTGCCGAATTCGTATCTCGCGGGTTTGGCCAAGGAAAACAGTCGTATATTGCTTGGAGCTTCCATTCACCCTTACAGATTGGATTGGAAGGACGAACTCGATTATTGCCTTGAAAATAATGCCGTTCTCTGCAAATGGATACCTTCCTCCCAGCAGATCAATCCCGCTCATCCGAAATGCCTTCCTTTTTTTGAAAAGCTTGTAGAAAGCAAGCTCCCTCTGCTCTGTCACGTCGGACCAGAGGCAGCAATTCCTCCTTATGATAAGCCGTCACAAGAGCTCAATAATCCTAGCCTCCTCCGAAATGCTCTTGACGCGGGTGTGACCGTAATTGCAGCCCATGCGGCCCTTCCCCTTCTGCCACCACCCTTTGAAAGTGAACGACCCTATCAGGAATTAATTGACCTTTTTCGCGATGCAGAATCAAAGGACTGGAAGATTTACGCCGATCTCTCGGCAATAAATCTCGGACCCAGAGGATTGTATATCGATCGGCTTAAAAAAGACATTCCGCCTCAACGATTGATATTCGGAAGCGATTACCCGATTCCAATTTTGGATGTCAGTCAGAAACCACACCTCAGTTTGGGGCATTGGCTGAAACATTTCTTCCAGACTATCTTCATAAGAAATCCGCTGGACAAGAACTATCGTTTGATAAAAAACATGGATTTCGACGAAGCGCTTTTTTACAATGCCTCTAATATTCTAAGGCGGACATAGTTTGAGGAATAGAAATAAAGCATGAAAAGGTTTAATTCCTCTGTAGGAGGGGGAAATGATCGAAATCTTTCACATTAGCGATCTTCATTTCGGGAAGCAGACAAAGAAAGCCCGTCTTCTCCTGGAAAAGGTCAAGGAAAAACTGAAAATCAATGAGCAAGAGAATAAATATCTCTTGGTCACTGGCGATATTACTCAGGATGGGGGGAAAGGGCAATTTAAGACTGCCAAGGATGCTCTAATCTCTTTTAAAGGAAAGGTCCTAGTAGTCCCGGGCAATCATGATTACGGATTTCTAGGATTCATATACTCTGAGGCGAGTGCAAAAAATTTTGACGAGATCTTGTCCGGGGGACTGGGGATTAGCCATCCATACTTTCCCAAGGAGCCGTTTTCTAAAGTACTTGAGGACAAAGAAGGAAATAAAATGCTCATGATAGGACTAAACTCATGCTCGGAGACACCGCAGATCTTTGATATTGCAGCCGGAGATATCGGGGACGGACAGCGGAATAGCCTGGACAACATTCTGAGCAATCAGGAATACAAAGACATTCCGAAGATCATCTTTCTTCACCATATTCCTCATAAACGTGCTCAAGGCATTGGTATGAGCCTCAAAGACCATAGGAAATTGATGGCTTTGGTAAGAAACAGAGTGAATGCGTTCGCATTTGGGCACGAGGGATCGATGGAAGATGTGAAGGAGAAAGAAGCCAAAAAGATAGAGCTGTCTGCACAAGAAAAGAAACGATTGAAGACAATTAAAAAGCTGTCTCTCCCGGCTCGTGAAATGAAACTTAGAAGCGGAAAAGGACAAGGCATCCGCTATTATCTGGATGCAAACAATTCGGTTGAAGAGGTGGCTTGCTATCATATCAAGGTTGAGGGGAATGAAGTTTCGGCACGACTTGTAAGGCTGAGCTAATTAAAAATTAGAGCAAAATAACGGGCGTATTCTTAAATGAATTTCGATTTATTTCGAAAAATGCTCAAAGTATGAAAAACGCGAAGAAGGCGGGGGGAGTGAACGAAGAGTGGTGGGAGAGCCTTAACAATGTTGATTTCCGATCAAATGTTGACGCGTTTAAGGTTTTTTATTTTGACGATCCAATATCAAGGGCAAGTCGGAGAGGGGGAGGGGATAAGGGAAAAGGGTAAAAGAAGGGCTTAGCAGGTTGCACAAAAAGGGAGCAATCGACTTCAGCACCTATGAAAGGGCGAATGAGATGTGGGTGCGAG
>Ga0315282_10006037_pt1 | contig 20401 bp, 19 predicted proteins | sample YL17G07_20_MG_FD_203693 | JGI IMG/M metagenome (GOLD analysis project Ga0315282, IMG submission 203693) | Sediment microbial communities from Yellowstone Lake, YNP, Wyoming, USA - YL17G07_20 | ecosystem: Environmental > Aquatic > Freshwater > Lake > Sediment | place: USA: Wyoming | collected... | reverse complement strand
CCGAGACAGTGGGCAATGTTGATGAAGAAGTTGTGAAGCGATACATAAGAGACCAACGTCGGTAATTCTGCCAGATCATGCCAGCAAGCCAGAAACTCTGGGCTTTAGCCCAGAGAGTGGTTCATTTTTTCCCTTCAGAAATTTCTTCGGTATTTTGGGGATCGATACCCATTTTCCCCTTTTCTTTGATGTTCTTCTTGAAGTTTTGAATTCCTTTTCCGAGCCCTTCACCGATCTGGGGAAGTTTATTGGCACCAAAAATGATCAAGACGATGACCAAAATGACAAGTAGCTCTGGCATTCCTATTCCGCCAAACATATTTTCCTCCTTTAAAAATATTAAAGACCGCCACCTCTCCCGTTTGGGATGGGATAGGATTTTCAGAACATGTTACCGGTCACGATAGATATCTGCAAAGGTTCTATCGGGACGATGGCGTTGCCGCAAGAATTCGATGACGCCAGGTAAAATTGAAATGGCAATAATCAGGTAGATTATCAGAGTGAAGTGGTCTTTGACAAAAGTAAGGTTACCGAAATAGAAACCTGCGAAAACAAAAACGGCAATCCAGGCAATACCTCCTGAAATGTTATAAGTAATAAAATGTCTATAAGTCATCTTCCCAATCCCAGCCACAAAGGGTGCAAAGGTACGGATGATGGGAACGAATCTTGCTATAATAATAGTTTTTCCTCCGTATTTCTCATAAAACTGGTGGGTTCGGTCCAGGTACTCCTTGTTCAGAAATCGGACATTTTTTTTATGAAACACCTTGGGCCCGACAAAGTATCCGATCCAGTAATTCACCGTATCTCCTCCTACTGCCGCAACGCTGAGAATGGCGAATAACCATCCGGCTTTCAGCGAGCCGCTGGCCGCAAAGGTCCCTGTTGCAAAAAGGAGAGAATCACCTGGGAGGATGGGAGTGACCACCAGTCCTGTTTCACAGAAGATGATAAGGAAAAGCAGGAGATACGTCCAAACGCCGTAATTTTGAATGACCCAATGAAGATGCTCACCCAGGTGAATAAAAAGGTCGACGAATCTTATAAACAGTTCCATAGATTCTTAATGCGGATTCATTCTGTTTATGGGTAGACCTGAGGGGAAGGGAATATTTGATCCCTAAAAAATTTTATCGTTTCTTCGGCCACCCGGTCCTTCTGGTTATCGATCGTCATCATGTGATAACTGTCATCCAGAATAATCTTTCGAACGATCTGGGAACCGATTTTCTTTTCGACAAAATCCGGGTTCTTGGTGCTCGTCAGATCATCTTCTCTGGAGTGGAGGATCAAGGCTGGAGTCGTGATAGCAGGGAGTTCTTTCTTCACCTCTCTGATCAACTTGAACAGCTCGTGCATACTCGCAGCCGGAGTCTTTGTATAGGCAATCGAGTCATTTTTCATAAGATTAATAATCCGGTCCCTCAGTGGTTTGTTCTTTATTCCATATGGTTCTGTCTCCGAATACGAATAAATATATCTAAATGGAGTGTAATAGGCGACGGGTAGCAGAAATTTAAACCAGGGGAGGCTCCAGCCATCATAAAAAAGAGTCGTCGAAATCAGAGATAAGGCCGCCACTTCTGGACCAAACTCATAGGAAAGGTGAAGGGAAAGAAGGGCTCCCATACAAAGGCCCACGACAGATACCGTATCAGAAGACTTCTTCATTTCTATAAAGCTTTTATGGACTGACCGGTACCAATCTTCCCAGTTGGTTTTAGAAAGATTCTTAAGGGTTGTACAGTGCCCCTCCAGGCAGGGGCCTTTGACGGTGAACCCGGCTTTGTTTAATTTTCTGGCAAGGTATTTCATCTCGAAAGGACTCCCCGTCAGACCATGAATGAGCAGCACTGAATGATTTCCGCCAGAGAGGTCTATCTTGTGATCGGACATTTTAAGTTTCCTATGCTTTCTTACACTTGCTTATCAGTTGGTCAAAGAGTTCGACGGCCATCTCCATTTCCCCTCGGGTGATGTGAAGGGAGGGGGCAAGCGTAAATACATTCTTATAATATCCTCCTATGTCAAGAACAAGTCCATATTTCGATCCCTTATGGCTCAATGTTCCTTTCAACCCTTCAAGAAACATTTTCTCTGCTAATTCCCTGCCAGGGGTAAAACTGTCTGATTTGCAGATTTCCACCCTGAAGGCAAGGCCAAGGCCATCCACATCTCCTATCTCCCGGTGTTTCTTCTTGAGATCTTGAAGTAACGAGAGGAAATAAGTTCCGCTTTCTGAAACTTTCTTTTCATAATCTTCCTCATCAAGCATTGCCATTACCTCAAGGGCAATCCTTGTGCCGAGAGGATTTGATGAAAAGGTCGAATGCGTTGAGCCAGGAGGGAAGACTGAAGGACTGATCAGAGCTTCTCTGGCCCAGATTCCTGATAATGGGTTTAGGCCATTGGTGAGTGCTTTTCCAAAAACGATGATATCTGGACTGACCTCAAAATTCTCGATCGCCCAGAGTTTCCCTGTTCGACAGATCCCCATCTGGATTTCATCATCCACAAACAAGATTCCCCAGTCACCGAGGACTTTCTTAAATCTCTTAAAATAACCCTTGGGCGGAACGATATAGCCTCCTGTCGCCTGGATGGGCTCTACGAAAAAAGCGGCATACTCGGACTCCTTCACCTTGGTATCGATGATGGAGTAATACTCTGTCTCAAAAAGCTTTTCAAACTGGGAAATGCAGTAGAAATCGCAATCCTCCCGCTTCTTCCCATAATAACAACGAAAGCAGTAGGGATATGGAATAAATTGGGCTCGATCTGAAAAATGGCCATACCTTCTCCTGTAGCGATAACTGGAAGTGATCGCAGAGGCCCCCAGTGTCCGTCCATGATAGCTCCCCATAAAGGCAAACATCAGATTCTTTCCCTTGGCGTTTCGGACGAGTTTTAGGGCGTCTTCAATGGCTTGGGCGCCGCCAACGTTAAAATGTATTCTGCCCTTTTCATTAAATCTCCTCATATTCGCAAGACAGATTTTTTCTGCAAGAAGGACCTTCTCCTCATGAAGGTATTGGCAAGCGAGTTGGGGAAGGGTATCTATCTGAGTCTTGAGTACCTCGCACAGTCTAGGGTTTTTATATCCAAAACTTGCAGCGGAATACCACATCTGGAGATCAAGATAGGGAATATCCAAGCTGTCATAAAGGAAGCTTCCTTCGCATCCTCTGAAGATTTTTGGGGGCTCTGCATAATGGACTGTATCTCCATAGGAACAGTAGATTGAATCTTTCTTGATCAGTTCCTCGTCTTTAACCATTCTGGGTTCCCCTTAGGCCATGACGGATGAAAGCCCTTTGGGATACAAAACGCTCTTGCCCTATTTGATTCCTCAACCATACAATGATGTCTCCAAATTCCCTATGCTCAATATGAGGAATTTTTTCAACCTGGCAAAAATCTAAAAGGTCTGATTTGGCAAAGGTCAAGTCCGCTTTGCCTGCGATGCAAAAATCAGAGCGACCATCACCCACAAGAATGTTGGTTCCTTCTGGACTGGAAAGTTCTTCCATAATCTTACACTTGCAGGTGCCGCTTCTGCTCAAACAATCCTCCCGGAAATAGGGGAAGTACATCTCATATCTCCCGTTAGTAGACCCAAAGCTGTTTGAGAACACCCTGATATCGTTCAACCCATATTTATTCAGTATGGATTTTATGAAGAGGTCGATCCCATCGCTGAGGATAACGATTTCAAAGGCTTTGCTTTTACAGTACCTTGCGAAATCGACAAAGGTTTCGTCAATTTCGATCCCTTCCACAAAATCGAGAAGGTCACATGCTTTCGCTTTGATGAGCCTGGTCTGCATGGCCAGGCAGTCGCGGGAACCAATCTCTCCTCTAACCCAGGATTGCTCTATATCCATCCACGCGGGGTCGGCAAATTCTTCTAAAATCCTGTCGATCACATCCTCCTTCGTGACTGTTCCATCAAAGTCACAGAAGAGCATATATTTCATACTACCCCTCCATCTTCCTGGCGATGAGCACAGCATTTGTTCCGCCGAAGGCAAACGAATTTGACATCACAGTATTTACTTTCACCCCTTTACGACCAATGTTTGAGACATAGTCAAGGTCGCATTCCGGATCAGGTTGATCAAGGTTAATCGTTGGGGGAATGGCTTGATTTTTTATTGCAAGAAGTGAGACAACAAATTCAATGGCGCCGGCTGCCCCCATCGTGTGGCCATGCATCGATTTCGTAGAACTCACAGGAACTTTGTATGCATAATCGCCGAATACCTTCTTGATCGCCTGTGTTTCCAAAAGATCATTCCATTGAGTCGAAGTTCCGTGCGCATTGATGTAATCCACCTCTTCAGGTAATATCCGGGCTTCTTCAAGGGCTTCAGTTATGGCTCGTGACTGTCCTTCGAGAGAAGGCTTGGTCATATGGAAGGCATCAGAGGTAGAGCCATAGCCAAGGAGCTCGGCGTAGATAGGCGCTCCACGGTGAACGGCTCTCTCCATCTCCTCAAGCACTACTATGGCAGCTCCCTCGCCAAGCACTAACCCAGAGCGGTTTTTTGAGAATGGTTTACAAGACTTCGATGGATCTTCTGGATCCTCCACAGCGAGAATTCTTAAGGCTTCCCAACACCGGAAGCCCCCATAGGTTAAAAGGGATTCCGTCCCTGCTGCCAACATGATATCTGCATATCCATCCTTAATCTGTCGAAAGGCCTCACCGATCGCATTGGCAGATGATGAACAGGCCGTGGATATGGTCAAACATGGTCCAGAGAGTCCATACTCTATGGAGATATAGGATGCGGAAGCATTATGCATGATCATCAGCACCGATAGCGGTTTGATTCTATCAAAGTTATGCCTGAACAACTGGTTATAGGTATCCTCTATTGTATTCGCCCCCCCCATGCCCGTACCAGTATATACTCCCGCTCGTTCTTTTTCTTTGGCGTCGAGAGACACCTCTGCATCTTTCCAGGCTTGTGAAGCGGCCGCTAAAGCAAATTGGTTAACGCGGTCCAAACTGGTTGCTTGTCTTTTGGGGAAATAGTCTAATGGATTAAAATCGACCTCGCCTGCAATTTTTACTGAAAGAAGGCTTGAATATTCTGAAGAGATCCTTCTCACTCCAGATTTGCCAGCCATGATATTGGCTGAAAAATCATTGATATTATTCCCACAAGGGGAAATAACACCCAGTCCAGTAACTGCGACTCTCCTTCTCATTTAGATGGAATCCCCACATTCGTCTCCATGCTCAACTTCAAGTGCTCATCGCTAGATTTGGAGAACTTGACAACTGTTCAGATACGAATCGGTCTATTGCATCGACCATATCTCGTATCGTTACCACTTTAAACTGTTCGTCAGGGATTTTAATGTTGAATTCGTTTTCGATATCGAACATAAACTCGATCTTATCGAGAGAATCGAGGCCCAAATATTCGAGCGTTGTATCAGGTTTAAGTTCTTCAATATTAAAATCAAACTTATCGATAAAAAGTTTTTTAAGTCTCTCTAGAGTAGACATATCTGCTTCCTCCTCATTAGGGTTCTCATATCATCTCATCATAGAATTGAGAGATTAGAATGATATTAAAATAAGATTAATTTCCCTTAATCTCTTCAGATAGTATAAAAAAGGTAGGAGGAGAACCCTCACTTAGATTATTATTCCCTTTTATTTAACAACGGTAAGCTCTATTTTTTGGCAGAAAATTGTTGCTGGACAAAGGCCCCTCTTCAAAAAATGTCACCGTGATTCTAAAAACCAAGAGAATTTAATTAAGGAACATATCCTCGATACTGGGGGAATCTAATATTTTTAATTTTGACCTCCATTCCTAATACCCAATTAAGAAATCTTAATATAAATTTTATTCCAGTTTAGTCATCCATTATGTTATATTAAAAAGCTAAAAAGTTTAGCTGCGTTTGGAGTATTGATTCGGATATATTGTTAAGGCCTTCATCTTGTTATATGAGTATCGATTTAGAGGGGACCTTAGGTTTATGGATGTGAGGAGAAAATATATCCTTGGGTTACTCGCCATAGGGATGGTTCTCTTCTTTTTCAATTTGGGAGGAAGGGATCTCTGGGAACCGGATGAAACTCGATATGCGGTGATTGCCCGGGAAATGAAAGGTATAGAGAATTGGATTTTACCTCATTTCAACAGGGAGGTTTATGCAGAAAAACCTCCTCTCTTTTTCTGGTTGGTCAATCTCTCCACTTTCTTTCTAGGAGAAAACAACGAGTTGTCCAATCGCCTTCCTTCTGCTCTGGCAGGGTTGATTGCCTTTTTCATCACATTTCTTTTTGGAGAGAGACTCTTTAATCTCAGAGTCGGATTCCTTTCCGCTTTGGTGCTGGGGACATGTATTTTGTTTCCCCAATTATCGCGTTGGATGATGCTCGATTCATTGTTTACCCTTTTTTTACTCTTGAGCCTTTTTTATTTTTATCTTGGTTACGAGAAAGAGGGGAGTCGCCGGAAATATTACTATCTCGCCAGCCTCTTTATGGGGCTGGGGGTTTTAACGAAAGGGCCTATTGGCTATCTTCCTCTTCCCATCCTCCTCCTCTTTGCCTTATTTCAAAAAGACGTTAAGAAATTTTGGAATCGCGATTTACTATGGGGATGTCTCCTCTCCTTGATTCTTGTGTTGATCTGGTGGTTACCTGCGTGTTGGATTGGCGGGAAAGAATATATCTATTGGCTCCTATTCAAGCAAGCCGTTGGAACTTATCTAGAGGGGGGAAGACATTTTCATCCTGAGCCATTCTATTTCTACTTTGTCCGTTTCCCGATAGAATTTTTTCCGTGGATCGTTTTTTTGCCCACCGCATTTGTTTTAGGGTTACGAAGGGACTTTTGCAAAAGAAAAGAATTCGTATTTCTCTCCATCTGGTTCTTTTTTATCTTCATTTTCTTCACCCTCTCCAAAGGGAAGAAGGATAACTACCTCCTTCCCCTTTACCCGGCAGCTGCCATGATCGTCGGGAATCTATGGGATCTTGGATTTCAGTCAGAGGAGGGGGAAAAGGGATTCCTATCCGGACTTCTCCTTTTGACCCTCCTGTTTCTCGCCGGGTTTATTCTGACCCTTTCAAAAATGCCACAAAGGTTCTATCCAGAGGTAACGGCCTATTCTTCCTTAGGACTTTCCATTCTCTCTTATATGCTGCTGGGGTCCTTTCTCTCTCTGCTCTTTTTTATTATGAGAAGGAAGTGGGCCTCCTTTGTGAGCCTCATGATCGTTTTTGCTTTTTTCCATCTTCATCTCTCCTATTCTCTTCCATCGGAAATCAATTCCCTGAAGTCGGCGAAGGGATTCTCAGAGAAAGTTCTGAAAAGAATGGAGATCGGGGATGAACTGAAAACCTATTCTCTTAAGTCGAATGGATTGCTTTACTATACGAAGAAACCTTATATCGAGAGTATCCAAAGCCAGGAACGGTTTTTTGAAATTTTCAACTCCCCCCAACGCGTTTTTGTTGTGATTTACGCGGAAACCCTTGATAGACTTAAAAAGGAAACAAATGTTGAACTGACTCCTCTTGAACAGGTGAAGGTAAACCATTGGAAATATGTTCTTATTTCAAATCATTAAGGCTTAGATAAATTTTCGCCGAGTTTGGCTTCATGATTTGTGGACCTCATCCTAAATGCAGGGGCGGGTAGGCGATGAACGATCGAGAAAGGATTTCCCCAGCGATAGAGTTGGGTAGTAAGACAGGTTACTACGGTCCCCTCGCCGCCTCCTATGACAAACATCGCTTCAGCGGGGTGCTGGGTCGTTTAAAGAATTGGCGGGATCAGCGCCTTGTCTGGCGGGCTGTGCGGCATGCGGGCAACATCCAGTGGGTACTGGATGTGCCTTGTGGAACGGGACGCCTCCTCCGAAGTCTGGCCCGCCATATCCCCCATTCAATAGGAGCGGATGTCTCACGGGACATGATGGATTTCTCGCGTCAGCATCCCCGTTTCAAGAGGCGAACTGTGGGCCATCTGGAATATGTGCAATGCGATGCCAAATCTCTCCCCTTTCACAACGATACTTTTGACTTGGTGGTCAGCGGCCGGTTTTTGCATCACCTCTATCATTTGTCTCAAGCCGAACGGATCCAGGTGATGCGGGAGTTTGCCAGAGTGTCCCGAAGATGGGTGTTAGGTGACTTCAATATGCAGTATGGGCTCAAATACTATATGAACAAGGTACGGAATGTTCTGAAAGGAAAACAGTTGAAAAGTCAGCGCATGACGGCGACCAAGGTTTTTGGGGAATTGACCGAGGCAGGGCTCCAGGTTGAACAGGTTTACCCAATCTCTTGGGTTGCGTCAGAGAAATGGTACATCTTGTGTCGGAAATGATGGGGCGTAGAGGGGTATAGCCCTCTACGCAGAGCAAAAGGGAAGTAGAGGCCATAAAGTTGTTTTAGGAGATTGGACAAAATGAAGCTTTTATTGATCGGAATAGGAAGATGGGGTAAGAATCATCTGAAGGCACTTACGAGCCTTGTTGAAGAACTTTACGTGGTTGATTCAGACCCGAGTCAACTAAAAGTCTGTAAGGAATTCTCAATTCCTGAAGATCATCTTTCCACCCATTACCGCGATTTTCTTGATCGCGTGGAAGGGGTAGACATCGTCACACCAGCAGATAGCCATCTGGCCATTTGCAAAGAGTGTTTTGATAAGAAAAAAGATGTCTTTGTAGAGAAACCGATCGCCCTTACCACCTCGGAGGCAAAAAAGATGATCACTCGGGCCAAAGAGAAAGGGGTTATCCTACAGATAGGTCATATTTATCGGTATCATCCAGCTGCATCGAAAATAAAACAGATCCTTGAGGAAGGGAAGTTGGGGACCGTTCAATACGCCTATGGTCATTTCATGGGATTTAAAAGACCTAGGACGGATGTCGGAGTCACCCAAACGGATGCCATCCATTATTTCGACCTTTTTAATTATCTTTTTAGTGAGCCCCCTCAAGCGGTTACGGCCGTTGTAAAGAATTACCTCAACCTTCCCCTTGATGATACCTCTGTCTCCGTTTTGGACTATAAGGGAAAGATCGTTTTTATTGAGGCGGGTTATATGCCCCCTGAAAAAAGAAGAGATATTGCCATGGTTGGAGACCAAGCGAGCCTCTATTGTGACTTCCAAAAGGGTTCTCTTCTCTTCTGTGAGAATCGACATGAGAGGCAGGGGGGGAAATGTGTTGCGGTAGAAGGAGAAGCCCGAGGCATTCCCGTAGCGCCTGAAGAGCCCCTGACGCTAGAATTAAAAGCATTTCTCAATTCGATGAAGAATCGGTCCAAGCCATTAGCAGATGGACAGGCGGGTTATGAGGCATTAAAAATCGTTGAAGTTTGTTACGAGTCCTCTCGGAGTGGGAAGAGATTGGAAATTGAGTGGGAGAAAATCTGAGGTTCAGGGAAAGGAGTCAAAATGAAGGTCCCTCTTTCTAAACCCTATGTGGATAAAGAAATGAAAGATCGCGTATTAGAAGTGATTGATTCCGGACAATATATTCTAGGGAACCAATGCAAAGATTTTGAAAAAGAGTTTGCCCAATTTATCGGGACGAAACACGCCGTCCTCACCTCCTCTGGGACATCAGCTATTTTCCTATGCCTCAAGGCCTTAGGGGTTAAAGAGGGCGATGGCATTCTGGTTCCCTCTCTCACCGCTTTTCCAACCATTGAACCTGTGTTTCATGTTGGGGCCAAACCCATTTTCATCGATATTGATGATACGTTTACAGTCGATCCCAAGCATATCGAATCGGTTTTAAAAAATAGGAGCCAGATGACGGGGGTCAAGGAGATTAAAGGGATGATTCCTGTGCATCTTTACGGCCACCCTTCTCATATGGATTCCCTTCTTGATTTGGCAAAGCGGTATGGACTTTTCGTTTTAGAGGATTGTTGTCAAGCTCATGGGGCCAAATATAAAGGAGCCAGAGTAGGATCCATAGGGATCGGCGGTTGTTTCTCTTTTTATCCTTCGAAAAACATGACCGTTTTTGGAGATGGTGGAATTCTTGTCACCTCGGATGATGAGATGGCGAAGACCTGTCGAATGCTGAGAGATCACGGTCGGAGAGAAAAATATGAGCATGAACTGGTTGGATATAATTTGAGATTTAATGAAATCCAAGGGGCAGTCGGTCGGCTCCAGCTTCGAAGATTGGACGGGTTTAATGAATCAAGAAGGCGCATTGCTCAGTGGTACAACGAAGGATTGAAAGGCATTCCTGTGACCACACCCCGGACAAGGGATTGGGCCGAGGCTGTCTACCATCTTTATGTCATCCAAACTCCCCATCGGGATAAGCTGGCTGATTTCTTAAAAGAGAAAGGGATTCAGTCAGGGATTCATTATCCCATTCCCAACCATCAACAACCAGCCGTTCGGAATGCTCTCGGTCAACAGCCCAAACTGGAAATGACAGAAGAGGTCGTTCAAAAGATACTCTCCTTACCCATCTATCCGGAACTTGAAAAGGAGAAGGTGGATTTCGTGTGTGCCAGCATCAGAGAGTTCTTTCATCAAAAAAGTTGAGATAAGAAGATGGATCGTCTTCCAAGAGAGAACCATAAAATTGATATTTCTGTGGTGGTGCCAGTCTACAATGAAGAGGAAAATCTTCCGGTTTTGATTCCTCAAATTGCAGAGGTACTCAAACCCTTAGGGAAAACCTATGAGATGATCTTTGTCGATGACGGTAGTACGGATCGAAGTCGTCGTCTCCTTAAAGAGATGGTTTCTCAGTATCCTCAGATGCGAATTCTTGGATTTAAGAAGAACTGTGGTGAGACGGCAGCAGGTGCAGCGGGGTTAAAAGAGGCCAGGGGAGAAATGGTTATTACCATCGACGCTGATCTTCAGAATGATCCACGAGATATCCCCACCCTGTTAGAATACCTGAAAGATTATGATATGGTTACGGGGTGGCGTCAAAAAAGGGAGGATTCCTGGGTCAAGCGTATTACCTCGAAGATTGCCAATCGAATTCGAAATTGGTTAAGTGGAGAGACGATTCGAGACAGCGGTTGTACCTTCCGGGCTTATAAGAGGGAGTGTCTTCAGAATCTTAAGTTATACAAGGGGATGCACCGCTTCATGCCAACCCTGGTGAAGATGGAAGGATTTCGGGTGATTGAAATACCCATTGCCCACCATCCCAGGAAGTTCGGGGTTTCGAAATATACCACTTGGAATCGGATGTGGCGTGCCTTTGTTGATCTTCTGGCTGTGAAATGGATGAAGAATCGTCATATCCATTATGAAATCGAGGAAAGGATCTGAGATGGAATGTTTTTCATTTTTTAGTGTCGTGACCGATTTCTTGCAAGACTTATCTGTGCGATATCCAAAATTTCAACTTGACTTCTGGGTGCTTTTCGGTTTTATCGGCCAGACCATGTTCACGATGAGGTTTATCGTTCAATGGATTGTGTCTGAGAAAAGGAAAGAGAGTGTCATACCGGTGGCCTTCTGGTACTTCAGCTTAGGAGGGGGGTTGATCCTCTTGGCCTATGCCATTCGACGGATGGACCCGGTCTTCATCGCTGCCTATCTTCTCAATCCTATTATTTACTCTAGGAACTTATACTTCATTTATAAGAAAAAACCCAATCCGAAAACTTCTCACTCGAACCATTAAAAAGGAAGATGGTGTGCAGGGTGGAAGGGGATGGGTAGACGGTAATCTTTATAAATAGAAAGAGGATCTTAAGCTCATGGGACAACAATTTTATAAAAATAACCCTCCCCAATGGGCTCAAATTATTTTCCTCATCGCCATCTGTTTTATTCTTTACTTTTTTAATCTGGGCCAATGGGATCTCTGGAATCCGGATGAACCCCGTTATGCTGAGGTTTCAAGAGAGATGGTGAATAGAGGGGATTGGATTCTCATGCATTTTAATGGAGTCGTATATGGAGACAAGCCCCCCCTCTTTTTCTGGCTCATCGCTCTTTCATCCTACCTGTGGCAAGGCTTTACTTCCTTTTCAGTGAGATTTCCTTCAGCTTTCTTCGGGACACTCACCGTCCTCTTCACTTTCTTCCTGGGTAAAAGACTTTATTCATCCCGGACGGGATTCTTCTCCGGCCTGATACTTGCGACAAGCCTTCATTTCGCCCATCTTTCCACCCGTGCCAACATTGATACCACCCTCACCTTTTTTACTACGGCTTCATTTCTTTGTTTCTTTCTATGGTATCAATATGAAAAAGAAGAGGGGGTCAAAAGAAACCGGACTGTCAGGAACCTTTTGATTTATGGATTTTACGTGAGCATGGCTTTTGCCACCTTAGCCAAAGGGCCGATTGGTTTCATCCTCCCCATTTTAGTAAGTCTCATCTATCTTTTCATTCAAAAAGATTATAAAGGAATGAAGCGGATGAAACTGCTGCTTGGAGTTCCCTTGTTTTTGGCCATTGTCCTGGCATGGTATCTTCCTGCTGTATTCTTGGGCGGGAAGGCCTACCTTGAGGAAAATCTTTTTAGGCATACGACCCAGGCTTATTCAACAGGATGGACCCATCCTCAACCACTCTATTACTATCTCTCTCATTTCCCAGTGAGCTTTTTGCCCTGGACCTTCTTTTTGCCATCCGCCATTGTTTATGGCTTTTCCAAAATGACGATCGGACAGAGAAAAGGGTTCCTTTTTATTTTAGTATGGAGTATCGTCATCTTCACATTTTTTTCCCTATCCAAATCAAAAAGAACCCTTTACCTTTTACCTCTCTATCCTGCTGCCTCTCTCATGGTCGGGAAGTTCTGGAGTGATTTTATCTCACACCCCCTGGATCCGTTTAGGCATGAATGGGTTTCTTTCCCTCTCTATGGATTCATTGGGTTTGGTTTAATAGCAGGGGCTGCTACGCCATGGGTGACTTCAACAAAATTTCCCTCTTACCTGCCTTATAGTCTTCCCATTGCTCTCCTCTTGGTTGGGTGCAGCGTGGTCATGTTGATCTTCTGTCGCTTTAAAAATTATAGGGCTATCCTGGTCCTCCTTATAGGGATGATGGTGGCAGGATATTTTTGTGCGTTTAGGGTTGTCTTTCCTCTTATCAATCCGCAGATGTCGGCTCGTTTCATTTCGGAAGAGATTACATCACGGTTTCAACCCGGTGACAAAATAGCGGTTTATAGAGGGCTTGGAACCGATCCTTATAATTATTACACAGGGATCGTGCCCATCATGATCCTTAGCACTCAAGAAACTTTGGTTAATTTTTTAGGGTCTTCAGAGAGGGTATTCTGCCTTCTCAAATTTAGTGATTTTTCTCAATGGATCAGCAGGGAAGGGGAACCGAAGGCCTTATTGATCGCACGGCACAAGGTGAGAAACGATGATGTTGTTTTGATTTCCAATCGATAACATGATGGGGACGAAGACGATTCTCTCGAAAAACCAAAGAGAGGATGGTCCGGGCTGATGATATTTTACCCGCGTCATTAACTGTGTTAAAATACGAATAATTTTTAATCAAACACAGGAGATGTGAGGGCTTTTGATTCGACTGAACGTATCCATCATAGGGGCGGGTAGAACAAGAAATGGTATCGGCGAGTATATAGGAAAATATTTCCATCAGCATGGAGCAAAAGTAACGTCTGTGCTGGGGACGACTGAAAAAACAAGCCTCCAGGCCTCTTCTGCTCTTCGGATATATGGAATAGAAGCCCATCCCTATACGAACTTTGATGAGATGGTGAGAGGCGAAAAGCCTGATGCGGTGGTGATTGCTTCACCCTCTTCAACCCATTATGAATATCTATTAAAATGTCTGGACTTGGGATTCCATATCTTCTGTGAAAAACCCTTCCTCTGGGACGATCACAAGGATATTCGAAAAAGGATTGAAGATATTTTTGAGAAGGCCCGAGAAAAAAAATTAACCATTGCCATGAATTCTCAATGGCCTTTTTCCATAGACGATTATGAGGAAATCTGCGGAAAGATCAGAATTAAAGAAACCAACCATTTTTTTGTACGGATGTCGCCCTTTTCCCCAGGAAGAGTGATGATCCCAGAATCCGTTCCTCATCCCTTGAGCCTCCTTTATTGCCGATTGGGCGCCGGAGAGATACAGGATTTGAATTTTGAATCGGAGGGGGAAGGGGAGATGAGCATCCGATTCACCTATTTGTTTGGAACCCGGGCGTGTGATGCGTTCATCAGGTTGGACCACCAAAAGACTCCCCCCCGTGAGTTTTCTTTTGGATTTAATGATAAGATTGTTTTTCGAAGTCTGGATTTAAAAAATTATGAAGTCTATTTTAATTACGGGAGTAAAAGATTGAGGATCGCGGACCCCCTTGAACTTTCCGTTAAAAATTTTATGGAGGCCGTTGAAAAGAAAACCGAGCCCCTCATCGGACCTCCTCATATTCTCCATAATATGTTATTGCTGGGAGAGATTTACGATGGCTTTGGTGAATTTGAAAAGAGAAAATCATGGAAAAGCTAAAAGAAAGAGAACATGACTTTAGCTCCAAATTGAGACAGGATGCCACCCTTCAAAGGCTGAAAGACTATATTCAATGGCAGAGAAGGTGCGGGGTCGATGCTTCGGATCAAGGATTACCGATTTTCAGTCCGATCTCCATCAATTTAGATCTGACCTCTGCCTGCAATTTCTCATGCCCTTTTTGTGTGGATTCGAAGCTGATCAATGCCGGGAAAAACCTGGCCCTGGAGGAAGTGAAAAAGACGATCAACACCCTCCATTCCCATGGTCTTCTCTCTGTCATCTTGATCGGAGGGGGAGAACCCACTCTTCACAAAGATTTTGGAGAGATCGTCCGTTATATCAAAAGCAAAAGATTACAGATTGGAATCGTGACCAACGGTTCAAGACTAGAAAAAATTGAAGCCGTCGTCGAAGAGCTAAAAGAAAAAGATTGGATCAGGATTTCTATTGATGCGGCCGGGGAAGGAGTCTTTAAAGAGTTACACCTGCCCAAAACCCAGGTGACTCTGAGCCGGATATTAGAAAAAGCAAAAAAGGTGAAAAAAAAGAATCCCGTGGTTTCCTTGGGATATTCGTTTGTGGTCGTCTGGGAAGGCGTGGAGATTAACGGGAAGAGGCTCCCTCCCAATATGGAGGAGATGGCCAGATCGGTGGAACTGGCCAAGGAATTCTCCTTTGATTATATTTCCTTTAAACCCTGCCTGGTCCGATTGAATGAGTCTCAGAGGGAGACGTTGCTGAAAAACGTTGGAAAAACGAAAGAGGAAGAGATTATCGATCAAATCAGAGTGGCTCTTCAAGAGGCAAAGCGTTTCGCAGGGGATCAAGTCAAGATTCTTGAAAGCTCCAACCTGAAGGCCATGTTGAATCAGGAGACCGACCAAATCAAGAGACAGCCCAAGAGATGCCATATGCAATTTTTCAGAACGGTGGTGACGCCGTTCGGAATCTTTCACTGTCCGGCGTTTCGAGGAGTGGAAGAAGCCAGAATTGGAGAACCGGATGGATATCTATCCGAAACAAAATTCAAAAAAAGTCTCAAAAGGACGGCCCAATCAATCATGACCTTTGATGCCGAAAAGGAATGTGAAGACGTTGGATGTTTTTATAATCGCACCAACTGGTGGTTAGAAGAGTTTATCCATTCTAAAGAAGAGATCCATGAGTTTGAAAAAGTAGAAGATGATAACTTTTTCCTTTAGTCTCAGGCCTTCAGATTTTATTGGCCTCCGAGGAAAGGTCGAATATCTGGGCGGTTTCAAAAGGCGATGAAAATTCTCCATCTTTTCAGCAACTGGAAATGGACAGGTCCTGCCGATCCAACAGTGAACCTCTGTAAAGGATTGGAGAGGCGAGGGCATGAGGTCACCTTTGCCTATCAAAAACCTCCTCTTCCGGTTGAGGATAGCATTGAGAAGAGGGTCCTCCAGGCAGGAATAAGAGCCACGGATCGATTTCAACTAAACCATTCGGTGAAGGTTTATCATCCCTCCTTTCTACCGACCCATCTGCATGACATTTTAGACCTCACCCACTATCTTCGTGAGGAGAAGTTCGACATTCTAAACGTCCACCACTCTCATGGCCATCTCTTAGGCGGAATCGCTGCGAGGAGGTCAGGCCATCCTGTGATCGTCATTCGAACCGACCACAAGAGAGACCCCCTGAAGCCCAGTTTGGGAAATCGTTTTCTCATCTCTCAGTTCACAGATGGAATGATTACTTTTTCAGAGAGGGCGAGGAGAGAGGATGCAGAACATTTCGAGCTTCCTCTTGAGAGGGTAGGGAAGATTTCGCCGGCCTTGGATTTGAACCGGTATGATCCCCAGAGGAAATTTAAAGAGATGAGGCCCCTTTTCGGGATCGGATCAAAGGAGGTTGTTATCGGAATGATCGCCCGATTTCAAAAATATAGAAGGACGGCTGTTTTTTTGGAAGCGGTCAAAACCATTACCAAGGAATTCCAAAACGTGAAAATTCTCTTGGTCGGCCGGTCGAGTCAGATGGAGCAGAGTGTGGTCCAGCCTATGAAACAGCTCGGTGTTGAAAAGTGGGTCGTTCTCGGGGGATATCATACGAATGACTATCTGGATACTTTAGCCTGCATGGACATCTTTGTTTTCCTAATGGCAGGCTCTGATGGAACAGCTCGAGCCTTGAGAGAGGCCATGGCCATGGGTAAACCAGTCATCGTGGCCAATCGGGGGATCCTTCCCGAATTGGTGGAAGATGGCATTTCAGGTTTGGTGGTGAACGATACCTCTGAAGAGTTGGCCCACGCGGCCCTTCGACTGCTTCGTCATCCAGAGATGAGGGAGACCATAGGAAAGGCAGCCTATCAGAAGGCCCATCAGGATTTCCAATTGGATCGACAAGTGGAAGCCGTTGAAAGTTTTTATCAAAAAATGATTAAGCTCGGAAAAAGGAAATAGACCCCGTTAGAAATGACGGGGTTTTAAATGCTGCCTGATCTGAAAGGTATTTAAATACTGAATAGGGCTCATTTCTCTTAAAAGCGGGGTTTTCTAACGGGGTAGATGGGGACTTCCATTCTTAAAAGAGTATCGAAAGGTGAGATCAAGGGTTGGGTGAGAGGGGAAGTATTGGATGATTTTCCCTCCACTTTTTTTGGCGATCCCATTTCTTCTGTTCAGGAGATGGGAGGGAAGGTGATCAAAGAGTCAAAATGGAGGTGGGCGGCACTCCTATGCCTTCCAAACGGAGGAAAGGTTTTTTTAAAGAGAGATAGGACAAAGGGCTGGACAGGGTACTTAAAATATCTTGTTCTCCCCTCTAAGGGCAAGAAAGAATTCCTCATCGCCTCCCAATTAGAAAGGAAGAGCCTCAACATCCCTAAACCCTTGGGCTGGATGGAAAGGGTCCGGAAAGGGTTGGTCAGGGAAAGTTATTACCTCTCCGAGGCCATCGGGATAGGGGTTTCATTCGTTGAGGAGGATGTGAAATCAAAAGAACCTCATTCGATGATTGAATTAGCGGTGACCGTAAGGAAGTTTCAAGATGCAGGATTATTTCATCAAGACCTTCATGCAGGTAATTTTTTGTGGGGTGGCGACTCCTTATTTCTCACTGATTTGCATCGCACCCAAGTCGTAAAGCGCCTTTCCTTGAACCAGAGGTTATGGAATTTATCGCACCTCTTTCATTCTTTAAGATCGATTTGGGGAGAAGGGGAACAACTCCAATTCCTGGATCAATATTATGAGGGGAGGTTCGACGATTCACAAAAAAGAGAAATTTTACATCAAAAGATTTATCCCGTTATGGACCGCCTTCAAAAGAGGCAGTGGCGAAGCAGAACGAAACGGTGCCTGAGGGAGAGCACAGAGTTCACCGTTCAGATAGAGAAGGGGATTTGTTATTTTCACCGAAGGGATTTCCCCCTGGATCGTTTAAAAAGGGTGATGGAAGAACACCGAGCACGGGTGAGAGAAAGGCCCCTTTCCCTGATCAAATATTCTCCAGAGGTGATCGTTTCCATATTGAATGACGGAGGGGAAAGGATATGTTTGAAACAGTTCTGCTATCCTCATTTCTGGGGGCGGATGAAAGAACATTTCCGTCGCTCGAAAGGGCTTAAATCTTGGATGGCAGCCAATGGCATGCGAGCGAGGGGCATTCCGTCTCTTAAACCCCTGGCATTGGTTGAAAGAAAAAACTGGTCTGGCTTGGAAGAGAGTTTTCTATTCATGGAGGCTTTGGCAGGCGATCAGGAGATGGATCGATATATTTTAAAAGGGTTTGAAGATTTAAATAAAAAGAGGCTTTTTATTAAGACCTTTGCCCGCTGGCTGGATGGTCTTCATAAAATGAGTTTATTCCATAGGGATATGAAAACCTGTAATATTCTCGTCTCAGAAAGAGGGGAGACATGGGATTTCCATCTTCTCGATTTCGAGGATCTTTTCATGGGTGAGAAGGTGAATCGAAAAAAATTGTTTAGAAATTTTCTTCAACTTAACACCTCCACTCCTAAAGTCATGACGAAGGTGGATCGCTTCAGGTTTTTTAGAGAATACCTCCGTCTCAACCCCATCGTAAAAGACCAAAGGATTTTTCTCTGGAGGTTAATCAGTGAGAGCCGCCGGAGAGGCTTGGTTTACGTCTCTCCTCAAGGAGTGATCACCGAGACGTTAGGATAAATAGAATGGATCAACGATTTTCAAAAATGTCTCCTCAGCCATGGGCTCAGGTCGCCCTTCTTTTGGGACTCTGCATTGTCATTTATTTTATTAACCTGGGCCAATGGGACCTCTGGAGTCCTGATGAGCCCCGTTACGCTGAGGTTTCAAGAGAGATGGTGAACGGGGGAGATTGGATTCTCATGCATCGCAATGGGAATCTCTACACCGATAAGCCCCCTCTCTTTTTCTGGGCCGTTGCCATTTCTTCCTTCCTCTGGCAAGGGATGACCCCATTTTCAGTAAGGTTTCCTTCTGCTCTCTTCGGGACCTTGACCGTGCTTCTCACTTTTTTTATTGGGAGGAGGCTCTATTCATCACGCACAGGATTCCTCTCTGGGCTCATCCTGGCGACGAGTTTTCAATTTGCCTATCTTTCTACACGGGGCAATATCGATACCACTCTCACTTTCTTTACAACAGCTTCGATGCTTTGTTTTCTCAAATGGTATCAACAAAGCAAAGAGGGAGAGACTTCCCTAGAAGGAATGAAGGGTCTCTCTTTTTATGGATACTACATCGGAATGGCCTTAGCTACCTTAGCCAAAGGACCTATTGGATTTATCCTCCCCTTATTGGGCACTCTTCTTTTCCTTTTGGTTCAGAAGGATTGGAAAGGGATCAAGGCGATGAGACTCCTTCCCGGGAGTCTCCTCTTTTTGGCCATCGTCTTAGCCTGGTATCTTCCTGCCATTTTAATAGGAGGAAAAGAATACCTCGAGGCCACCCTGTTTCATCACTCTTTCGATCGCTTTGTAAAAGGATCAGCCCATATCCGGCCCATCTATTACTATTTCTACAACTTTCCAGCTGACTTTTTGCCTTGGATCATTTTTCTTCCTGCGGCCATGGTTTACGGCTTTTCCAGAGCAATGAAGGCGAAGAGAAAGGAATTTCTTTTTCTGATGATCTGGTTCATCTTTATCTTCCTATTTTTCACTCTGTCTAAGGGAAAAAGAGGGCTTTATTTATTACCCCTTTTCCCGGCTGTATCGCTTATGATCGGGAAGCTTTGGGAGGATTTTGTCTCTTTTTCGATGAAACATTTTCGGAATGAATGGATCACAATTCCCCTTTATGGATTGATGGGAGTAATTTTGGTGGGTGGAGTGGCCATGCCTTGGATGATTTCAGTAAAGTTTCCTTCTTATTTTTCTTATAGCCTGCCCATTGCTTTTCTCTTGGTCGGAGTGGCTGTGAGCCTATTTGTGTTCAATCGGTTTAAGTATTACGGAGCCATTTTTTTCCTTCTCATCGGATTGATGGCAGGAGGATTCTTCTATACTTTGAGGGTTGTGTTTCCCCTTGTGAACCCTTACAAATCAGCCCGTTTCATTTGTCAGGAGATCACTTCAAGAATTCAACCCGGTGAAAAATTAGCCATCTATGGAGATTTTGAACCGGGTCCTTTTAATTTTTATACAGGAATTGTTCCCATCTGGGTGTTTGAGGAGGAAGAGGCCCTTTTCAACTTCTTGAGATCTCCGGAGAGAGTCTTCTGTCTGCTTAAATCCAGGGATTTTTTAAAATTTGAGCGCATAGAGGGTAAACCAGAGGTCCAATTGATTGTTCGACGTAAGATAGGTGATGGTGATTTTGTCTTGGTCTCCAACCGATAATGTCTGAGAACTATAAGGCTATGAAAAATTCTGAACCCATAGAGATCTCCGTGGTGGTCCCTGTCTATAATGAGGAGGGAAA
>Ga0315282_10006036_pt1 | contig 20402 bp, 20 predicted proteins | sample YL17G07_20_MG_FD_203693 | JGI IMG/M metagenome (GOLD analysis project Ga0315282, IMG submission 203693) | Sediment microbial communities from Yellowstone Lake, YNP, Wyoming, USA - YL17G07_20 | ecosystem: Environmental > Aquatic > Freshwater > Lake > Sediment | place: USA: Wyoming | collected... | reverse complement strand
GATATCGCCCCCGCACCGCTTCTGCGTATTCAAGTATGCTGCGTCGTGTCACCTTGCCTCCTTTCGGTAACACTATTATTGACGCAACGATATTATTTTTGGTAACACTTATTATGAGTCAATGCGCGTTCTTGACACTATTATCAAAACAATCTACAATTAGCTGACTAATTCAAGTCTTGCAGGACCGTGGTAATCCAGTCAGGTATGTTTTTAATACGAATCATAGTATCATGACATAGTCCGGTACCTGAATGGCTGATAACCGCTCAATATACGATACCTTAAAATACTGGGGGCAGAAGTCTATAGCAGAATTCAGCGGTCAGGTTGGCTAATTGAAGTTTGGTAACCTGCTATAACTTTAAAAAAACCCCATTTTATATAAGACAGATAAAGGAGGCGATAAAAAGTGAAAAGGTTATTGATACCCCTGATAATTTTACTAGCGCTTGCCCTCTTAATTGGCTGTGGCAAAGAGACCACGACACCGACGGCACCAGCAGCACCAGCGACGACACCAGCGACGACGCCGGCAACGACTCCAGCGACGAAACCGGCGACGACTCCAGCAGCACCGGCACCAGCAGCAACACCAGCACCAAAGGCTCCGTCACCAAAACGCGGCGGAACCTTAAAGTTTATCTCATATACGGCCGATACGGCTATTGGCGGCTGGCCGGCAGACACCGGATTACAGGGAAGCCTGGCTTACGAGGGTTTGATTCAACAGCAGGCAAGCGGAGAATTCACCCCGCGTCTGGCGACTTCCTGGGATATCGCGCCGGACAGGACGTCCGTCACCTTTCATTTGAGGAAAGGGGTCAAGTTCACCGATGGGACAGACTTCAACGCCCAGGCGGTCAAATTCAACTACGAAGCCCAGATGGCCAATAAGAAGGCTCCCTACTGGGCCTCGGTAGAGGTACTGGATGACTATACCGTTAAAGTGAACGTAACCAAATGGCGCACCACGACTTTGATGCAATTCGGGGATAGCAGCACTTCCGGCATAGCCTCGCCAACAGCTTTTCAGAAGAATGGTATCGAATGGATGCGGGAGCACCCGGTGGGGACCGGAGCTTATATGTTCTCCAAGTTCACCCGGGATGTCGCTACGGAATATGTCAGAAATCCCAACTACTGGCAACCGGAGAAGCCCTATATAGATGCATTTCATAATATCATCATTACTGACGAGGTAACACAGAAAGCAGCCATGCAAGCCGGTGAGGGAGACGCGACGCTTTGTGAGATAGGTAAAAGTACGATTGATTATAAGAACATGGGGTTGACGGTTGACTCTGCAATTCAAGTAGTCTTCTGTTTAGTCCCGGATACAGCCAATCCAGACTCTCCCTGGTCTAATATAAAGGTACGTATGGCTGCCGATTATGCCATCAACAAAGAGGCGATAGCGGCCGGCATGGGCTATGGTCTGTGGCAAGCTCCGTACCAGATACCCCCGCGCGGCAACGCGGTCTGGAATCCCAATTTCAACCTCGGCCGTAAATATGACCTGGAGAAGGCTAAACAGTTAATGGCGGAGGCAGGCTATCCCAACGGCTTCAAGACCACGATTATCCCGTTCCCCGGAGCCACGAGCCGCGATGTAACACTCGCCGTGCAGGATGCCCTTAGTAAAATAGGCATCGAGGCGGAATCGCAGTTTGTCGATTTCGGCAAGTATTTCCAGATCAATCAAGAAGGGTGGCACAACGCTCTTATCTTTCATCCGGTGCCCGCCTATGCGATTTACATCGAGACTATTAACTCACTGTTTGACCCCGATAACAGCCTCTTCTTCAAGATAAGCTGGGAGAGGACGCCGGAGTTCAGAGATGCGTTGATTAAGGCGAATGCCGTGGCACTTCAGGATGTTGCGTTAACACGGGCTGTCACCGACCTGATGACTAGAGACGCAATGGTGATTACGGTATATGAGGGCGGCAAGAGCTATGCCTATCAACCTTACGTTAAAGATGCCGGCTTCCTCACCCGTGGCTTCGCAAATTTCTGGAATCCTGAAAACGTGTGGTTAGATAAGTAAATCGATGCAAGTTTAGAGGAAACAGTTATGGCAGGCTGGAGACCAGCCTTCAGCCTGCCAGATGAAATTTTGTTCCTTTTTCCCAGTCTCGACACGTAAATTGCAGTACAGTTATACTCGTAGAGTTATAACAGGTTTCCTGTAAACGTACTTATTGCAGTTGGAGTGTGGTTATGACAGCGTTTATTGTGCGTAGACTGATCCAGACTGTGATTATTCTTATTATTGTCAGTTTAATCGTATTCCTGGCGCTGCGCCTGCTACCGGGTGACCCTATTGTAATGCTGGTCAGCCAATCTCAACTGCAACAAATCAGCGAAGAACAGCTTGATAAGCTCCGGCATGATTACGGGCTGGATAAACCCATGCTGATGCAATATTTCGACTGGACGGCCGGCATCTTTCATGGCGACTTCGGGAAATCAATCACCAACAGCGAGCCTGTCGTCAAAGAAATATTAAAGCGTTTGCCTATAACCGTTCATCTGGGTGTTCTGGCATTTATCCTGGGTATCATAATAGGAGTCCCGGCGGGTGTGATATGCGCCATCAGGCGCGGGGGATGGCTTGATAATCTGGTAACTTTTTTTGCCAATATCGGAATAACTGTTCCCGTTTTCTGGCTGGCGATATTGCTGGTATATCTATTTTCTCTGAAACTCGGGTGGCTTCCCGTCTTTGGTTATACCTCCCCCTTTACGGATTTTGTAAAAAGTACAAGACAGCTTATCATGCCGGTCTTCTGCCTGGCCATTTTCGGTATCGCGGGAAACGCTCGACAGACCCGCTCCGCCATGCTCGAGGTGATGATGCAGGATTACATACGGACAGCCTGGTCCAAGGGCTTAAAGGAGCGTGTGATAGTAATGAAACACGCCCTGAAAAACGGCATTATCCCCGTTGTCACTTTAGTAGGTATGGGGATAAGCGGAATACTGGGCGGCTCAGTACTGATTGAGACCGTATTTGCTATCAACGGTATGGGGCGGCTCCTGGTAACTTCTACCTTTAACCACGATTACCCATACGTACAGGCGATTGTATTGATGATTGCGATATCGATAGTCCTGGCAAACCTGATTGTAGACCTTTCTTATGTCTGGATTGACCCCAGAGTCCGATACCAATAGGGAGGCATCAACTATGACGACAGAGGCAACCCTGCCCGCGGGTATCAAAGAAACCACACGCCGTGTAGGTGAATTCCGGCGTTTTATGAGGGTGTTTCTCAATCGGAAGATAGTAGTAATCGGACTGGCAATTATCGTGATATTTGTTATATCCGCCATTTTTGCCCCCACGATAGCCCCTTATAATCCCAATGAGCAAAACGTGATGAACAGCCTGCGTCAACCCGGAGGGGCCCATCTGCTGGGGACCGATGCCCTGGGCAGAGATATTCTCAGCCGCGTCATTTACGGCTCGCGGACTTCACTGCTCATCGGTATTACCGTGGTTGCCTTTTCCGCAGTGGTCGGCATGGGTTTAGGACTGATTGCCGGATATTTCGGCGGTTGGGCTTACACCATCATCATGAGGGTAATCGATGCCTTGATGGCTTTCCCGATGCTGGTTTTAGCCCTGCTGATTGCGTCTATGCTGGGGCCAGGGCTTAATAACATCGTTATAGCCTTGAGTGTAGGCCTGATACCCATATACGCCAGATTAATGTGCGGACAGGTAATTACCGTACGGGAAAATGACTATATTACTGCGGAACATTCCTTAGGTTCCAGTAGCCTGCGCATCATGCTTCATCATATCGTGCCCAACTGCCTGCCACCCCTCATCGTTTTGATAACCATGATGCTGGGGTCGATAATATTAGCCGAAGCCGGTCTGAGTTTCCTCGGTATCGGTATTTCTGCTTCTACCCCTACCTGGGGTAGTATGGTTAACGACGGCCGCAGCTATCTCCTGGAACTTCCGGTGCTTTCCTTTGCACCCGGCCTCGCCATCATGCTGGTGGTATTCGGCTTTAATATGGTAGGGGATGGTCTGAGGGACGCGCTCGACCCCAGGCTCAGGGGCTTACTCTAAGTAGATACAAAACTGGCAAAGCTATTCTTTAAAAATTCCTATTTGTCCATACCACGCTGGAGACCACGGAGATAGGATATCTCCCCGATATGCTGCGCCGAATGGCTGACGATAAGGGAGAAAATCCCCGCCAGGGTAATTTCCCCGAAGTAAGGCATTTTAATTTTCTTATCAAGGCTCGCGGGGGTCATGGTCTTCAGGTAGTCCAGGGTCTGGGCACGCACGGCAGCGTAGTAATCCAACAGGTCGGCGAGCCTGGGTACGGGGAAGGCATCAACTTGCTCTACCGTATAATGGGCGCCGGCTTCTTTTTCAGCCATATTGAGTTTTTTGTACCATTTACCCGTTTCCCAGAGCTCGGGCTTTTCCTTGAGCCGTCCCTGGATAAATGAGTCCTCGGACCGGGCGGTGTGGAAAAGAATCAGACCTATCGAGTTACAGCCAGAAGCAGGCTGAAACTTCACTTCGTCCTGAGTCAGGCTATCCAATGCCCTCTTGATACCTCGTTCAAGTCCGTCTAACTCCGTGCGTATATATTCTTTCAGCTCCATAAATTTTCATCCCTCCTATAAATTTTTACAAATAATACCCGGCTATTTCCGTATTATAATGCCAGGTTATCAAGACGTCAAACGTATCGTGGGTGGGTTAGCAATAATCTGTCATTGCGAGGAGCCCCGATACAATCGGGGCGACGTGGCAATCTCAATCTATAGATTAAGCCTGAGATAGAGATTGCTTCGCCTTCCGCTTGTAGCGGAATGGACTCGCAATGACCTCTTGACTTCCTTATTAATTTTTCTAAATAACCTCATATATCTATCGTACATTTTGAACTATTTTCTCCAGTGATTCGTTGTATCTGTGATAACAAGGTAATAGAATATAAGGTAAAGGTTAATACCGGCCGGTGGTGTAAACCGATGTCCGAGGTCCATTCCCCAGAAAGGTCTGCAAAACGGAGGAGCTATCATGAAATATGATTTTGACCGGGTCTGTTCGAGGTACAATACGAATTGTGCTAAATGGGATGCCGTAAAGACAATCTTCGGCAGCGATGATGTGATTCCCATGTGGGTAGCGGACATGGACTTCCCGGCCGCCAAACCAATTATCGAGGCATTAAAAAAGCGCGCGGAACATGAGTTCTACGGCTATACCCAGCCAGGGCCGAATCTTATTGAGGCCTTCACCGACCGTTTACAGCGGAAGTTCAACTGGCGGATAGAACCGGAATGGGTGGTCTTAACCCCCGGCGTTATTCCCGCTATTAACACCGCCGTCAAAGCCCTGACCCACCCCGGAGATGAAATTATCCTGCAGGAGCCCGTATATTATCCCTTTTTCCCCTCGGTAAGGTCGAACGGATGTCAGGTAGTGACCAATGAATTGAAGCTCAACGGCAGGCGCTACGACATGGATTTCGCCGACCTGGAAAGCAAGTTCCATCCCAGGACAGGCATGCACGATACCTCAAGCAGGGTCAGAGCTATTATTCTCTGTAACCCTCAAAACCCGGTAGGGCGGCTGTGGAGTCGCGAAGAGCTGGTACAGTTAGGAGACATCGTCATCAGTCACGGAGCCACGGTTATCTCCGATGAAATCCACTGTGAAATCCTCTTCAAGGGTTATCAGCACACCCCGTTTGGTACAATATCTAAAGAATTCGAGCAGAACAGCATCGTCTGCATGGCGCCCAGCAAGACCTTCAATCTGGCCGGACTGAGCGCTTCTTCCATCATTATCCCGAATAAGAAACTGCGCGATAGATTCAACGAAGCCAGGGCAGGCATGATACACAGTCCGAACCTTTTCGGCCTGGTAGCGATGGAGGCTGCCTACCGACACGGTGACGAGTGGCTGGAACAGCTATTGGACTATCTCCAGAGTAACCTGGACTTCACCCGGGCCTATTTTGCGGAAAAAATTCCCAGAATCAGTGTCATCGAGCCGCAGGGAACTTACCTCATCTGGCTGGACTGTCGGGCGCTGGGCCTGGATGACATGGCTTTAAGAAGCTTCATGAGGGAAAAAGCCAGAGTGGGCCTAGATGACGGGTTCCTCTTCGGGGCCGGCGGTTCCGGCTTCCAGAGGATGAACATCGCCTGCCCGCGCGCCATCCTCGAAGAAGCCCTGCAACATATAGAGGCGGCCGTCAACTCACTTCAATAAATTCCCAGTCAAAGCGGGACGTGGCAATCTTAAAGACGCATCAAAGAGATTGCTTCGCCTCCCGAGTATGTCGGGATGGACTCGCAATGACAACAGGCTTATTTTTTCCCTTCTTTAAGCGCCTTATCACGATACTTCGCCCACAACGCCATCATTTCCTCCTGGGATTTTGTTTCATCGGGTGAGGCGCGCTCTATAAAATACACTATTTTCTTAATCTTGAGCTCTTTGTTCTTATCCAGTGTCAGATGGTAATGGCAGCTGGCCTGTCTGGGGGGCCAGACTCTCCCTGAAGGCGCATCGTTAAATTGTAACTGGAATTGAACGACAACGACCATTCTTTTCAAATCGATGACGTATTCCCGCGGTGTAAGCTCTTCGTGAAGACCGGGATGTATCATGGATAGCAGGAGTTGCTCACGGGAGGATGGTTGCTTCGTACCAGCCATATTGTAAGGCCAGAACTGAAGGTCCGGGGTGAAATATTTTTCCATATTCCGCGCCGTTTTGAGAGGTCCGGCACTTTTATTAAAGTCCTGATAGTAAGCATCAAACCACTTCACCACATTATTATAAGTCAATTCCATCGTTAGCACCTCCAATTATAAATTTTCCAGTATCAATATAACCGATTATACCCCCCGTTGACAATTAACGTGGCGAGCATTATCTAAAATACGACAATATTGTATAATAACTTGACGGTCGTTGTATTGCGTCATTGCCTTGCGGTAAAACTTAACATAATATATTACCCGTTATCTGGTTATCTAAAGAAACAGGAGGGATAAGCATATGGCTGCGATATCCGATTTTGTGAAAAACTTTACTCATACAAAGTATGAGGATATTCCCAATGCCGCCGTGGAGTCGGCCAAGAAGGAGGTGCTGGATAGCCTGGCTACAGCGCTGGGTGGTTCATCCAAGGCCGGGGTCGGGGAGCTGGTGGATATGGTCAAGGAGTGGGGAGGCAGTAAACAAAGCACCGTCATTGCCTATGGGATTAAGTGCCCGGCCCCCAACGCGGCTCAGGTCAACGGCACGATGATGCATGCCCTGGATTATGACGACGGCCACCAGGTAGCCCTGGTTCATATCGGGTGTGTGGCCGTGTCAACTTCTTTTGCGGTGGCTGAACGGATGGGAAAAGTCAGCGGTAAAGAACTAATCACCGCTATCGCCCTTGGCGGTGATTTCGAGGCAAGGCTGGGACTGGCGAGCCGACCGGGCACCAGTGCTCTCGGCTCCGGCTGGCACCCGACAACGCTGTTCGGTTTCCTGGGCGCCGCCGCCATGGCGGGGAGGATAATGGTGCTTGATGAGGAGAGAATGATTAATGCCCTGGGTCTCGCCTACCATCAATGCGGCGGCGCGGGCTCCGGTGTGGCTGACGGCGCTTTAGCGAAAAGGATGGGGCCGGGGCTGGCGGCAAAAGCCGGCATCACCGCCGCGCTGATGGCCGAACGGGGGATTACAGGCGAGAGAGACCCCCTCGAAGGAAGGACCGGGCTGTTCAAAACATATATGGGAGGGGACTATGACCCTAAAATTCTTACCGGCGACCTGGGGAAAAGGTTCGAGGGGGTAAACATAGGGGATAAGCCGTATCCCTGCTGCGGGCTCACCCATGCCTGCATCGACGCTACTCTGGCTTTGATAGCCAGACATGATATTAAAGCCGACCATATACGAGATATTACAGCGTATGGTGGGGAGTCGGTATACGGTATGTGCCAGCCCCCGGAAGTCAAGCGTGCCCCGCGGACGATTATCGATGCGCAGTTCAGCGTACCCTGGGTGGTGGCTACGGCTCTGGTCAGGGGTAAGGTCACCGTAGACGATTTTACCGATGAAGCCATTAAAAGGCAGGAGATTCTAAGAGTTGCCGGGAAGGTAACCGGCAGGCTCGAACCGGCGATGAGCCGGCACGGCGTGGGGCCGGGTGGGGTAATCATAACGATGAAGGACGGGACGGAGTATAAAGAGGAAGTGGAGCACTGCCTGGGCAGCGTGGAAAGGCCGATGACGTTTGAAGATTGCATGAAGAAATTCCGGGAGTGCGCCGCCTGCTCTATAAAGCCGCTGCCATCTGATACGGTTGATAAAGTGATAGAAATGGTCGGCCGGATTGAGAAACTGGATGACGCCACCAAAATCATCAGGCTGCTTGGTTAACATATAAAGCAATGGAGGAGGAAGATACGATGGTCACTAAAAGCGAGAGAAAGATAGAGATTAAAGAAATCATGTATTTCGAAAAATCGGGCAGGCAAAATACCAGCAGGATGCTGGAATTTGTCATCCCGAAGATAGAAACCCTGGGACTACATCACGTTATGATAGCCTGGTCCAGCGGGTATACGCTGAGAAGGTTTCTGGAAGCCACCAAAAAGCTCAAGCTCAAGCTCGATATTACGACGGTGACCAATCCCAAGGGAGGGACCATCGGCGGGAGGAATGTTTCTATCGACGATAAGACCCGCGAGGAACTCGAGGCAAAGGGAATAAAGGTCTGCTATCTCAACGATGACCTGAGACTCGGTGAACCCATGTCCCCGTCCCCCGGGCAGAAGCTCATGAGAGACCAGCTGCTTCCCTGGCTGCCGGCACATATCGACCCCTTAAGTCTCGATGTCGGGTGGGACCTGTCTCTTCTGCTTATCATAAGCCAGGGATTCCGCGTCTGCGTGGGATGTCTGGCGCTTGCCGTAAAACATGGCCTGATTCCCGGGGGCGAGAGGGTGTTGTGTCTGGCCGGGACGGCTACGGCGTGCGTCATGGAGGCAAGCGCCTCCCCCCGGACGTGCTATGTTACAGACATTCTCAGCTACGAACGGAACTCTGATTGGTCACAGATGCCCCAGGCAGCTTTGAAAAGAATGGTAGCCATAACAAAATAGTTTATTCCTTAAATATATCTCAACCGGAGGTATTCCGCTGACAAGTTGGCTTCTGTTAGTTCGAGCCTTTTCATCTAAGGAACATCGGCATGCCGATATATTGCTTAATTTTAGGTCTATATAACTCAACGTCATAAAATTTTTCAACATCAACCCGTTTTTTGCCGGTTACCATCGTATCCACCGGGACAGAAGTGTAGCGGCCATCATTTAAAGCTACCATCCTGCCGGTTTCCCCGTGCTTTATCAGCTGCACGGCCAGGTGGCCGTAGCACGTTGCGACCATGCGGTCCAGCGAATCAGGAGCACCGGAGCGCATTAAATAGGCTAACTGCTGGTAAAGGACATCCTCTCCTGTCATATGCCTCATTTCCTCGGCCAGAATTAAGCCGATACCACCCAGTTTACGATGTCCGAACATATCAGGTTTACCGCTCTCGACGATGGCACCACCTTCAAATTTCGCCCCTTCGGAGATGGTCATGATAGCGTAATGAGAGGGATTATTCCTTTTGTCTTCCATCAGGAAATTGGTGAGTTTATCCAGATTTACGGTAACCTCAGAGATTACCGCACGGTCGACAAACGCAAGGTAAGCGCTTATCAGGCTGGTTTCGCCTGAATGTCGTCCAAAAAGCTCGACTACGGCGATTCGTTCATGGGAACCGGCCGTCGAGCGTATATTCGTGATAAATTCGACGCTGCGAGTCACTGCGGTAGAAAACCCGATGCAGTAGTCCGTTCCAAAGACATCGTTATCCATTGTTTTGGGAATCGCAACTATCGGCACGCCTTCCCGGTGCAGTCGGACAGCGAAACCCAGTGTGTCGTCACCTCCGATAGGTACAACGACGTCAATCCCCAGACGCTCGATATTTTTAATGATATAGTCCGTATAGTCCATGTTTCCTTTGTTGGCTGTCTTCTTGCCCCATTTCGAATTCTTTAAAAAATCGGGGACCTGATTTTCTTGTATGTTCTCAGGATTAGTTCTGGAGGTATGAAGAAAAGTCCCGCCGGTCCTATCCACCGTTCGGACATCTTCATTGATAAGATTTCTGGTATTGTAGTCGCGTGTAGAAGGTTCATCCGGATTATAATAAAGCAAACCGGCCCAACCTCGTCTTATCCCTATTACCCGAAATCCTTCTTCCAGTGCGCTGGTAACAACCGCTTTTATGCAGGGATTCAGCCCGGGCACATCCCCTCCGCCCGTGAGAATACCGATAGTCTTCTTCATTCCTCTACCTCACACCATTTGATTAGTATTAATTTTCCACCTTTTTTCCGTATTATTCAATATGTGGAAGAGGTTCTTTGGCTCCCCATTTAATGAGTCGGACATACCATTGCCTTCGATAAAACCAGGGCTTTACCCTCTGGTCTATCCAACCCAGGATACCCTGAGGTAAAAATGTGAGGATGAGTATCACCATGACCGAGGTAGCTATCACCTGATATTCTTTAGCAAAACTATAATATTCGGGGATAAAGGTGGCGATAAAAGCTCCAAAAATCGGACCGGTAAGACTGTGAGTTAGCCCACCGATAAAGGGGTATATCATGGCTAAAACCCCGGCCTGGAAACTTAACATCAGCGGTGTTGCGGCCCGGTAATAGGCTACGAAATAGCTCCCGGCCAGGGAAATAAAAAAGTTCCCGATGAGGACGTTAGCCATTCGGTATTTGACTACGTCAACTCCCACGGAACGGGCTAGCTTCAAGCTTGAACCTATGGCGTTCCAGGCTCTGCCAATCTTGGAACTATAAAGAAGATAATAGACCAGTAAAGTCAGCGCCAGAAAGAAAAGCCCCAGGTAATACAGGTCTCGTTTGATAATGAACTCAAAAGAGCCAATGGTTGGTGTCGGTACTATACCCCCCGCACCGCGTAGAAACGGCACAAAGCCTAGAAACGGCATCAAGTTGGGCGCAATCAGCAAACAAAACATGCAAAAGATAAAGAATGCCAGCATACCACGTGGCATAACCATGGAAAAAACCAGCCCGCCCAGGATTACGGTTATAACACCCGCGATTAATGCCGCTAACCAGAAAGACATGCCGGCATTCATCAGCAGGGCGGTAGTATAGCCGCCTACGCCCCACCACGCAATGATATCAATTCTTGGCAGACCCACCCTCATGCTAAAGGCAAAAGCCAATCCCAGCAGGGAATAGCTTATCGTCGTCATGGCAACCTGTACCACGTAAGGGTTAACCAACAAAGGGAACGCTATCAGCAGTAAGACCAGCACCGCCAGCGCTACCTTCGTGGTATGGGACATCATTTTCAACATATATATACGCTATTATGTTGGTCCAGCCGGTAAATATACCATCGCCCATTTAGTAATTAAATGGGCGATGTCGCAGCAATTCTTCTGTTGCAGGGTTGGTTAGTCGATAAAAGGAGATTCATGTTCAGAACCAAGGCCAATCACGTAAAATGAATAGGGTTGGTCGACCCATCTGGTTATCAACGGAAGATGCGGTACCCCTCCGGGGCAGATGACGACCGTTGGTTTGTTAAAGACATAACTTTCATGTTCCTTCCCCATATCTATCTCGAGTTCTGCCCCCAGGTAATCGATATTAGTCGGGTCAAGACCGACGAAAACCAGGACTTCATCTACAGGATGGACATGGGCTCCGCCGCCACGGTGCCAGATACCGGGTTTGCTGTAGAATCCCCAGGTAAAATTAAGGTCCAGGCCTTCCAGGTCGGGACCGTACATCCAGACAATCTGGTCAGCATTGGCCGGCCCCATTTTAAGTCCGCTTCTAATCATGTCCTCATATCTTGCCTTCTGCTCCGGGTTCATCTTCTCTGGCGTCATTCCCAGCATGGTCTGCGATTTTAGCGGTTTAACTAAATGGGAGTATTTATTCCCCTTTGTCATGGTCGCTTTAGATACTTTTATCAATTTATCGCCGACAGTAGATTTCATGGCAATCTTCATCCCGCTCTTAGCCGCCATCTTCTCCATTTCCTTAAAATACTCTGCTTTAACTCCCTCTCCCAGCCAGGTAGTAGTAGGGACAGCGCCCAGGGAAATGAGATAAAACCCGAAGCCCTTGGGGCTGGTCACCTTCTTGGTTGTCAGCGGACAATGGGGAAACCCGGCGGGGACAACGACGACCGTGGGTTTGTTAAAGGAATGTACTTCCAGTTCCTCACCCAGCGCTATCTCCAGTTCTGCCCCCAGGTAATCGATATTGGTCGGGTCAAGACCGACGAAAACCAGGCATTCCGGGTAGGGGTGTATATGCGGGTCCATACCGGTGTGCCAGTCCCCGATGCCACTATAGAATCCCCAGGTAAAATTAAGGGGCATCCCTTCCAGGTGGTCCCGGCCATTCAACCACACTATTTTGTCAGCATTTCCCGGCCCATTGGCAAATGCTCCCTTGGCTATACCTGGCGGAGTTTGCAGCATCTCGTCACTCATCCCGCCAACGCTCAAAGGTTTAACCAGGTGTTCATATTTTCTCTTCGCCATTTTAAATTACCCTCCTTTAACTCACATAATTGTTACACAATATAATAATGTAACAGCTTACCCAGTTTAGGTTAACTTTTTATAAATGTCAATAGAACGTATCGTATTGCGACTATCATCAACGGGCAACATTTATTTCAACATCTATCCCCAGCTCAGCATGACTGGCGCTGTTTTTTCCGGCGAGACATATATTGCGTGTACCGGACATTCACGCTCGCAATAGAGGCACAACATACAGTCCTCGGGGTATTTGATAACGGCCTTCTTTCTTTTTTTATCCAGCCTGATGACATCCATGGGGCAGGTGTCAACACATACCCCGCACCCGATGCAGAGCTTATGGTTAATCCGCTCAATACTCATGCCACTAACCTCCTGAGAAACCGTGGTCATTCCCCGGGGAACATGCGGGGATACCTCTCCTCGTATGGCCTGGACAGGTCCGGCCACCATTTCTGTGGAATCGGTTCCCTGGAAACCTTCATCTCGCCTTTCTCTTCTTTTAATTTCACCCAGGCCAGCCAGGCGGGGTCGTCTCTCCGGGGATAGTCCTCCCTGAAGTGACCGCCTCGACTCTCTTTACGGAAAAGGGAAGCTCTGAGTATCATTTCGGTATTGAGAGCCATATTCCTGGTCTCCTGTGCCAGGCGCCACTCGTGAGTATCCCTGGCCATAAGCTTGGGAACGATATGTTTATTCAGAAACTCGACAAGTACCAGTGCTGCCTGTAAACGCTCTCCGTGCTTGACCTGGAGAATGAAATATGGCACCACCATGCTTTGCAGCACCAGCGTTACCCAGCCCGGGCTGAAGCCGCCCTTACGCTCCACAGGGGCGAATACAATCTTCTTTAACCTGGCTAGTTCTCTCTTGTCTATCGTTGTTTTTTGGGACTTCAAGGCGTACTCTGAGGCGCCCAGTCCAGCCCTGGCGCCGGTTACTGAGGCGTGGCAGAGCCCCAGCCCCACCCCGGCATAAGAGGCGCCGGATAGCATCGTGGCGCAACTGTCACCAGCCGCATAAAGTCCGGGCAGAGCCGTAGCACAACTGGTGTTAACCGGCCAGATACCCGCCCCCCCGGGAATAGGTTGCGCTGCATCTAACCTTCCCGCAGTATACTCGAGCTTACCACCCTTAGATATGTCCAGGCCTATCTTGTCCGGTTCAGCCGTTTCCATCCTCTCAAAGAAGTGATGGTTCCATTCCTTTTGTTCCGGAGAAAAAGCATCGAGGTCTGCATATAAGGGCGCCCGGCCGCAGTGGGCTTCCCAGGCCGCCATTATTACCGGCCCGCCTTCGGCATTGATAACGGGATTTAACATAGCACCGCTCAGACCGCCACGAAATTCAGGAAAACGCGTCAAAACGTCAATCGATTTCTTGACTTTGGTTTTACCGGCTTGCTCCCGTTCTTTTATGGCAGGCCTCAGGGCAGGCTCGCTACCCCACATAAACTCCTTGCCGGTTATCTCGGCGCCAGCCCGGTAAGCCATGGCTTCGGCATCCGAAGTCCAGTAGTGGGTGGGGGTACTGCCTGACTTAAGACTGCTGCTCCCGGCGGCAATTACGGTCGCCCCGGCTTTAAAGATATACAGGTCACCGCTGTTGGTATGAAAGCCAACCGCCCCCACAATCTTCCCCTGCTGCTTCAGCAACTCGGCCACCATAATTCTATTCAGAATCCTGACGCCACTCTTTACTGCCCTCCTCCTCAGAGCCGGAGCATACTCTCTATTTAACATGCTGAGGTGTTCATGCACGCCGTTGCGATATATGTAAGTCTTTCCATCCGGTTCGTAAAATCTGACACCCCATGAAACGAGGTCACGGTATCTCTCATATGAATCTTTCAAAACAATCTCGCCCCATTTTCGGTTATTAAGATATTCTGTGCTGATGTTTATTTGCTCTATCCAGGCGTCCAGCTGATGACCCCGTTCCGGGTTTAAAAACGTGAAGTCTCCCGCAGAGAAGTGGGTGGCACCTGATTTACCGACATAAGCCTTATCCACAAGGGTTACGTTGACCCCCTGCTCCCTGGCTTTTACCGCTGCGAAGCAGCCTGCCATACCCCCGCCGATAACCAGAACATCGGTCTCAATTACATTTTCTAACGCCATCCTGAATCTCCTACTGGGTCCGCCTTTTGAGTTTGCATTTTCAGCATAATGGGTAGACGACCGGTAATATGAGGAGTTATACGACCGTATCTGATTTTACTCTTTCTGCCCGTGTCCAATCAATGTCAGGATTGACCCGGCTATGAGAATAGCATAAACTCTCAGTAAAAATTACAGGAATGGGGGTATTAGTCGCATGAATAAAAAGCAATATCTGGAATATATAGACCACTTCAATAACAAGAGGTACGATGCCGTCACGAGCTACTTCGCCCCTGACATTACGGTGGAGTATGGTGATAGCGGAACGTATTCAGAAAAACCGCCACAGACGCTGCACGGCCGCTAGGAGTTCGCCAAATTTTATATGAATTTGCACGAGTACGTGAGAGAGGTTTTGGAACTCAGCGACTTTATGGTCAGGGGGAATCTTCTCTTTGCCGAGCTTTATACCGAATTTCACTGCTTCAAAGATGCTCCGGCATCGGCTGGCCTACCATGGAAGAAGGATAACGTGAGCGTCATGACGAACTGGGTAATGTATACCCTGGAAGGCGATAAAATGAAGCGCATCCGGATTGCCCATTTCAGAATGCACGACCTCAAGCAGGCAAAGTACTGAAAATCAATTAGCGAACTGACGCGTTGTCGGCCAGTCCGGAACTACAGGGCAATACGGCGAAGAGGTAACTTCAAGCATTCATCTAAAAAACGCTTGTAAAATGCAACAGGCCGCTCCACTTTTATCGCAGAGCGACCTGCCGCTATTTCTAACTATTTCTCTGGTTAATCTTTCCCCGTTATTCCCAGGTCCGAGTATTTGATAACGCCTTTTTGATCAGCCGGGAACTTAGGGTAACCATACTGGTCCCAGTATTTCTTGTATACGTCTGTTAAACCATAAGACAGAATGGAAGCCAGATAATGGTCCTTAATCGCAATACCTTGAACGGCTATTTCTTTACCGTCACGTATGGTTCCTACGAAGTCAGCGGGTTCACCCGATATAGTCCGCAGGTTATTGGCATCCGGCCTGGCGAAGAGCTGGCAATAGCCAGTAAGTGTCCTCACCGGGTGGTTGGACTTGTCAAGATAGGCCTTGAGAGTCTCAACATCCACGCTCTTGGTGTTGTCAATAGCATCTTTCAATATGAACCAGTAAGCTACCCACATGCAGCCACCTGTCTGGAACTCACCATATTCTTTAGTATAAGCGTCCAATAAAGACAAAATTTCAGGGGGCTGGTTTGGATACATTCTGGGGTCCTGGAGGAAGTATTGCCATCCTTCCATGAACTCTTTACCGCAGTGGGTGATGACAGCCTGGAACATGTCAGGGGACACCTGAGCGGGAAGGATAAGCCCTTTGAAACCCACGTCATACAGAGCGTTGAATAATTGTGTGGCGCCAGCGTAGTTGCAGTCCAGCACTTCAGGATTCAGACTCTTTATCTTGGTCGCTATAGGCGCAAAGTCGGACGTAGTCGGGTCATAAAAAACAGTCCCTAGGTATTTTACTCCGGGTGCTGCCACCTGCCACGCCGCATTGCACATGCCATCCGTAGCATGGCCCATCACGTCGTCCGTTTTTGCGGAGACATAGGTCTTATATCCTTTAGACGCAAGGTCTTTGTACATATCGTACATAAGACCGCGGCCGAAGAACATACCATTAGGCGTCCAGTAATACTGAATCTTGGGGTCTGTGCTGGTACCCATAACGTCCAGCCCTAAACAGATTACCTTGTTAGGTTCGGTGACGGTGGTGTCCACCGCCGGGTCACTTGTCGGACTGGCCAAAATAATTTTAACGCCGTCCTGGAGAACCAGCCTTTCCAGATAGCTCTTTGCTTTGGCAGCATCACCCTGGCTATCATAGATTATCATGTCAACTTTATACGTATCGCTGCCGATTTTCCAGCCACCCTGGTCATTGATAAGCTTGGCGAAGAGGTCAAGCCATTTCTTTGGTTCCAGCCCCATGGGGGTAGTCAGATTCTGGACACTGCCAAGTTTCAATACCTTCTGAGGGGCCGGCGTTGGCGTGGTTGGCGCAGGAGTTGGTGTGGTCGGAGTTGTCGATTTAGCACAGCCGACAAGAACCACACCAGCTATCAATATTATCGCTAATGATACAAAGAACAATTTTTTCACTACGCATACTCCTTTTCACAGTCATAATTACTTACCCGGATATCCTCCATTTTAATTTTATCTACTTTACCCTCCTTTCTCCTGATAGAGCAAATATGTTCGTATAGCATATATAACATATTGTATGTACATTGTCAAACAAACTCTCATTTCAGATTTTATTCGGAAGGAGACTAAATTTCTATCATTGATAATATAAAATTGAAAAATGTACACTTTTATCACCAATCGTTCAGTCTGTTAAAACTATAAAATTTCCGCTGCCCCATTCAATACTCAGAACCAGCGTAAATATCCTTTTATACTCATTATCAGAAAATTGACAGAGTAGAAAGGAAAAGCTAGAATGAGCCTGCAAGATGATAGGTAGACTTTAGTTCGCGGGTATCACAAGAAAGGAGGCAAAGAAGAGGAGAAGAGCAACAAATGGCGAAATCACATTTTAAAACAAAAACTAATAAGGAGAATAAAGAGAATGGGCAAATACGATGGGTATTTTATACAATATGGCATTAACACGCCCAAAATAGAGGGTGAGCTCAGGCCGGTAATCGCACGAGTGGATGACGCCGTTGCCAAGGGAAGCTATTTCTATCTGGTTCACTGGGTGTTCCCTTCTGGAGGTGCCGGGGGTGGTGTCGTAAGTTCAGAGATTTGGAAAACGCAGTATGGCGAACGGGCCGAGGTAGCGTTTAATCACCCCATGGGCGGACACCCCCCGCACATACACAAAGATGCCGAACTCCTGTTTCACATTGGAACGAACCCGGACGACCCGATGGACCTGGGCGCTGAGGTCCAGATGTATATGGGCCCGGAAATGGAAAGGCATACTTTCACCAAGTCCACGGTAATCTGGATTCCGCCGAATTTCATCCACGCCCCGTGGAAACCCCTGAAAACAACGAGACCCTGGATATTTATAGAAATTAATCAAGGCCCCGTGCATACCGAAAAATCCTTCCGGCAGCTATTGCCCAAAGAGCTTAGAGAAGCAACGCCCTGGGAGAAGATGTGGCACGACGAAGGTTATTCACGATAACCAGGATATCAAAGTTGGGTTTGATAACTAATTAAACCAATAAAAGGAGTTTAGCGTGGCTTATAAAATTAGTACCAAGGCTTGTCTCAAGTGTGGTGTCTGCATCGATGGATGCCCCGAAGGGGCAATCGTCGTGGATAAAAAGATTACGGAGAAGGACGGCCTAATTCTTTATACTGTAAGAATCGACCCGAAGAAATGCACTGACTGCGGGGTCTGTGTTTCTTATGAATGGTGGTGCCCGGCCAAAGCTATTGTCAAGGCATAAAGTCTTTATGTTGGTAGTCGTTTCACCGCCCCCGAACACTATTTAGATGAAGTAAGGAGGTATCCCGGATGAGTGTAAGTTTGTTTTTTCAGCTCCTCGTAAACGGCCTGATGGCCGGTGGGATGTATGCTCTGGTAGCATCGGGGTTAACGCTGACCCTCGGCGTCATGAAAATATTCAACTTCGCCCAGGGTAATTTTTATATGCTGGGGGCATTTATTACGTTCGCCGTGTCCGTATCCCTGGGACTTCCATATCCCGTAGCGGTACTGGTGGCATTGGTAGCCATGGCGCTGCTGGGAGTGCTGTTCTACTTTGGAATAATTCACTGGACAATGTACCAGGGTTTCTTCAGTACCATGCTGATTACCGTTTTTTTCGCGACGATAATCAACCAGGTTTCGCTTCTAACCTTTGCCGAGCAGGAAAAAGCGGTACCGTCGGTAGTTCCCGGTTCTTTGAACATCGGTGACGTTACAGTTAGCTGGGGCAAGCTACTGGTGATTGCCTGCGCTATTGTCATAATGATAGCCCTGTACTTCTTCATGAAAACGAAGATAGGCACGGCTATGAATGCGGCGGCAGAGAACAGGGATGTATCCAGATTGCAGGGAATAAACACCACACGGATATTCTGGGTAACCATGGCCGTTGGTTGTGGTCTGAGTGGTATCGGCGGTGCCGTTATAGCACCGGTTATGGGTGCTTACCTTGCGATGGGAAATAACGTTTTTATGCGGGCCCTTCTGGTTCTGATGGTTGGAGGTATGGGCAGTATGTCAGGCGCCCTCATCGCCGGTTTTCTTGTAGGGATAGTGGAGAGCTTCGCCTTCCAGTACATAGGGTCTCTAAACATGATAGCAATTCTGGCGTGCGTGGGAATTCTAACCTTTTTCCGACCGGGTGGTTTATTGGGCCAACCGCTGCCCGTCCCTGGTGAATAACTAGAACGTAGTCAGGAGGGAATGATGTCCAAGCCAACGAAAATAACGCTAGGTGTAATCGTCATACTGCTGATAGTGTTCCCCTTATTTTCTAACGCTTACACGGTACAGGTTGCTATCACTACCATAACCTATTCCATGCTGGGATTGGCTTTTGCCTTCAGTATGAGGGTGGGCCTGCCGAGGTTGGATGTCGCGGCATGGTGGGGTGTCGGAGGTTATACTACGGCGCTGCTGATGAAAGCCGGCATGTCCTTCTGGCTGACGGCTCTAATCGGAGGTCTGATAGCTGTAATCGTAGGTGCGTTGGTTTTTTCCATAGCCATACCGCGAGGCATGATGGCATTCTTTATCTTTTGCTTGGTTTTGTCTATGGCATTTTATCAGATGTACGGCACGGTATCGCTTTTCGGCGGCTGGTCGGGTATCGTGAACGTACCCGTGCCAACCATCGGCTCCTTCGAGTTTATCGCCAAACGAGATATATATTACATGGGGCTTTTCTTTCTGGCGTTGAACGGAGTGGTCTATTATCTTTTTTACACTTCGAAGATTGGCAGGGCCTGGAATGCCATAGGTTCGAGCCTGAGGCTGGCACGTTCCCTGGGAGTCGATGTGGTGAAATATAGAATGGCTAACGTCCTCATCGGGAACTTCTTTATCGCCGTGGCCGGGAGTTATTTTGTAGGCTACTACCGGGCCGCATTTCCAGCTATCTTCAGTTTCCAGGCCGGGCTTAATGTCATGGTTTACCTCATCGTCGGAGGATTTTCTTATAGTCTGTCTGGCCCCATTCTTGGCGCGCTAATAGCTACCTTTATCCCGGAATATCTCCGTGTCGAAGCACAATATCAGGTGATATTTACTTCGGCCATCGTGATACTCATCCTTATGTTTTTACCCTTTGGTGTTATTGGCTGGGTAGACCAGAAGGTAAGGCCCTGGCTCTTCAGTCAAAAGTGGTTGGGTCGGGCAAGTAAAAGTGTGTAAAGAAGAGCGGAAGGTTCTTGCATAGTTGCATATTAATAGAATAAAGAGTCAGGAGGTAATAGAGTATGGCATTACTGGAGCTGAAAGAAGTCAGCAAGAATTTTGGCAAACTGCAAGCCGTCTCTGACCTGGACTTCAATGTCAACAAAGGGGAGATACACAGTCTCATCGGGCCCAATGGCGCCGGCAAGACCACCGTATTCAACCTTATCACGG
>Ga0315282_10006035_pt1 | contig 20403 bp, 18 predicted proteins | sample YL17G07_20_MG_FD_203693 | JGI IMG/M metagenome (GOLD analysis project Ga0315282, IMG submission 203693) | Sediment microbial communities from Yellowstone Lake, YNP, Wyoming, USA - YL17G07_20 | ecosystem: Environmental > Aquatic > Freshwater > Lake > Sediment | place: USA: Wyoming | collected... | reverse complement strand
GAGCGTTGCCGGGTGTTTCCCGCCAACCTTTCAGCAGAAGCGGGCCGAGCACCAGAGTCCAGCTGAGGTAAGGGTTCGGGTTCAGCAGATTGACCATCGTTGCCTTCACCAAGCTTTGCCGGCTCGACTGAACGCGAAGCGCCTCCCTCTCGTCGTGGGCGCGCCATGCCTTTGCGGCCCCGACCGCCAGGTAGAGTACAAAAAATCCTCCTGAAAATCGCAGGAGCTGTTCCAGCCAGAGCGGAAGGCGGGTCAGAATGAGCAACACGAGCAAGATTATCGGCCCGTCGCTCAGCAGAGGAGCGAATGTTGCAGGCAGGGTGCGGCGCCAGCCGTTCGTGAGAGCCTGAGATATCAGGTAGGTGGAGAGCGGTCCGGGCATGACGGCAGCCGCGAAGCCATAGGTAATGCCCAGTATCAGATAGACCAGCACAAGTCGACCGCGTCGTTGGAAAGGACTGAAGCCCTCGGTGGTTCTTGTTGTGTTCTTCACAGCCCCGACCTGCCCGTCTCGCCTTCGGCTCGCCTCGCTTCGTCTGCCGCATCCTTTAGGACGGGGCGAAAATCACTATTCAATCACTGGCACTTGCCCTTCGTGAGCCGAAGCTTGCACGCAGACGAGGTGGCATGCTCATTTCTCCTGGAAGCGAGAAGGGTCGAGCACCACGTGCTTGATGGATTGGCGGCGATACGTGTACACGATATGTACCAATGCGTCTTCTGTTTGTATGACAGAAGGGTAGGAATATTCCCCTTGCTCGTTCTCGAGCACGAGAACGGATTTCCACGATTTCCCGTCGCGTGAAAGGGCAACGTTCAGCGGCGTTCGAGGGCCACCTTCGCTTCCTCTTGCATCGTTGTACACGATCAGGTGGCGGCCGCCCGACAACGTCACAGCATCAATACCTGAATTGGGATTGGGTAGAACCGTTCCCTCGAGAGCACTCCATGTTCTGCCGCTGTCACGGGACCAGCTCTCCGCAATCACTCCCGCCCGCGTCCGGCAGAGTAGCTGCAAGAGGCTGTCGCCATGCACGAGTATGGTCGGCTGTATCGCGCCGAAGCCCCGATCATCCTCCATGGACTCACTCCGGTGCCAGGTCTTTCCCAGATCATTGGTCCACTCGATATGGATGTGCCGTCCACTGTGCTCGGTGCTTGATGGACAGATCAGCGTGCCATCTTTGAGCTGGACAGGTTTGTTCTTGATGGGACCCAGAATTCCGTCCGGCAGGCGCACCGGTGTGGACCAACTTTTGCCGTGATCATCAGAGGTCGTGAGCAACCCCCACCATTCCGAAGGGGACGGACCAACTTTGTAGAACAAGAGAAGCGGCCCCTGCTTTGGCTGAAAAAGCACCGGGTTCCATGTTGGGAAGCGTCGCCCGTCAGGCTGCCGTCCGTCGGCCACTTGGACGGGAGGAGACCAGGCGTTCCCTTGCGAACGGGAGACCCAGATTCCGACGTCCGCATTTCTTTCCTCCGTTCCCCCAAACCAGGCCGCGACAAGCCTATCGGCCGAGGCCGCAATGGTCGAAGCGTGACACTGGGGTGTCGGCTTGCGAGCAAGTGGAAATATCAGTTCACCCTTCACGTATCCGGGCTGGGTCGTGATCATCTTCTGCTCGCTAACTCGGCCCGTCGGACAGCCGAGGGAGGTCATGAAGATCAGAAGCCAGTGTGAAAGGGGGGAAGGGACCATTTTCCGTGTTCTCAGGAGCCGCGCGGCTGCCGATGATGATGCCGATCAGTGATATGGCCGAGAGGAATTCGCACGAGTTCGTTCCTCTCAGACGATCGTCCATGTAGATGAACAGGACGATCACCCCCGTCTGCCGGCGAGACAACTACTTCGGAGCCGATTCCGACCTTCTGATGACGCGACCCTCGGTGAAGGTATATTTTATGCTGGTTCCCTGAAGTGAGCACGATACCTCAGGAGTGCCCGACTTTGTGTCAAGCTTGAACTGCGAAGCAGCATTTTCCTTGCTCTTCAGTCTTACGGGATAGAACACAGTAGCGACATAGTTTTCGGAAGCTCCGGCTTTGAGAACCGTGCTAAAATACGGGATCCATGAAGATCGATCTTCTTCGGTGATAGGCATGCTGAGTTGACGTCCTTCGACGACGGCTAATTCCCCGTCGTACAGAGGGATCATTTCGAGCTCCGGGCCGCCGCCGCCGGGCACCGCGAGGTTCGTTCTCGTTCTGGAAGCACCCGGACGAACGCGGCTTTCCGTCTCCGATCTCCTCCCATGCAAGACGACATGGTCGCTCTTTACGTCGGCCTCCACACCCGGATGAAAACGAATCTCGATCTCCGATCCTCTTGCGCAGCCGATCTTATCAAGCAGAATGACAACATTGCTTTCCTTATCGAGGATGATCCACCGATTCCAAAGTCTCAGTTCTTTTCCCGGGTACGCGTGGGTCGGATCCATCTTTGCGTATGCCCACGCTGGTTCGGATTGGTACTGCGTTATCTTCCCTCCGACATTGCTCCTCCAGGGCTGATCTTTCAGTTTGGCGCTGATCTGTTCCTCGCCGTTCACGGCAATAACGTTATGTCCTTTGCTCGAGGCTTGCGTATACTCCCAGCGCATCTCGTCAAAATATCTCTCATCATAACCGGCCCGCGGTACCTCGCCGATGTAGTTGAGGTTCTGCCAATTCAGACTGAACGTTCCGCAGTCCAGATGCCCGTGATGCGGGTCGTCGTTCATTCCCGCTTTGCAGGCAACTGTCATATACTCCGGCCCAAAGTCTTTTCTGAAGACCGCCCAGTCGATGCTCTTGAAAAATCTGGAACACTCGGCCGGCTTCTCGGGCTGAACGGCAGGCGTCGGCCAAATCAAATCAAAGATCTCTTCGGAAGGCCTGAGAAAGTTCTGAACGTACCAGGCTGCCGTTGCGCTTCCTGTCTCCTCTGTGAGTTTGTTCATCACAGAGCGGGTTCCGACCGGATAGCCCGAACCGTCGCCAAAGCCCGCGGTTAATCCAAACATGCCGAAATCGGCCGGATTTGGGTAGAGGCCTCTGTGCTTGAACATGTTGATCTCTCCCCCCGTCGCTCTCCTTATCGCGTCCATGAAGCTGACGCTCTCCCCAAGTCCGTAGGCCCAGTATCCTCTCCCTTCCTGCCACCCCCCGTCGTCACCGATGTGATCGAGCATATTCCAGATCCCTTCGCAGGAGCGGGCGACCACATCCGTCAGTTGGGGGTCTTCGTTCAAGAGCGTGAGGGCGGTGAGACCCAGGCCGGTATAGCAGATTCCCGACCAGTTGCATTTGAAGGCAGTCGACCACCAGAAGTAGTCGTAGTTGCCCCGGACGCGGGTGATTGCCTTCTCCAGCAGAGCTCCCCTGATCCTGTCTCTCTGGCGTTTGGAAAGAGTCGAATAGATCCAGTCATACACATACGAGAGGTCCTGTGAGATACTGCTCGCAGTGATGTCGTAGGTGAAAACCACCTGATCGTCCTTCACATTGTAGGGCCACACCCTCGAATAGATTACTTCAAACGTGTGGGCGCTCTGCACCCATGATTCGAGTGCGCATACTCTGTCGGCGTATTCGAACGCTTTTGACGCGTATGCTTCATCGCCCGTCACTTGATACACGAAGGCAAGGGTGAAGGCAGCCTCCATCTGTCCGCTCATGTATTCGCGATATGGGTCGGCGCCGACGTAGCGAGTGTGGATGGTGCGCGCGGGAGCATCCGGCTGCACTGTCGCCAACAGAAATCGTTTGCCCTCGGCGACGATCTTCTCGAGAATCTCAGAGGATTTTCTGTCGCTCTTGATCCTCTCGAGCATCCCGGCCTTTTCCTGCGATGTGAAGAGCAGGTACGGGTGCTGGCGGTTCACAGTCGTCAGATTGCTGCAGATTCTCTTGAAATCGGGCTGTGCGAAAAGTTCAACAGACACGAACAACAGGATGAGCACAAGACAAGGTTTTGTTCTCACTGTGGACCTCCCCTTTTTGATGTTCGACAGTTCCCGTACAGACGAACTATGACCTCTCGCCGGCATGTGTGGACGAGAGAGGGTGCGGTCTGCACCCAGACCGATCCGCTGACAACGCAACAGGATGCGGCTACTGCATCTTCCTGATCCGTATTTCGATTCCCTTCTCGTCCTTGAGCAGCGCGACGAGCTTCGCGGTATCGGTGTTCCCGAAGTGGTAGGGGTAGAGGATCTTCGCCTTGATCCGTTTCGCTGCCTCGGCCACCATCTCCGGCGTCATCGTATACGGAAGGTTCATGGGAAGGAAGGCGACATCGATCTTCCCGAGGTTCGACATCTCAGGGATGTTCTCCGTGTCCCCTGCGATGTAGACCCTCTTCCCGCCGAAGGTGATCACGTAGCCGTTGCCCGTTCCCTTAGCGTGGAACGGCATCCCCTCGCTCCGCATATGGACGAGGTTGTACGCTGGCACCGCCTCGATCTTGATCCCGTCAATCGTCCGGGATTCTCCATTCTTCATCACAATCCCTCCCGGAACCTTCTCCGCACAGGCCGCCGTATAGACGAGCTTCATCTTGTTCGTGCGCACCTTGTCGATGGCCGCGGCGTCAAGATGGTCGCCGTGCTCGTGGGTGACAAGGATAAGGTCGGCCTTGGGCATCTTCGAAAAGTCGGTGAACTGACTGACCGGGTCGACGTAAATGACCTTTCCCTTGAACTTGAACATCAATGAGGCATGGCCCAGGAACGTGATCTGGAGGTTGCCATCGCTCGTCGGCAGGGTGTCAGTCTCGAATTTCTTCTGGCCGACGATCGAGCCGGCCATCGCCACGACCAACAATGGGATGGATATGAATCGATTCATAGAATAACTCCTCTTTAGGTGTCCGCAAGCTGTGCCTGGGCCGTCATCCCCTAACAAAAATGAGGAGGGATGATCGGAATCCCTGACGGAATTAGAATCACTTGAATCTAAGAGCGTGAAACACGTCGTCTCGAAGACAGTAGGATTGCACACTCGGGAGATCGTCAAAGAGAAAGAACGTGAAGGCATCCGCTTTGTTCTGCAGGTGGATGACATTGATGAGGCAGACCTTGTAACCCTTGCCAAAATCGGAATCCAGCCTCACGAAGGCCGTCAGACCGGCGTCGGCACCGAATTCGCTCTTTACGTCCTCCGGATTGAAGGCAGAGGGGGTGCACCCGGCTCCTCCCGAGAGGTTGAGGCACATCGTCAGCAGAAGCGGTCCGTAGAGGGCGTTCGGATCGGCCCCTTTTTTGCCATTCTTTTGATACTCTTGCATAGCGCTCGTCAGCGGCTGAATGAGGTAGCGAATCTCCAGCTTGACACTCTTGGACGAGATGGCATACTGATAGCGGACATCCGGATTATCCGCGACCGGGACCACAGAGAAATCCTTCGGCAGGGAGAAGGTCATTGAAGCCTGCCGAAGAACAGACTCGAACTCCTGACCCGGAGACCCCGGAGTGCTTATCCGCTGCGCGAAGGCAGGGATCGCGATGCCACAGAGTGCAAGGAGCAGGTTCGCTCGTCGTGTCATTTCCACTCACCTCCGAGGCTAGGCAACTCCGCGCAGCTCGAAGAGGGCCCGGTCGACCGCACCCAGTAGAAGGTCAGCGTCTGTCTCCAAGAACTGCAGAGGGGGCTTGATCTTCAAGACGTTGTGGTGCGGTCCTTCGGCGCTCAGGAGTATTCCGTCGGCCTTGGCTCGCTCAATCAGCAAAGCCGTTTTCTCCGTTGCCGGGGTGCGCGCTTCGCGATCCCGGACCAGCTCGACCCCGATAAAGAGACCGAGACCGCGCACATCGCCGATCTCCGGATGGCGCTCGGCAAGAGTGCGAAATCCTTCGCTGAGATAGCGACCGACGCGTCCCGCCCGTTCGACGAGGTGCTCCTCTTCAATCACATCCAGCACCGCCATGCCGACGGCCATCGACACAGGATTGCCCCCGAATGTGCTGAAGAACTCCATGCCATTGGCGAATGAGCGAGCGATGTCGGGCGTCGTGATCACCGCTCCAAGCGGATGTCCATTGCCGATGGGCTTTCCTAAGGTGACGATGTCGGGGACCACGCCCTGTGTCTCGAACGCCCACATGTGACTGCCGACTCGTCCCAAGCCGACCTGCACCTCATCGACCAAACAGAGGCCTCCAGCGGCCCGGACGTGTTTGAAGGCCTCGCGCAGGTAACCCGGAGGAAGCACAATTTGTCCGCCGCAGCCGAGCATGGACTCGCAGAGGAAGAGTGCCGGCGGGCGGCCCTCAGCGACGAAGCGATCACAGACTTCTCGGATGTGGTCGGCGTAGGCCCGCCCGACGCTCTCTCCCGTGCCGCGGTACAAACCACGATACGGATCGGGCTTCGGTACTTTGTGCGCCCAGGCTGGGAGCCCCCCTCCTCCGGGACCTTCGCATTTGTACGGACTGAGGTCGACCAACGTTTGCGTATTCCCGTGATAAGCATCCTCCAGCACGATAACGTCGAGCCGACCGGTGTGGGTGCGAGCGAGGCGCACAGCCAGCTCATTTGCCTCGCTCCCGGAATTCACGAAATAGCAGACTCGCAACGGTTCCGGAAATGTAGCCGTCAAGCGTCGCGCATACTCGACCATGTTCCGGTTCAGGTACCGGGTATTTGTGTTGAGGATTGCGGCCTGACTTGACAAAGCAGCAACCACTTTGGGGTGGCTGTGCCCCACATGGCAGACATTATTTACGCAATCCAGGTAGGCTCGGCCGTTTGACTCAAACAGAAACTGTCCGCGGCCACGCACGATCTCGAGCGGCGTCTGGTACGACAAACTCAGTGAAGGGCCTATCCAGCTGCGCCGCTCATCGAGCAGCCTTTCGTAGCTCTGTTTCAGTTTACCGGAGTCCTGCACGGGTCGTTCGTTGAATCCGCACGCGCTCCGAAAGCGGTTCTCCGCATCACGCCAGTCGACTGTATGGAATCGTTCCAGCGCCTCCCACGCTGCTTTGTCACTGATCTGGCGATGCTTGTTCTGCGGATCCTCCTTCGCAGCGATCGCGGAAATAGTGACGCTCACGCACAACCGCATGCACATCAGAGGGAAGAGCACATGGATCTCAGTCTCGGCGAGAGGGCGACTGTGGTGATAACCGGCTGCAATCCTCGCGGCCACCGCCAGTGGGTCCTCGGTGCCGAGGCCGGCGTACGCGCACGCAATTGCAAGCTCATTGACGGTGTGCGATCGCACCATGTCGCCGAAGTCCAGAAGCCCTACGAGCTTCCAACCACCCTCCGAGTCCGCGGCGAGCAAGATGTTCTCGTCGTTTGCATCGTTGTGGATGACGCTCACAGGCAGGTCACGGAGCAGGGGGGTAACACGCGCGCGGTATTGGAGAAGCAGTGTCTCTACAATGCGACGCCGCCGGAGGTTCTGGATCCGGTGTGTAAATGCGCTGATCCACTCGCATCGCCGCACATCCCATTGCAGTTCCCGTTCCATTGCAGGGTGCTGAAGGTCTGCCAGGCACAGGTCGAGGTCACCCAGCGCGTTGCCGAGACGCTCGAGGGTCCGCTTATCCCGCGGCCGCACGGTGGCGAGAGGCTGTCCGTGAAGATAGGTTAGCAGCCTCATCCGATACTCCACTCCATCGCGATTGGAAACCGGGTTGATCTCCTTACCCGACAGCGAGGGTACAACACGGGGACTCTTGCCGGACGACCAGAGCTCCGACAGACGATTCATGGCCGCATTCTGGAATTCCAGCACGTCGGTGCTGTGACCGCGATTTGCGATTTTCACGACGAAGGTGCCTGCTTCACCGGCATCGAGCCGAAAATTCTGGTCCCACTCAGCAGGCAGGGTTGCCAGCATCCCGTCGAAACCATAGAGCTCTCGGACCAGCTTCCTCACAGCCTCACTCGAGAAGGAGGGCCGGCCCTCGACCATTACTTTCTTGTCCAGACCCACCTCAACTGAATCGTTTTCCGTTCCTCTTCCTTTGTTCACACTTTACGTCCTCGATCCGGGGAGCCAGTTCCGTCATGCTGCCGCGCACATGACCGAAAGTGGTCAGGCAGAAGAAGAGGGCCAAGTCCCGGCACCTCGCTGAAGCCAAACGCCCGCTTGAGGTGAACACCGGCTCCCTCCAGAGTAGGCTTGCTCTTCAAGACTTTCCGGATCTTTCGATTCTCTTTCATCTTGATGCTCCTCACCTAGGTCTGATTCACTTTTTCTTTCTCCCCCAGTACAAGTAGATCAGACTGCCCAGGACGGCCCAGAATGTAATTGAGACGATATAGCCCCAGGTTCGATCGATGGAGAATGAAATCCCGATGAATCCGAACGAAGCGACGTAGAACAGGATGATATATGGGATGTGAAGGATCAACTTCTCTCTGAATTCGATCTTCAAGATGAAGTCGAGGAGCAGCTCAACGAAGATGTAGAGGAGGATAAAGCCTAGATAGATCATGATCCAGAGGGCTCGCCCGCTGATGAGATAGCTGATGAAGACGACGGCGAGAGGGATCGCAAGGCAAATCACGATCGAGCCGAATAACCTGACCAGTCGATGGCGCTCATGCTTTTGGGCCATATACACGCCGATGATGAGCAGATTGAACATGACGGCAGTCACGACAAACATCAGATCAACGAGATCAAGCGCAAGAAGTGAGGGGAGCATGTTGTCCAGGAAAGGTTTTGTCAGCCACATTTGAGATGTTAGCTTCAGATCGGACGCAGGCTCTGGCTCCTTGACAGATGGAGCCGGATCACATTAAAGCTCGATAGTCTTCGGGTCGTGGTCGGCGGGGGTCACTTTCCACTCCTGCTCCGCCGCATCGAAGTCGGCGATCTTCTCAAGAGGCTGCTTGATGTATTTCCCATGGCCCGTCGCAGCGATCTGCCCATCCGGAAGGAGAAGTTCTCCCGTCCCTTCGAAGAACCGGCTGTCCTCGCTGGTGATTCGCCCGACGACACGGAGCTCCTGATCAAGTGGAATCGGCCTTTTGAATTTCGTTGTGAACTCGACTGTCACGCCCCACATGATCTCCTCGAAACGCATCATGATCGCGCGGCCGATGGTTTCATCCAAGATGGCCGTGGTGATGCCGCCGTGCAGCCGGCCGGGATAGCTCTGGTGTACTTCCGTCGGCGTGAAGAAGCAGACGAGCTCGTTGTTCTCCAGTTCATAAAATGCCCCCTTCAGGCCGTACGGGTTTTTCAACCCGCATACGAGGCACATCTTGCTGTTCTGCTGTTTCCGCTTGACCTGATGCTGCATATGAGCGTGGTGCAGGACTGTTAGTTTTGCGAATCTCAGCGCGGTGCGCGCCAGCGAAAAATCCCCTGCGGATCGTGCTCGTACCCGAAATCGGAGCCTCCAGGTATACCATAATGGCGTATAGAAAGGGAAAAAGCAACGGCGTAATGTGGTTGCGATCTCTCCCGGGAGCGCTCCGCTGCTGTGTTTCCCAACAGGTGAAACCGCAATCAGGGCGCCCGTCGTCCCGAACAAGAATCCCATGATGAGGCGTCGGATTCCTTCATCGGGGATAAGCCGTATCACCGGGCTGCCTTCGCCGAAGTCGAGAATGACGATGGAGAGGCCGACCAGCAGCAGGAGGGCGGTCCCGATGAATTCTGAGATGAAGATTGTCCACTTGTCGTTCATAGCCGAGATCGCTCGAACCGCCAGAGCAGGGGCGCTCACAAAATCAACGCCGGGTATTTGAATCGTCCCGGCAAAACTCGAGCAGTTCCACAGGAGCGCCGTCATCGATAATCATGGCCACCCGCACGCCTTCGGAGGGAGAACTCACCCAGGAGAGTCTTTCCTTCGAGCGCGGCATCGAGATCGTCCACCTCGAAGGCGATGTGAGGCACCGTTCTCACAAGCTCGGAGACCCGGCAGTCCGGTTCAAACCTCATCCACTCGATGCCGTAGGGACTTCGGTGGGTATCCCCAGATGGTGGTAACGCCAGCCAAGTTGAGCAACAGCCGCTGGGGGCTCGTGACCGTGCCGTTTCTGTCGCATGTGTCTTTACTCCTCATGATGTAGCTCTCGTCCATCCTGACCGAAGGATCAGTTTGCCAACGTCATCACCACACCCCTCTCAGGAAGCTAGCCGTCTGTGAATTGTCTTCCTCCCTTTGCCAAATCTCCCAGATCGGTTCACGTTGAAATTCACTGGCATTCTTCGGTCACCAAGGCCCGTCCCGCTCCGATCACTCAACGAGCAGCTCGTGATAATGCGAGGATGGTCTCGATCTTCTCCAGCTCATCGGATGTAAACGTCAGGTTTTTCAATGTCTCAGCAGCATCCTCAATTTGTGATACACGACTTGCACCGATCAGTGCCGAAGTTATCTGGGGATGCCGCAGGACCCAGGCCAGGGCCATTTGCGCCAGCGTCTGGCCGCGCGCCTGAGCTACTTCGTTCAGGCGGCGGACTTTGGCGAGCTTCTCCTCCGTAATCTGCGCGGGCTTGAGAAATCCATGCGGCTTGGCGGCCCGGGAATCGGCAGGAATTCCGTCGAGATACCTGTTCGTCAGCAGGCCCTGCGAGAGGGGGGAGAAGACAATGCAGCCTACGCCTTCCTCTTCCAACACTTGAAGCAAGCCGTCCTCGACCCACCGGTTGAACATACTGTAGCTCGGTTGATGGATCAAACAGGGTGTGCCGAGCGTGCGCAAGATCTGTACAGCGCGGCGTGTCTGCTCCGGCTTGTATGACGAAATGCCGACGTACAACGCCTTGCCGCTCCGCACGATCTGGCCAAGCGCTCCCATCGTTTCCTCCAGCGGAGTCTCCGGATCGGGTCGGTGGTGATAGAAGATGTCCACATACTCCAGCCCCATCCGGCGCAAGCTCTGGTCCAAGCTCGCGATCAAGTACTTCCGCGATCCCCACTCCCCGTACGGACCCGGCCACATCAGGTAGCCGGCCTTCGATGAAATGATGAGCTCATCCCGGTATCGAGCGAAGTCGCGGCGGAAAATCTTCCCGAAGTTTTCTTCCGCCGAACCCGGTGGTGGCCCGTAGTTATTTGCCAGGTCAAAATGGGTGATGCCGAGGTCGAACGCCCGCCGGAGCATAGCCCGGGCGTTCTCAATTGAGTCGACTCCGCCGAAGTTGTGCCAGAGTCCCAGAGAGATGGCCGGTAACTTCAAGCCGCTGTGGCCGCAGCGATTGTAGGTCATTGCCTCGTAGCGTGCATCCTTTGGATGATAGGCAGTTATCGGTTTCTTTTGCGGTTTGGTTTTCATTCTGTTGATGGTCATGATTCTGTGAAATTGTTGACGTTGCGATTTGCGTTTGACTACAGCGGCATCCGCCACCTCTTCAGGCTGACCGATGCGACCGAGGGGGGGTCCGGAAGCGATCCTCTTCTGCATTTCCTCGGGGATCCAGCCGGTTTGGATCGGGCCGAGTGATACCACATTCACCGTAATGCCGTACTTGCCCAGCTCTTTCGCCGCAGCGCGGCTGTACGATTCCATTGCGTGTTTGGTCGCCCCGTACGACACTTCGGTGGCGAAGCCGGATGTTCCGTCGGTGCTGACATTGACGATTCGCCCCCATCGGGCGCCCCTCTCAATGTGGCGGCGTGCATACTCGGCCGTCATAAGCGCGACCGCTCGACTGTTCACAGCGAAGTGCCGGTCGTGTTTTTCCGCCGCGATGGTCTTTACGGGAAACTCGTCTACAGCTCGGCCCCCACGCTCCCGAATTGCGCGAGCGACCGCATCAGCTGTCCTACGTTGTTGAGCAAGGTAGAATGCTGGGCCGGGAGTATCGAGATCACTAATCCAGTGTCTACCATTACTTCAATCTCCAGCTATCGGGGGTGGAGTTTGTGCTACGCGCCCACCCGTCACTGACGTGCATGTCGTATCGGAGCAATCATCGCTCGTTACCTTTCATCGGCTTCAGGAGCAGATCTTGGAAATCGAAGCTGAAGTCTGTTTCGGGGGATACCGCCCTCATCTTCACCTGGTCAATGCTTCCGTCAGGATTGAGAGCAAATGTCACGAAGGCATCCGCGCGCAACTCCCGATCTTTCCACCGCGCAACGAACGTGTCGTATTGCCAATGCTCGAGGTCCCCTACGAGGGAAGGGGTGCGATCAAAGCGTATGACGAGTTTACCGTTCTCGAGGCCGATCGTTATGTCGCCATACCATGCGTCACGATACGTGCCGACATAGGATGTCAGCGGCAGAGGGGGACGAGATGTGCTGTCCCGTTTCCCGGCAGTCTGCTTCTCCGCTGCGGCAACCATCGCCATCATTCTCTCGTGGCGCTTCTTGTACGCGCCAAGCCAGTCGGTCCTTGCGCCACCAATGAAATGATCCAGCACGAAATAGGTGATGCTCTCGTAGGCCTCGCCTGATTCCTGGTTCGTCAGAACGGCGACACCGAGCTTCAGCTCAGGAATCATCGCCACCTTTGAAACGTAGCCCGGAAGGCCGCCGGTGTGCTGGACAAGCTTGTAGCCGCGGTAATCTCGCAGACCGAACCCAAGCGCGTAGCCGTTGAAATTGGCTCTCAGCGCTGCAAGCTCGGGGGGCGGAGTTCCAGTCGGAATAGGCGTCACAAGACTCCAGAGTTGAACGGTCGTTCGCGGCGAGAAGAGACTCGTGCCGTCGGCAACCCGCCCTGAATCTAGTTGAACGATCATCCACTTGGCCATATCCGTGGCGCTGGAGTTGATACCGCCTGCCGGATTCGTGTTGTCGCTAGTAAAAGGCTCAATGGGGCGCACCTTTCCGTCGATTCTGGCGTGGGTTGTTGCAACATTGCCACCCCCTGAAGCGTCCGAATGACGCACGTTGCTGTCGGTCATGCCGACTTTCGCCAGGAGGCGAGATGCAACAAACTGTTCCCAGGTTTGTCCGCTCACGGCTTCAATGACCTCGCCGGCAATGGAGTACAACACGTTGTCGTACGCATAAGCGCTGCGAAAGCTTCTGACAAGTGGTATGAACCGTAGCCGTTCGGCAATTTGCCTGCGGTTGTACGTCGAAGGAGGCCACCAGAGCAGATCTCCGGCTCCCAAACCCAGTCCGCTTCTGTGCACCAGAAGGTCGCGGATAGTCATTTCGCGGGTCACATACGGATCAGACAACTGGAACCAGGCAAGGTAGCGCACGACCGGCGCATCCCATTCAAGTTTTCCTTCCTCTACGAGTAACCCCAATGCCGTCGCTGTGAAGGCTTTCGTGTTCGATGCGATGCCGAACAATGTATGCTCATCGACTCGCGCAGATTCGCCCAGCTTTCGAACGCCGTAGCCCTTCGCGAGTACGACTTTGCCGTCTTTGACGATGGCGAGCGCGATTCCCGGGACGTCAAATTCTTTTTGGACTCTCTCGGCGTATGCGTCCAGGTCTTTGGGAAGTACTTGGGCGGGTGAAGACTGTAAGCTGATGAGAGGCATGAGGGCAAGGGGAAAGAGATACCGGATGACGACAGATTTGTGCATGGGTGTACCTTTCGGTGTTGAGGAGTTTCTTCACTGTGATTTACTACCGCTTGCACCAAGAAGATCGAAGTGCTCCGATGGTTTGTTTCCTGGTCCTTGCGGAGGGCAGCTGTTGAGGCGACCAGCGAATCCTTCAGGCCTTGGGGGAGCTTTCAAGGAAGAACGCGTCACAAAGCACCCCAATACCACTCCTGCCAGAGGCCTCGAATAGCGACCCATCCACCTGACCGGATTCCGCTTAAACGACTTGATTGAGCTTTCCTCCTTAAGCGCGCAGGGCTGCGCTCAGACTTGGCTTGCTTGGGGATGCCCCCTTTGGAAAACGCAGTATTCCTGATGAGATCGTTCTGTCGCATTGGCTCTCCTTCCTTGGAACTAGACACGCAGATCGGCCGTCGGCAGAAACCGGGGTGGCTTCCGGAACTTCGTTGCCTGCTCGAATGCGTAGGCCAGCTTGATGAGCACTGGTTCGCTCCATGCCCGGCCGAAGAATGAGATCCCCACGGGCAGGCCGAAGACGAATCCTGCTGGAACGGTGACGCTCGGATAGCCCGCCACAGCTGCCGCGGTCGAGCTGCTGCCAAGAAAATGGTCGCCGGTGACGAGATCTGTGACCCAGGCCGGACCTTCCGTGGGCGCGACCAGCGCATCGAGCTTGAGCTTGTCCATCACAGCGTCGATGCCGTCGGTGCGCGCGAGCCGGCGGTCCTTTTCCAGCGCGTTGAGATACTCTTTGGTCGTCAGCGGTCCCTTTGCCTCGGATTTTATGAAAATGTCCTGCCCGAAGTACGGCATCTCCAGTTTCTTGTTGCGTTCGTTGAACTCGATGATCTCTTTCAGCGAATGCACCGGCGCGCTCGGGCCGAGACGGGCGAGGTAGGCATTCATATCCGCCTTAAGCTCGTAAAGGAACACCGTCATTTCGGAATCACCGAGCTTGCCAAGTGTTTCTATCTTCGTCGGATCGACGAGTATCGCCCCCTCCCGCTTCATCGCGTCGAGCGCGTCCTCTATTATCGGATCCATCGCATCAAGAAGACCGAAGTACCTCCGCACCACGCCGATCCTCGCTCCCTTGAGACCCTTCGGATCGAGGAACTTCGTGTAATCGGCGAAGGAATGTCCCCGACTCCCGGCCGTCGCCTTGTCCTCCGGATCAACCCCCGTGAAAGTGCCCAGCAGGATCGCCGCGTCCTGCACCGTGCGCGCCATCGGACCGCCGCTGTCCTGGGTGTGAGAAATGGGGATGATTCCCGTCCGGCTGATCAATCCGACTGTCGGTTTGATACCCACGATCCCGCAGACCGACGACGGGCTGACGATCGAGCCGTCGGTTTCCGTGCCGATTGCTGCCGCGCAGAGATTCGCCGCGGCCGCCGCGCCCGAGCCGGAGCTCGAGCCGGAACAGTTACGGTCGAGTGCGTACGGATTCTTCGTCAGTCCGCCGCGGCCGCACCACCCGCTGGTCGAATGGCTGGAGCGGATGTTTGCCCACTCGCTCGGGTTCGTCTTGCCGAGGATGACCGCCCCAGCCTCGCGGAGCTTCTGAGCGAGGAATGAATCCTTCGGCGGCTTCGAGCCTACGAGCGCTAGCGAGCCGGCGGTCGTGGCCATCCGGTCCGCAGTATCGATGTTGTCCTTGATCAGCACCGGGATGCCGTGCAGGGGGCCGCGCGGGCCCTTCTCTTTCCGTTCCTTGTCGAGCGCATCGGCGATCGCAAGCCCGTCGGGGTTTACCTCGATCACGCTCTTGAGCGTGGGCCCTTGCTGATCGATGGCCTCGATGCGGGCCAGGTACTTCTCCGTGATGGAACGAGCCGTGTACTTGCCTGACCTCATTCCCTCCTGAAGCTCAGCGATCGTGATCTCGTCCAGCTCAAATGATTGCACGTCGGTAGGCAGGAGGGGAGAGGCGACGGCCCTTTCCATTCCCGCCAGGGCGGGGAGCGTTGCGGCTGCCACAGCGCCGGTGAAGCCGGTTTTCAGAAAGCCTCGCCGATTCAGATGACTGGTGGCGGGTCCCGATTCCTTGTCGCTATGCATAGCTCTGATCTCCTTTCGAATGTCAGGATAGATGGCGTTTCAGCGAGAGAACAATTTCACCTTCGCCTCGCGTTGAGGTCAAATTCAATTCTGGGGCTGGCTCTAACTTTGAGCAGGCTTTCTCACGAGAAACAGATATTGGTTCAAGCTGAAGAAATATGCGCCCGAGGAAACCAGTTGTTGAAGGTCTGCTTCCCAGGCAGCGACCTCCTCCGGTGTGATGCCCTGATGGCCCGAGGCGGCAGCGCTCATCAGGTTGGTGACCCCCTCGACGTACGGATCGATCTCGGTGCTCAGCATGACGTTGCTCTCCAATTGCTCCACCTGGAGACCAGCCTGTTGTAGGCGCGGTGCAAGCGTGCGCGGCAGATGAGAATCGGCGTACTGAGCTTGCCAGACGGAGGTGATGCGGCTCATCAGGACGGGGTCCGTCGAATGCCAGACCAGGGTATCCCAATCGAGGTCGATGATCAGCGCACGCCCACCCGGACGGAGGACCCGGTGAAGCTCGGACAGAGCTTTCGTCAGATCGGCAACGTAGGAGTAAACTGCTGATACGAGGACCGCGGTGAACGTAGAGTCCGGATAGGGAAGCTGGGCGGCATCTCCCAATTGGAGGGTTACCCAGGAGAGCTTTGCGCAGCGAGCTTTGGCGAGAGCCAGCATGTTCTCGCTCGTATCGATGCCATCGACGCGGCCGCCCGAGCCAACCGCCTCGGCCATTTCGGCAGCATAAAAGCCCGGTCCAAAGCCGACATCGAGCACCCGCTCGCCTAGCCGCAGCCCGAGCATTTGATGTGCCTTGCGGCGCCTGGCGAGGACCTTTGGGGACTGATAGAGGATCTCGAACCGTTGTGCGGTCCCCTCGTCGGGTTTGGGATTGATGCTCATCCTTTGATGCTTCTTGTGCGCGAGTGGCTGGCGATGATCGTAGGTATTGAAAAATTGTGAGAGATACAACCGCGGGGTCGCCTTGCGGATTGACTCATAGAAAGGCGACGGCAACTGGATCGAGTTGGGGCAGTCCCGTGTGGGTTTCCGTCAGGACGTCCGCCAATCCTGCTTGAGAACCAGCCGGACGTGGAACACGCGAATCATGGCGGACAAGCAAGTCCTGACGGCACGCTGAGTTTGCGGTTGGTGTCAGGAGTTACCTGCCCGACTATCTTAATGGCGGGCCTCCTGACACGCTCTAGGCCGATCTGTTTTTTCGGTGCGTGCCAACAAAAGCCCCGGTCGTTCGATTAGAGCACTGTTGTGGGTTCCCATTCCTACTTCTTGGGCTTCTTGTCTTTCTCATCGTCACCTCTGCTGTGCTTCGATTTCTCAGGCAATCGGTCAACCAGGTACTCGGCGTTATACTTAACGAGCGCATACGCTTCGCTAGTCATAATGACCTTGTGCTTCTGTGCTGGGAACCTGGTGTTCTGTAACAGAAATAACTTGAATATATGTTATGGCTTTTGTATCATGGATTCATTCCATACATTGGAGGAATGCGATGACCAAAGGTCGACCCAAACAACCCGTGCTCCTTTCTGAGGAGGATCTTGTTCAGTTGAAGGCTATTGCCAACTCCCGTTCTTTCCCACATGGTCTCGTCGTGCGCGCACGCATCGTGCTGATGGCTGCAGAGGGGGTAAGCAATACTGCAATCGCTCAAAAACTCGATCTCAGTCAACAATCGGTCTGTCTGTGGCGCAAGCGCTACCTTCAGCATGGCATTCAGGGATTACACGATGAACTTAAACCCGGCCGTCCACGGACGATCTCGGATGAGAGAGTTGCTGCCTTGGTGAAGAAAACCTTAAAGAGCAAGCCGAAAGACGGCACGCACTGGAGCGTGCGGACGATTGCACAGGGAGCTCATTTTTCCCACATGACCGCACACCGGATCTGGAAGGCCTTCGGATTACAGCCTCATCGGCAGAGGCACTTTAAACTCTCGACAGATCCATTTTTCGTGGAGAAGGTTCGAGATATCGTCGGCCTGTATGTGAGTCCTCCACAGAATGCTGTTGTCTTGGGTGTCGACGAGAAAAGTCAGATTCAAGCCTTAGAACGCACCCAGCCGATGTTACCCATCGGTCTAGGGTACGTCGAAGGGGTGACGCACGACTACGAGCGACACGGTACGACGACTCTGTTTGCAGCACTGGACATCGCCAATGGTGTTGTGCTTGCTGAGTGCAAACCGAGACACCGACACCAAGAGTATCTACGATTCCTCAAGTATATTGAACAGAACGTGCCTCAGAAGCTCGACATCCACATCGTTGTCGACAACTACGCTGCCCACAAACATCCTACCGTCAAACGTTGGTTGGCGAGTCACGATCGCTGGCATGTGCATTACACCCCAACCTACGCATCGTGGTTGAACCAAGTCGAGATATGGTTCAACATCATCACACAACGAGCCATCAGGAGAGGGACGTTCTCAAGTGTCAAAGAACTGATTGCCAAGATTGAAGATTATATCAAACACTACAACCGACATCCTCAACCGTTCATCTGGACTGCAACCGCTGATTCGATCCTAGCAAAGATCGCCCGACTTTGTCAACGTATCTCTGTTACACAACACTAGTTCACCATTTCCAGGCCTGCAACGCAGGAAGGCTTACTTCTGCTCCGTCATCTGTTTCAACGCATCGAGCTCTTTCTGCAACTCTTTGTCCACCATTTGCAGGCGGTGCTGGTGGATGTCGATGCGGGGTTCAGGCAGAGCTTCAAGTATGTATTTTGCCCGGTAATGCAGCTGAATATAGGCTTCGTCTTTGACATACAGAGAGGGTAGCGGTTTGTGTTTCTCCAGCAGCGCATCGGTCAGCTCGTGCGTTTCGTCTACCACGAGTTGAAAGACCCTGACAGCTATGGCTGCCTTGGCACTGTCCGCTTGTTGCAGTTGCTTTTTGGCTTGATCGAGAGAGAGAAGGAGGCCTTTGACCAGTAGGGTGCCGCCGAGATTCATCTTGCTCTGTTGCCGTTGCACTCCTGCTTTCAGGCTATCGAGTTGCTGTAAGAGTGTGAGACCGACGGGCTTTGAGGGTAATTGGATGAGATGTGCGATAAGGTATTGGGCATCGTCGTAAAGGATTTTCCACGCATCCGTCGTGATGAAACGCTTGTCGTTGCGTTCTGGTCTTTCGTTGTATTCTCCAGTTATTCTGTCTTGGAACTTCTCCACTTCCTTGACAGCTTTGAGTGTGTCTTTCTTTGACAAGTGCTTCTCATAACTGTCGAGACTATTTGATAGTTCTTTATAGAATCCTTGCTCACCAAGCAGTTTCAGCTTGTAGCTGTTGCCTAGGTCTTGGCGAAGGGTCGCTGGCAAGACCATCTTCTCAAACCTAATCGGCTCGTCTGCTACACCGGTGTACCACAGTGTGTATCTTAGGACGCCATCCTTCTCGATGATTCCCCTTCCGTTAAAAAGGAAGGGTTTTATCAAAGAACCACGAGTCGGATGAATTGAAACAGCAATTCGAAACACAGCTGACTCGATCCCGATGACATCAATAACGTAGGTGCCGATAGTACCAGGCATACCCACGCGGTAGGCAAACAGCTGATAGTTATCCCCGTCTTGAGGTTCATAGTCAATTGGGGTATCACCGACAGACTCGGTGGAGTAACTCGATCTCGGGATCTCCTTTAGAGTAAGCCCGTCGCCCACTCTAGGATCCCTTCCGCTTCTACGACCCAGTGGATCCGTTACAAGAAAATCAACTTCTAGGCTGGTCGATATGGATAGGTGTGCTGTCTGTTGCGCTTGCGCGCCGTAGATACCGAGAAGGTATACGGATAACCAAATCGAGATTCTCATATCCTTATTCCTTTTATTAACTGCTCAACCTTATCTGGTTCTTTTGTAAGCGACAAACGTGTATATATTGTTGCTATAATCACCGGAAAGAGTCTTTCGTTCTTCATAGCAGCCGGGGTCGATGATTCGATAATCTTCCCCCTTCTTTCCAGTCACGAGCACCCAATGGTTGCCGCCAGTCGAAGGGTTATAGACCTGAGCGACAATGAGATCACCGTTTGAGAGGTATGAATCCATTTCGGAGACGCTTACCGCCTTCGTTTTTTCCCAATCAATCGTTTTCTTATCCTTTTTGAAGACAATACCATTGCCTTGGGGGGGATCTTCGTACTCAAAGCCAAGATTTCCAGGATAGTTGTCAATTGCACCCCAAAGGACGCCTGCATCTATGAACCCATAATGTGTCGTATCATTCATATACTCAACCAACTTTCGCGGATCGACGTCGGCTCCGCCAGCTCTCGCCACCATTGCCATTGCAGTTAACGCGCAGCCTTTGCTTCCAACGGTGTGATACACAAGATTCCCCTGAGCATCTGTGGAGTCCTTCGTGCCATCCTTCGTCTTTCGTACATATCTGTCATACTTCTTGTTTCGCCACGCTGAATCGCCTTGACAAAACCTCTCAATGGATGGCTTCACAGCCACGGTTCCGATGCCCTCCTTTGTCTCATCATCACTGAGCACAACGGAGATCTTCACTTGTTGTGCATCCAGCCCAATCGGGTTCTCTCCATCGGCAACAAATTGGAGTTTCCCCATCTGGATTTCCTCATAGCTTATCTCCACTAACGGCCCCGTCGTTGCTGGTCCGATCAGCGTTCCATATGTCTGCCCGGCTCCATCCAACAACGCATTGAGTAGCGTTTCGCCGTGAAGTTGTATGTCGTGGTTGTCTTTGTCCTTGGCCTGGACATGGATTGTTGCTGTATCGCCGTGCGTGATCGTATCCGGCTGCACCACCACGACAAAATGATCAACCGCCGAGCCCTTCACCACCACCTGACTTACCGGGCACCAACTGCTCATCGCTTTCATAACGGTTTCAAGAGCACTGCGTTCGAGTCTCCGAGTTCCGCCG
>Ga0315282_10006034_pt1 | contig 20405 bp, 24 predicted proteins | sample YL17G07_20_MG_FD_203693 | JGI IMG/M metagenome (GOLD analysis project Ga0315282, IMG submission 203693) | Sediment microbial communities from Yellowstone Lake, YNP, Wyoming, USA - YL17G07_20 | ecosystem: Environmental > Aquatic > Freshwater > Lake > Sediment | place: USA: Wyoming | collected... | reverse complement strand
CTAGAAAATAATTTGAGGCAACGATAAGCTTTGGGCTAGATTCTTATTTGAGGCAACACGGTAAATGTGCCTGTGTTTTCAGCTAAAATATAAACACGGCTAATATCTATAATAATAGATCGCAATAATAGCTAAGAAATATTTGACATTAAATATGAATTCACCATAATTATGGTTAAATAGCGATTTTCACCCAATTTATAATGAATAGTATTATCTATGCTGTAATCATTGGCGACATAATTGGATCTACGGGTGTAGAAGATAGAGCTGGGCTTCAAAGGACTTTTGAGAAGAAGATCGAGGAAGCAAACTTACATCTATCAGAAAATCTTGCAGTAAGATTCCAGATCACGCTTGGTGATGAATTCCAGGGGCTGGTTAAAGATCTCAAACATTTGCCGGCAATAGTATCTATCTTAAGAGAAATATTCTACCCTGTCAGAATCAGACTATCGGTTGGCATCGGCTTGATTTCCACAGATATTAAGGATCGAATTGGGTTGATCGATGGTCCCGCATTTAATATGGCTCGCGAAGGCATAAGTGAAATTTCTAAGAGCAGGGAGAGGATTACGATTTATAGAACAGGCAATGAAGAAACCGATGCTACACTTAATATCATTTGTGCCCTGACCGACATACTCACAAAAAAGAGAACTAAAGAGCAGTGGGAAGCAATAAGACTATACCGACGCGAAAAAAATTTAAAGAAGGTAGCAGATATCTTAAACGTGAAGTTTCAGAACATTCACAAAAGGCTTCAGTCTGCCCACTGGAATACCTATGAAAAAACAGAAAATTTCCTGAGTAACTACATAACGTCGAAATGTTCACCATAATAATGGTTAAATCAACAAATTCACCAATAAGAGGGTTAAATTCATGCTTCTTATAAAGCTCCTGCTTGCTCATCTGATAACAGATTTCATGACTCAAACAAAAGATTTTATTGAGCGCAAGCGAAGATCAAAATTGTGGTTGTTGCTACATGCTGCTGTCTTCATCGTTCTGAGTTTTTTACTGCTACTCGACGAAATGAGTAACTGGAAAATAATGATAGCTATAGCTGGACTGGGGATAACTCATTATCTGGTTGATCTAATTAAAATCAACCTAAAGAAAGAAGGGCTTGGATCCTTTCTGATAGATCAGGCTGTTCACGTGTTACTCATTCTTATAGCTTACCTGCTTTTGGAACCTGTAGGAGGCTATTTGAATATTTTGAACAAAACTCACCTTTTAATTAACTCTCCCAGACTGCTAATAATCCTGTCATCACTCCTTCTAGTTACCAGCGTTGGAAGCATACTGATAGACAATATCATCTCCAGGTTCAAAAGCAGGATTAGTGAAAACAAGATTGGAATAGAATCCGCTGGAAAGTATATAGGGGTAGTTGAGAGATTATTAATATTTACCTTTATTTTAACTGGTAACCTAACTGCTGTAGGCTTCATTTTTACAGCCAAAGCCATAATCAGGTTTCCCGCGGCTAGGGAAGAACTTCATTTCGCCGAGTATTTTTTGGTTGGAACGTTAACGAGTTTTACCTATGCCACCATCTTAAGTCTTTTAACCAAATATCTGTTAGGTTATTTTTAAGAACAAAACATATCTTGTTAAGCCGTATCCTCCTGTAACGGGGTCCTTAAAAAGGAAAAAATGCGGCGGGAAATAGGATAAAAAGCTAAAAGCCACTATCTCAATTGTTAGAAAGATAAGTGCGGTCAGACTTGCAGTTTTATGTGCGCTTTTTAACAGCATTAATCTGTAGCTGACAATCTGAGCAACAATTATTGATATTACAAAAATTGATATGTCCAGGAAAAAAATATCGCGTCCAAGTATTGCGGTATAGGAATAGAAAAGACCCGTGATGACGATCGGAATCAGATATAGCGATACCGTCTTTGCGAGAATGAAATTCTTTGTCTCTTTTCTCAGAACAAAAAATTCGATAATTAGGAATATTAATGCCGGCCAAAAACCGATCTTCAGGTGCTCCCAGGTGCTCTCATTCACCGCGCTGATAAGTGAGGCTGGTTTCCAGAAGCCGCTCAGCTCATAGGTGAAATGCAGAAGAGAACCAATTATGATAATGAAAAACATTCCAGCTATTTCCCAGGCCAGGACCTTTTTCGTTCTCATGTTATTCACTAATATTCTTGATGCTGCCAGGACCTGTCATCTTCTGGCTTATTTCAGGATTTCCGATGTAGTTAACGCTGCCGGCTCCGCTAATTACAACATTCAGCTTTTCGCTTACATTAACAGTTGCGCTGCCGGCGCCTGTTATGGTTACATCACACTCCTTACTTATCAGATCTTTTGCCAGATAGCTGCCCGCACCGGTTATCTTTACCTCCTGTTTACCGGCATCTCCTGTCAATATGATCGTGCCAAAACCTGATACTAACGTCTTAATAGTATCCACCGCGATCTTGAAATTTACCTCTCCCGCTCCGCTTAAATCAAACTCCAGATCACCGGTATTAAACTCTGAACAGCTAATAACGCCCGTACCCGTCAGTGCAATCCTATCTAAATCCTTAGCTTTCAAATGAAACTTGATGTCTTCGGTAGGCAGCGGAGTAATGCCGCCGACAAATCCTATTAACAACTCATTATTCTTAACTCGAGTGATGATTTTTGGGATTATATTGTCCTCCGCCTCAATGGTTAAGGATTCTTCGTCACCCTGTTCGATAATTAAATTTCCAACTCCCGTAAGGGTGACTTTATTGAAATCCTTGACATCCCTTTCTTCTGAAATTATGTTGCCCGAACCTCTTAACACCCTGGGAAGAAAGACACAAGATGTGGTGGCAAAAAGAACAGTGCTTGCCAGGCCAATTATAAGGATCAGCCTGGCAATATTGTTTCCACTGGAGTTCTTATTTTTTACTGGCATTGATACCTCTTTTCTTACCTTAGATATAATATATTAAAATTGCTTTAAAAAAATGAATAATTATCTTAGAATTTGTTATCTTATTTTTTGCATAGGCAATACAGCAGAACATTAACTGCTGATTTTTATAACGGCGCATTCGTCTAGTGGCCCAGGACACATCCCTCTCACGGATGAAACAGGGGTTCGATTCCCCTATGCGCTACCATTCTCATATCAGATCATTCTTTAAATAACTGAATTAAGAAGTAAGTTGCTTGCGATCAGGCACGCAGATAAGATTTAACCAGCATTCGATTCTCCAGCCACCACTCCACGGTATCCCTTATGGTCTCCTTTATTGACCGCGGTCTGTAACCCAGTTCGCGTCTGGCTTTCTCCGAGCTTATGAGCGAATTACTAACCACTGTCTCAAGCGAGTATCGGGTAAATCGGGGCTTGGTTTCTGTCAGCCGATAATAGAGCTCGGTAAAATTAGTTGCAAATATCGCCAGCCAGTATGGTATTTTGACTATTATTGAGCGGAGGCCACGAACCTCCTTTACCATCTGACACATCTGTTCCAACTGTATCCTTTCACCAGACAGTATATATGTTTCTCCACGCTTGCCGCGTTCACCTGCCAGGATCTGACCTCGAGCCACGTCGCGAACGTCTACAAAATCAAAGCAGCCGTCAATCAAGAAGTTTGTCTTTTTTTGCATCCACTGCAATAACGTCTCGCCCATCTCGGAGCCCCTGTAGTCATATGGCCCGATCACGCCAGTAGGGCAAACCACCACCGCATCCAGTCCATCCTTTACTGCTGCTTTAATGGCCAATGTTGCCTCTGCCTTGGTGCGATCATATGCACCAGCAGGGTTGCCGACATCAAAGGACTGGCTCTCATCAATTACCGTGCCCTCTGGAGGCCGACTTAGTGCATGGATTGAGCTCGTGTATATCAGCCTTCGAATTTTAGCTCTCCGGGAAGCCCTAATCACATTTTTTGTCCCCTCGACATTGACCTGACGGAGCAGATCTTCCTTACCAGGTATGATCGAAACCAGAGCGGCCAGATGATAAACCTCATCAACCCCGGCAAAAGCATAATTGAGCGATTCCTCCTGCAAAATATTACCCTCAACACGCTCTACATCCAATCCTTTTAATGCACTGCAGTCCTCACCAGGAAGTATGAGTGCCCTCACTTTGCTGCCAATCTTTATTAGTTCACGCACCAGGACATTACCTAAATGTCCTGTTGCACCTGTAACCAGGATCATATTTATTACCTCCTCACAATACCGTTCATGAGCATCTGCATGCCCTCTTTAGTTAATTCATCCCAAACAGTTCCTTTGGGGTCAAAAAATGCCTGAAGCAGTAAACCAAGCGCAAGAGCTATGATCACCCGTGCAGCCGAGTCAGGATTTACCTCTTTTGCAAGTGATCCCTCCTCAACGCCTTCCTCGATGATAGATGAGAACATCTGCTGGTAACGACGATAGGGTGATACAGTTGATTCCCAGATTTCTGGCTGGCGGTTCGCCTGAATCCAGAATTCAAGAAACATCGAAAAGCGACCACCCGCAGCATGGAATCAAGTTCATTCAACCAATCATAAAGAAGGGCGAGAAATATTACTTCGGCGGAAGTATGGGGTTAAATAATTTTCTGAGCTCCTCTACACTCTCAGTCTTCGAAACTGCAAGAATTGAGTCACCGGCCTTAAGCAGCGTATCACCTCTGGGAATTATGAAGTTGTACTCCCTTATGACTGACATGAACATTGTGCCGTCGGGCAATTCAAGATCGCGAATTCTCTTTTCCGCCACCTTTGATTCAGGCAATACCTCAAGCTCTACGATCTCGATCTGACCCCTCTGCACGGTCAATAACTTAATAAGATGGCTTAAATGAAGCTCCTGGTTGATTACCGACATGATCAGGTTAGTGCTGTTTATGACAGATCCAAGACCCAAAAAGCTGAATATCTGTTCATTGGCAGGATTATTTACCCTCGATATTACCCTGTTAACACCAAAGGTTATCTTGGCAAGATGCGCAACTACGAAATTTACCTCATCCTTGTCCGTAATCGCCACCACGACATCTGCCCGCTCTATCCCGCACTGCCTGAGCAGCCTGGGGCTTGTCCCATCGCCCAGTACCGTCACAACCTGATCCAGTTTCGCCTGAATCATCTGATACCTTGTCCTATCGCTTTCTATTACCAGAACTTCCTGACCTTCATTGGTCAGAGCTTTTGCTAACTGAAGCCCAACTTTCCCGCCGCCTACCAAGATAACATACATAGCAATTCACCACCTGACAATTTCAAGTTAAAACTCTGAGAGAAGAGCATCTTTTATCTGGCTCGCGCCAAGAGTCGTCGGACAGATAGTCTTCAGGCCAATGTTAAAAAATATATCCGATAGCTCGGGGTCATAGACCCTTGCGACGACATTTTTAATATTATATATATCTTTCGCGATCAGAGACGACATAATATTTATGCAATCGTTATTTGTTACTGCAGCAAATGCATCCGCTTCTTCGATCCCGGCTAATTTTAATACAGCCTCATCAGTACCATGTCCAAGAACTGTCCTGCAATTTCCCCTGCCAACAAAAAAATTAAGGTTCATCGGATCATTATCAATTACGATGACTTCCACATCCTCTTTTTGCAGCAGGTTGTCAATTAATTTCTGGCCTACCCAGCCGCTTCCTATCACTATTACCTTCATCTCAAACTCCTTTGGTCTTACTTAAGGTACACAGCAGGTTTTTCCACAATAACATCACACCTGGCGTTCCTGAAAACATAGTCCACCGTCCTGCCCATGGAGAGCTCGCCGAACCTCTCATTCACGCTGGTTGAAAGCACTATTAAATCTACATCTTTATTGTTAGCAAAATCAACAATAGATTTGCCGGCAAACCTCGATCTTTCGATGGCTCCCTCGATCTCTACTCCAAACCTCTTACCTATAACCTTGGCGCGGTTAAGTGATACTACACCCTGAACATCTATCTCGGGCATGGGAACATCAGCAGGCAACGTCATCGGCACCTCGACAATAAAAAGGGCGTAAACCTTAGAGAGATCAGCTTTTGCAATTTTAGAGGCAAGCGCAACCATTCTCTCGGAGAACATGGTTCCAAGTGTAGGAACCAGTATTTTCCCAAACTCGGAAACCTCCATCATCATCTCGGCTTCTCTGACTTCGCGTTTGCCAAATTCTTTTGGCTTCAACATCCAGACAAGGATCAGCACAATACAGATACCTAATAACACCCCTATTGTTATGCCTAACGGATGAAGCTGAAGTTCCCCGGTCAAATTATTATCCCCTTAAAAGTTTAAATAAAAGGTAAAATCTATAAACTCCTAAGCCAAGCAAGGCAACACCCAAAAAGGTAATGCTGATCCGTGCTTCCTCAACGATTGATCGATAGATAATTATTGCTCCGAAAAGCACACAGCAAAAACTAACAATAACCCTGTAAATATCCATTAATTTATATCGAAACTTAACATCTCCCTGGCGTCGCATCTATCCTTTTAGTTCTCCCTTTTGCGTATATTTGCCTAACTTTTTATCTCTAAGTTTCAGGGCTTCACTGTACTCTTTCAATATCTCTGTTTCCTGGGCATCCTCCAGTACCTTTTTCTGTAAATTTTCCCAATCTCTCTCAATGCTCCTGAATAAAGGCAGCCCTTCTTTTTTTCTAAAAATAAAATAAAATATTAATCCTAATATTAACCAGGCGGGCCCGGCTATCCTGCCCAGCTCATGAGTTGCAACAACAACTACCAGTATTGCAGAGTTTCCAATTATGCCGATAATTGCAAGAAAGGGGAAATCAACAATTCTGTCCTTGTATCTAATCCTGATGTTGCCTGGCATCTTAAAAGGTCGCGGCGAATAAGGGTCAACAAATCGCAACTTTATGAGAGAAAATAGAACAAAGATATAGCCAGTTACTGCACCAAAAGCATACATATTTGCAAGTGTATCCAGGGCATCCGCACTTATGGATGCAAGTATAACCTCAATAATTGCTAATCCGGAGAAGACGAATATTGTCCTAACTGGAGTCCTGTATTTGGGGTGAACCTTGTGAAACCACCTTGGCAATAACCTGAAATTGCTCATAGAGTAAGTTATGCGCGAACAGCCCATTACTCCTGTATTCGAAGAAGCATAAATCAATGTCATGGCAAGAATAGCAGTAAAGGGACCTGCAATAACACCTACATAAGGTATGCTCTGTGCAAGTATAGCGACAGGGTCAGCCTTGTGCGCTTCCAGCACCTGCCACGGCATCACCCCCAGACTGAGTGTAGAAAAACTGAGCGCGTAAATCATGACAGTAAAAATCAGCGCTAACGATGTCCTGGGGACAACCGAAGCTGGCTTGATAGTTTCCTCAGCCGCTTGCGAAATGGATTCAAGACCAATATATGAAATGATCGCGATTGAACAGCCAAATAGAAAATTGTGCATTGTGGGTTTCTGGTACATTATCTGCTGATGCAGTAATTTCGGGCTCCACGCAACTATAAAACCGACCACAAGTATGAAAGTCTCATTAAAGAGGTCAACCGCGCAAAATATTTCATTTAATTTTGAAGATTCTCTAATTCCTCTTACGTTTAGAAAAAGCAATATGCTTATAAGGATTATTGTTTCAATCGCCCACGGAAGCGGCTGAACTATCCAGGGCCAGACCTTTACCAAAAAGTAGTTTAAATATCCTGCTGTTGCCAGCCCGAAAATTGAAATGTCAATTGAAAAATCAAGGAGAAGGCACCAGCCCGAAGTAAATCCACAAAAATCACCAAGGCCCCTGAGGGTGTAATAATGACCTCCTCCTGCTACAGGATAAGTTGAGGAGAGTTCAGTGTATGCCATGCCGATAAATATATAAACAAAACCTGTTATAAGGAAAGCAAAAGGAGTCCATCCCTGTGCATATCCGGCGACAAGGCCAAGTGCGACATAGACATCCGCACCGACATCGGCATATCCCCATGTAAAGGAGCCCCAGGTCCCGACAGCCCGGCGCAAGCCATGTGTTTCGATTGAGTTCTGGAGTTTCTGCTCAGCTACCTTATCTGATGATACTTCCATATGCACCTGGGCTTTGGATTTATCTCAAAAATAAAACCACAGAGATTTGGCAAATCTGTGGCAAACAAAAAGACTTATATTTTATTAACAAAAATAGTTTAACACTGATGTCAATAACGGATTACTGATTCATTTAGTATATCTTCTACAAGGCCCAGGACTTCAGCTACGCCTCCTCTAGAATCAGGGCAATCGAGCATAATCTGCATAAGTTTGCTCCCCATTATCACTCCGTCCGCACATCCTTTGAGCCGTTTCACCTGGCCGGCATCCGATATACCGAAGCCAACAGCAATCGGCTTATCAGTAAGACTTCTCACCTTCAATATGAAATCAAGGGTGCTTCCTGATATCCCCTGCCGTGCACCTGTGACACCCTTCAGGGATACACAATAAAGAAACCCGAGCGTATTCCCGGCGATGAGCTTAATCCGCTCCTCTGAGCTCGTTGGTGCGACCATAAATATAGTGTCCAACTCATTACTTCTTGCGCTTATGACCCACTCCATAGCTTCCTCAAGAGGCAGATCAGGTACAATCACTCCAGCAATTCCAAACCTCCTGCAATCCACAGCAAATCTATCAAGCCCATATCTATAAATGGGATTGTAGTAAGTCATGAACACAATTGGACAGGAGATTTCATCGCTTAAATCGCTGACCAGCTTAATGGCACCTGAAATGTTCATACCGTTTGACAGAGCAATATTTGACGACGCCTGGATGACAGGACCGTCAGCGATGGGATCTGAGAAGGGTATGCCTACTTCGATCAGGTCAACACCCACGTCACAAAGTCCCTTGATGAGCTCTCTCGAATTGTTTTCGTCAGGAAAACCTGCCGTTACAAAAGGAATAAATGCCAACCTTCCTTCCCCTCTAGCCTTACTAAAAACATCATCTATCCTGCTCATATCGCTTTGATCTCCTCCCCCAGAAACTGACTCACCACTCCCACATCCTTATCTCCCCTGCCAGAAAGACATACCGCCACTATCTTGCCTTCAATAAGCTCGCCCATCTTCTCAAGGTAGGCAAGCGCGTGTGAGCTCTCAAGCGCTGGTAATATGCCCTCAGTGCGGGAAAGGAGGTTAAACGCGTTCAGGGCTTCCTCATCGGTCACGCTGAAATAACCTACCCTACCGCACTCTTTCAAATACGCATGCTCAGGCCCGACACCAGGATAATCAAGTCCGGCCGAAACTGAATGTGCTTCCTTTATCTGCCCGAATTCGTCCTGCAATACGAAACTCAGCGAGCCGTGCAGCACACCAGGACCACCTCTCTCGAGGCTCGCGCCATGCTTCTCTGTCTCAAGGCCAAAACCTCCTGCTTCAACACCAATGAGCTTCACTTCTGAATCCAGAAACGCGTGGAATATCCCAATTGAGTTGCTTCCACCCCCAACACAGGCAAGAATGAAGTCAGGCAGCCTTCCCTCTTTCTCCAAAATCTGATCTCTGGTCTCCTGTCCAATGATGGACTGAAAATCTCTCACCATAACTGGATAAGGGTGCGGACCAACAACCGATCCGATTACGTAATGCGTATCATCAATATTTTTAACCCAATCCCTCATCGCCTCATTTATGGCATCCTTCAGGGTCATGCTTCCGCTTTTCACCTCTACTACATCAGAACCCAACAGCTTCATCCTGTAAACATTAAGTGACTGCCGCTCTATATCACGAGAGCCCATATATATCGCGCATTTCAATCCAAGCATTGCAGCGACAGTTGCAGTCGCGACGCCGTGCTGACCTGCCCCGGTTTCGGCAATTAACCTGCTCTTCCCCATCCTTTTGGCCAGAAGAGCCTGTCCTAACGTGTTATTAATCTTATGCGAACCGGTATGACAGAGGTCTTCCCTCTTCAGGTATATCGCTTTTGCGCCGTAGTGCCCGGTTAATCTTTGTGCCAAGTATAGTGGGGTCGGCCTTCCAGCATACTCCCTGAGGTAATAGTTCAGGTCGGACTTGAACGACTCATCATCCTTGAATAATTCATAATTTTCTTCAAGCTCAATAAGAGCACCCATCAGTGTTTCTGGCACGTATTGACCACCAAAAATGCCAAATCTTCCTTTTTTTGCGTACAATTTATTACCTCTTTTCTTTAATAGCAGCTTTTGCCCGTGTTATGAATTCCTTCACCTTCAAAGGATCCTTTTTGCCAACACAAGCCTCAACGCCCGAGCTGGAATCAACCCCAAAAGGCATTACCTGCTCAATCGCCGCTGCCACATTATCAGAGTTCAGTCCACCCGCGAGGATCAATTTTTTATCATTGAGTCTGTATTCTTTGAGAATGCTCCAGTCACAGATCTCTCCACTTTTTGCCGAGTCAACCAGAACAAACTCAACATCGTAGGAGCTGATATCGAGCAGGTCCTCCCTGCTCTTAAGCCTGACCGCCTTTATTGCCCTTCCGTTGAACATGCTGCAATATCCGGAGCTCTCATTTCCATGAAACTGCAGGAAATCCAGCATGCATGTCTCCGAGATCTCCCTGACATTCTCAAGTTTCATATCGCAAAACACACCGACTAACATGATTTTATCTTTTACAGCTTTTGCTATCTTTTGGACGATGTCAGGTTCAACCCTTCTTGGACTCTCTGCAAAAACCAATCCTATTGCATCAGCTCCACACTCAACAGACAAAACTGCATCCTTCAAATTAGTAATTCCGCAGATCTTTACAAACATAACTTAAGTTCCATGATCTTTACTTTTACTTCATCACTCTTCATTAACAGCTCTCCAATCAGCACGGCATCAACCCCAAGACTTCGCAGCCATAAAACATCAGCTCTGCTTTTTATCCCACTTTCGCTAACCTTCACCACGTCATCTGGAACTCTATTTATCAACCTCTCTATAACCTTCAGATCAACCCTGAAGTCATCAAGATTTCGGTTGTTAATCCCCACGATATCAGCTCCTGCTTCAATAGACACCTCAATCTCGGCTTCGTCATGGACTTCAACGAGAGCATCAATCCCGATTTCCCGGCATATTTTTACAAAATTCGCCAGCTCTTTTCCGGTAAGTATCCTTGTAATAAGCAGAACTGCATCCGCTCCCTTTATTTTCGACTCGTATATCTGCCTTTCATCAATTATGAAATCTTTTCTCAGTACAGGCAGTTTTACGGAGTCCTTTATCCTTTTAATATAACCTATTTGACCACCAAAAAATTTCTCCTCCGTCAGCACAGAGATGGCATCTGCTCCTCCAAGCTCAAATTTCCTGCATATAACTTCAGGTTGAGCATCAAAATTTATCATGCCCTTCGATGGGGACATTCTTTTAAACTCCGCAATTACGGCCATACCGTCGTCTCTCTTCAGGCTGGATCTGAAATCCCTTGCCGGTCCCGATTTTAAACAAACATCCCTCATGTCCTTGATGCTTAAACCCGCAAAGACCCTGCTGACTTCAGCCTTTTTATGATTAATTATCTTTTCCAGATACCCATTTCCGGTGACCTTCATAATACTATGTCTGTTCAGCATGCTCTTTAAACTTCTTTGTTATCAGGATAAGCTCTTCCAATTTATCAAGCGCACTCCCCGATGTGACCGATCTCTTCGCAAGGACAACTCCGTCAGCAATGCACTCGGCAGCTCCTGCGACATAAATAGCTGCTGCCGCATTCAGTACTGCGATATTCATCACACCGGCAGCAGCCTTGTCTTCCAGCACTGATCTTATTATTTCAGCATTTCTAACCGGGCTCCCGCCTATCAGGTTCCCAATATCAGCTCTTTCCATACCGAAGTCCTCCGGTTTAATCGTGTAGCTGAAAATCCTGCCGTGCCTTAACTCCGTTACCATTGTCTCGCTGCTTATAGAAATCTCGTCAACTCCATCCAGGCCATGGACGACCATTACCCTTGCCGTTCCCAGGTTCATCAGAGCCCGTGCTATCAACTCACAGAAACGCACATCGAATACTCCAAGAAGTTGTGCACTTGCTCCTGTCGGGTTTGTCAGCGGGCCAAGAATGTTAAAAACCGTCCTTATACCTATCTCCCTTCTCGCTTCCATCGCGTATTTCATTGCCCTGTGGACAAGAGGGGCAAATATGAAGCCAAAACCAATTTCATCAATACAATTACCGATAAAATGCGGAGAAATGTCTATTGCAACTCCCAATGCTTCAAGTACATCAGCACTCCCGGAGCTGCTCGATACAGCCCGATTGCCGTGCTTTGCTACCGCTACCCCGGCGCCTGCAGTAATAAATGCAGCAGTGGTCGAGATATTAAAAGTACGTGCAGCGTCACCGCCCGTGCCGCATGTATCAACCAGATTTGAGTTTTTGGTCTCTATCCTTTCTGCCTTTTCCCTCATAACGCTTGCAAATGCGGAAATCTCATCAGCGGTTTCACCCCTCATCCTGAGAGCCGTAATAAATGAAGCTATCTGGGGTGTACTTGCTTCACCGCTCATTATGATATTCATCGCGAAACGGGCTTCCTCGAAACTCAATTCATTCCCTTCAACAATCTTTTTTAAATATTCTTTCAGCAACTGAATCATCCCCTATCAAGGAAGTTTTTTAGGATCATTCTTCCATCAGTGGTCAAAACAGATTCCGGATGGAACTGGACTCCCTCAACCCTATAGTTGGTACATCTGATTCCCATTATTAATCCATTTTTTGTACGCGCAGATACTTCAATACAATCGGGGATGTTTGAGCTCTCCATTATCAGCGAATGGTACCTTCCGGCTATAAATGGGTCCCTGATACCCTTAAAAATCGTCCTCCCATCATGAAAAACCTCGGAGACCTTTCCGTGGCATATTTCCGATGACCTGACCACCTTTGCTCCAAATGCCCTTGCGATTGACTGATGCCCGAGACAGACACCCAGTATTGGTATCTTACCCGCAAAGCGCCTGACCAATTCCACGCTTACTCCTGCATCATCCGGCACACCGGGGCCAGGAGAAATTACTATATGGCTTGGATTCATTTTTTTAATTTCATCAATTCCAATTGCATCATTCCTGCGTGTGGTTATTTCATGCCCCATATCGCCAAGGTATTGAACAAGGTTATAAACAAACGAATCATAGTTATCTATTACCAGTATCATCTTGATGACACCTCCGCAAGCTTGATTGCCCTGATAACGGCTTTTGCCTTATTTTGAATTTCAACGTATTCATTTTCTGGAATTGAATCCGCTACGATCCCGGCTCCTGCCTGAACATAAGCCATTCCATCTAAAAACATTGCCGTTCTAATCGTGATGCATGAATCCAGTATCTTGTCATATCCAAAATAACCAACGATACCTGCATATGGTCCCCTCCTTACCAGCTCAATTTCATCAATTATCTGTATTGCCCGAATCTTTGGCGCCCCTGTCACGGTACCAGCCGGGAAAGCACTTATGAGCGCATCCACGCTATCCCTATCATCAGAAAGATCCCCACTCACCTCGGAGACCATGTGCATAACATTTGAGTACCTCTCAACCTGCATATATTCATCAACCTTCACGCTCCCATACCTGCAAACCCTGCCAAGGTCGTTCCTGCCCAGATCTACAAGCATTACATGCTCAGCTCGCTCCTTCTCATCAGCCAGCAGTTCCGTTTCCAGCATCCTATCCTCAGTTTCATTGCTACCTCTTCTTCTGGTTCCAGCTATGGGTTTTGTAATCACTTTATTTCCGACAACTTTAATGAGCGGTTCAGGGGAGGAACCGACTACCTTAAGACCACCGCATGAAAGGTAGTACATATACGGGGACGGATTTATTATCCGAAGCATCCTGTAAACATCAAACGGGTCAACATCTGTTTTTACCTGAAATCTCTGCGAAAGAACAACCTGGAAAATATCTCCGGCTCTTATATGCTCAATAGCAGTTCTAACTCCATCTTCAAATTTCGGCCTGCTGACATTAGAATAAAAATCAAACGGTTGCTCTTGCAGAGAAACCGGGTTCCCCGAACACAACCCTATGCCGGTTAACTGGCTTTTTACCCTTCCGATTTCCTCAACTGATGCCAGGTACGAATTGTGCGGATCGCCATTATTCGGCTCAGCTACGATGATCTTTATCTTTCGTGTAAAGTGATCGAACACAAGAAGCGTTCTCGTCATCATAAAGAATGCATCAGGCAGCATCAGATCATCGAAAGAACGCAGGTTTAAGTCCTCAAAATACCTGGCGCAATCATAGGCTATGTACCCGACAGCTCCTCCAAAGAAATGATCCAGTCCGGTCACTGCTGCCACTTTTCTTTTGAAAATATCGCTCCTTATGAGATCAAGGGGGTTTTTGAGTTTTATAACGCTTGATCCTTTTAAACCGGTTATGGTTGCCATTCCATCTTTAAAAACGGCAACATTCAGGAAGCCACAGCCAATAAATGAAAACCTTCCGGCAATGCCGGATACCTCTGCGCTTTCAAGCAGAAAGGCATAATCGCCTTTGCAGAGCTTCAGATATGCGGAGACAGGCGTCTCGAAGTCAGCAACCAGCTCTTCATATATGGGTACTACATCATGCTTCTCGCTCAACCCTAAATATTCTTCCAAACTTAAATTCAAATGAACCTCCCCATACTTTTCAGCCCCAGTCTAAAACGATGCAGGCTATGCACCGCAACCAGTTCAGCAAATAAAAAAACACCCACAAAACCACCTGCGGGTGTTCCTTAATTCCTCTTATTTAATTTTTGCTTATTATTAATTTCTATAAAAAATATGCTTATCGGGAAAAATTAAGGCAACACTGCAGGTAACTATCCTACCTGCCACCACCAGTTCCAGTTGTTGCCTATCCAGTTGTTTGATTTCCCGATTAATATCAAATCTATCCCCTAAAAATGTGAAAAGATTATAAACAGTAAAAATTAGAAAAGTCAACTGAAATTCATGATTTGCAACTCGTAATTGTTATATAATACTAAAAATTAAACATATGTTCACAAAATTGAACATATGTGCCAATAACTAAACATAAAATAATTACAGATGAAACTCAAAAAAATATTAGATGATGTGCTTGGAAACAAAAAAAGAATAAACATACTGCGTACTATGTTTCGATATCCTGGTGAGTTTACGGGACGACATATTGCCCGGTTATGCGGCTTGCCCCAAACTTCTGTTCAAACTCACTTAAAAAAACTTGCTGATAATGATATACTAAAAATTAACTACATTGGTAGAAGCAGAATTTTCTCATTAAACGAGGAGAATATGCTATTTCAGCCATTAAGAGAGTTGTTTTTAGCTGAAGATAAAATCGTTTCCCAATTAGTTAGTTTAATTAAAAGCTTCATCAAGAATGACCCGAAACTCAGGGATTCGCTCATCAATGCTTCAATTTATGGAAGTATTCTTACAACAGAAGCAAGACCAGATAGCGATATAGATCTATTACTTCTATTTAAAGACAAAAAAGATGAAAAAATTGCAGAGGGGTGCTTCAGCGAATTAGAGGCAAAAATATACAAACTCTTCGGAAATAGGTTTCATCTATTTTCAACAAATATCAATGACCTTATTTCATTAAAAGTATCAGACAAGTCAATCTTTCACTCGCTAAAATCTGCACATTCGATCTATGGTAAAGAGCTGGATGAACTTATAAGACAGAATGACAAAGATACAAAGAACTAACAGGACAAGTTTGGGCTCAGAAAATTATCACCCAAGCTGATCGAGTAGTTAGGTGGGTTGTAAGACATGTCGATTAGCGATTATTAAAATCGTGTTCTTCTCTATTCAATCCTCTCCATCTTTATGGCTTTGATGACGACGAAGCCACCCTTGCCGTAACCTACTTGTGGCTCTTCAATCTTTTTCGCTTCAGGAATCATAAGGGTCTGATAAAAAGTGAAATCGCGAAAGTTTGCGCGTTTTAATAAATCAACGATCTCCTCAACACCATGGAAATGAGCATCCTTATAGAATTTATCGCTCACCTTCATTTTCTCGTATTTCCGTCCCATATCACTATTCTTATCAATCATACCAATGATAATTGCTCCATTTTCATTTAAGACCCTGTGCGCTTCCTTAAAAGCCTGAAGTACGTTATCAAGAAAACAAATGGCGGTGATGAACATGACAAAGTCAAAACTCCCGTCATCAAAGGGAAGGTTTTCGGCAACTCCTTTTTTAACCTTAACTCCCCGTCCCCTGGCAATCGATGCCATTGCTTCTGAAGGGTCAATGCCGACTTCAACACCAAGAAGAGATGCAAAACGAGCTGTGCCCGCGCCCACCTCCAGACCCTTCTTGCCTATCGGAACGACCTGTTTTAGCGCAAGCATCTCAGACTGATATATCTCCCTATTGTCATCATACCAGCTATCGTATTCAAGAGCATGCTCGTCAAAAACTGAATTAATGTTCACTGAGGATAATAATCAAGAATATTATCCTTCGTCAGAAGCGCAGCATCAACATAGACCGCACTTGTGACATCCCTGCCCTCAATAAGATTCAGGATGACCTGCATCGAGACATCACCATATCTTTCCGGAAAGTGCGCAACCCCTGCCTTGATCGGGGTATCACCCTCCATCATCATCTTCCGCAGCGTCTCCTGCATTCCCTGTCCGACAATAACTGCCTCACCTGTCTTCCCTTCATCCTTTAAAGCAGTTAGCGCTCCTATTGCACAAGCGTCGTTCCCCACCCCAACTAAAATTCTATATGCATCAGGAAATCTGCCCATTGCTGATTTCATGACCTGGATCGTCTGATCAGTAAGGCCTCCTCCATTCACCCGTGCAATTTTTTCTTCCGGAACCTCAATCCTGGATTTCAGCCCCTTCTCGATACCCTGAAATAGCTGGCCGATAAACTCACCCTCAAGCGGTGAATACACGATTATCACAAGATCGACATTGCCGGCCCATTTTTTAACCGCAAAATCACCCAGCCACTTGCCAGCCATAAGGCCAGCCTCGTAATTATTCACGCCGACGTATACTGAACCAGGCACCGGATAATCCAGCGAAACAACAGGGATACCTGCTTCCCTGAGCACACTGACGGAGTCCTTTGCGGATACGGGATCGCGGTAATACTCAATAGCGCCTTTAATACCACCGGATATCATCTCTCTTGTGTTTTGACTGCTGTCCATGTCGCTGCTGTCATACACAATCGTCTTTACGTTAAATTTATCTTGTACCTCTAGAATGCCGTTCTGAACATCTACAGTGAATTCATCTGACTGATGCCAGTTCTCGAACCCAACCGGGATCTTCTCCCTCTGCTGTGTTTCAACAGTCGTTTCACTCGATTCTGTTACTTCTACAACCTCATCTGCTGATCCAACCTCAGCAACAGAACTTGTTGTGCAGGATGCAAGGACGGCTGCAATGACAAATATTAAAGCAGTAGCTGATACAAAACTCTTTATAAATTTAATCAACAGATTACTGCCGGGGCTTTACCAATCTCACTAAAAACGTGATTATCATTCCTGCTCCGACCACTATCAATATGATTGGCCAGAACTCCCCAAACCCAAACAGAAACCCAAAGCCAACCGCAATAAGTATGATGCCGGGAATGACCCTATCTATAATCGGACGCCTGAACTGAGGAACAACACTCCTTATTATCGCATCGATCAAAAATATAGAGCCAAGCCCTATCAAGAAATATTTCCACCAGTCGTTCCACTGCACATAACCCAGAGTCCGCAGCAGAATCAGGCCGCCGATGAGTATGATTATCAGCGCCGCAAAAAGAATCCCCATCGGATCCTTACCATTATCGTGGTGTTTCTTTTCGCCTTGCTCTTTTTCTTCTACCATTCTTCTATCCCCCTGAACTATACATAATCAAACCAACAATCTATACAGAAATTTTAATATTAATATGATAATACTACTTCTCAAATGTTAAATTATCTACTCAGCTCTCCAATAATCTTATTCACTGCTTCGTCACTATGGCGTCTTTGGCGTCTTTGTGGCGTCATTATTGCATCTTTCGCCCAATTGGTACCCAATTTGCCCATTTATTGCGCTTTTTATAAAATGTATATTTACCGCGCGTCCTAATCTTTTAAACAAATCCATAAGGAGTTATCCAATATATCAGGACTTCCGTATAAAAACCTCTTAAAGCATCTCGATATCCTAAAACAAACTTATATTATAGATTTAATCAAGCCATATTTTTCTAATGTGCGCACTGAATTGACCAAGAACCCCAAGGTATATTTTATAGACTCAGGTTTAAGAAATTTTTCCATTATGGATTTTAAGCCCTGTGATATGAGAAGTGACAGGGGCAGCCTGGTTGAGAATTTCGTTTTTAGCTCCTTAAAAAGAAGGCTGACCCCTTTTGACACTCTGAATTTTTGGCGCACTAAAAGTAAGGCCGAGGTTGATTTTGTATTAAAAGCAGGACAAAAAGTAATACCTATGGAGGTTAAATACACAAATACCCCGACAATCGGTAAAAGCGTATATAGTTTTATCAATAGATTCTCACCACCGGAATTATTTATTTTTACCAAAAACTTTGTTTCGGAGCATAAGATAAGAGACTGTAAGATTAAATTTTTGCCTGTTTATTATTTATGATCAACTAATTGACTATCTATTACGGCAGTTGTATATTATCAAGCTGTTAAGTAATTGTATTTAGGAGGAATTTAGGTGCCAGAAGGAAAGGTTAAGTGGTTCAGCAACGCGAAAGGCTATGGATTTATCGAGAGGCCTGATGGTGAAGACGTATTCGTCCACTACAGTGCCATCAAGACAGAAGGCTACAAGACTTTGGAAGAGGGGCAGAAGGTCTCCTTTGACGTAGTCGATGGAAGCAAGGGCAAGCAAGCAGAGAACGTTGAGCTGATCCCTTAACCATAGTAATCGAAACTCTTAAGCCCCCGGCAGCCCATGCCGGGGGTTTTCTTTTACCGGAATGATAACAACTAACCCTGCCGCCAAAAATAAAATTACGACGGACATCGCCAATCTCTGGCTGCCTGTTATCGAGGAGATCAATCCGAAAACCAGGGGGCCTGTTATCGAGGAAAGCTTGGCAAAGAGTCCGTAAAGCCCAAAAAACTCGACCTCCTCATCTTTTGAGACAAGCAGGCTCATCAACGCCCTGCTGGATGCAAAAGTAGATGGAGAAGCAAAACCAGACAGTGCTGCCACTATGTACAGCGCAATTTTTGTTTTGCCAGTCAGCGCAATAGCAATAATAATAATCCATAGCCCAAGCGTCATCATAATCGTCCGCTTTGGCCCAATCCTATCTGTGATGAATCCAAAAATAAATGATCCAATAACCGCGGGAATCTGAGCAAACAGAAACAGGACAGCGATTTCGCTGACCTTAAACCCATAGGTATTTCTGGCATAAATGGCAACAAAAAATGCCATTATGACAAGCGCATTCGAATAAAGGAAAAACGCAAACATAAATTTAAATATGTTGGCATGTGACCTGTAAGACCTGATCGTTTTGAAGACCTTGCTAAAACCGTACTTCGAAAGCGCAGCAAATCCCAGGTTACCGGTAATTACCCTGCTCTCCCTAATGTTTATGAACAGCGGCATGGCAAATATCATAAAAAGCCCTGAACACACCAGGAAGCTATATCTTAAAAGTGAAATATCGCCCATCCTCTCAGCAAGAAGAAAGATGGGGTAAGAAAAACCAACAGCAAAAAACGCACCAAGATAGCCCATCGCAAAACCAAACCCGGAAATCCTGCCAACATCCTGAGGCTCCGAGATCTCTGGCAGGAGCGAATCATAGAAAACCGAGGAGGCCTGATAGCCAATATTTGCCAGTATGAAAAAGACCACCGCAAGGGCGATCATTCCACTCCCCAGGAAAGCAAGCAGTGTGGTAAATAGAAGACATATTGCTGTGGATATGATGAGAAAACGCATCCGCAGTCCTGATCTATCTGAAATCGCCCCAAGAATGGGGGAAAGCAGGGCAACTACCAGCATGGAAATGGAGATCGAGAGCCCCCAGTAAAAATCCCTCAGAGCGTTCTCTTTCCCGACAATTACCTCTGTGAAATAGACGGCGAAGGAGATAGTCATTATTAAGACCATATAAGAAGTATTGGCGAAATCGAAAAGAGACCAATATATAATCCTCTTGCCTCTACTCCCCTTTAATATTTCAAGGAAATTCTTTATCACACCTTACCCCACATGTTTATGTTTGCCTCTGAGGCTGGATATCACTGATGCTATAAACAACGTCACTGAAGTTATCCTGAATATCTCTGCCATAATCCTCAACAGTGTATCAGGTGAATCGCTGCCTAAAATTGCATCGTACACCGGCTGTCTTATGCTTATCAACACAGCGATGAAAGCCATCCCCATTATCCA
>Ga0315282_10006033_pt1 | contig 20407 bp, 12 predicted proteins | sample YL17G07_20_MG_FD_203693 | JGI IMG/M metagenome (GOLD analysis project Ga0315282, IMG submission 203693) | Sediment microbial communities from Yellowstone Lake, YNP, Wyoming, USA - YL17G07_20 | ecosystem: Environmental > Aquatic > Freshwater > Lake > Sediment | place: USA: Wyoming | collected... | reverse complement strand
CGATCGATGGTTAATCATTGGATACGGCTTTGCTGATGAACATATTAATGAAGCAATGGAGCAAGCATATAATAATTGGCGGTCACGTCCTGGTAATAATATTAGAGTAGTTATTGTAGACCATTTCTCATTTGCCGTACCGGGAAGATCGGATAATCGCCTACTTGGTTTTACTCCACTAGGGAAACATGTTAGGAAGCTTCTCAGGAGTGTATTCCCACATGCTCTTTCTGCATTCAATGAACCAAAGCCTCTGAGAATACCCGTAGATAAACTCTCGGAGATTAAAAATGGTATAGCTTTGGATTTAAGTGGAAGTTCAACGGCATTAACTGAGCACTTAGGCGAGATAGTTGATTATCTTTCTCAGGACAAGGCTTAAGGCAATGAGGGAAAGGGAGAGACATGGCTGTAAACGATGGTACAGGGGGCTCCCACCAGACACTCGATAGCCGGGATTATCGAGCCCCGAGCCTTGGGTGTCAATCACCGTTTTAACGGAGGCCCCCCCATCAACAGTGTCTGCACCCAGGGAACCGGAGAACCGGGGGGGTGCGTAAGGGGTTATACACTTGGGTAGCCAAGGTGCCAGATTCGGGGGTCTGCCGGTTCTTTGACAAGACAAGGGGAGAAACGCATCATCCTTCCAAGTGGGCTTCATCGTAGGGGGTTTCATCGGTAGTCCTGTGAAGAGCGATCTTGGTTCACATTTTGCTTGGCAGAGCATGATCAAACCATGCCGCTTTGTTTGGATTGAGCCGAAGAGGCTGGTTGAAAAGAGACGGAGGTAAGGCAAGTGTTTGATCTTCCAGGGAAAGGACTTAGACATTCCCCGCAGAACATTGTAAGCCTGAATCAGTTCTCTCACGACAAGCAAAAGGACAAAGAGCGGATTTCAGTGAAGCTGGAAGTGGTTCAAGAGGAAACCCCTTCCAGGTCATTGGCCCAGGCCAGATTGGACGCGCTTTTCGACGACGGGACGTTCGAGGAGATCGGCGCCAAGGTGAAGCACCGGGCCTCGGATTTCGGCCTTCACGACAAGCGGCCCGAAGGGGACGGGGTCATCACCGGGTCCGGAGAGATCAACGGCCGGGTGGTTTTCGCCTTTGCGCAGGATCGGAACATCATGGGCGGGTCCCTGGGCGAGGCGCATGCCCAGAAGATCTGCCGGATCCTCGACATGGCCGCCAAGGCCGGCTGCCCGGTGGTGGCGATCAACGACTCGGGCGGCGCGCGCATCCAGGAGGGGATCGACAGCCTGGGAGGCTACGGCGAGATCTTCCGCCGGAACGTGGCCATGTCCGGCATCATCCCCCAGGTATCGCTCATCCTCGGGCCCTGCGCAGGCGGCGCGGTCTACTCCCCGGCGCTCACCGACTTCATCGGCATGGTGGAGTCCCAGTCCTACATGTTCCTCACCGGTCCCAAGGTGGTGAAGACCGTGACGTTCGAGGATGTGACGCCGGACAAGCTAGGCGGCGCCTCGGTGCATGCGAAGCAGTCCGGCGTGGCCCATCTTCTCTACAAGAACGAGGCGGACGCGATTCACGGCGCGCGTCAGCTCCTCTCCTACCTGCCCCAGAACTGGAAGGAGCTGCCGCCGGTCGTGGAGAACGGCGACTCGCCCGAGCGGCTCGCGGTCGAGCTCGACACCCTCGTGCCCGAGAACCCCAAAGAGGTCTACGACGTCTACAAGGTGCTCAATGCGGTTCTCGACGACGAGAGCCTGTTCGAGATCCACAGGAACTGGGCGCGGAACATCATCACCGGCTTCGGCCGGATCGGCGGCTACACCGTGGGCGTGGTGGCGAACCAGCCCATGTGGATGGCCGGCGTGCTCGACAGCGACGCGTCGCGCAAGGGGGCCCGGTTCATCCGGAGCTGCAACGCGTTCAACGTCCCGGTCATATCCTTCGTCGACGTCCCGGGCTTCATGCCCGGCACGCACCAGGAGCACCGGGGCATCATCAACCACGGCGCCAAGCTCTGCTACGCCTACTGCGAGGCCACGGTGCCCAAGCTCACGGTCATCATGCGCAAGGCTTACGGCGGCGCCTACATCGTCATGGGGTCGAAGCACATCGGCGGCGACGTGAACCTCGCGTGGCCCACGGCCGAGGTGGCGGTCATGGGGGCGCACGGCGCGGTCGAGATCCTGTTCCGCAAGGAGATCGAGAAATCGGACGACCCGGAGCAGGCCATGGCCCGTAAGATGGCCGAGTACGAAGAGAAGTTCCTGAACCCGGAGCGCGCGGCCGAGCGGGGTTACGTGGATGCGGTGATCAAGCCGTCCGAGACGAGGCTGAAGCTCTACCGGCATCTCCGGTCGCAGCTGGGGCAGGCACCGGGGCTCCCGCCGCGGCGCAACGGCAACTTTCCCACCTGATCCCTTCGAGCCCCATCCCGATTTTTTTGATCATTTGATAGAAAGCAAGCATTATGCTGGAACAAGGGGTGGATGACCATGATCCGGCATCGAATACCGATCGTCTTGCTGATGATGCTCTGGACGACCTCTGCGATGGGCCGGCCCATCGAGGTGCCGCCGCAGGGGTCGCGGGAGGTGGCGGGCCGGACCGGGCTCTCCCTCAAAACGACGATATCGGATCTTCCAGACGGCGTGCTCACCGGTTTTCGGCTCGGCGGCTCGTTCAAGCTCGACATCTTCTGGATCGGGGCCATGTGGGACTTCTATCAGTTCGCTTCGCACTATACGTACAATGAGACCGACCCTGACTCGGAGCGGCTGCCCGAGAGCCTCAACGGGCTTTGGGACCTCCACCTCGCGACCGGCGTGGCCGTGGCGCACGGCGACTGGGGCGCGGTCGCAGCCCTCTTCAAGGTCGAGATGCCCACGAACTCCCTCACCATGTGGGACCGGGCCTGGGTGCTCGAGCCCGGGTTCGGGTTCGACGTGGGCACGAGCTGGCTCCTCTTCTCGGGCGACGTGACCCTGGCGTGGTCCCTCCGGGAGGAGAAGAAGGACTCCCTGACCTTCCTGGGCCGCATCCAGCCCGGCGTCTCGATCGCGAAGGTGGTGGAGATCTACTGCGGGGTCGAGACGAACGTGGGGGTCTGGGGGCTCGACTCCGGGGAGTATCCGCGCGTCTTCTTCGTGCCGGCGCTGGTGGGCGTCCTCACCAAGAGCGGGCTCGAGATCGAGGGGGCTTTCCGCTTCGCGATCACGGGCGATACGCCGCCCGAGCTCGGTCTCTACCTGCCGCCCGATTGGTCGGTCATGGTCGGGCTGTCGCAGCAGTTCAAGTAATCGCCAGATGGTTATCGACAGTCACTGTCATCTGTTCGCCGAGCGGGTGATCGAGAACGTGTCGTTGAAGCCGGCGCTGGTCCGGGAGCTGAAGCTCGAGCCGGACCAGGCGCGCGGCCGTCTCGAGCCCGAATCGCTCGTGCGATCCGCCGTTGCGAACCGCATCGACATCTGTCTCTTGCTCCCCACGGCGCCGCCGGATCGGGTGAGGGCCGAGAACGATCGCCATGTCGCGATCGCCTCGCAGCATCCCGGGCTGCGCACGCTCGCCACGCTTCATCCTGCCATGACCGGGCTCAAGGACGAGGCGAGGCGGATCCTCGGGCTCGGCATACGGGGGTTCAAGCTCTCGAGCTTCTCGCAGCGGTTCGATCCGGCCTCGGCCGAGGTCGAGGCCATGCTCGGAACCGTCGAAGCGTGCGGCAGGGACGCGTCGGTCACGCCCGTGGTGGTTCTCGACACCTTCACCGGCGCCCATGTGCATTTCGGCTCAGAGCCCGAGCACCTCACCACACCGGCCAAGCTCATGCGGCTTGCGCGGCGTTTTGCCGGAGTCCGTTTCGTGGGCGCGCACATGGGCGGGCTCATGGCCGATGTGGACGACCTCAGGCGTCATCTGATCCCGGCCCCGAACCTGTTTCTCGACACCTCCAATGCGGCGCACACCCTCGGAGAGCCTGACTTCATCGATCTCTTGAACATTCACGGTCCATCGCACATTCTTTTCGGCACGGACTGGCCCTGGTTCGGCCACGAGACGGAGGTCCCCGGGATCAAAAGCCTTCTCGTGAAGGCCGGGTTCGACGAGGAGGCGCAGGCCCTGGTGCTCGGGGGGAATGCGCGCAGGATTTTTTTCGACCTGTCTTGATTGATAGGGATCACGGAGTTGTCGGGATGAAGAAATGGCCTCTCATCACCTTGGGCTTCTGCCTCTCTCTCCTGCTGTGCTCGGATTGCTCGCGCACGCCGTCCTCGAATTCCGGATCGTTCAGCTTTGCCGTATTCGGCGACAGCCAGCCCGAGGATTTCCGGATCCAGCAGACCAAGATGTTCAAGCGCATTCTCGCCGAGATAAAGAAGAGAAAGCCCGACTTCGTCATCGCCCTGGGAGACCTCATCGCCGGGTATCAGTACAACGAGCCGGAGCTGCGCCGCATGTGGAGTGAGTATTCCAAGGCGGTCCGGGTGTTGGAGCCCATACCCCTCTACGGCGTTCCGGGCAACCATGACATCTTCGACGAGATGTCGGGCCGTCTGTGGGACCAATACATGGGACGGGCAAGCCGTTTCTACTCCGTGGTCCGGAAGAACAACGCCTTCATCTTTCTCGATTCGGAGACGCAGGCCGACGCGGCAGCCGGGCTCCAAGTTGATTGGCTCAAGGGCGAGCTCCGGAAGCAACGAGGCCGGGATCACATCTTTGTCGTCATCCACAAGCCGGTGTTCCAGCCTCTCATCAACGGCAAGAGAAAGGAATTGAGCCGGTCCGACGACGCGGGGCAGAAGGATCGCGCGGACTTCCTGGATATCCTGGGAAAGAACGGCGTGACGGCCGTGTTCGCCGGGCACGTCCACATCTACGACAAGGAGGTCCGAAACGGCGTTCTGCAGTACATCTCGGGCGGCATGGGGGAACGGAGCAAGGAGGTCGACCAGAACAAGTCCTTCACCCACTACCTCTGGGTCACGGTGGAGGGGAAGGCGTTCCATGTGGAGGTGGTGAGGCCCGACCTGAGGAATTTCCGTGAAGAGACGAGAAAGGTGAATGCGCCCCACGTCATCGAGGATTTCGAATCCGACGACTCCGCGAATTCCTGGGAGACGTGGTGGCACAAGGTGGTGAGAGGGGAGGCCGTGGCCGCGCCGGGCGGCGGGAGCGGTCGCGCGTACCGGCTGGACTACGACTTGTCGCAGTATGCGTGGCCCCAGTTGACGATCGGATTGGACCCCTTGCAGGAGTGGATCGGGGCAAAGGCGTTGTCTTTCGACCTGTACCTGCCGTCCGAGTCCGCGCCGGCCAAGCCGCTCGATCTCTATGTACAGATGAGCTCCCAAGCAAAGGACGGTTTTGTCTCCTCCATACAGCAGCCGAAGCCCGGCTGGAACCATTTCCGCCTTCCGTTCTCGGAAAACCGGTGGGATTGGTTCCGCGGGGATGATAGCGAGAGAAGGACCAATGTCGCGGTCCAGATCCGGGAGATAAGCCCGGTCGGGTGGCTGGAGTTCATTCTGGCCGCGCCCGACAGGCCCGAAACCGGCTCGATCTACCTGGACAACATCCGCATCGAGTAGCCTTGTTGAGCCTCCTTTTTGTTTCATTTTCTGATATGATTTCATGACCCATGATTATCATTCCCATCACGCACGACGAATTCGATGTTTACCGCTTGCCGTACGCCACGTTCGCCATCATCGGGCTTTGCATCGTGCTTTTCTTCGCCACCTGCGGCCGGATCGAGACGGAAACCACAGAGGACCATCAGCGATACCTGGAGATCCAGAGTGCGTACCTGAAAGCCGACTACCTCGTGCTTCCAGGATCGTTCCTCGAGTCGGAGCCTGCGGTTTTCCGGAAGCTCTACGAGAAGAACCAGGAGTGGGTCGCGTGGTTTCGGGAGAAGCCCGACGAGGTCCGGTCCTTCCTGGAGACCCATGAGAAAGACCAGAAGCCGTCGACCGGGGGCCTGGCCGATACATTGGCCGATACCTTTTCGGGAAGCCGTGGCAAAGCGCTGCAGAAGATGTCCGAGGCCGGAGAGAAGCTCGTGGAGAGCGAGGACCGCAAGGCCGAGTTCCTGGATCGCCTGAGCCGGATCGGCTCATCGGAGATGGACAGGGAGCAGGAGAATCTCAGCCGGCTCGTCGAGGACTACGACTTTTTCCGAAGCCGCGAGATCTTGAAGCGATACGGCTACACGCCGAGCCGGCCGCACTTGCTCGCGCTGGTGTCGAACCTCTTCCTGCACGGCGGCCTGCTGCATCTCCTCTTCAACATGCTCTTTCTGTGGCTCGTGGCCCCCAAGCTCGAGGACATCTGGGGCAGGCCCCTTTTCGTGAGCGCGTTCCTCGTGTTCGGAATCGTCGGGAACCTGGCCCATCAGGCCGTGCATCCGGGAAGCGACATTCCGCTCATCGGCGCCTCAGGCGCCATCGCCGGGCTCATGGGCGCTTTCCTGGTCCGATGCTCCAGGGCCCGGATCCGTTTTTTCTATGCCTATTGGATCATGACCATACGCGTCGGGACTTTTGATGCGCCCGCGTTCCTCATGATCCCCCTGTGGTTCCTGAGCGAGCTCGTCTACGGGATCTGGTTCGACGTCGGTGAGGTGGCCTACTGGACCCATATCGGCGGGTTTGCGGCCGGCGTCGGCCTGGAGGCGTTGTTCCGGGCCACCCGGTTCGAGGAAAAAGTCCTCAAGTACGTCCCCATCGAGGAGTACTACAACGCGCCCCGGCTGGAATCCCTGGCCGCGATCCCCACGCCCGGCAAGGAGTCCGGCCCCATGGCGGCGGCTGCCGGCAACCAGGCCCTTCCCAAGGTCGAAGCGGTCCAGGCCCGCGTGGCCGACTTCCGGCTCACCGAGGTGGTCATCACCGGCTTCCTGCCCGACGGCCTGGAGACCCGGATGGCCGGAAACGCCCTGATCCGGATCCGCACCGACGAGATCCGGTACCTAGCGGCCGGCCGGGTGCAGACCCTGAACAAGCTCAAGGACAAGCCCCAGTTCACCATCTCCTTTCCATCAGCGCCAGCGTTCCTTATGGCGCTCCTGCGTCCCATCGGCTCCGGAGAGCCCAAGCGGGTGATCGAGGGCTTTCTCATCGACGGCGCCAAGCTCTCCTACAAGGATCTTCTGGCAGCCACGCACACATCCCTGCACCACAACTTCTGGGAGCTCCTGAAAATCATCGTCCCATTCTTTCCTGAGGCCCGTTTCCTGAGCAGGCCGGACATGTTCCGGGAGAACCGTCTCCCCAGTTACGACACCGTGGATGAATTCCTGTCGGAGATCCGTTCGAAGACCTTGTCGATTTGACTTGATCTTGATGTGATCGAGAAACCTCCATTAATGTCTTTTCGATTGTCGAAGAAATGATATACATGGGCGAAATGTTTGTCTGCCTCAGCACGACACCGGTCTCTTCCAGTCGTCCTCATCAAGGCGGTCGATGCTGAATGTCTAGTCTTTCCAAAGGGTTCATCAACTGTATCACGGTTCTGGCCATGGTCGGAATCCCGGTTCGCACCCTTGCCCAGCAGGACAGCCTTCAGCTCGACCCGAACAGCGTCGCTCCGCTCGACCTCAAGACCGGCCAGCCTGAGCCCGGCCCGGCAGAGGCCGAGCCGAAGGCCGAGACCGGCTCCAGCGCGACCCCGGAGGCCGGTCCCCTGGTGACCGAGATCAAGGTCGAGGGGAACAAGCGGGTAGCCGAGGACGACATCCGCGCGGCGGTCGCCACCCGGGTGGGCAAGCCGTACGACTCCGCCAGGATCGCCCAGGACGTCCGCACCCTCTATCAGATGGGCTACTTCAACGACATCAAGGTAGATAAAAAACCGAGCGCCAAGGGGGTGGTGATTACCTACATCGTGGACGAGAAACCGGCCATTTCCGAGGTGAAATTGAAGGGCAACAAGGAGCTCGATGAGGACGACATCACCAAGGTCATGGACATCGAGAAGAACCAGATTCTGTCGATATCGAAAATCAAGACCAACATCCAGAAGATCAAGGACCTCTATGCGGGCAAGGGGTATTTCCTCACCGATGTGACCTACGAGATCGAGAAGGACGAGGAGCACTCGGTGAAGCTCATCTTCAACATCAAGGAGCACGAGAAGGTCAAGGTGAGGCGCATCAATTTCGTGGGAAACCATGCCGTCACCGACGACGAGCTCCTTTCGGCCATGCAGACCAAGACGCCGGGCTTTTTCTCCATCCTCACCGACTCGGGCACCTTCAAGAAGGAGATGTTCGACCAGGACGTCACCTTGGTCATGGCGCTCTACTGGGACCGGGGGTACGTGCAGGTGAAGCTCGGCGAGCCGCGGGTGGAGCTATCGCCGGACAAACGGTACATCTTCATCTCCATTCCGGTCGAGGAGGGGCCGCGCTTCCGGGTGGGGCGCATCACCATCGCGGAGCACGATCGCCAGGGCAATGAGGTCGAGCTGCTCGGCGGCCGTCGGCGCGTCCGGGAGCTCATCCATACCGAGCGGGGCGAGTGGTTCAGCCGCTCCAAGGTGGCGGCCGACATCAACCGGATCACGCTCCATTACAAGGATCAGGGCTACGCCCACGTGAACATCGACTCCAGGACCGACCCGAACGACAAGACGCGGGTGGTGGACCTCTCGTTCGATATCGAGCGAGGGCCCGTGGTCTACTTCGAGCGGATCGAGATCCGGGGCAACAAGAAGACCCGCGACAAGGTGATCCGGCGGGAGCTTCTCATCTCGGAGGGGCAGCGGTTCACCCAGAGCGGGCTGGACGAGTCCAAGGCGCGCGTCACGGCGCTCGGCTACTTCGAGCGGGTGGACTACAACACCACGCCCGGCAGCTCGCCCGAGAAGATCGACGTGAACTTCGAGGTGACCGAGAAGCCGACCGGAACGTTCCAGCTCGCGGTGGGGTTCAGCACCTTCGAGAGCCTCATCGGCACGGCGCAGGTGCAGGAGGAGAACGTCCTCGGCCACGGCCAGACCCTGACCCTGCAGGCGACCCTCTCGAGCCTGCAGCAGCTCTTCAGGTTGTCGTTCCTGGAGCCGTATTTCCTGGACAGCCACTGGACCTTCGCGTTCGAGATTTTCGATTACCTCCGCGCCTACGAGAACTTCAACCGCACGTCCGTGGGCGGCAGCCTCACGTTCGGCTACCCCCTGGTGCAGGACCTCCGCCTCTACCTCACCTATCAGCTGGAGGACGTGGACATCAGCACCCAGGGCCAGGCCACGTGGTGGGGCGGCACGATCCACAGCGGTCTCCGGGACCTGCCGCTCGCGAACCTCTTCCGGACCGGCATCATGTCGAGCGTGAGGGGCACGCTCGCGTATGATCGGCGCAACAACCGGCTCTTCCCGACCGACGGGTCCTACAACTCCGTCTCGGTCGAGCAGGCGACCCCGCTCCTCGGGTCCGAGATCTCGTACACCAAGTGGCGGCTCACCTCGCGTTGGTACGTCCCCCTCGTCTGGAAGCTCGTCTTCCGGCTCAACGCGCAGGCCGGCGTCATCTACGCGAACACGCCGGAGGGGGTGCCGCTCTCCGAGCGGTTCTTCTCGGGCGGTATCCTCGATGTCCGGGGGTTCAGACCGCTCTCGCTGGGCCCACGGCTTTCGGTGCCGCCCACGCTCGACCCCAACGCCGAGCCGAGGCCGTACGGTGAGATCATCGGCGGCAACATGCAGGTCACGTTCAACAACGAGATCGAGTTCCCGATCGTGGAGAAGTTCGGCCTCAAGGGGGTGGTCTTCTTCGACGCGGGCAACTCGTTCAACCTCGAGGACACGTGGTGCCAGGCCTCGGGCGGCCGGGGGATCAACGAGTTCACCGACCCGTGCAACCGGAACCCGATCTACCTCCGCACCTCGGCCGGGTTCGGCATCCGGTGGTTCAGCCCCATGGGCCCCCTGCGCTTCGAGTGGGGCTTCCCGACCAAGACTTACAACGGCGAGGAAACGTACCAGTTCGAGTTCACGTTCGGGAACTTCTTCTAAGTTGACAGGAGACGACTCCCTGGGGCAATTTGAAGCTCTCGGAGGGAAACGATGCCGATTACGAAGGATATGGTCATCACCCTGGAGTACACGATCACGGGCCAGAAGGGGGAGCTCATCGAATCGTCGGTCGGACGGGGCGCGCCGATCAAGTTCATCATCGGACGCGGCATGCTGGTCCCCGGGCTCGACGCGAGGCTCGTCCAGATGGATATGGGCGAGGAGAAGGAATTCGACCTCCCTCCCGAAGAGGCGTTCGGCACCGTGGACTCCGGGCCCACCATGACCATGTCCAAGCGCGAGTTCCCCAAGGACGCGACGTTCGAGATCGGGAGGCGGTTCCAGGCCGAGATGGCCGGGGGCATCGGCAACGTGAGCTTCGAGATCGTCGAGGACCGGCTCAACGACGTCCTGGTCCGGTTCATCCACCCGCTCGCCGGAAAGACCATCCACATGAAGGTCAAGGTCCTGGATACCCGCCCCGCCACGGCCAAGGAGCTCGAAAACGGCGTGGTGGAGTGACATCCCCGGCCTTCCGAACATGACTCGCCGGAATATCGTTTTTTTCCTTCTCATCCCGTTCTTGTTCCTGTCCGTTGCGGCGTGCGGTAGCGCGAACGGGCAAGACGACGGTGACGGAGGCTCGGATCGCGACCATCGATCGGACGCCGGTTCGGACATCGGCCGCGACGGGGGAGGGGACACGGCGCCGGATGCGGCCGGGGATTCTGGGAAGGACGCCCATTCCGGCGACGACGCGGGAGGTGACGGCGGGGATTCGGACAGCGACTCTGACGGTGACGGCGATGTGCCGAGCCCGGATCCGAACCGGTACCATTGGAACGGGACTGAAGACCCCTTTTTCGAGGGGTGGTACTACAAGCTCACCGAGCCGGGGACCGGCGAGAGCTTCTTCTTCATCTACGGCGTGCAGAACCCGGCCACGCCGGCCCAGGCCACATCGGGCGGATTCGTGTACGTGGAGCACAGCGACGGCGACTACGAGTTCGATCTCCTGCCGTTGGGCGAGTTCCAGGCATCGAAAAAGGTGTGCAACGTCACGATCGGGGAATCGCACGCGACCGAGACCCACATCGACGGCGCCGTGGGTCCGGGGTCGCACGTCATCACCTGGGACCTCGATATCGACATCCTCTCTGAGTGGGGCAACACCATGGGCATCCTCACGAACAAGCCCCTGATCCCGGTCAACTGGTACGTGAACGCGCTGAGCTCGCGCATCTCGGGAACCATCGTCTGGCGCGGCAAGGAGTACGTGATCGAGGACGCGCCGGGGTACAACGACCACAACTGGGGGCCGATCTTCCCGGCCTCGTGGCTCTGGTCCCAGGCCAACGGGTTCGACGACCCGGACGAGGCGTTGGCCTTTGCGGGCGGCCCGGTGCCGCTCGGCGCCGTGACGCCGGACGGATACATGCTGGTGTACCGCGTGCAGGGCAAGATGTTCGAGTTCCGCACCCAGGACGTGACCGCGCTCTTCGACGTGGCGCAATCGCACGCGACCGGCCAGGTCAAGGTCACCGCGACCAAGGGCAACGACCGCGTCGTGTACACCGTGGACACCAAGCCTGCGGACCAGCGGGTCGTGCTCGCGCCCACCACGCAGGGCATGGTGCCGGGCGGGTTCGAAACGTTCGAGGGGGTCTTCACCGTGGACCTCTACATCAAGCAGGCGTCGGGCTGGACGCTCCTCCGACACGCCGTGTCGGACATCGGTGTGATGGAGTTCGGCGGCGGCTACGGCGGGTTCTAGCCCCCGAAGAGCTTGACGATCAGGGCCTTCTGGCCGTGGAGGCGGTTCTCGGCCTGGTCGAAGACGACCGACTGCGGGCCGTCCATGACCTCGTCCGTGATCTCCTCGCCCCGGTTCGCAGGCAGGCAGTGCATGACGATGGCTTTCTTCGACGCATGGGAAAGCAGCTTCTTGTTGATCTGGAACGCGGCGAGCTGCTTCTTCTTCTGGTCCGCGAGATGCTTCTGGCCCATGGAGGCCCAGACATCGGTGTAGACCACGTCGGCTCCCTTCACCGCCTCGATGGGATCGGAGGTGACCGTGATCTTCGAGAGCCCGGCCTTTTTGGTGCGCGCCACGATGGCCTCGCTCGGCAGGGTCTCGGCCGACGTGCCGATCCGCAGGTCCATGGGAAGGAGCGAGGCCATGTTGAGCCACGAGTGCGTGATGTTGTTCCCGTCGCCGAGGTAGGTGATCGTGAGGTCCTTCATTCGGCCCAGGTGCTCGTAGATCGTGAGCATGTCGCAGAGGACCTGGCACGGGTGGCAGAGGTCGGTGAGCATGTTGACGACCGGCACGCTCGCGTATTTCGCGAGATCGACCGCGATCTCGTGACCGAAGGTCCGGATGCAGATGAGGCCGAAGTAGCGCGACATGACCTTGGCCACGTCCGATATGGCCTCGCGCTTGCCGATCGAGATCTCCTGGTCCGTGATGTACACGGACGAGCCGCCGAGCTCCCGCACCCCCACCTCGAACGACGCCCTCGTCCGCAAGGACGGCTTGTGGAAGATCAAGGCCGCCGCCTTGCCTGCGAGGACCTGCGGGGACGGCTTCCCCTTCTTCCGGTTCTCCTTGATCGCCTTCGCATTCTCGATCACCTCGACGACCTCCTCGGGCCGGAGGTCGATGAGGCTCAGGAAATCCCTTTTCATGTCATGCCTCCTTCTCGTCTTCCCCCATGATCTCCAGGGCCTCGCAAGCGATCTGGCCCAACGCCACCTTCTCTTCGGCTTCCTCGTTCCCTTCGATCCAAACCTCCCTCGGGTCCTTGGCCAGGCGGCGGATCTCGGCCTTGCTCGTCACGTTGCCGATCTCGGTCAGGACCTCGATCGCGGCCACCACGGGCATGGGGTCCTTGATCTTGAGGAACGTGTGGAGCAGGTCCAGGACGCCGGGCTCGTCGATCTCCGACAGGAGGTACGGGATCTCCTCCAGGGCCAGCGCCCAGGACTCTTCTGCCTTGAGAACCTTCTCGACCGCGGGGCGTAGAACCTCGAAGTCCTCGACCGCCAGATCGAGGAGCGCCTCGCCGGCCGCGAGCCGGATCTCCGGGTTCGCGTGGTTCAGGCCCTTCATCAGGCTCTCCATCGCATCGGCCCCGCCGAGGAAGGAGAGGAGATTCAGCGTGCGGAGCAGCTCCGGGCTCAAGGCGTCGTTGGGTCCGGCGGCCTTGATCTCCGACTCGAAGAGCTCGTTCGTCACGCTCATCACCTCGGCGCGCGGCCTTGAGAGCAGCTCCTCCTGCAGGATCTCCGCCTCCCGATCCTTCTCGACGATGATTTTCAGCAGTTCTTTTTCGGATCGCATCAACTCACCTGTATCCCTTTCATGGTCCCTTCATGGAACGCTCCGGCGTCACCAGAAGATGGTCGAACGCCATGTGGAGTTCACTCCTCCTATTCCCTTTAGCTGAAAGCTCGACCTTGTTCAAACCCGGATGCCACGTCCCCGCCGGCGAATGGAACCGGTACTCCTCCCACTGGGATCCGAGAAGGATCTCCGCGATCGGCTGGCCGTTCACCAGGACCTTGAGCTTCGCCCCCGCATCCGGCGAGCCCAGATGACGGATACGCAGCACGTCCAGGGTCGGGACATCCTTCGGGATCGAGACCTGCAGCGTCGCATCCCCGCCCCGCGTCTCGCACCAGGTCCGGTTCATGTAGGCATCCTGCTCGTAGGGGTCCTCCACGTGACAGTGGCTCCACCCCTTGGCAAGACCCCGGTCGCCGCTCCGCCCGTCCACGCCGGACAGGAAGCCATGCTGGATGGCTCCGAGCCGCACCAGCGCCTCGGAGGTCCAACGGATCTCGGGTTCGCGAATCAGGAGATCGACGAGGTAAGGGGTAATCTCCGGGATGCCGATCCATCCGAGCGCGGCAACGGCGTAGCCGCGGACATCGGTGTAGGTCTCATGCTCGAGGATATCCACCAGGGCATCGTAGGCTTTCGGGTCGCCGATCCGTCCCAGCGCCAGCACCACGAGATAGCGGGTGCGGAGATCCGACAGGAGATCGAGAAGCGGCTCGGTGGCCCGATCATCCCGGAGATAGCCGAGCGTCTTGATGACGTCCTCCCGCAGGGCCATGTCCGGCGTGTCCAGCGCTTCGATGAGCACCGGCACGCTCCTCCGGTCGCCGAGCTGCCCGAGTGTGAGCGCGGCCGCGGTGCCGAGATCCTTCCTTTCGTTGGATAGCGATTGGACGAGAAACGGGACGGCCCGCGCTTCGCCCATTTGGCCCAGGGAGACGGCGGCCCATGCCGCGAGGTCCGCATCACGGCTTTCGATCAGACCCAGGAGCGCAGGAACGGCCTGCTTGTCCCCGAGACGTCCGAGAAGAATCACGGCTTCCCGTCGGTCGTCCGGAGACGATGCGGGGTCCTTGAGCAGGGCCACCAGCATGGGCACCGCTCGACGGTCCCCCAGCTTTCCAAGGTCCAGGGCGGTGAGGACCGGCGACTTCTGGCCCATCCTCCGGCGCTCCCGGAGGTCGTCGAGCCATGCGTAGAGCTCCCCTTTGAGATCGCGGGCCTTGTCCTGATGGTAGTCGTAGATGTTCTGTTTTTCGCGGGGATCGCGCTCCAGATTGTAAAGCTCGTAGAAATCGAAGTTCAGATCCGCGATGAGCTTCCAGGGCCAGAGGACCACCATCTTCTTCTGGTTCACCGTTCCGAAAACCGGCTGTATCGGCTCCTCGCCGCTCTGCAAAGACGGACGGAGATCCGCTCCCTTCATCGTCGGGGGAGGCTCGATATCGGCGAGACCCAGGAGCGTGGGAGCGATATCGCTGAGCGACACCGCCCCCTTGACCCGATGCGGCGCGGCTCCGGGCACGTGCCAGATGAGCGGGACGTGCACCTGCTCCTCGTAAAGGCTCGATCCGTGATAATCGCCGCCGTGATCCTTGAATTCCTCTCCGTGGTCCGAGGTCAGGACCACCACCGTCTCCCTCTCCTGATGCGCATCGATATAAGCGAGAAGACGGCCGACCTCGCGGTCCAGGAAGGCCACCCCGCTGTCGTATCGGGCCTCGGGGCTGGTCCCGCGCTCCGTGTGCGTATAGGGCTCGTGGGCGTCGAAGTAGTGAACCCACAGGAAGAACTTCGACTCGTGCTCCAGGATCCCATCCAGCTCGTTGATCGCCGCGTCCGTCAGATCCCGGGCGTTGAGATCGGTGTGGCGCGCCGATTCGAAACCGAAGTGGCGCTCGTCGTACTCGGTGAGCTTCTCGCCCCGGGTGAAGAAGATGCCGCGCGTGAAAAAGGCGCTGGTGAAGTAGCCGTTGGCCTTGATCGCGTCGGTCAGGGTGGGGAGGGACGGCAAAGGCCCCAGCTCCGAGAGCGCATACAGCTCTTCCGAGGTGAAAAGAGACGTGATCGAGAAGGAGCTGTGAGGGGTGGAACAGTAGGCATGATCGAAGATCACACCTTTCCGCGCCCAGGCGTCGATATGGGGGGTGAGTCTGCGAGTGCTTCCGGAGATTCCCAGCCGGTCCGCCCGGAGGGCGTCCAGCGAGATGAGGATGATGTTCAGCCCGGGGTAGGAAAGGAGCCCTCCGTTCGAGGTGATCATGGCGTGTCGCCGGCGCTCGGCCTGGGCCTGCTTGAACTCCGGGGAAACCGGGAACAGGCCCTTGTGACCCTTCTTGAGACCGCCGATGGTGAGCAGGAGATTCCGGGCCGTGGCCGTGTGTTCATACACGACCAGGCGTACCGCCTGGCTCCGGCCGAACGTCACGGCGCTGGCCGAGACGAGGAGGAGGAGGAGCGCCAGGACGACGGCGTCGGTATGCCGCCGGAGCCGGCCTCCGGTGAGCAGGAACAGGATCGTGAAGGCCGAGAGGCACATGCCCAGAAGAGTGAGCGCCCCGAGGCCGACGTGCAGGAACTGGTAGAGTCTCCGGTAGAGATGGACATCCATCCACCCCGACATCAAGGCTCCGAGGAACGAGACGAGGGCTCCGACCAACGCCATGGTGGCTGATTCGGCCGCGGCGACCCGACGGATCAGAAACGCGGACAGACGAACCAGGGTGTAGCATCCGAGCACGAGCCCGCAGGCCGTGATGGCGATGAGAAGGTCTCTCGCCGGGAGGCGGCTGGTCAGGCCCCCTTCGAAGAGCTTGCGCGCCACGACGAAGAGGAGGGGGGAAAGCAACAGCGTGATCACCGTGTCCAGAGCCCGATCCGTCCTTCCGGGATCGAGCCCGGGGCGGAATCTCGAGACTCCCCATCGCGCCCCACGATAGGTCAACGCCGTCGCTACCGAGAGAAGGGCTCCGGCCGTCGGCAGCATGGCCAAGAGATGCAGGAGCAAGAGCCCCCGGCCCGACCAGGACGAGATGATCCAGCAGGACCGGACGAGGTCCACGATCGCGCAAAGCAGTCCTCCCAGGGCTCCGCCGATGAAGGATCGTGAAATCGTAGCGTGGAGGTTCTTCATCGAGACGTTTCACAAGACCACAAGCCACCGGACGTGCTGGCGGTTCGACATGAAATGATCCACACAGAGGCGCCGACCGGATTCGAACCGGTGATAGAGGTTTTGCAGACCTCTGCCTTACCACTTGGCGACGGCGCCTTCGCTCGCAGGCCCTGCACGGAGCCTGGGACCACGAAGCGGTGGAAGTTTATCAACTCGTTGTGGGATGTCAATGGAATCAATCTCAATTTATCTTGCAATTTCGTATTTATACATGCAGAATACCGCTCCCGGTTCGAAGGGGGCTCCAAAAGGCCGGAAGAAGGCTTTGGCGGATTTAAAGCGAGGTCAATCATGGCAAGAGTCACCGTGGAAGACTGCATGGAGAATGTCCGAAACCGGTTCGCGCTCGTGATCCTGGCGGCGCAGAGGACCCGCGCGCTCATGAAGGGGTCCAAGGTGCTCGTGAAGAGCAAGAACCGGTATGCCGTCACGGCGCTCCGTGAAATCGCGGCCAAGAAGGTGGTGTTCAATCAGGACGTGGATTCGGCGGTCAGCGAGTACATCGAACAGCAGCGACGCAAGCGGTATCTCTAGCGGTCACTTTCCCGAGACCAGCTTCCCGATATTTTTCACTGTCATCTTGAGTTCCTCCCAACGGTCGGGGGAGCCGTCGAGGACCAAGTCGTCGAGGACGGTGAAGCTCTCCTTGACCTTTTCCTCGAGGGTCATGTGGCCGTTGATCTTCTGCTTGAGCAGGATGATCTCGGCTTCCTTGTCCCCCAGTTGCTCGTTGAGGGCCTTGACCCTGGCGGCGAGGGCCTGGGGATCCGACCCCGGGCCGAGGGAGGGGGTTCCCTGCCGTAAACGCGCCAGATCGGCCTGGAGCTGCTCGATGCGCTGGGTGCGGGCCTTGAGCTCCAGGTCCCAGGCGGTGAGATCCGCGTCCTTCTCCTTGATCTCGGCCTCCTTGTCCCGGGCCCGCCGTTCCGCCTGGGAAGCCCGGCGCTCGGCCTCCTCGTACTTCGAGGTGAGCGAGGTGAGGAGCGGCTCCCGCTCCGCCGACTGACGCTCCAGGAGATCCACCTTCTTCCGCATCGACTCGACCTCGCCGGCCGGACCGGCCTTTCCCTCGAGGTCCATCATCCGCTTCTGGAGAATCGCGATTTGCTCCTCCAGTCGCATGTTGACCTTCTCGATCTCATCCCGCTCCTCGGCCAGGGCCGCCGCCTCTTCCGAGGCGCCGCGGAGCTGCTCGGCGATCTCCTCCCGGTCGCGTTTGAGTTCCTCCAGCTCCCCGAGGAGCTTCCTCGTCTCCGGGCTGGGCTCGGCCGGCGCCGCAGGTTTCGCGGCCAACGCCTCGTGGAGCCCCTTGATCTCGGCCTCGCAGTCCGCGATCCGGCGCTTTGAAGCGGCGGCCCGGCTCTCGAACCAGTCGATCCTCGCCTCGGCCTCCAGGATCTTCTCCCGGCTCGAGCCGAGGCCCTCCTCGAGTCGCACCTGCTCCTTACGGAGCCATTCCTCTTCGGCCTGCATGGCCAGGTTCTTGTTGTGCAGCTCCTCGGTGGTCCGGGTGATCTCCTCGAGAAGCGTCGAGAGGCGAGCGACCTCGGCCTCCGCGCCGTGGGACCGATCGCGCTCGGCCTCGAGATCCTTGAGCAGCCGGGTGTGCCTCTCCTCGATCTCGCGGATCTCGCTCAGCCGTTCCGGGACACGCTTCTCATCATGCCCGCGGCCGGCAACCACTTGGTCCAGCTCCGCGACTTGCCGGTCGAGGGCTGCCTTGAGCTCGGCCTTCTCCCGGCGCAGGGAGATGATCATCTTCTCGGCGGCATCGACCTTGGCCTCGGCGTCCCTGGTCACGTGGACCTTGGTGGCCCGCTCGTCCCGGAGGGCCGCCTCCAGGTCGGCGAGACGGCGGCTCAATCCCTCGGACTCGCTCCGCCTCTCCTCGAGACGCGATCTCAACTCCTCCACGAGCGCGGAGAGCTTGAGTCGTTCCGGATCGGGCTCCCGTCGGCAGGCCTCGGACTCCTGCTCGAGAATGCGGATTCGGGCGGCATGTTCCTCCCGCTCCTCTCGAAGCTCGGCCTCCAGTTTGGCCTGCTGCTTCTCGATCTCCTCCCGGAGGCCGGCCTCGCCCTCGCCCTTGGTCAGGGTCTCGAGCTGGGAGAAAAGCGATGACTTGTCCGACTCAGCACCCCGAAGCCGCTCTTGGGTCTCCCGGAGCTTCTCCTCGATCCGGGTCATGTCCTCGGTCGCCCCCCGGTGAGCCACCCTGGCTGCGGCAACCTCGCCCTGGAGCTTTTCCTTCTCTCCCTTCAGGGCTTCGGCGGCCTGGATCAGCCGGTCCCGCTCCGCTTGAAGCCCGGGCATGATCTCCTGCTCCAGATGGAGGAGCTTGCCCTTCAGCTCGTCGTTCTCCCACAGGAGCGACTGGAGCTTCGCCTCGAGCGAGGCGAGCCTCTCGTCCCTTTCGGAGAGGCTCCGGGCCTGTTCCTCGGACTTTTTCTCCGCCTCCCCCCATTCTCCCATGGCCCGGCTCTTCTCCTCGATCTCGAAGGCGAGGTCCCGGGCCAGCTTCTCGCAGCGTTCTTTCTCCAGCCGGAGATCGTTGAGCTCGCAGGAAAGACGGAGAAGCTCGTTTTCGAGCCTCCCCACTTCCTCGGATCCGTGCCGGAGAGCGTCTCCCACCTCGGCCTGGAGGGCGGAGAACGCCTCTTCGGAAGCGGCGAGCTGGGTGCGGAGATCCGGGATGTCCTGCCGGACCGTCTCGACCTCCTTACGGAGCCTGGACGCTTCCTTCTCCATGGAGGCCAGGAGGGAACGCGCCTCTGCGAGCGCCTCTTCCTTGGGCCGGAGCGCCTCGGCCATGCGGGTCGCCTCGTCGCCTCGGGACGCAGACTCGGTCCTCAGCCGGCCGATCTCATCGCGATTTTTCAGAGCGTCATCCTGGAGGTTCTTCAACCGCGCCTCGAACTCCTCCTTTTCCTCCTGCAGTTGCCGGTTCGATCGCTCGAGCTTCTCAACCTCCTGCATCAGGTCGTCGGTCCGGCGGCGCTGCTCCATCTCGACCGACTTGCGGGCCATCTCCTCCTCGAGGCTCTTCTTCTGCTTGCCGCTCCGCTCGTCGGCGAGCTCCTTGGAGAGCTTCACGGCCCTTTCCCGGGCCTGCGCCGCCTCTTCCTCCACATCCCGGACCTGGTTCTCGAGCTGCCCGATCCGCACCGCCCGGTTGCCGAGCTCGAACCGGATCTTCTTGATCTCCTCCTCCAGCTCCAGGCTGCGGGCGGATAGGGACTCGGCCCGGCGCTCGGCGTCCTTCAGCGATTCTGTCTCTTCCCGCGTCACGTCCAGACGCCGGTCCAGATCCTCGGCCTGTTGCTTTGCCGCCTGGGCCTTCCGATTCGCCTCGTCGACCGATCGCTTCAGGGCCTCGATCGCCTCGTCTTTACGGGCGATGAGAGCCGGGTCCGCTCCCAAGGACGACCCGGCCGTGGGGATCTGGATCACGTTCATGGAGGGGAGGGAGAGCGGCTTGATGGAGCAGAGGGCCACGAAGACCTCGATCTCCTCTCCCCCCTCCTCGAGCAGGGACGAGTCGAACCCGATGGCCGGCTCCTCCTCGGGAGCGAGATCCGCCACGGTGTATCCGATGAACGGCGACTGGCCGATCATCCGCACGACCGGGAACAGGGAATCGAGCAGGTCGTAGAACTCGTAGTAATCGATGCGGGAAGGGGGCGGGTCGCCCGAGAGGAACCGGTCGCAGGCCGGGTTGGCCGCGCCGACCACCACCACGCCGTCCTGGCCAGCGACCCGTCTCGCCTCGGCCAGGACATGATCCGGAGCGCCGTGAAGTGCCAGCTCCGGGATGAACACCAAGTCGAAGGAGCTTTCCCTGAACTTGAGGGCCTGAGGATCCATCACCTTGAACTCGACGTTGCCGGCGGACGGGCTCTCGGT
>Ga0315282_10006032_pt1 | contig 20414 bp, 12 predicted proteins | sample YL17G07_20_MG_FD_203693 | JGI IMG/M metagenome (GOLD analysis project Ga0315282, IMG submission 203693) | Sediment microbial communities from Yellowstone Lake, YNP, Wyoming, USA - YL17G07_20 | ecosystem: Environmental > Aquatic > Freshwater > Lake > Sediment | place: USA: Wyoming | collected... | reverse complement strand
GCATCAACGCTTATGCCCGAAGCGAATTTCATGCCACATGTTTTGCATTTAAGAAATAGCATCCCCATCGTTCAACCCTAAGAAACAATAATTCATCTTTCTAATAAGCATACGTCTCTCAGTGCGTGGTTGTGTGTGCGCGTGTGCGTGTGCGCGCGTGCGGGTTTTGTATACGTACGTAACTAAGAACGTAAGTGTAGACGTATGTAGAGGAGTGGACGTGTACGAGTATGGACGTATGTAAAAGTGTGTGTGTTTGGGATAAAACTTTACCCCAACCAACCAACAATGGACGACGACGACGGACTACAAAGTTTTTCTTTCTCCTCTTGGTTTAATCGGCGATTAAAGCCGACATTAACAAATCAGAAGCACGGAATATAAAATTACCGATTGATTTAAGCTTCTTTAATTGTTTAAAGCCTTTTCGAGCGCCGTCTAAAGAAATAGAGGAGGATAAGCGCTTAAAACAATGTTATTACAATGGCGAGAGTATACACTATTTGAACGTCAGTAACGAGGATGCAGGGGTTCTATTATCTGCCTATTGCGCCTAGGAAACTGTCCCAAATGCCTTGTAGAAGCTCGCTTAGGTCATCAAGTACGTCCAACGCTGCACCGACTAGCGCTACTCCTAGGATGCATAGGAATCCGCCGACTATCATTCCAGTCAATTTGGAAGACATTGTTTCCCAAGTCCATGCGTTGCCAAATGTTCCACAGAGCAATAACATTCCAATTAGCAGAACTCCTAGACCGGCAACTAAGGTTATGTCTTGCCTATCACCTTTGGTCGTTTTTTCTTTCCCTCCTAGTGGATATAGTAACTCCGCTTCGAAATGCGAACCAAAACTTTAAATGCAGTCGAAGGGAAGTTTTAAATCTGTTTATATGGACACCTACTAAATGCGAATTGCGATAGTATACGATGAACTCAGCGGATGCTGACGGAGTTATACTATCCATTATTTTCCACCAAAGGATCACTACGTCTGTCTTTTGTTATTTAAATTCTTTACACAACAATGTTGAAATAGTCAACTGAACATCCTGAGAGATTACGTTTAACGTAGACATAATCACAGAAAACAAATCATGTCAAAATGAATTTGTTTGGACAGAAGAGGTTCAATTCTGAATTATTTTAGAAATGTATAAGATTTTCCCATCATAATATGTTAAAAAAAAAGGAAACAAGTTAGGCTTTTTTACGCTCACGCATTATGACTTTCCTTATCTCATCCATCTTTCCTTTATGCTTCGGGTCTATCTCCTCTAATCTTTTGCTTAACATATCCATAACCTGCCATTGAGTTGCTACCTGTTTCTTCAGCTTCGTATTTTCCTCTTCCAACTGTCCAACACGGTCATGGTTGCGGTTTGCGTAGCCTGTCAGCGAAAGTTTAGGGGTAAAGTTTTATCCAACCAACCCAACCAAACCTAAACCTTACGTGCCACATGGTTCCAGAAAAGGCTACTGAGACGGGCGCTCAGTAGAATTATTTTAAGGGTCTAGCCAAGGATCTGGAAGATCTCTTTTATTACAAAACTTCATCCAGTTATACTCATCAAGTAGCTTAGCTAAGGGCTTCTTAACTTCCAAATCAGGATACGCTCGTTCGCAAATCTCTTTCTCTGCAATATTAACGTCGCAGCCATGTTTTTCTTGGTAGTCCTCAACAATTCTTTTGAGTATTTTTTGACAATCCGCCATGAATTTCAGATAATCCTCGGTGTTTTCTTTGTAATATCCATAGCCAGGTCTTATGAATTGATCCCACATCATGAAAACTTGAGTATTGATTCCATGTAGAATTTTTGAAGCTGATGTAGGTCCTATGCCGTGCACACCGCATAACTCGTCGTACATCTCTTTTACAATCTCACGAATCCACGTAGTCATCCCATTTTCAAGGCTCACTTCTTCGTTAAAATTCAAATCTAAAAGACTTCGGCCTGCGAGTATTTTAGAATGCTCATTTAAATTCGCAAGAGCTTTTCTCAACCCTTCCTTATCAATTCTATAGGTATACTGAACCTTGTATTGACGAAGAAATTCTATCACTACTCTCTCTATCTGGTCTCTTGTAATGAAACCGAGGTTTCCCCAACCATCTCTACCTCTTAGAACGTGATTCACATACCACAAATCCTTTCCCCAGAAATCTTCAAACATGCGGACGCCTTTAAAGAGAACCGTATAATCCATTTCAACCACGAGCAGTATTTTCCCCTCTGGATTATAGGCTTTTCCCAATTTGGATATGTCCGTTTTCGAGGCTCGCGCTATTGACATTTCTGCAGTCATGGTTCTCCAAAGATGGAATCATAAGCATACTAACTCTAGGGCAAAATCTATCTGGACAGAAAGACAGTAATCTCAAAACATGAAAAATGACGATTTGCTCTTAACCGTATACATTGGACAGGAAATAAACTTTTCAAGAGGCGTCTTGTACAAGTTCAAAGATCAATCGCGCTTTGATGAAAATGACAACAAGATAATAGATTCTCTGCTGGATAGTAAGCTCGTAAAAGAGAATCAGCCCTACACATCATTGAAATCGATAGTCACTCTGGTTACCACTAAAGATGGAAAAGACAAAGCAAGAACACTGATTCAGGGGACTCTGCAAAGCCATTCAACGCTACTGGAAGAACTTGGTGAGATTCCGAAGAAAGCCTTAGGCTTCCTCATGGTAAACATGAACTCTCGCATTTTTGAGCAGTTCAGACAGGAATGGTTCCGTGATTGGAAGGATTTCGTCTTGTACAAAACAAAAATGTTCGATTTCTCTCTCAGGTTCTGTCAGATACTTGGAAAGCACAATTTGGCCGTTCTGACCGACGACTACGTTTCTTCGCATGGCGGAAGAATCGATCCCAGAAAATATGTTTTTCCTGACGAAGTAAAGGACTACTTGACTAAGACACTAAACCCGAATCCATTCGATTACGAAGAAACCAATCAATCTATCCTGTTCTACACTCTATATAAGATTAAGAAGGAAATCCTGCCAATAAAGGACGAGGGAAAACGGAGAAACAACTACTGGAATCTGTTACGCGTTTTGCCCTTTGACGAATCTACCATCAAGTCATTGATTAGCCAATTTAAAGAAGAGAACATAACTACTGAGTATTCGGAAATCGAAAACGAGCAATTTCTGTTTGCAATTCATGATGGGGCGAGGTTTGACATAAAATTAGACAGAATGGTTGAAGAATTCATATCAAGGATTGTCGAGGGAGAGAGGACAGAACCACGGGTTCTCCTGCCTAAACCATCGGAGGCTCTAAGAATGCATTCTGAGTTATTTGGCATGATTGGGAATTTTGAAATGAGGTTTAGGGAACATCTCATCAATGAAATGCGACCCATTTTCAAAGAAGACAAGAATGAATGGTATGACCAACTCAAAGAAATCAAGCTGATAGAAAATCAATCACCGTTCAACACACTGTACGATAAACTAGAGGCAAGAAGAAACGAGGATTTGAAAAACAAAATATTGCCTGAAGATGAACTGATCTACTATGCAGACATCACGGATTACAAAGACATCATACTGAAGAATTGGAAGGTGTTTGAAAGTAGGTTTAAAAGAACAGAACTTAGCAAAGAGAAATTCGAACATGGCATGAATGAGCTAAACAAAATCCGAAGAAAAGTCATGCATCTTCGGGACATCACGCCATCCGAGGCGAAAACATTGCGTCTATACATAATTCCTTGCTTGGAAAAGATATTCACGTGACGCGTGCGCTAACAACTGCATGATCTGAATCAACTTTACAAAACCAAACTTAGACGTAATAGACTAATCAGCTTCTATTCAAAGGGATTCTATTGATAGATGTGTGAAGCCAGAGTTACTTGCTCGATCTTGTTGCACATTTGAGTGGCGATGTCTTGCACTAATCTAGGTACGCGCGCTTGAAAACCACTTTGCTTCGTTGAACCCACAAAAACAAGAATGATCCCGGATTTTTTCTCGCGCCTAGCAGTCTCGGACATTCTACTTAGACTTTTCTGTATTTTCCCTTCTTCAGCATCAATGTGAAGCTATGCTTTCCGTTTCTGGTATACTCTCTGAATTGCGTCCCGCAATTTGAACATAAATAGGCTTGGACTCCGAACTGTCCATACTTCCACGTATCGTGAGGTTTCTTTGTTTCTTTCTTACAATTAGGGCAAGTTGTCATGTCCATCAGATCTTCATTGGGCGTATGAGTTTAAAAGATTTTACACTCCTAATAGATTCGTGCGAAATTCAAAATTCAGCAATGAGTTAGAGGAGATCTCTGGACTTAAGGTTTCTCAATAAATCTTATTACTAAACAAGACGGCTATTGCTTGTGGACTATAATGGCGGAACGACCCACTGAGCAAACGTATGCCAGCGACCTCAAGGAATGGATCAACCAAATAATCACAGAAGATGCTCTGCCTTTTTCGCAGGCAAAAGTCGAAATCATGAAGGACAAGAAGAGAGCTGATATCCTTCTGTATGACACTGCAAACAATTGCATTCTTATAATCGAAGTAAAAAGACCAAATGAGATGCCTTCTGACCCGGAAGTAAGGAAGCAGGCCTACGATTATGCTCAAGGATACAAGCGTCATGGGTTACGCTGCTTCGCCACGCACAATGTGAATATTCTGATACTCTATGATGTGTTGACACAGCAAAAAATCGACCAGTTTTCTGTCACGTATGTAAAGGAACTCGACGAGTATGCCAGAAAAAAGGATCAGATCATAGAGAGCTTCAGAAGGATTCTTCGATGGTTTGCAGATTTCCTTAAAGGGGAACCAGCAAAGCCGATAGATGAGAGCATCATTGAAATTCTTCACGGGTACATACAGGGTATAGTAGCTTCAACCTTTCTCGTCAATGAACAGATGGAAAGCTATGTAAGAGATGTGGCTTACAGGAAAAGATTCGAGGCTTGGCTAATCGATAAAGGCTGGGAAGATCCGAAGGGTGATAAGCAGAAGTTAGAAGACTACGCAATCATTCTTGCCAAGCAATTTCTTTACATCTACATCAACAAGATCCTCTTTTATAATGTTCTTAAAGACAAGCACCCTCGAGAACTTGCGAGTCTGACGCTCCCAAAAGACACTAGCGCTGCGACTTTCTATACATTTCTTGAGACTTATTTTACTATGGCCATCAAAGCTTCTCAGGACTATGAAACTGTCTTCCAGACAAACTTCGTCGATAACATCCCTTTGCCAGATGATGCGGTCTCGGAATTGGTGAAACTCACAGAATACCTCAACACTCTAGACTATGCTGACATAGGGTACGACATAATAGGAAAGGTGTTTGAGAAGCTCATCCCGCAGGACGAAAGACATACGCTGGGACAATACTTTACCCGTTCTGATGTCGTCGATTTGATACTCGGTTTTTGCCTTAAAGATTCTGATTCGAATGTCTTAGATCCAGCATGTGGCTCAGGAACCTTTTTGGTGAGAGCATATTATCGTTTAAGATACCTAAGCGGCAAAGAGGATCATGCCGAGCTGCTTCAGCACCTCTGGGGTGTCGACATAGACAAGTTTCCGGCCCACCTTGCAACAATTAACCTTGCTATCAGGAATCTTTCTTCAAAAGAAAACTATCCCAACATTGTTTACGGGGACTTTTTTGACATAGTCGGTCCAAAGACGAATATCCAAATCGGGATGCAATCCAGTATGACGCAATGGGTCGGTGGTGAAACAAAGCCCAAAGTGGAGATCCAAGGATTAGATGCAAAATTGTTCGAGAGGGTCATTCCAATCATGAAATGTGTCGTTGGTAACCCTCCGTATACACGTCAAGAAGAGATGGGTGAGGAAATTTTCGGAGAAAAATACAAGCAGAAGCTCTTGAAAGTGATCAAATCCGACTTTCCAATGGTTGACCTCCCACTGAGATCGAGTATCTACGCCTATTTCTTTCCACATGGCGCAAGATTTCTCCAGGAAAAAGCGAGACTAGGATTCGTGTGCCTTAGATCATGGCTTGACACAAGCTATGGTCAGGAACTCCAACGGTTCTTCCTAGAGAATTTCAGAGTCATAGCTGTTATCGAATCACAGCAGGAGAGATGGTTCCCAGAGGCGCAGATGCTGCCTTGTATAACCATCCTTGAGACTTGTAACGATAAGAAAGAAAGAGAAGAAAGTATTGTTAAGTTTGTCAGATTGAAAGGACCTCTTTCAGATTTCGTGCCGCCGATCCAAGACGAACGCGACATGGTGCAGGAGATCTATCGTCTGAAGAAAATTGACGAATTTTCACAGCTAGTCGAAACTGCCGAGAAGACTTCAGGTGTGAAGAACCTCAACTTCCTCGGTAAGGAAATCGGTCTATATGAGAACGACAAGCTTAGGATAGTCACGATAAAGCAGTCACTCTTAGCGGAAGATCCAAAATGGGGGAAATTCCTCAGTGCTCCTTCCGCATTTTTCAAAATCTTGGAACGGAGTGGTCAAAAAATCGTTAGGCTTGACACGGTAGCTCAAATCAATTTGGGCATTAAGACGGGTGCAAATGAGTTCTTCTGCCTCCCAAATAGATTCTTCGGTGTGAAAGTGGAAAAAAGTGGTTATAGGCTCATAGACAAAGCAATCAAGAAAAAGCGTTTCATTGTAGAAAAGGAGTTTCTCAAGCCAGTTGTCATCAAGATAAAACCTCACAGAGAAATTGATCTTGGTAAGTCTGACGGCGACATTTTGATAGTTCAGAATTCGGTTGAAGAACTCGAGAGAAACAAAAAGCAAGTTCTTGAGTACATCAAATATGGCGAGACCAAACAGATCAAACTCAAACGCGGGAAAGACAAAGGTAAAACTATCGTGGGATACCAGCATATTAAGTCTATACAGAATAGGAACCCATGGTATGATCTGGGTGTCAGAACCCCTCCTCAAATAGTATTCCCAAGCATCTTCTGGGCACGCCACGTCGTGTTTTGGAATGATATCGGTGCATACCCGACAAACGCATTCTTTGAAATTCATCCGAATCAGAAGACCAGCTCGAAAGCCCTGTGTGCTATACTGAATTCCTCCTTTACAGCTCTTATGGCTGAATTCAGTGGTCGATACATAGAGAATCGCGATAAGACAATCTCAAATCAGATAATGGTATTTGAAGTTCAAGGCTTGCCAGTCATCGACCCCACCAAGATCAGCGAAAACCAACGTGCCGCCTTAGAGAATTCTGTCGGAAAGCTAATGAAGACACCGATTGGTCTTCGAGCGCTTTTTGAGCCTAAAGATATGAAAGATAAAGAGGAGCTTGACAAGGTTGTATTTTGCGACATTTTGGGGCTATCAGAAAACGACATGAGGGAAGCTCGCGACCAACTGGCAGATATTGTAAAACGTAGAATTGAAAGAACTCTGATTTCCAAAAAATGAAATCAACTACTGGACGAGCAAAAAAGAAGACACGTTAGGCCGTTACGTAATGTAGTCTAGCTTTTTCTGATTGTCTTCTTCATGAGAACCATTAAGCAGAAAATCCCTAAACTCTTCCTAAAACTCCTCATAAGTCGTGAACCGCAACCAAACTGAGTTGTCCAAAAGAATCTACCTCTAAACGGAAAAAGAACTGAGAAAAAGAGGGAAATGAGCGAAAAACCCCCTCGGCAGAATTGGCACAAATTAGACTCTAGAGTTTGGCAGCCCGGGAGAGATTCGAACTCTCGCCCACATCCCAGTTTTGGAAGGGAGGCGGACTTGAACCCGTTTGGGTTCGAATCCCGGCGACCGCACCAGCCACCGTTCGAGTGCCCCCTTGCATGTTTGACCCTCTCTGATTTGTCCTGACAGAGAAATTTTCTTTTGTCGAGACAAATAGGCATCGGAAATCTGTAGGTACTATATCTTTAACAATTTCTTCAACAGCCTTAGAACAGCGCGCTTTGAACGCCGCCCTGACTTGGGTTTCATGGTAGCCCGGGATAGCTTCAAACTCTCGGTTCAAACTTTTCTTTCATACTATCAATTTGTGAGTAAAAAATAGTTGATTTGCGATTGAAATGACTAGGTTTTACTCGCATTTTCGCTATTCACCCGAGAGCTCGAGAATTTTTGGTCAGCATGTTATGTCCCAAATATGGCATCTAAGAGATTCGAACACAAGTTCGCCCTCCATACTCAAAATGGTTCGAGTCCACTTTTGCTGCATTCACTCAAAACTTTCTGCCTTCAAAATTTCGTGGGTTCAAATCCCATGACCCAGCCAGTGATACCGACTTCATTTAAACGTGTGCGTTGGTTTGAGTTTGTCGCACACCATATCGTACGTCAAGGGATCGGGCAACAAGATTCCTGAGATTATCGCATTGATTGGCTCGAAAGGGAAACCTTTTCGAGCTCGTGCTTATGGACTGTTTTGTGAGGCTTTGGTGCTTTGTTTTTGTTTTCGATAGAGCTTGATTTCATTGGTTGAAATTGCACGTGCTTCTTGGGATATCTCAATTCCATTGAACAGATGGGCTAGTGGCTTTTTTATTTTGTGTAACATGTCTATGCGCTCTTTTGGCACCTTTCTGCCAAGCAGCATGCTTCCTAACTGCAAGAAGTCTTTATCTTGCGAGTCGAAATCGTTTAGGAATGAGTATGACGATATCACTTCTTTTGCCGCTACGTTCAAGTTGAATTTAACTGTTGGCTTAATAAAAGCTGATACATCGTCTACGTATGATTTGCTTTCATATCTCTTGGTTAGGCTTTGGTAGTGGATCATTGGGTTGAAGATTTTGCGAGACCTGTAGAAGTAGTAGAGGAACATTTTTCTAGTGATAGTTGGATCCAGCTTTTGTGGGGAAATATAGTAGAGGTCGTAAATATCTCTGCCCTTGAATCGTTCCATCAACGCCCTGAGTTTTGTGGATGTTAATTCTTCCAGAGTGTAAGTGATTACGTTAGCTAGTCCATTGGGTGTTTTTACTTGTTTTTGAACGGGTGGAAGAACTGGGAAGCGTTCGACATGCGAGATTTCTATTTTTAGACTTCGTGTCAGCCCTGCCAAGGGCTTGTATCTTGCTTTGATCGTTGTCTGCTCATATCGGGGTTGCCAGTGTGTAACGTAAGATTTGTCTTGTTCTTCTAGAAGCCTGCGCAGCTTCTCTCGGACGGTTTTTCTCTCTTTCAATACTTTTCCTCTGGGTCCTATGTGGTTAAAGTCTAGGTCTACTGAAAGCCTTGATGTTTCGCCTAAGTATAGTTTGTTTATGGCGGTGCCGCCTTTCATAAAGAGCCGTTCTGCTAAGAAATTGTCGCAGTATATTGCTTCAAGAATTGTAACTAAGCGATAGTCTAATTCTGCGAATAGCAAATCCGATAATTCTTGCTCATCTGCCCAGACTCTCAGATCGTGATCAGTTGGCTCAGGCAATCAGAGTAGCTCCTTTGCTCGTGTTTCATATCTCAAGTGATCCTGCGTTGTTGATTATTCGCCATTTTCTTGAGATTTCGCCTTGCTTTGGGGCTTTAATATCAAGAGGATAAACTTTGGGGCTGGTTAGTGATAGTAGCTCATCAAGGATTATTTGTTCTACTTGAATTTTCTTGCGTTCTCTGAGAAGCTCCATAATGAAACCTAGCCTTTGGGCAAGAGCATGGCTTTCGAATCTTTTCACGTAGGAGCTTAACTTTTGCCAGTTTAATTTTTCTACTTCAAATGCGTTTGATAAGGTTCGGATGACTTCAGCAATGCCACTACACAAGTCTTGTCTGTCGATACAATCGACTATGGTTTTCTCCATGTCTGATACGTTTAGGCTGATGCCCATGTATTCGGTCTCTTCGTATCCGAAGAATCTTGATTTTTTTAGATTGACAAAGTTCATGTGTATATTTCCAATTTTGATTGGTCTTAATTGCTTAAGGACTGCCACGGTAGTCTTGAAGGGCATCTGTTCAGTTATACCACGAATGTGGGCAGCGCTGTAGTAGGCTACGTAGTAATCGATTCCTTTCATTAGTTTGCTAACTAGGACCAGAGGATCGCCGATGTAACTCTTTCTGCCATATAGAACGTCTGCGGGGATGATTATGTATTTTCCTTTGCCGACTCTTTGTGCAGCGCCATCACTTGCCAGTTTTGACAGAATATTCTTGGCCCACGCATGAGAGATGTCAAGGGTGGACGCGAGGTTTTCCGCCTTGGCAATGATGAACCCTCGTCTTAGAAGAGCAAAGTAGGCGTCTTGCTCAACTGGGCTGAGTTTCATCATACCAACTTTATTAGCTTGAGATTTCGCTATGTTTTCTGGTATTTTAAAGTCGACAAAGGTTTCGACGTCGACGTCAATCTTCTTCAGCGTCTCTCTTAATCCGGGGTCTATGTCCTTGCAGATGAGTATGATCTTTGCCCCGGGATTAACTTTCGATAAGTTTGCTTTGTATTCAACGATTTGACCTATGCTTAGTCTGTTACACCTAGACTCTTTGACTTCTATATAATAGTCAATTCCGTTTGAGTCCTTTGCATGTATATCAAATCGAGCGCCATCGGCAACGCGTTCATTTCGACTTATGAGTCTAAAGTCTGGAAAGAAGCGAGGAAGATTATCTGCTATGTAATCTTCAAGCATTTTTCCTTTCGAAGACGGTGCAAAGTTTAGTTTTTTCATATACACAACGCACTATATATAGAGTACATTACGCATATTAAAGTTTTAATCTACCAACTCATGAACTGTATGGATCCTTGATTGTCTTCTGAAATAGGGGCAAGAAATCAAAGAAGACCTCTTTTTGGTGTAGCGCGTGCTTATGCGAGGATTAGCACCTGGAACGGTTCGGGCTTCTATGCACCTATACCCAATTCGGTGCAGTTCATTGAAGGAAATTTATCTAGATATTTTTTTAAGCACTCTGCTGCTTAGAATGCCTAGCATTCTGCACATGTCATTCAAATCGGCTTTTCAAGGTTTAGCTTTCTATCAAACGCAATTTAATCAGAAGCGATCATTTATTGCCTGGAAAAACATGGTCACAAGCGTCTTCTTTGTTTATCTATTTCGTAACCTTGCGTTGTTCGACTCGTCGCAGATAATGCTTCATGAGATCATCTATGTCCAAATTGAACTCCTTCAATTTTTTAGCTATGAGATCTTGCGAAAGACCATTGAATGAAACCCCTGACAGAGAGTTAAAGAATTTGATGACATTGTTTTTTAGTTCTTCCAGCAAACTTTCACTAATCATCCAAAATGGTTGCGCCAGATATGCATCGCTCTTGAGTGTCTCTGCTGGGTGGATTATGATAGGCACGCCTTCGCAATCTTCGTAGTACACCTTGAACCATCCTATGTCGTTGCCTAATTGACCAGTCTCACTCTTCGAAATCCCCTCTCTCTCACCGGACACCATATTCTTACACTCTATAATCCAGTACTTCTTGACACCCAATTGCCAGAGATTGTCAGGTCCACTTCCCAATGCCTTCTCAGGTCTTTGCGTTCTGAAACCTAAAGCTCCTCCTAACTCATCAACTCCGTCTTCGAATGTTTCAGAGAAAGAGTGGAATGTCAACTTATCCATTATCTCCATCAGATGGATTATTAGGGCACTGTGCGATTCAAATGCCCTTACCCATTCCATGATCCTAGATGCTCGATTGAATTTAGTTGAGGCTATTTTTGAATACGCGATTCCAGTCTCAGGACGGAAAAGCTGAGGGTTCTCAGTATGTGCCTTTAACTGTTTATCCATGGATGCTGTGGGATCGATAGGATACAAATAAGTTGCCATCAATTGCAAGAACCACCCTTTATCCGTCTGATCAGATCCTTCAACAAGTTTCTGGAGAACTTCAACCGCTTTTTCATAATGTCCCTGTTGATATAGAACCTCCGCCAGTCGTTCAGATTCTGAACGATTTAATTGCTCTTTACTCGGTTCCTGTGTTTCTAGTTTAGACATTCTTTCCTTGTAGAACTCCTTCCATCCCTCATCCCTCTTCAGACACTGATTGACAAGTTTCTCTATTACATGCAGCTGTCCTCCTTCACCCTTCATTTCTTCAGCGAGTTCTTCCCCGATTCTTATCTGCATTTGGGCCTCTTTCGAAAGGAATGCTCTCTTGGCTTTCTCGGAGAGAAAATCCGTAAGATCGTTGCCGATCGTCACGACAATGCACCAATCACTACTGCCGCGTATAGCACGACCCATCCCTTGTTCGACTCTTTGCGCCAATTGTCGGCGCAATCTCAAAGAACTTGGTCTTGTCTCTTGCGAATACCTGTCAATCAATAGACTATATGAAGGCAAAGAGTCCAAACAAAGTATCCTACATGTGGCATCAGGTAGGTCAACGCCGTCATATTCGTTGACCAGCACAAGAACTTTCTTGGCGATCTTCCGCTTGATTTCAGCGTTCAGATCATTTATGTTTTCATAGAGATTCTGTACGTTTGTCACTCTCGCGCCTTCACTTTCCCATCGATTAGTATGCCTGAAGGATGGAGTTATAGAAACCACCCCAAATTCTCCGTGTTTCGCAGCAAGGCTTGATAACCAATTGATTATTTTTGCTCTTGCCAGAGTCGTGTCAACAAGAGTAGGTATGAGAATCAGTCTCTCGCCACAGTATTTGACATCACTACATGATAGTGGATTAGTGACACTTTCTCGTCGTATACCGAGATCTCTCACAAGGAACGCGTCCTCAGTAAGGGTAGCAGATAGGAAAATGCGTCTCTGCGCTTGCGAAAATGACGGTATCAACTCCAAGGGAAGAAGCCTAGGGGCTATTTCTAGCCTGCTTCCTGAGAAGATGCAAATGCACTGATCAAGTCTATCTTTTAGCAAATCCCATACGAACAGAAGTTCATAGCTTTGTTTGTGCTTTCCTAATATTTCAAGTACTTCTCTCCTTTTGTCGTACCACTTCCAGAAAGGGACTGCCATCAGACAATCATTTCCGTGCTGAATGTCCAAGCATGTCCCTGGAGCCTGTCTTCTCAGAGAATCCTCAAAGAGCGTCCACAATTCCTCATAAAGAACATTTTTCTTCCCATCAGGGTTCTGTTTCTTGACTATTATTGAAAATGCTTCGCGAATAACCTCCAGACACTTGTGAGCGTCGTCTATTACGATAGCTCCAAGTTGAATTGGCTCTCTACCAGACCCCAGTACCCCAAATACTGATTTCCCATTGAACAATTTATTGCAGTTTGTTACCAGTATCGCGTCTGAATTCAGAAATGCCTGAGGTGGCTTAGTGGATTTAGCAGGAAATTGCACTATCTTGATTCCAAAAGAGCGCGCTTGTTCCACTGTTTGATCAACTAAGTAATTGTTGGGACAGATGTAAACGGCTGGGCCCATTCCCTCATTAATGGAAGACTGGAGGATAATCAACCCGATGAGAGTCTTGCCTTGCCCTGTATGTAGTTTCACAATAGTGTCCTTTTGAGCGCGTAGGTTCTCATGCCATTCTTTCAATACAGATCCCTGCGGTGGTCGGAGGTACTCCTTCCCACTTTCCTTGTCTAAATTACCGAAGATTACAGTTGGATCTATATCCTTGACGAGTTTCTGCTTGCCTAACAATTTCTTGAAATCTACCAATTTGCAGTCCCTCCGAGCGGGTTGTGGTGTTTATCCGAACCTGAATGATCAAACTTGCATTTCAACCTATCGCTGAGCTGATCTTGCCGTTCCTGCAAGATAGCAATCGTCGAGGTGTCGGGTCATAACGAATTGAACGCGTGTAATTCACACGTTTGAATCGCGCAGTTTTTGACTGCGGCCTTCGGGAAAGGTCTTTGGGTGTCTCAGTGATAATTCTCGTTTATCCTTAGTTTGTGCTGCGGTATGTGAGCCTTATGTTTCGAACATATCTTGTATATTACAAGTTTCAAGATTTGTTCATTGGGTTCAAAGTTGGTCTTAAGAAGCTGCATTGCGTTTTCCATGCTGATGCCGTTATCTTCAGTGGTGGTGGCAAGCGTCTCTGTAACTTCAAGGATTTTTCTGTCATTCACTAGAAGGAATCTTTCATAGTCTGTGGAGATTATTACGGTTTTTCCGTCTTCAAATTTCCCCTCAAGGTATGAACTCAATAGGTTGAAATTTCTAGAAACTTGGTCTTCTGCAGTTCCAAAATTGCTTGAAGACTCACAGTAGTATTTCTTGGCAGTTCTTATCGAGTCCTTAAGGAAATCATCGGTCAGATCATGGATGTCATACTCACTCGCATGACCTGCCATTTGAATTCGAGATATCAATTTGCTGAACAAAGGGCTAGGCACATAAACGTTACTCGTTGATGCCATGATCTGCCCTGATCTAACGAATTCAAACAGGGTTTCAGCCAAATTGAAACTCATGTCAATGACGTTGGGGGTAAGATTGAAGTTCTTTGACAGATGTCCACTTAGAAAAGTCTGATCAAAGGGAAATGCATAACCTGAAACAACAGTTTTTATTCTTAGCTCAAGTTCCGCCTTTTCTCTTAGAGAAGGTACATAACTTATGCTGTCATGGTTCAGAGCTATTCGGTTGATTTTTGCTAGTCTGTTCGTTATGTCGAAAAACGTCTTTTCATTCATCTTGTTGAATACTGATTTGACTTTATCCATAAGTTCTCGAGTTTGTCTTGTCCCGTGTTGAGAACCTTCAAGGATTTGAAGCGTAGTTTTCATTTGAAAGAGCAGGTCACTTGGATTTGGATCCAAATCGATATCTTCTAAATCAACTAATCCAGCTTCTGCCAGATTTCTTTCAAGCGATATTCTGCTTACTAGTTCTATATTCTTCTGTTTCATAGCTTCTTCTTTGGCCAAGTCTGTGAAGTCTGAGGTAGTTACAACGATTCCCACATCAGCGTTCCTCGTGCAGAGCACACCTTTCAATCTTTGGACTTCTTCTATTCCAACTTTCTTCCGAGCATAGTTCTTAGCTTGAATTACGCAAAGATGAGGGCGCCCATATTCATAATAGTATTTTCTGGCATACACGTCAACTCCTCCATCCCTAGTCTGCTTGCAAACCAGCACTTCAAATCCCAAGTTTTCGTAGAGTTTTCCAATGATTTTTTGGAAATCGTATGGTTTGACTTGCTTCCAATCGATCATTCGACCACACCTAATAGAACCATCTAGGCGTCTTTCCATTCCGCGTCTTCGTCATGAAGGCATCGGATGTGAAAGGTCTTTGAAGTTTTCTTAAAACTCTTCCTATCAGATTGGGAAAGTGAATTGTGATGGGTTTCCGCAATCCTCTCAAGGCTCCTGAGTGAATTTCCGCAAAAGCATATACTTGTCCAAGCGTCTTAGTAGTGTCTATAGCGTAGTTCCTTATGGAGTGGATTTTGATTGTTATAGGTTTCGGCCAGCCTCCAGGGACTCTCTCAGGTCTTCCAGTTGTATTCATAACAAATACATCCTTCTGAAGCCGTATTGTTTGGCCTTTTTCTGGAATTTCTGGTTTGCCAGCACATATATTAGACACTCTTGGCGTTTCACCTGTGATCAGCGATATTGCTAATCCCTTTAGGTCATGCACTTCTGCCCAGTGTTCGAGAGATACCAATTCTCTGGTAGTGAAGCTGCCGTCCTTATGTATCGTGAAGGTGTTAATGTTCGAAGGTAGCTTCTGGTAGATCTCGTCTCCATATTCATCGAACACGTTGTTCTTTTCAATCCAATATACACCCAAGTGCTCAATGTTCGCACCTTGAGGATCGAAAACCACTAAGGGACAACTAAGTTTTATTTGAGGTATTCTAGGTTTTTCTTTCTTCCACTCCTGCTCCAACTCAGGTCTTTCAGCTACTGGTATCTCAGCAACATCATAGCCCAGAATAACGTCACTACTCATCATTCTCTTTGCACACCCGTTAGGCAATGCACAACTGACTATTCCCGATTTTGCGGCTAGTTGAAGCGAAATGTTGAACAGTGCATCATCCGTATTAGCTTTGAAAGACAATGAACGATCCATTTTCGAATCCCTTGGTTCTACTGTTATCATCTGACTAGGCAACTTTTTCTCAAACATGGTAACTTTTGGTTCCGAGTAGAATTCCTTTCCAGCTTTCTTGCCAGGAATAAAAACAATTGCTGAATCAAACTCCCCTTCCTGGATCTCCTTGCTGATTACGGTCTTGTAATCTTCAATATTAGTGCTAGGAACAGACTTCTGAGAGATATCAGTTTTGGCTTTGAATGTATTCTCAAATCCTCGATATCGTCCATTTGGAATTCCTTTCTCAAGATTATTGCAGAAATCCTCAGCCTCAATCTTGTAGTCTTCAGGTATGAGTGCTACTATCCTGATGTCCTTTGGGTTGTCATAAGGCCACAGCTCCGGATCTATCATCAGATCTGTAAGGGTTCCTTTGTTAATGTCTTTTGGTTTTTTCCATCCAGCTCTAACCTCATTTCCTTCCTTGTCGCGAAAAGCCAATTCAGGTCTCTTGAATGTTATCAAGGTTGGACACAGAGAGCCCATACCTGTTTGACTTCCTTCATTGAAATCTATTTCCAGTGCTCTCTCCATAATCCTCATAGGGTCGGTTTCAAATGAGATGCGCGTGTTGTCTCGGAGTTTCAGTATTCCCAATTCCTTCAAAAATGCGATTATTGATTCCAGTCTTCTAATTGTTCTTCTTCTGAACAAGTCCTGTATTATAGCATACATTTCATGGTTCCTACTCGCCACGATGTCATAGGTCAAGGTGGGCTTCATTAGGCAACTTGCATATGTCCATTCTGTTCTGATTCCATGAGGAACGGCTTTCAGCAAGAAGGAGTCTTTGGCAAGCTTTCTAACCAGGAACGGGTAAAGATCTCTTACATAGTCCCGGTATGTTCTTCCATAAAAAGGATGCATGTCCAGAGGCTTGTCAATATTATAGTCCTCGAGTATTTGTGTCAGGTAGGCTGTTCCTCCCCCTTCAAACGAGAGATTTAGACCTAGAGAACGAATCTCATGCTCATTCCATTTATCAGTGATCATATCCCAGACAGTCATTTTTGACGTTATCTTCGTTGATGCAGCAGCGTCTAGATACAAAGAATTGCCATATGATGTCAGATCATAGGAAAAGGCTGGATGTAAAGCTATTATTTCGGATAGGTTCAAAGCTTCAGGGCAATTCTTGAGTTTGGCCAGCGTTTGAAGACGTTGGATGATTTCTTGCGCAAAGTCTACTCGTTCATCGAAGACTGTTCGCTCCATAGATCGATAACCCTTGGAAACGAATGCTCTTTGGATTAAAGCATGCACAATCTTTTGAATGGGGCCAAAAGCATATGGATCAGAGATAGATAGTCTTTCATCTTTCTTTATCAGTTTAAGAGTGAACTCCGTCCGCTGATCGTCGAGACCAAGCGCGTGGCCTTCAATGACTGGTTCATCTTCAGCGACAATGATTATATAAAGACCATCCTTCGTCCTAATCCATTCTGCATCACGGATGGTTTCTGCAGTTCGCAGAGATCTACAGATAACAGCCATTCGTCCCTCGGGCTCAGCATAGTTACTTAGAATGCCTTCTCCTAGATGTGCAACTCTGTAATAGGATACATTGATCCCTTCGCGAAGATCCTCAAGCATATCTGTTGAAGCCTGAAACGATTCATATACGATCTCAGTTGTCTTATCTCTGAGAAAAGATCTTGGATGAATCCTATTCTGTATATCCGTATGCAATTCCTCCCTTTATGATTCTGTAACGGATATGACTCATGTCGACAGCAAAGATCTTAGTGTTGCTTTTGAGATAGAAGTAATGTCCTCGAAATCCAATGACTTTTCCTCTTAATTGTCTGAAGTCGCGGCTTTCAAAGGTTCTGAAGTAAGGCTCTTTATAGTCACCTGTAAGATCCATTTCCATTGGTTCATCAAGCAAGCACTCTTTTGTCTCCAGCGTATTTAACGTACTTCTGAAGCTGCTAAGGACATTGTGCAGTCTCTCCATTTCTCCTGATCCATTCCAATTTTCATAAAAGTATCTAAGAACATGCTCACTCTCTGGAGATTTTTGTCTAACGCTCAGCACCCCCATTCTTCTCAAGCTTTTCCGATTCTTTTTGCAGACAGAGGCGGTCGTTTTTTCAATATCCCTAGCCATTTGGCGATTCGGGGTAATACTATAAATCAGAGCATGAGCTGGGCCTTGTTCCAATAGGCGTCGACCAAGATTGTAATAGAACGCTTGTCCGACTTTGACAACATTCTTGAAACAGATCAAATAGTTCGCATGTAGATTCCCACAGAATTCTGCCCCAAAATCTTCAAATCTACATAAAGCTTGATACCCGTCGCACCTTGGATTGAATATACATTCCATCGGTGGAGTTTTTCCTGCGCAATTACTACATTTCTCCTCTCCATCAGCGAGTTCCCAGCCGTTTATGCCATTTAGATCCGTATACGAACACGGTTCGTATGAAGTGTTAAGCCAAACTCCAGGACACCTTCTCTCATAGATAGAAATATCTAATTCCAGATTCCTTCTAAGACTCACGTATTCCAGATTCTCGCCCATTGGGTCTCCTACAGCATCTTTGAGCACAATGCAAGGAGCTGATAGACCCCTTCCAATGTCTCTTTGATCGTATGGGGTTCTCCAACGCACGTCCAGAACATGATACGTTCTTCTAGAGAATTGCTTTATTCGGGCTGCCTCTGCTTGATGGGGGATATTGTCAAAACTTCTATGTCCAGCATAATATTCTTTCAGCCAAGTCTCAGTCTGCTTGTCCGCTGGATGACCTGAACCGATTCTGCCAAACCTGCACTTTATGGCAATCTCTTCTATTTTGAATGCAACATAGGCAACTATCCAAGCGGCAGTGCATTCAATGAAGGCTTTGTCAGCTTCTTCGGCCACTATGACCTCTGCTCCACTGACCTTCTCGATTGCCTCTTTCGCCTTTTCGTCGAAATAATATTGGGGTGGTTTGAGTGTCTTTTTCATCTTGTCAATCACTATTCTCTTTACATGGAATCCTCTCTCAGAAAGTTGCTCTGCAACGTAAATGGCAACGTCTTGAACAATGAGGCATTCAGCCACATGGCGGCCCATGTTTCTTTTTTTGTAGTCATCCATCATATTATGTTCAATCGGCACTGATTCGCACCAAACTGCATTCCTTTCTATGATGCTTCTTATCTGCTGTTGTTGCTGAATGTTTCTTAAACGCCTGAAATGTTCTTTACCCCTTATTCCTTCCTTATGGAGCTTCCCAAGATCCTCCAGAGCAAAAGACACTATTCCTATTCGCGCTCTTGGACCGACGGATGACAGGATACCTGATCCATCAATTCCTATTGTGATATCTTTGCCCTGAACCACTTGAGTACCTCTACACGACACAATGGTTTAATCTAACGTTAAAGGTGCCTTTTATATAAACAATCTGTCCGCACTAAACCTCTTTGCATTACCATGGCTACTCTGTTTCGGAGACTGCGACTAGGCGTAGTTCATAACCGCAGTCGGGGCATTCATCTTAGCGTGTTCTTAGTGTTCTCATGTCTCATCACATCACAATCGGCCATCTTCCTCTTTCTTATTACGAGATAGGTCAGCACTAAAGCAATGCTCGCGACAGCTACTACTATGAGTAGAAGCTCAAGCATTGGAACAGGCGTTGATGGCTCGGTTATGGGGAGGGTGGTGTTGGATACGGGTATGGGTTGGGTGTTGGTGGGTCTTCCCAAAGGTCTCCTTGCGGTTATTTGCTGTCTTATTTAGCTTTTCTAGGATTCTGCAGGTTCTATCATCGACTGACATAATACCACCTACCTCAAATGATGCTAAGCAACCATAAATCCACTACGCACGAACCCATGCGTTCTTTTATTCCCAACATCCATCAGAAAGCTTGCTGGCGTCCGTTGATATCAATCTTGTCTCTTGCACGATTTATCTGCGAGTTTTTGGAATATCATGTCTGAGAACCTTAATTATTTTGTGTTCAGTTGGACCCAGCAAATATGACCATCAAATAAATTTGGTTCGATGATTAATATAAACCCGAGAGTTCGAACGTTCTATAGAAATGTTCTATCCACTCGCAATTCAATAGCAATTTGTAGAGCTTTAATAGCGAAAAAGCGGTTAATTTGCGATTGTTTTGAAGGTTTGAGATGGTAGCCCGGGATAGCTTCAAACTCTCGGGTTAGTGATGGTGCTGGGACCAGGTTTGCATCGTAATCAGGTGGCGACATCTCCCGCAAGCTCATTTTCTTTTCTAATTAGGTCTTAGTGCACGCGGCTTTTTTCCAGAATCCTTTTATGAGTTCGTTGCAGTCAACAGCGTTTTTGGCAATTTTCATCTCTTTTTGGAAGTAGACAGGTAGTTGCTGTTTGATGTTTGGATGTGCGACGCGTGCGTCCAGGATTACTATGCATCCTTTGTCATTAGCTGATCGGTGG
>Ga0315282_10006031_pt1 | contig 20415 bp, 16 predicted proteins | sample YL17G07_20_MG_FD_203693 | JGI IMG/M metagenome (GOLD analysis project Ga0315282, IMG submission 203693) | Sediment microbial communities from Yellowstone Lake, YNP, Wyoming, USA - YL17G07_20 | ecosystem: Environmental > Aquatic > Freshwater > Lake > Sediment | place: USA: Wyoming | collected... | reverse complement strand
CTGCCAGTCTGACGTCCATGCGGAGCGTTCGGGGCCCGAACCGGTCTCGCCCTTGATCTATGTGAGGACCTCACCCGGGGCCGAGCAACAGGTCCCCTAGAATTGGCATTTCGCGTGGACGTACTCGGGCGGTTCGACCTGGATTGTCACGTGATCGAGGGCGAAGCGATACCGCAGCAGTTCCCGCGCCGCGCACAACAGGTCCGCGCTCTTCGAGTAGTCCTCGGCGGCGATATGCACGGACAGGGACTCCCGATCGCTCGTCACCGTCCAGATATGCAGGTCATGCACCTCGCGCGCGCCGGGCAGTTGCTCAAGCGCAGCCTGGACTTCCTCGACGTGAAGACGTTCGGGGGAACCTTCCATGAGCACGTGCACGGATGCCTTCGTGAGCTTCGCCGCGCCGTACAGGATGATCGTGCAGATGAGTGCGCTTGAGACGGGGTCCGCCCAGTACCATCCCCTCCACCAGATGAGCACGCCGGCCAGGATTGCCGCGACCGAGCCGAGTCCATCTCCCACGATGTGCCACAACACGCCCTGCACGTTGAGGCCGTGCTTACCGTCGGGCCCTGCACGGAGCAGGCGCATGCCGAGGAGGTTGACCAGGAGGCCGACCGCCGCCACGAGCATCATGGGCACACCCATCACCTGCGGCGGCTCCCAGAAGCGCTCGTACGCTTCGCGGAGGATGCCGACGACGATGAGCAGGAGTGTCACCGCATTGGCGAGCGCGGCAAGGACCTCCGCGCGGTGATAGCCGTACGTCCTCCGGACGTCGCTTGGACGACGGGCGAGCCAGGCGGCCAGGAGCGCCAGCGCGATCGCACCGGCATCGGTGAGCATGTGCCCCGCGTCGGCAAGGAGCGCGAGGCTGTTCGTCAGCCATCCTGCCGCGAACTCGACGAGCATGTACGCCGTGGTGAGTGCCAGGACAGGCTTCAGCGGAGACCGCGCGTCAGCCAGGCGGAGAGTACTATCGCGGGGATATGCATGACGATGAACACGAACGTCATGTAGATGCGCCTCATTCACGCTCATCATCCCTCTACGGCTCCCTGAGACAGACAGGGATGCGCAGCCCATCCAACCGCCCGACCATTCTCTTCCGCGCGAAGCGAAGGGCCTCTTCCTCGAACGGGAGTGACGATTCCTCGCTGTGTTCGGAACGATGCTACGAGAGCCGCCTCCCGGTCTGGCCAAAGGTAGGGACGTTGGCAGATACGTCAACGGAAGCGGGACTCAACAGGACCGATCCTGAGCCCAACGGTACGTGAACGGGGCTAATCCCGCTTCCTCAGGGAAGATATCGCGTCCTGCCTCCGCGGAGAACCGGGCGATCACGGTCAGCATTGCCCCCGGGATGTCCGTCTGTCTCAGCCAGCCGCAAGCACGGTCGAGCACCTCGGCGTCGAAGCTCGTCCCGCTGGGGCGGAGCACCTCCGCGAGCGCCCGCCGCAGGTTGCGGTCGACACTGGGACTCGCCAGCACGTCGATGATCTCTCGGAGCGCAGGCTCGGTCCCGATGTGTCCGAGCGCAAGCAGCGCGCGCGCCCGAAGGCGCTGCTCCGCTGGCTCAGACCGCCAGAGCTGCACGAGATGGGGGACAGTTTGAGGGTCGCCGAGGGAACCGAGCGCGTCAGCCGCCGCCCGTCGGACGTACTCCAGCGCGCTTGGGTCACTGAGGAGACCAAGCAGAGGCTCAGTGAGCTGGCGCGACCGGCTCTCCCCAATGTCTTCGATGACGGCCGTTCGGACGAAGCGGTCAACCGATTCGTCTCGCGCAAGACCCATCAGGGCTAGGCGCATGGCGTCATCGGCAATCCCCGCAAGCTCGTGCGCGGCGAACACCCGCAGAGACCGCTCCTGCGTTCCGTCTCTGACGATGTCGAGAAGCGCTTCGCGCGCAACGCCACGATCGCGTGCCGCAAGCACGCCCGCAGCGCACATCCTCACCGAGAGGTCTACCGACCGGTCTCCCGGCACAACGCGCACACGGTCCAGAAGCCCTCCCTCGCCGAGGGCGAACAGCGATACCATGAGAGCGGTGCGAACATTCGCGTCGGCGACCTCATCCAGGGATGTGGCAATCGTCTTGCCCGTCGCCAGGTTCGCGCTTTGGCTGAGCGAGGCCGCCAGCCCCAGCCGGATAGGCGGGGCGATGCGCTCGTCGACGATGAACGGCATGAGGACGTTGGCCTGATCGGCACACGCCGCGCCGATTGCCGTTGCAAGCCGCTGCTGGGCCGAGAGATCAGGCTCGTGGGGAACCCGCTCGATCAGCGCCGCCAGTTCCTCGGTGTCGGCCTCCGCTGCCAGTGCGGTTGCCAGCGCCTCGCGAATGCCGAGATCGAGGGGCGACGAGAGGAGTTCTCTCAGCGCCAGCCTGAACTCTCGCGTCAGTCCGTGCGACATCTGACGCACGACGTTCAGCCTGCCCGAAAGCGGCACATGGTCGTCCGTCAACCACTTCGTCACCTGCGAAGCATCGTCTTCCGGCAACAGACGCATGGCCAGTTCCGTCGCGCGGACCCGGCTGCCCGTGGGTTTCCCCTGGTTCCGGGCGATCCGGGTGAGTTCCTCCACCGCATGGCGAAGAATCGCCGGATCGACTGCCGAGCCCTCGTCGAGGCATTCGGCGATGAGGGAAAGGTTGGATTGAAACAAGTCCTCCCGTTCGCTTGCGAGACGGCAGATCAGTTCCGTGCAGTCGCCTTTCCCGGCGTACAGGCGTATGATCTCGCGCCACCAGTTCCGACTGCGCAGCGCCAGCGCAGCATCGAGACGCTGCCAACTCGTGATGTGCTCGACGGCGAAATGCTCTTGCAGGGTGAAATGGTGGAATCCGTACCACCCTTGCCCGAAATCCTTGAGCAGACCGTGATGGGCGGTGATCTCGTCGAGGATCGGCTCCGCGTCGCTGTTTCGGAGGCGGATCATCGGTAGGAAGGCGGCGGTGATCCCGAGTAGGTCCTGGCGTCGGATATATCGCATTCCGTTCTCGTGAAAGTGCCACGCAACCCGGCGGAGGAGGTCCTCCTTGTGCTCCAAAGCGAAACGGGGGAAGCGGTCCTTGCGGCGGGAGGCGTCCCACTCGGCAAGCAGGACGTCCACGCACCGCTTGTACAGGTCGGCACGTCGCTGGGGGAGCGATCCGCGGCGCTGAAATGTGATGCAGATGAGCGCGAGCAGGAGAGGATTGGCGGCAAGTCCGCGCACCCTCACGTTCCGCCTGAGGTGCGTTCTGAGCGCCTCGCCGGTGGCTGGGTTATGCTGGAACCACACGTCGAGAAAGCGGCTGACCTGCTCCCATTCGAAATCGGACGTTTCCAGTATCTGGAAACCCTTCGGCACCGTGACAAACCGCCCGATGTGTGCCCGGCGGCAGGTCACCAGCATGGGTACGTCCGGATATGAGGCGGCAAGGCCTGTGAGCGCCTTGAAGACGACTCGATACGGTCCCTCTTCGCCGGCAGTGGCACCCGCGACCTCGTCGAGACCGTCGAGCAGCATCACCGCAGCGCCCGCTTCGAGCCTGTCCCTCAGCCAACGTTCCACTCCTCGCGCTGACGGTATCGCAGCCTCGATCTGATGGGCTGCCCAGGAGGTGAGCAATGCCTCGGGCGGCACCAATCCCGAGAGTGAGGCTCGCCCGACCTGGTGGAGGTCGATGACGATGGGAAACGGCGGCAGAGACTCAACCTGCTCTCTGGCGAGGCGCACCGCAAGGTTGCGGAGCATCGTCGTCTTGCCTGCGCCGGGGTCGCCAACGACCGCGACGCGACGGTGTTCAAGAAGCGCTTCGCGCGGACCGGGGTAGGACAGTTCCGCCGGACGCCTCCAGCACGCGTCAAGCCTCGCTTGGTCGTCGATGTCGAGAAACCGCCGCTGGAGCACCTCCCCACCGGGAGCGCTCTCGGTCGGCACGGAGAGCGTGAGGGGAATGTACAGATCGGTCAGCGAGATGGTCTCGGTCATGTCGAGGATGCGGATCGTCCCATACGAATCCACAACCCACTGGCGGTAGAGGCTGACCCATTCCGGCTCCTCTACCCGAAGCTCACCGGGGGGTGCGGCCGGTTCGGGTGCTTGCACGAGTTCCTCTATTGGTGCTCTGGCGGCAGCGCCGGCGTCGTGCCCCTTCGACTCCCTCCGCAGCCTACTGATCACGCTCTTCCACATCCGCTGCAGCGTCCTTCCTATGATGGAGCCATCGCTCCAGCCACGGGTATGCCACGGGCGCAGTCTGCACCGCCGTGGGGTAGACCGGTTCGCCGACCTGTTCGCTGAGATGCCAGACCAGCGTCATCACCTCCGGCACGTCAGTGGTGCTCGGCAGCAACTCGACGAGTCGCTCGAAGATCCGCCGGTTCCTCGCGTCGGTCAGGCGCATGATCGCCAGCGCCAGGCGCCCGCGAAGCTCGGGCGCAAAGGTGCGATCCGGCAGGAGGGAGACGAGCCGATCAGGCTGCCCGCTTGAGCCGAGCGTGGCAAGGGTGTCCGCCATGCGGACGCGCGCCGTGAGCGGCAGCCGTCGGTCGCTCAGCCGATCCACCAGTGGTATCGCGGCCTCGGATTCGCTGCGGAGGCTCAACACGAGCACGGCAAGCTCCTGCCCGAACGGATCAATCGAACGAGAGTCCAGGATGCCGATCATAGCGTCCCGTATTGCGCCGTTGCCGATGGAACCAAGCACCCGAGCTGCCTCCAAGCGAAGATGCGGGCGCGAGCTTCGATCTCCCAGCAGGCGCACAAGAACTGGTACGACGTCCGTCTCGCCGAGCGCGCCGAGAGCGACGGCAAGGCGAGTGCGGATCGGCTCTTCGATCCGGCGATCCCCATAGAGCGCTCGGAGCGCAATCCGGTGCGTCTCGGTTGCGAGAGAACAGAGCGTGTCGGAGACGGCCAACCGGACCCCATAATCGCTCGTCAAGTCCCCAAGTAGTGACAGCAGCGCCTCGGTGAGCACAGGAGATCTCAGCCGCTTCAGCGAGGCCGCAAGCGACGTCCGGATTGCCGACGGCAACCGCGCGTCTCCGAGGGTCCGGACAATGTCCGGGACGTACTGCTCTTCCCTGAGTTCGCCGACCACCGAAGCCAGGCTACTCCGGATCGGCGGTTCGATGTGCCAGTCACCGAGCATCCTGAGCAGCGCCGGGGTGATCCCTGTCGCACCGAGAGTGCGGAGCGTCGCAGCGCACTCGCGGCGCAGGCGGGTCGGTGTCCCCTGACCAAGCACGAGCTCGCGAAACGGCGCAACGAGGTCCGGGCTGCCGATCTTCGCCGATTCCCGCGCGATGGCCGCCCGGACCTCTTCGTTCACCCCGGGCTTACTGACGATGTCAACGAGCGGCCCGCACACCTCGCGCGTGCCGGAGGCGCAGATTGCTTCCGCGAGCGCCATCCGGACTTCCGGCGCAAGCTCCTCGTCTGTCAGCCGCGGGAGGGCCGCCTGGTGGAACGACTCACCGGTGGCATTCAGCTCCCGGGCAATGCAGGCGCGGACCTCGATCCTCAAACTCGGATCCGACAGCGCCTTCCAGAGCCGTTCCGCATACGCCTCTCCCGCCGCCCGAGCCAGCACCTGCCAGAACCGGATGTCGAGTCTTGGAGTCGGGACAGCGAGCGCGACCGCATGAAGCTCGGCGAGCACCGCCGCCCGGAGCTCTGGTTGCACCGCCGTCCCCTGCGCAAGGCATTCGCCCGCAAGGCGAAGGTTCGTATGGAAGAGGTCTTCGCGCTGCTGTAGAAGCGCCACGACAAGCTCCGTGCAGTCACCCCGTCCGGCATAGAGCCTGATGATTTCTTGCCACCACGCCTGATGCCGGTGCTCGATGGCGACGGCGAGGGGCGAACGGTGTTCGATGCATTCGGCGGCGAAGTACTCCTGAAGGGCAAAGTGGACAAAGCCGTACCAGTCTGCGCCGTATGACCGGATGAGGCCGTGGTGAGTGGTGATCTCCCGAAGCACGTCCTCCGCCATCCCCGGTTGGAGCCCGACACTCGGCAGCACCTCTCGCAGCAGCTTGAGGAGGCGCTGATGCTCGACGTGCCGGACGCCCTCGCTGTGGAGCTCCCACGCGATGCTCCGGAGGATCTCCTCCTTATGCTCGACGAGAAATCGGGGGAAGCGTTCGCGCTGCCGGTGCGCGTCCCACTCGCGCAAGAGCAGATCCGCGCAGCGACGGTAGACCTCGGTCCTGCGCTGAGGCAGGCTGCCACGTTGTTCGAAGATGAGCGTGATCAGCGCGAGGAGAAGCGGGGTCGTGGCCATAGCGCGCAGACGCGGGTTCCGCCCAACCTCGTCAAGCAGACGCGTCGCACGTTGCGGAGTTTCCGCGAAGTAGCGGTTCACGAAGTGGCGGATGCCGTCTGCCTCGAACGGGACCGTCTCCGCGACGACGAACGAGTCGGGAAGACGGCGATAGCGGTCCATGCTGGCTCGGCGGCACGTGACGACGATGCGAACGTGCGGCCATTCCTCGGCTGCCGCCGCGATTGCGGATACCACGGCGGCGACGAGTTGTTCCTCTTCTCCCGCCGGGGCGCTCACCTCGTCCAGCGCGTCGAGAAAGAGCGAGAGTTCTCCCCCCTCGATGAGACGCCCCACAAGCGCGCTCGCCTCCGCCGTCCGGGCTTCGGCGGCGTCTTCCCCCCGGATGGCTTCTACGACTGCGCGTCTCAGCACCTCTACCGGTCGTTCTCCGATGCCGGGCCTGCGGGCCAACGCGTGCAGCTCTATGACCACCGGAACCGTGACCGTCCAGAGCACCGGGCCTCGTGCCAGGCTGATGGAAAGCCGCTGAAGGATCGTCGTCTTCCCGGCGCCCACGTCGCCGACTATCGTCAGCCGCATGTGACGATTCCACGCTTCTTCCGGGGTGAGGAGTTCTCCACCGAGGAGCTGCCGGAGCGAGAGATCGCTCTCGATGAGCTCGTCCACCTGGCGATACCTCTGCTGCGATGCGAAGGTGTGCACTTCCGGGCCGCGGATGAGACGAAGCGGGATCGGGACGTACCCGTGGTCGAGGTTGATCGGGAGGGAGAGGCCAAGAATCTGTAGCTGCGCGCGTTCTTGCGCCAGGCGTTCGCAGTAGCTCGCGACAATCGGATGCTCGACGCTTTCCGACCGGAGGGCGACTGGCTCCAGTTCGATGGGCGGCAGCGGAATGCTCCCGATCGCTTCCTGACGCGTTGGCAGAGGCACCTCGAAGCGACGGCTCAGGGCGCGCAGCACAGATGGGTGTGCTATGACTGCACAAAGGCCGAGCAGAGCCCCGAACGGCGCAATCCAGCCACCGCCTCCAGCGGTGATGAGAGCGACCGATACGAGGAACCCTCCGGCGGCGACACCGGACAAGACCTTCGTTGCGGACATGAACCACGGCGGGAGCATCACCCTCTGGAGGGAGAGTCGAACGTGCATTTGTCGGGGCCGCGAGAGGGGAACACTCCCGAGCGTGAAGGTCGCCTCCCAGACCGTCTGCTCCCTCGAATCCGGTCGCAGGAGCGCACCTGCATCCGCCGATTCGGCTTGGTGCCAGGTGATGGCGAGAGCTTCCGTAGCCTCAAACGCGATCTTCACCGGGTCCGAGAGTGGAGCCAGGGTGATCGCGGGCACGGTGACCGATTCCCTTGGATGCAATCGCGCCGGGACGCCGAGGGCTCCGACCACGCCCGGTGCCCCAGTCCAGTTTACCGTCACCTCCCTCGCAGTTCCGTGTTGCCGCGGGTCGTAGATGGTACACGGACACGCCACAGGTTCCAGCATCGCGCTTCCCTTGCTGCGGAGGTTACCGCGTGAGTACCGTCGTCAATCGGTAAGGTAGGGATGCCGGTCGATTATCACAATGAGCGCTGCCTTGCCGCAGGACGGGCGACGCTCCGCCGGAAGGTGAACTGAGCCGCCAGGCGCCGCCCGGCTGGCAGGTTCACCGAACCGGGAGCGCCGACGATCTTCCCCTCCCGCTGCACAACGCCCCGCCAGCGCGGGCAGCCGGACGAGGGTGCGTCCGCGCGGCACGCATGTGTAGAGCTTCTAAGTGGAATCCGTCTGATTCCCGCGTGGGGTGTGGCGATGAGCGACCCGGTCGCCTTGACGGTCGTCGCCGTGGTCGCTACCATTAGTCTTCACTATAACGCGAAGGATCGGACACGTGGCTGTCTTCGGTGTGTTGGATACGTGCGGCTGGTACTGGCGCCGTTTGCATAGGGAGACGTGCGGCCTGCGCTGATCCTCAATCTCTGCGATTGGCTGAAGCTGCGAGCGCACGTCGCGTTCGCAGCTTTTTTGCTGCCTGGTGATGCCATGACGATACGAGCGACGACCGAAAGAACCATCACGCCCTACGGCGAGGCCATCCCTGGGTTCGACGAGGCGGTGGGCCTCGCATCGATGGGCACGATGCTGCCCGTGCACCGGCGCATCCTCGCCGACACCGAGACGCCCGTGTCGGCGTTCATGAAGGTGCGAGACCAAGACACGTACGCTTTCCTTCTGGAGAGCGTCGAGGGTGGGGAGAAGATCGGCCGCTATTCGTTCCTCGGCGTCGATCCGTTTCTCCTGTTCACTGCCTCACGTGGGAAGTCGGTGGCGGTGGATCGGCAGTCCGGGGCGAGCGAGTCGCGAGAGGGTGACCCGATCGGACACCTCAGGGAGCTCGTCAGCGGCTTCCGAGGCATCCACCTGGAGGGCCTTCCGCGTTTCTCCGGGGGTGCGGTGGGCTACCTCGGCTATGACACGGTGCGCTGGGTGGAGAACATCCCGGACACCGGGCGCGACGACCTCGGCATCGACGATGCGGTGTTCCTCTTCTTCGACACGATCCTCGTGTTCGACAACGTGGCACACCAGATCATCCTGATCTCGAACGTTGAGACGACTGACGACGAACGCGAGCTGCGCCGCCGCTACGACGAGGCAGTGAGGAAGCTCGATCACCTTGAGAGGCTTCTCGCCTACCCAGTGAACCCGCGACCGGTGCGTGGGGCGAACAGGGTGGAAGTGACGAGCAACACGACGCGTGAGGAATTCGAGGGCGCGGTCAGGCGAGTGAAAGAGTACATCGCCGCTGGCGACGTGATCCAGGCCGTCCTGGCGCAACGCTTCCAGACGAAGGTATCGGTCGGCGCGTTCGACATCTACCGGCGGCTGCGCATCGTGAACCCATCCCCGTACATGTTCTACCTCACCCTCGGCTCGTTCGACGTGGTCGGAGCGTCGCCGGAGCTGCTCTGTCGAGTCGAAGGTGACCTCGTGGAGGTGCGTCCCATCGCCGGAACCAGTCAACGCGGTAGCACCGACGAAGAGGACCGCCGTCTCGCCGAAGAACTCCTCGCCGATCCGAAGGAGCGCGCCGAACACATCATGCTCGTGGACCTCGGTCGGAACGACGTCGGCCGCGTCTGTCGGTACGGCACGGTAGAGGTGTCCGAACTCATGGTGATCGAGCGGTACAGCCACGTGATGCACATCGTCTCGAACGTGCGCGGGCGGCTCCGACCGGACAAGGACCGCTTCGACGCGCTCTTCTCCTGCTTCCCCGCCGGAACGCTCTCCGGCGCGCCGAAGATCCGTGCGATGGAGATCATCGACGAACTCGAACCGACGCGGCGAGGGTTGTACGGTGGCGCGGTCGGCTATTTCGACTTCGCGGGGAATCTGGACACGTGCATCACGATCCGCACCATCGTCATCAAGGACGGAATGGCCTACATGCAGGCGGGGGCCGGCCTCGTGGCTGACAGCGTGCCGGAGCGCGAGTACGAGGAAACGGTAGACAAGGCGCGGGCGCTCGTCCGGGCGATCGAACTGGCGGAGATGCGGTGACGACGCGCGGACCGACTCTGGCCGACGGTGGTGAAAACCTCCCTCATCCTCCGAGTTCTTGCGGCGGAGCCAGGGCCTCCTCGCTCGTTCCTCACCTTGCCTTCGGGAAGTAGTACCCCTCGGTCATGGCGCAGATGGCGTGGTAGATCGGGAAGTGCTCCTCCTGGATGTACTTCGTCACCGTGCCGGGCGCTTTGATGGCGATATCCGCGATGCCCGCCGCCTTGCCGCCCCTCTCCCCGGTGAGGCTGATCGTCGTCAGGCCGATTGCCTTCCCCACCTGAAGCGCGTAGTAGACGTTCTTCGCGTTCCCGCTCGTCGAGATGCCCATCAACACGTCGCCGGGGCGCGCCATGGCGTAGAGGTCCTGCGCGAACTGGATGTCCCGCAGCTTGTTGTCGTTCTGAACGGCGGTGGCGAGTGGGCCGCTGTTGCCGAGCACGTATGCGCGGAGGCCCTGTTCGAGGTATGCCGCGAGCACCGTGCCGTCATCGAGGCCGAGAAATACCTCTTTCTGCTCGGCGGTCAGCGACCGGTTCTTCTCGAACGACTTCAACAGCTCTCCGGCGATGTGGAGCGAGTCGGCGTAGCTGCCGCCGTTGCCGCAGATGAAGAACGTGCCGTTGCGGTTGTAGCACCGGACGAGCGCACAGGTCACGCGCAGGAGCATCGGAGCAACATAGCCGAGGTGCGGTCGTCGCGTGACGAAGTCCAGGAGAACGGAGGTCACTTCCGGGTGTTTCGCCGCGATGTCCCGCGTGACTGTTTGGTCGTCGGGGTAATCCTTGAGCGCCGCGATGATCGCGTGCATGTCGAACGGCATCATGTCCCCCATTCCTTGACGTAAACGCATGTAGAGGCGAGCTCATCTCGCCCCTACGCGCAACGATGTCCTATCGTGAGCGCGATCGGTCGTCAATCGCCCATCCGCTTCCGCACTTCCTGATAGAGCGCCGGGATGGCCTGGAAGAAGTCGCCCTGAATGTACCACCCCTTGCCACCGAATGCTTCCGGGATGCGGGTGACGACGCTCTTCAGGTCGCGGAAATAGTAGCTATACTTGTGCTCGTCCTGCATGTGCTGGAGGTTCGCCGGGCGGATATCGAAATCCGCGGTGACGAGCCGGTTCGGCGGCATGCCGATGTTCGCCGCCATGCTCACCGCCTTGAGGAACACCTCCGGCCCGGTGACCGCGGACCCGACGTTGAGATACACGCCGCCGCCCTTCTCGTGCATCTGGAGGACGTGCGCGGCGAAGACGCCGAAGTCGCGCCCGGAGCACCCGCCCTTGCACTCGCCGTCGAAGTTCGGGTGCTGGTCGGTGATGTCCGTGCCCATGGTTGCGTGGATGGTGACGGGAATGCCCTTGAGACACCCTTGCGCGAGGTAGCTCTCGTGCTTGAAGGGGAACTCCATCTTGAGTTCCCTCTCCGCCTCGCCGTTGATGACCCGTCCGAGCGTCTCGCCGAGGCCGAGCTTCCGCTCGTTGCCCCACGCCATGGCGTCGTTGATGTAGAAACCCGTCTCCGCCGCAAGACCGAACTCACCGCGTGGCAGCGCGTTCGGGACGACCTCCGAGGTCTCGCCGATGAGCGCAAGTTCGAAGTCGTGGATGGCGCTCGCGAAGTTGCCGCACAAAAGGGTGCAGACGCCGCGCTGCATGAGGTCGATGATGAGCGGCGACATGCCCGCCTTGATCGGATGTGCTCCCATGAGCCAGATCACCGGCTGGCCCTTCTCACGCGCCTTCACGATGGCGTCGGCGATATTGCCAAGCTCCGGATGGGTGAACTCCGGCTTCATCGCCATGACCTTGTCGGGGAAGTAGAGGTCTTCCTGCCTCACCTTGTTCTTGCGCGTCTTGAGCGGATACGTCGTGATCTTCTCGTACGGGAAGAACGGGAACTTGCCTTTGTAGTCCATGGGCATGGAGTGGGGTCCTCCTGAACAACTCGTCTCGAATCGCGTATGTCCCGCCCTCCGACTGAAGTCGGGGGCTACTCATAGCCAAGCCACCTCAAGGTGGCTATGGCCTGTCATCGAGTCGGCTTCAGCCGACTTCGCTCACGAACGCGCAGCGTTCGCCGTTGCCCCCGGCTTGAGCCGGAGGGCGACCATGCCACCTTGTTCTTTCGCGTGTCCTGGTTCCGCCAGATGGGCGCATCCTGCCTGTCAAAGGCTGCTCGGATCGACTTGGAATACGGAAGCACCCGCGCTATGCGATGCTGCGGTGGTACCGTACAAACCCCGGCCTTTCGGGTCGCCGCTCACATAGCCCGCCACGTGCAGTGTTGTTCCAGCGTCTGAGCCAGCGACGCCAATGACTTCGTTATCAATTCGGAGAAGGTTAGCCCCCAATCGTTGCCTCGAAAGCCTCACTTGTGGTCCCATATGGCGAGCTATCGACGATGATCTCACTCTCTGACGTGACAGCCAGTACCACCCCTTGAGGTTTGCTCCCCGGCACCGATGTGGACCAGAACAGGCGGTCGCCAGGTGCGACACCGTGCGACCTGAAGTGCGCCCCCGCGAGTGTGACGCGGTAGGTCCCATCGCGGTTGGCCCGCATCAAGTCCTTGGGGAATTCGAGCTTGACCTTCCGAGGCTCCACCTCGTCTCGCGACACCGGGTCAACCTTGAAGTGCACGTCATCGGCCAACATTGCAGCCGTCAACGTGTACAGCGCACCACCACCGTCCGCCTTCTCTGTAGGAACGCTCGAACCGCAACCGACGAGCGAGACCACGACGAAACCAGCAGCCGCTGCCAGCAACCACATCTCGAACCTCCAGTCTTGGGACGTACCCGCGCCACACGTCCTCAATCGGTCAGCTTCGCTGCTTTTGCGCCTACGCCCAAGCGTCGTCATTCCGAACGGCGAACTCAGCTGCGGTGAGTTCGTGAACGAGTTCGCCGGGCGAACTCGCTGGGGAATCTCTTTCGTCCCGGTATTCGAGGGATTCCTCGCTTCGCTCGGAATGACAGCGCTTTATGCGGCGTGATGCTGAGCGGCGAGCGCGCGGCGCTCGAAAGCGAAGCATCTGTTCAAGTGCGGACGAAGCGTCCTGCCCACGCCTCTATGCCACCGTCTCCCCGTTCCACCCATCCTTCAGCTTTTTCGCCAGATCGGGCCACGCCTTCGGGATGAGGTTATCCATATCACGCGCCATGCCGAGGTTGCCAATGCCGGGGGTGATGCAGTTCACGTCGCCGACGACGTTCGCCGCCGCATTCGCCCACATCACGTCTTTGCGCCCGAGATACGACCAGAGGAACCCGGCGGAGAACGAATCGCCGCACCCCGTGGTATCAATCACCGTGCCGAGGTTCGCGGCGGGCCAGACCGCGCCGCGGATCCCGTCCGCGGCGCGGTAAGCAAGCACTGATCCCTGCGGTCCGAGGGTGATCATTGCCGCCTGCGGCCCCGCGCCCACGAGTTCGGCGGCGGCCTTCAGGTAATGCTCCGTTCCTCTCACCTCACGGCCGAGAAGCTGTTCCACCTCGAATTCGTTCATCTGGACCGTCGTCGTGTGGGCGAGATAGTCACGCCAGTCGGGCAGTCCGACGAACCTCCGATTCCCTTCCGGGGTCCACTCGGTGATCTTGTTGTGGATGTCGAGGTGGAGATGTCCCCTCGCGCGCCTGCCGAGCTGCCGGAACTGCTTCCGGTCCATCTCTCGCCCGGTGATGAAGTTGACGAGGATCGCGTCGCACTTGGCGGCAAGCTCGATCTGTTCCGGCGCAAGGGGCGGCGGGACGTTCTCCATGTGCTCCGTCCGCGCGGTGACACTCGTGTAGACGAGTTGGACGTGCGCGTTCTTCCCATCGGGCATCCTACGCAGGCCGTCGGTTACGACGCCGCGGTAGGTGCGGTAGAGGCTCAGCACGTCCTCGTACCGGTCGTATCCGACCTGCGCGATGGGCACGAGCGTCGTCGCGCCGTCTATGAGCGATTCGAGCGCGGCGACGTTGTACGTGATCCCGCCAAACGACTGTTTCCGTTCCCCTCGGTGAGTGACGATCTCGTCGTAGACGATCGTGCCGAGGATGGCGATCTTCATGGATGCCGCCTTCGTCCTGCGGGGCAATCGTGGTGATCGGGCATCGGCACAGCGGCGGCCGTGTCGAGTGATGCGACGTTCACAAGATACCGCGGCGTCCGGTTGTCCGGCAAGGTGGAACGTCCCGTTCGGGCAGGGAACCCGACTCCGAAGGGGTGACAGCGGAGCGGCGTGCTGCCGACCGTTCCGGTTGGCTGCGCTGGAGGGCTATCGCGCCCATGACGACGGCTCGCTGTCCGTCTCGTCTTCGCGTGTTCCGTTGAGCCGCTGGGCGAGCTTGGACCTGCGGTACTCTTCGGCATTGGGGTTGGTGTCACTCCGGACTTCGGTATCCCAGAACGTCTCCAGTATCGTGATCCGGGCGCGGGTCGTCATCAGTTCCCGTGGCTTGGGCGTGGTGCAAAGGCCGACGATTCGGTACCCTATACGTATGTGGTCCGTCGCCGCAGCGGAGCCGTGCGGCGCGCTGGCAGGAACTAGCGGGCGCGAACGTCGATGGATAGGCAGGAGATCGAGCAGGTCGTTGCGCAGGTGAAGCAGGCCCTCGCAGAAGGTGGTGCGCCGCCGGAACCAACGCCCGGCGGGAAGGAGCCTGAGAATGCTCCACCACCGGTGCGTCTCGTGACCGAGGCCATCGTGCGGGAAGCGGCGAAGTCGGGCAGCACGGTAATCGAGATCGCGCCCGGTGCGCTCGTGACCCCGCTTGCGCGGGATGCGCTCCGGGCATATGCCATCTCTCTGGCTAGTAGGTTGCCGAGCGAAGCTGGCGCGAGGGCTGGACGCGCGGTATCGCCGAACGCTGGCGACGCTCCTTCCGGTCCTCGGATGCCCTCGAGGGCGCGGGTGGCGGTAGGTGCAGTGCCGACGGCACGTGCCCTTGAACAGGTGGTCATGGCCAGCCTCCGCGAGGCGGGTTTCATCGGCCTCCGCGTTCCCTGTCCCGTGCGCACTGCCGCTCAACTGGCGCGGCAGGTTGCCGGTGCGGTCTCGGGCGGGGAAGCTCTGTTCGGTCTCATCGTCGAGGAGACCGGACTCGTCGGACCGGCGGTCGGAAATCGCGTTCCCGGAGTCATTGCCGCAACCTGTCACGATGCCCTCTCGGCGCGGTGGGCTCGGCAACGGCTCGGCGCAAACGTGCTGTGCGTGTCCGCGGACCTGGTGGCACCGACGCTCCTTCGGGAAATCCTCAGCGTCTGGATCGCCACACCGGCAACGGTTCCGCCGGATGTTGCGGCGGCGGTGAAGATACCGTGAGCGACGAGGGTTTCGTCGAGCGGGTAGTCCGGGAAGTCATGGCGCGGCTGGCCGTCTCGGACCCGGTGGCGGCCGTGCCCTGGCACCACCCCTGGGATGTCTTCTGTTACCGTAGACACCCGGAGAGTCTTGCCCGGGTCCGCCTATGTTAGAGAGGCGGCGCGATGAGCAGCACGCTGCGTCTGGCGATGATACAGCAATCGTACACCGCCTTCGACCGGGACGGCAACATCTCGAAGGCGGAAGAAGCGATCCGTAAGGCGGCAGCCGACGGGGCGCAAATCGTCTGCCTGCCGGAGATGTTCCTCACCGGGTACCCGATGTACCGCGGGCAGGACGGCAAGCCCCGGCGCGTCTCCAACATCCCGATTGACGGTTTTCAGCCGCTCGACGAGGCGACGGACAAGCAATGGGGCGCGTTCGCCAAGAGCGTGAGAGATACCGCCGAACGTTCCGATGGGCCGTACGCTCGGCGTCTTGCCGAGCTTGCGGAGGAGTGCGGCGTTCATCTTGTTGCCGGAGTGTGCGAGTCGCACGACGGAACGCTCTACAACTCGGCGCTCCTCTTTGGACCGGATGGCCGGCACATCGGGACATACCGCAAGGTGCACGTCTGCCGCTGGTGGCCTGCTGAAAACCTCTGCCAGGACGGGGACGATTGGCGCGTGTGGCCCGTGATGGTCGGCGGCGGGCTTGTCCGCATCGGGATCATGATCTGCTGCGACCGGGAGTATCCGGAATCCGCACGGGCGCTCATGCTGAACGGTGCCGAGATCATCCTCGTTCCGAATGCCGGTGGAATCAACGAGAGGCGCATCGCGCAGGTGCAGATACGTGCGTTCGAGAATGCCGTCGCCATCGCCATGGCAAACCACGCGGAGGGATACGACGGAAATAGCGTTATCGTAGACTTCAACGGCGATATCGTCGCACGTGCGGGCAAGAATGAGGAGCTTCTTGCCGGCCGTATTGACTTCAGCGCGCTTAGAGAGAAACGCTCGAGGTGCCTTTGGGCGGACCGATTCCGAAGACCGCACACGTACAGCACGCTTTCAGCCGTTCATCAACCGCAAATACCCTGAGGGGCATTCGTGAGCGCCACAATACGCCTCGCCATGATCCAGCAGGCGTACACCCCGTTCGACCGGGACGCCAACGTCGCGAAAGCGGAGGTCGCCGTCCGGTCAGCCGTCGGCGGCGGGAAGCGGATCGGGCCTACGGTCCTCCCGGCTGGGTTGTCCGGGAGGAGGATGTGTCAGCCTTGACCGCTTCGAGGAGCGAGATCGCTTCCAGCCAGAGCGCCGCCGCGTCTTCTCGCTCGCCGATGAGGGCGAGCGTCGCCGCTTCCTCGGCGACTGCGTCGGCCTGTATTGTCGAAGGCGCGTTCGGATCGGCAGCGCGACGGCTGAGCCTGTACGCGGCGCGCATGAGTTCGATGTCGTCAGCGGGAACTGCGCTGTCGCCGTGTGATGACGCTCGAGCGAGGCTGTCCTCCGGGAGCGGGGTTGTGACGATCGGTTCGGGAAGGGCTCCCGCCTGGCCTCCCGAGGAAACAGCCGGCCTGCCGCCCGCGCAGGGCAGGACACCGACGGAGAGGAGCGACGCACAAACGAGAGAACAGAGGCGACCACAGTTCATGAAGGCGCCCCCGGAAGCGAACCCGGACGACATCGGTGCTCTGCGCTCTGCGAGGTGCGGGCGCTCTTGCTCAAACGAGCGGCTCCCGCCAAGAGGGAAGAGGGTGGTCCGGAAGGTGGACCCCTTTCAGCCATAGACCGAGGTCTACTTCCCCTGGTCCAGATCATACGCGCGCTGGGCGAGGCGCTCCGACCGATGACGAGCGTATCCGGCTTCGTCAAGCGTCCGGAGGACAAGCTCGGCCTCGCGCATCGCCGATTCAAGGAGACGCGCCTTCGGACCGCCCTGCGTCTCGGTGTCCATCTGCCTGGCCATGTACAGGTGCTCTTGAGCGCGTGAGGCGACGGCTGTCATCCTCTCATCCTTTCGCTCCTGTGCAAGGCGCATCGCCTGCTCGACGAGCGGCTCCACGACCGTTTCGAGCACGCGGGAACGCTGCGCGGCCATACGTGCGTGCATGGACTCCTGCCACCCGCGCCGTCCCTGATCTTGTGCCATGAGCGCACAGCGCAAAGCGACCTGCGAATGCCCCTCCGCGGTGGCTTTCCGTGCCTGCTCGATGAGCCTGTCCACTTCCCCGGTGCGCGGCCCCATCGGGCCGAGCCGCCTCAGACGGTCGAGCATCTCTTCCGCTTCGCGGAGCGCTTGCTCCGTCTGTTGCGGCGCACCTTGCCGGTCGCGGAGGCGCAGCATCTCGTTGGCGCGTCTGACGAAGGCAGCTCCCGATTCGGCGAGCGCCCAAGCGCGGGGCAGATTGCCCCTGTCACGTTCCATCCGAGCTTCATCGAGGAGCGACTTCGCATGCGTGAGGTGGGAGCGGACCTCCGGACTGTTCGTCTGACGGTTCATCTCCCACGCCTGCTGCCAGTCGCGGACGACCGCTCCAAGGAACATGTCAAGGCCGGCAGCGTCGCCCTGCGGGCCGCCGCCGTGCGGCTGTGCAGCCGCAAGCCGCGGGACCGTCAGCCCTGCAAGGAGCACGGCCGCAAGAAGTGCAGTCCGTGTGGCCAATCGTCTCACCATCGCTCAGGCAACCTCGTCATCATGTCCACTCGGTGAGAACTGCAAGCGATGTGCCGAGCACGGCGACCCCGCTTCGCGCGCCCTGTGTTCCGGGAAATCCCCTGATTTGCCCGGCCGCCGACAGTGCGCTCATCGGACACGACGGTACAACGGGTGTACCTCTGCGTACGCGCGCGCCCAGCGTTGTGTCCTCCCCTACGCCTCGCCCGTTTCGTACCTCACCCATCCGCCGAGGAGGATACCGGAAAGCCCGTAGGCGACAAGTTCCTTTCCCATGTCGATCCACAGAACGCCGTACGGGACCCCGGCGAGCACGCCGTGCGTGACGTACGCCGGGAACAGGAAGGCGAACCACACGACCGCCGAGACCTTCAACCCATCCACGGCGGTGACGATGTTGAGCCTTCGGAAGAGCCACGCAAGCGTGTAGTTGAACGCAATCGCCGCGATGATCGCCCAGACGAACGGCACGGGATTCCACGGGTTGACCTCATCCACGCTCCTACCGAGGTACACCAGCCAGATGTCCCCGAACAGGAACCGCGCGTACCAGAGACAGCCGAGCGCCTGGTGCGCCAGGACGAGAATCCACACGGCGAGATGGTTGATCTTCGTCTCTCTCACGGGGCCCTTCCTCTCCTCACCGGCGAACGTTCCTGCGTGCTGGATGACGGGCCGACGGGCGCTGTAGTGCTCGGGTAGGACGTTCGTCGTCCGGGTCAGGCGCAGGGAGTGCCGCTTCGAGGCGGACGAGCAGCCGACCGGTGTCGAGGTCGGCACGGGGGCCCGGCATCCCGCGCCCCCGCGAAAAGAAAGGGCTGACGGCCGCTACGCGAGACCCTTGATGTACCGGGCGTCCCGATTGAGAACCTGCTTCCGCTCATCCGGGGCGAACTTGCCGAGAGATTCGTCCTCAATGCAGAGGTCACGGTCGTAGCCGGCCTTCTTGAGGAACCCGACCACCTTCGTGTGGTCGATGTCGCCGTCCGGGATCGGGCAGACGTACTTCCCGTATTCCCACCCCATCTCACGTTCGACGTTCCGCTTGTCGGCGGGGTAGCTGATGTTCTTGATGTGCGTGTGCTTGGCAAGGGGGGCGAACTCCTCGATCACCTTCATCGTCTTCTCCAAGGGGTGGCCGCGCCAGTAGAAGTTCCCGGTGTCGAGCGTCATCCCGAGGCGGTTGGAGCCGACCCCGTCGAACACGCCGTGGAGGAAGTTCGGGTCGTTGCCCTGGTAGCCGTGGTTTTCGATGCCCATGTCCACCGGCGCGTCCTTCGTCATCTCGATGAGGCGCTTGATGCCGGTCACGAACTTCCTCACGCGCAGGTCGAACGCCAGCTCCTGCTGTCCCTTCATTGCGCTGTCGATGCGCACTGCTTTCACGCCGAGCGCGTGCGCCGCGCGGATGGCTCGCCCCATCCACGCCAGCTCCGCGTCAAGGTCGTCGGCGTTCAGGTCGTTGGCGAGCAAGAACGCGCTCACCTTCACCTTGTGCTCGTCGAGGTGCTTCTTGTACGCGGCGATCTCCTCCTTCGTCACGACCGGGTAGAACTTCTTCGGATCGGTAACGGATGGGAGGGCGGAGTTCCGGTTGAAGTCCGCTTCGACCGCCCGGATGTCGAGCGCCTTCAGGCCGTCCAGGATCGTGGCATAGCCGGCGTCCAGCACCGTCCCGTCACGGATGGATGCATACATCGAGAGACTCCTGAGTAGATGTGAAACAGGAAGAGCGTGGGTTCGCAGTTCCTTCCCAAGGTAACGAAGTCCGTCCACAGAGCCAGGGCCGGTACCTCCGGCTATATCGGCAGTGCGTGACCCGGCTCGAGGGTGAGTGCCTGACCGGTCCGCGTCGTGGTGATCGTCGCCAGTTCGTCACCCGTGTTCATGGCAAACGCCTGCCCGGTCCCCTCGGCGATCACGTCGAAGGTTCCTTCCGTTCAGGTGCCGCCCTGCTCGAACGGCAGCTTCGCTATCTCGTTCACGATGCCCACAGTCTCAACGCTCACGCGCACGACCCAGCAGACGAGGTTCACGATGTACCGCTCGTCGTGGCTGTACGTGTTCGGGTCCGACGTGATGCCGCTTCGCTTGTCGGTCTTCACCTGATACTGGTCAACGACCCATTCGAGTGCGGAGCGGTTGCCGAGGCGGTACTCGTACACCTGCGGCGGAATTCCCCGGAGCGTCAATGCGTCGTTGATTCTGAGTTCCGTGCGATCCTTTGAGAGCCGCATCTTCTCGACGCGCCACGACACCGGCACGTCGCGGTCCCAGACGTATTCGAGCGGCCACAGTTCGACGGATTCGTACGTGAGGTGGAGGTTGCCGAGGCGTTTGCCGTATTCGGCGTAGGCGCGGAAGAGGTCGGATGGGTGGGCGAACACGGGGTTCGCCGCTACCGTTGCCGTGGCGTCGTCCCCACGTAGGGGCGCGGTTTCCGCGCCCAATGCCCCGGTGTCCTCATAGGGGCGGGGAGACCCCGCCCCTTGTATCTTCCGTAGTGCTGCTGGCAGCATGGGGCACGAGCCAGCGGCAGTTGATCCCCCCGTCCGCGCGGGCGGGGGGACATGAGGAAGCGGCGTGACAGGCCGTGCGCCCCTTGGTCCG
>Ga0315282_10006030_pt1 | contig 20416 bp, 22 predicted proteins | sample YL17G07_20_MG_FD_203693 | JGI IMG/M metagenome (GOLD analysis project Ga0315282, IMG submission 203693) | Sediment microbial communities from Yellowstone Lake, YNP, Wyoming, USA - YL17G07_20 | ecosystem: Environmental > Aquatic > Freshwater > Lake > Sediment | place: USA: Wyoming | collected... | reverse complement strand
TTGCCAGCCCGTGATGCGTTTCATGCGACTCGATATTACTGTACCTCTGAGTATATAAAGGTAAAATAAGCTACGCAAACTTCAATAATATGGCTGCTGAACTAGCGAGATTTAATGTTGTCGGGAAGGCATGAACTGGCGCTGAATAGCGACCACTTCGCCGCTGTCTTTAGCGCTAGCATACGCTTCTAACGGTTCCCGGTTCAAATCGAGAAAAACATGCCCCCAATTAAAAAGGTTGAGAATATCCTCCGCGAATGCCATTTCTCCAAAGATGAATAAAGCCGCAGCTAGCGCCTCTGCTGTGCTCAAAGTAGTCGGCCGTCCGTAATAGGTTGGATTCGCGGCGACCAAGTATGGCAGAGCTCGGGACTCCATCCTTCTTCTGAGGTTGGATATCTCTCTGATTTGTTTCCAAGAGCAGTCAAGGGCAACCAAACCGTATTTTTTTGCTGTCTTTGCATCGGCCTTCGATAAAGCTTTTTTAGCGAATGGGTCGAGGAGAACCACCCCTGAAGGCAACTCACGTAGGTTATAGACCATCTCGATCTTACCAGCACGATGCAGACGTACCGCGGTACATCGCTTCGGATCACATTCACGGGCGTTGTAGACGACCAACCGCATCACATCACCGCGTAGACTTAAACCTGCCGCCCCAAATACTGCTTGGGATATCATGACCAAAAAAGTGTTCTCCAACGCCGTCATCCTAGAGGGCGATGAGCTTGAAGTTACGCGCGGGTATCTTGTAGTCAATGACGGTGTGATTGAAAAAATTTCGGAAGGTTCCCCATCTGGCAGGGCGACAGATTTAAAACACGGATTCATCCTGCCACCGTTCGTAAACGCCCACACTCATGTTGTCGATTCAATCGCAAAGGAGTGTTATCTTGGAAAAAAACAGCCCGAGGTAGTTGGCCCACAGGGTGAAAAGTTTAAGGCGTTAAGTTCTCACTCCACCAAAAACATCATCGCTGCTACCCGTGCAACGCTTCGTGACATGCTTCGCACGGGTACGATTGCGCACTGTGATTTCAGGGAAGGCGGTGAAACGGGTGTGGAGCTACTCAGACAGGTCCCCCTAATGCCGGTAAAATCCATCATCTTGGGCCGTCCCCTGAATTTCGAGGAACTCCCTAGGATATTAGCCAAAGCTGATGGAGTGGGCCTGCGCTCGCTGAGTGCTTTCAGCGATGATGAACTCATTGAAATTGCTCGCCAGACACGCAAAGTAAATAAACTGCTTTCGATTCATGTTGCTGAGACCCAAGCTACCCAAAAGGCTTCAGTAAAGTCAAAAGGCATGGGCGAGGTAGAACGGGCCCTTGAACTCAACCCGACATTTATTGTGCACGCAACTCACGCAAGCACGCAAGATTTTTCACTGCTTCAGAAAAAGGATGTCCCAGTCGTCTTCTGCCCGAGAGCAAACAACATGCTGGGAGTCGGGAGTCCACTCATTCACTTGGCTCTTGCAGCAGGGACGAGATTCTGCTTCGGGACCGACAATGCGATGGTGTGCCAGCCAAATATGTTTGAAGAGCTGTCATTCGCTTGGGCATGTCTGCGCGGCACCACAACTTCCGCTGGAAGCGACGAAGCACGAAAGTTCCTGAAGGCGGCGACGGTGGAACCGGCAGAGCTCTTCGATCTACCATGGAAGGGAATAGCAGAGGGCGAAAAAGCGACATTTGTTATTCTGGCCAGAGGGGAAAATCTTTTGAACATCTCGGATGTTTATGCTGGCTTGGTCAATCGTGCACGCACAGACAATCTCCGAGCAATTTACGTTGACGGCAAAATTATTTAAGCTGACGCACCAAAGAAAATTGGTTCTGGGAGGGTAACTCTCACAGTAGGTAGTGGATGCGGGAACATGCTGGTAAAAGATGTGATGACTAAGGAGGTCAAGTGGGCAGAAGTGCCGGGAACAAGAGCTGAGGCTCTCGAACTTTTAAGGAAAATTAACGCCAGCGCAATCCCTGTGGTCAAACGTGGAACGGATGAGCTTGTGGGCATGGTCACGCTGCGCAGGTTATTCGAGAAACCTGATGAAGACCAGCTCGCTATGTTGGTAGACCGGGACGTCCCGCGCATAAGCCCAAACGACAAACTGAAGGACGCTGCGAAACACATGGTAAATTTATTTGTGCGGAGGTTGCCCGTATTGGAAAATGGGAAGCTTGTTGGGATAATCACGGTTCGGGACATGGTCTATCGAGTGATTGCCACGATGAATCTAGAAAGACCAGTTGAGGATTATATGCGCCCCCACATCCTGACAATGTGGGAGGGCACCCCTCTCAAGGCAGCGGTCGAGATAATCGACCTTGCTGGCTTTCGTGGACTCCCCGTAATCAACGAGAAGGGGGATCTTGTTGGAATCATTGACGACTCTGATATAGCCAAAATAAGTGAGGTGGAGATCGATTCCAAAATGAGCCAAATGGCGGGACGAAGCGAAGGAGACAGCTGGACATGGGACAGCGAAGCACGTATGTACATCACAAAACGCAAACTGAAGATACCGGACAAACTCGTAAAGGACGTGATGACAAAAGAGCTTGTCACAGTAACGAGAAAGACCAGTGTGAGCAAAACCGCCCAGTTGATGAAACAAAATAAGGTGGAACAAGCCCCTGTAATCACGGCCGAGGGTAAACTTACTGGTCTCATCAGGGATATCGATCTTCTGCGCGCTCTGACCGACTAAGATACTCTTTTAGCCTCTCCGACAATTGAAATTGCGGTGTACAGATGAAGCAAAAACACGAAGAGGTAATGGAACTGGCCCTCAGGCGGGGTTTCATCTGGCCATCGTTCGAGATTTACGGCGGTGTTGGCGGATTCTACGATTTCGGACCGCTTGGAACTATCATGAAGAATAAAATAATCCAGAAATGGCGCGAGTTTTACGTGATCGGGGAGGGCTTCTTCGAGATTGATTCGCCCACTATCACGCCCGAGGAGGTCTTGAGAGCCAGCGGACACGTCGACCACTTCGTCGATGCGATGGTGGAGTGCCAGAAGTGTGGCGAGGCATTCAAAGTCGCGGACCTCGTGCGCGAGCGGACTGGCAAAGACATCGAGGGCACACCCAAGGATGGGATGGAGCAGTTCATCAAGAAACACAATATGCGCTGTCCCGACTGCGGTGGTGAACTTGGAAAAGTTTTCGACTTCAATGCAATGTTCCGAACAGCCATAGGGCCTGGAAGCAAACGTGCGGGATACCTGCGGCCCGAAACTGCTCAGGGGATCTTTATCGATTTCAAACGACTTCAACGATACGCTCGTGGCAAACTGCCATTCGGCGTGGTACAGATTGGTAAAGGTTACCGAAACGAAATTTCCCCACGTCAAGGCATGATAAGGCTGCGGGAGTTCACGATGGCCGAAGCCGAAGTCTTCTTCGACCCTGAGGATCTGCACCACCCCAAGTTTTCTGAAATGGCGGGCGAACAGCTCAGACTCTGGCTGGCGAAAGACCAAGAAAAAGGAGACAAAAAATTGACCGAGATAACGGTTGAGCAGGCGGTCAAAAGGAGGCTTGTATGCAACGAACTCATGGCATATTACTTGGGACTGACCAAACGCTTTCTGCTTGAGCTAGGAATCGCTAGCGAGGCTATTCGTTTTAGGGAGCAGACTCCTGGACAGCGGGCACACTACTCAAGTGAAACTTGGGATGTGGAAGTTTCGACGGAGCGGTTCGGCTGGGTAGAAATCGCGGGATTGGCCTATCGCACCGATTACGATCTCTCCCGCCACGCGGAATTCAGCAAGGAGGACTTGACGATATTTTCTGCAGACAAGAAGCGTAAGGTCCTCTGCCATGTAGTTGAACCTTCCTATGGAATCGACCGTCCATTCTATTGCGTGCTTGAACATTCGTACACGTCGGACGGAAAGCGCCTCCGGCTAAAGAAGTGGTTGGCCCCCATCACTGTTGGAGTTTTCCCGCTCCTCAGCCGCGACAGCATGCCCGAGAAGGCTCTTGAGGTACACAAAATTTTGAGATCAAAAGGTTTCATGGCAGAGTATGACGATGCGGGCTCGATCGGACGCCGGTATGCTCGCGCTGACGAGATTGGTACTCCATACTGCGTGACGGTCGACCATCAAACTCTAAAAGATGATACCTTGACTATAAGAGACCGTGACACCGCTGCACAAATTCGGGTGACGCTGATGGAACTCCCAAAAATTTTGCACTCTTTAATACATGAAGAAGTGCCGTTTGAGTCGGTCGGGGAGCTTGTCAGAGGATAGACATAAAGAAGAGCAACACTGGCAGGACGACGAACAGGGAGACTAAAGTAAGGTAAAAGATGAGCGCACCGTAGAGCTTGCGGTCTAACTTGTAGTTATAGGCGAGGAACAGGTTAAAAATCGCGGGGGGCATCGCTGCCTGGATCAGAGCTGGCTTGGGCGTGAGATCAGGTAGGGGGCCGGCCACATGCAATCCAAGCGCTAGTATTCCAAGATAAGTGACGAGAGGACAGACCACAAATCTAATTGCGCCGACCGCGGTCAGCAACCCGACGTATTTGCGAGGTCTTACGATAATCATCTGATACCCAACGAGTAGCACCATCAAGGCAAAAAACAGTTTGGCAAGATGGACATCGAAAAAGTCACGCACCACACCAGGTAACGGGGCCCCAAAACCGACAAAAAGCAGGGCGACGATGAGCATGAATGCGGCTGGAAAAGTAACCACATTCTCAATCAAAGATCCCGGAGTCAAGCGCTTCTTGGCGGCCGATGAAACAAGCATTATGCCAAATACCAAGTTCGGAATCCCGATCCCCATAGCATAAAGGCTGGCTGGACCGAGCCCGCCGCTGCCCAACAGCGCGTACACGACTGGGAGACCAAGATAAGTGACGTTCATGAAAGCGGAGTTCATTGTTATTGCGACTGTGGTTTTTCTGTCGTCCTTTGCAACATGGGAAATCATCACAGATGAAACGAAGCACACACCGAGCCCGACGAAAGCTAGCAGTAAGGCGTTCCCAAACCCGAGGATTTCCTGAAGGGTGTAGCGGGCGATTGAAAAGAAGACCACGAGAGGCAGCGCCGCCCAAACCACGAAAACATTGAGGCAACGGAAGCAGGCGTCCATCGGTCGTTTAAGAACCTTTACACGCTCTCCGGCGACCCTTATGGCAACCCCGGCAAACAAGAGCGCGAGTATGTATATCGCTGCACCCATGAAGGTCTCCAGCGTGAACTCACCTATTCAACAAGAGCCTAACCTCTTTTCAACTTTATCCTGGCCTCTAGAAATCCCGCTCGTGGCAAAATTGTCGGTGGAAATTCCGTGCTCGACCATTATCCAACGATCAGTCCTTTTACCTCCCTCGATATCTCGTCTATCCGCTTCAGCTGCTTCTTCGCTAGTTGCGTAACGACTTCTGGTTTTTCGCATGTCAAACGTTCTAACTTCTTTGTTTGTTGCTCCAAGCGACCCAGCACCGCTTCTTTGTCTATCTCTCCCCGCAAATGCCCCTTGACTTCCCGTTCGTACAGGCTCTCAACCGCAACGGCAATTTCAACGAGTTCTGATAGATCCAGCAAGGTTAGAAGCTCGCCAGCAACGGCCTCGCCCATCTCCGTCAGTTTCACCAGCTTGACCCTTCCCTCCTCTTTGGATACGACTAGCCCCAATTCTTCTAATTTTGAAACCACACGGAAGGTATGCGCGTACGTGCTATCCGTTTCCTTGGAAAGCTTCGCGACATACGCCGGCTTGTCCGCTCTCCTCGCCGCCAACATTATCTTCGCCGGCTTCTCCTGCAGAAATAATGTCTCGACTTTGTCCTTCACCATCCGCTCCCTCAGAAGTTTTTAGCATTCACCACCTTATAAATTTAACTATAAAATATATTTTTTAGTATATATATAATTAAAAATATTCTTTTTAGTATATATTTAGAAAAAAAAGAAGGTTAACGGGAGCGGGGGCGGCTAAGTTAGAGATCTAAAAAAGCTGAGAAATGACAGAGGACGAGGCCGGGAGGGTGAGCCTTGAAAAATACCCTTAAAAAGTAACTACCCGAAACTGGGTGTTGCCGCTGGCATAATTTTTGGCGAAACGATCGGCATGGAGTGGGGTAGATACCTTATATAAGGTAATGTGGCTGCATGGGAAATCCGTGGGTGTTAAGCAATATGACTCTTGATGAGTTCCAAAATCACCTACCATAAGGTTTAAATCCCAAAATTACCCATAAGTAAAGTGAAAATGACTTTACAAGGGTGAAAATATGGAGGAGAGAGGCGGGGCTGAGAAGCTCCTTTCATTGGCGTATGGTAATCATCCGAAGAGCTCGTCCTTGAAGCCAGAGGCGTTGAAAGTCTTGAGGGCATTGAAGGAGAACGCAAAAAGCATCGATGAGCTGGCGGGGGTGCTGGGCTTGGACATAAGTTCAACGGCGGGGCGGAAGCACTTCTATGTACTGATGAGACCACTGCGGGAAACCGGGATGGTCTCGACAAGGCGGGCGGGGGGCAAGACGATTTACTACCTGAGCTACGATGGATTCAGCCAGTTCCTGCGGGACATCCGGAAGGAGGCAGAGTACTGGTTGACATCAGAGGCGCAGCAAGGGTGATAAATAGAGGGATAGCAGGAATTGAAAGTGAGATCGTGACGAGAAAAACTGGAAAGATGGCTGTGAAGGCGCGGCAGCTGATGCGCTCCGCAAAACTGGCCAAGTACAAACGCGAGTTGTCTGACGCGGGAGTAAGCCTGAGTCTGCCAAAGCCGTCGGCGAAAGCACGGAGAGAAAAAGAGGATGAGCTGAGGCGGCTTTACTTGGAGCTTTTCCCCGAAAAAAAGAAACATGCGGAAGGCGAACAGGCGGAACAGCAAGAGTCGACTGAGCCAGCTGAGGAGAGCGGAGAAGCTAAAGAAACCCAAGCGGAAGGCGAATAATCTTCACGCGGAACATCTCGCGCGGTTACAAGATGTTTATCCCCGCAATGCTCAGCAAGAATATCAACCCGAAAAATATGAAAAGCGCCCCAGTGAGTATCCTAAGATATCGGGGTGGTAGTAATCTCAGCAGCTTGTTGCCCACAACCACGGCAATCCCTATAACCAGCACATAAGCAAAAACCATTCCTAGGAAAACCGAAATTGGTGCGGCGTACTTTGCGGCAAGCGTTATGATCGAGAGCTGAGTCTTGTCGCCAAGTTCCATCATCAACACCATCATAAAAGATGTCAGGATAACGAACTTTCCCCGCCTGACTTTGACCCTCTCGGTTTCTCTTGAAAGTAGCGTGTGAACACCGAAGCCTATGAAGACGGCCGCACCGATCAGACCAATCAGTTGCATCGGAATCAGCCCCGACAAGGCCGTGCCGGCGAGTATGCTGATGCCGTCGACCAATACCACAGCTAGAATGGCTCCGACGAAAACAGAGGCAGCCCGGTAGCTCGTGGAGAGGGTCATAGCGGCGAGCTGTGTCTTGTCCCCTAGCTCGGCCACTGCAATTATTCCGAATGTCGATATGAGAGGTGTCAGATCCATTTAACTCCCACACACTTGCGCACGATGATAATAAAAACTGTTTTGGGTTATGATCTGCGTTGACTGGGATAAATCGCGTAACTAAATCACTACTGTGGCGGGCACGTTTGGTATCGACTCGCCGTGACTAGTCAGATTCACGATATTTGCTCTGAGCTCGCCCGCCAACCATGCCAACAGCTCCTTGCAGATCTTGAGCTTGGTGAGCTTGCGCGAGAGGTCTTTGTCACCCGAGTGCTTGCCGATCTTCGTCCCTAGGTCCATCCCAGCGAGGTAGATTTTTGACGCTTCGAGTTCGTGAACCATGAACGCCGCGCGATCTCCATCGGTGAAGCCCCCGAAGTTAAAGAGTTTCCCAAGAGGCTCGACCTGCGTGGTGCCGATGACTCGCTCCTTTAGCTTTGGGGCTATCTTACGTACCTGTGCAATATTGTCGCCATGGGCGTGAACAATTATCCAAGAGCCACGACGCCAGGCATCAAGCTGATCGTCAACGTTGCCGTCTAGATCTGTGACAATGATTTCGGGAGTACGGAACTTTATAACGGATGAAGTCGCGCCGTCTGCAGCAATAATGGTTTTACCCAGAAAATCCGTCCGCTCCAACCTTTCTAGGTCGATATCGAGTGATGGCCCTGCACCGAATACGATACACTCACGTCCGCGGACGAGATTTTCCAAGCCCGCAAGTTCCGGCTCAGGCAAGAACTTATCAAGGATTTCGGCCGCGTCTTGATCCGCTTTTCGGTTCAGACCTAGCTCTCTCACGATGCGGTCATACCAAGGCCGCCAGATTTCCCAACGCATGTGCCTCAACCCACGATTTCCAACTTGATCTCTTCTCCCCGGTGGTTGTAAGCTTTCCAAGAGCGCTCATCGTAGGGGAACGCCACGAGGATGTGCACATGCCCGAACTTCGCGAAAAGCGCCATATCAGCTCCAGAGGGTCGTGGATTTGGGGAGGGGTGGCTGTGCACGGTGCCACATGCGCTAGGGTCAATCGGCAGCATGTGGAGCCTGAGCACCGCGGATTCGCCAGACGAAAGCGTCCCGGGCAGCAGGAGCACTTCCTTGACTACATCCCCCTCGGCGCGCAAAACCCCTGCGAATTCTTTAGGATGGCTGGAGCGCGATGCCCCCAATATGAACATCAACGTCTCTCTATCGATGCGGGAAATTTGCGCCATTTAACCAGGCTCATAGCGGACCGCTCGCGGCCTCGTAACCAGCCAATGCACTCATCCACGTTTGCTCCGATTGTTTGGAAATCTCGTATGGAACCATTCCGACATATAGGGACGGCCTCTTCGACTGCGGCTCCACGGGAACCCACCCCTCGCCAGGCAAATACACTTCAACCCAAGCATGGCTGGCAACAGTCTTTCCGTCAGGCAAAGTCGTCACGACAAATTCCCAACCCGCTGGTGGCGTCCATGAAGTTACTACCCACCCAGAAACCCTCCTTGCGGGTATGCCAGCTGTTCTGGCCATGGCAAGATACACATTAGTAAAGTCCCTGCACTGACCTTTCCTAGATACCAGCACTTCCTCGGATGTCGGAGGTGTGAAAAATAGCTGATAAGTTATGTTAGAACCAGTCCAGTTGCATATCTCCTCAGCAAGACCCCGATTGTCCAGACTGTCGCGGATGTTGCCAAGTACTTCGTTCACCCCAGTTGTATTGGTGATCACATAAGTGTCGGGGAGCAGGTAGTATGCGTGGTTTGCGAGAATTAGACTGCCCCCCCAACTCAATTCACCGGAAGGAACGGGCGCAATGTTGATCTGGCTCGGCAGTTCTCCTGACTTCCCATATTGGGAGAGAATCCTCGTGAAAGTATACAGTACATCCCTAAACCGCATCTTCCCGATTTGAGATTCTATCTCACCCGGCGCCACCTTATCGCCACTGATATCATCCAGAACAGCTTGGGCTAAACTCACATATTCAGCTTTAGATAAGTTTTTCCAGCAGACCCCCCACTCACCACTCTCGCCATCTGGTTTGGCGATGTTTTTGATTGGCTGCTGGATCGAGAACTGGCTGCCTTGAGCTATCATCGTGATGGCTTCAGCAGTGTAGTACAACATCTGGGCTGGAGTGAGCGAATACCAAGAACCACCGCTGTACACAAGATATCTATCGCTGAGCTCACGCCCGTACTTTAAATCAAGACGAAGTTGCTCCAGGGAATCTATGAACGAGGGGTTCTCGGGAGAAACTCCCTCGTAGCTTATGGTATACGCCAAAAATTGTTCGAGGTACTGCTGCGGGGTTATTGTGATCTCATTTTCCGTCGCGATCAATGTCACGGCGTTCTCTACAATGGCTGGTCTGCCGTCCACCTGCCCGAAACTTACAGAGTCTTCCACATATGATCCTCCTCCGTAATCGGTGACATCATGAGAGCCAAATACCTCGGAGTAGACGTTCTCCGCACCCCTTGGGAGAATCGTCGCGCTTTGGTATGAGATTCGATAAAGTGCAACATCGATTCCAAATGATCCGGCGACGCTGCGGATGAGGGTCCAATTAGATTCCTCGTTAGATATTATCTCCTCGGCTGCGTTTTGACTGTCGACCAAGCTGAAGTTTATCGTCCATCTATTGTCCGACCAGCGTGCCATCTTTGGCGTCTCCCACGTGAGAACAATCTTGAAGTTCTCGTCAGGGCCCAATCCCATCACCTCGCAGAGGACGTTCTCCGCCTCAAGACCATATCTTGCCTGCGACCCTCGGATAGACTCTTCATACGATTGTTTCATGACATCCACACCCATCTGCGTGGTGATCTGCTTCATGAAGCTGGAGAGCTGGGACGGTGGTAGTTGTGCTACCAAGCTACATCTGGCGCCACCGTCTGCGCCGATGTAAACGAACGACTCGTCGAACTCATCGAATTCAACGACCGATATCCCTCCTCCAGACGGTGTCGTTGTCATAGTTGTCGTCGCGCCAGGTGTCGTGGTTGTTGTCGTTCCGCCTGGTGTCGTAGCCCCTGACTGTAGCAGGATTACAGCTACAACAGCTCCAACAATTGCGACGACAACTGTCACGATGACGGCAGCGGCGACCTCCTTACGCGGCATTTTTTCACTCCATGAGTCCAATTATAATGTCTTCTTCAGGCTTTTTTAGCCGTAGCGCCAACCACCACCAATAGCTTCCCCTGCACCAAATCATAAAGTTTTACGAATTTTTCACAGTCAGCGATTTTCTCACTTTTTTAGTTGCATCGACCATTGCGCGAAGCTTCCCTATCGTTTCCTCCTGCGTTCGCGTCTTCAGCCCGCAGTCTGGGTCTATCCAGATCTGATCGGGTTTCAGGATCTCGAGGGCCCGCCGGATGCGTTGTTTCACTGTTGCTGTGTCCTCGACGATGTGGGAGTGAACATCCACCACGCCGAACGAAAGGTCCCTGGTGAAGGGATGTTCCCGGAACAGCTCGACCAAGTCAAGCTCAGAGTTCGACATCTCGAGATCGAAGTTGTCAACGGGAAGCTCAAGCATCCTTGGGTAGATGAACTCGAAAGCCCCGTAGCAGATGTGGTTGATGAAGTAGGCGTCCACACCCTTCGTGACTACTTGCATAGCCTCGATCGCGAACTCTGGGAGCTCCTCCGGTCTGGCTGAGATAGCTGGCTCATCCACCTGAATTATTTTTGCGCCCGCTTTCGCCAATGCTCTGACTTCTTCATGCAAAACTTTTGCGAGTGCGATACAAGCATCGCGTCGGCTTGGGTAGTACTCGTTGAACGACCAGTCCATCATCGTGTAGGGTCCCGTGACCATCCCCTTCACTGGTTTATTCGTTAGACCTTGCGCAAATCGCCACCAATCTACGGTTATCGGGCCCCGCCACTTGACCTCGCCCGCTACGATGGGCTTCCGGTAATAGCGGTTGCCGTAGCTTCTGACCAGTCCGCTTATCCTGAATCCATCCAAGTTGTTCGCAAAGTAAGTCGCCATATCCCCGCGATACATCTCCCCGTCGACCAGCACATCTAGTCCAATCTCTTCTTGGGCGGAGACCCACTCGCGGGTAGCCTTCTCCTCAAGCTGCCTGAGTTCTCCAGTCCTAAGCTGCCCCGAGTCGAATTTTCGTCTGGCATCAAGCAGGTATTGTGGCTTCGGGAAGCTGCCAACTGTAGTCGTAGGCAGGAGAGGCAGTTCGAGGCCAAGGTGCTTCAGCTTCACTCGCATCATATCAGCCCCCTCGCTTTTTCCGCAATTTTCACCATGTTCTGAAGCTTCTTGAAGGCGATCTCGCGCGGCAGATAGTCTCCGAGCCCGCAGGAAGGGTTGAGATACGCGCGCTCGCTTCCGACGACTGTCAAAATCAACTCCAATGTGTCCAGCACTTCCTCCTCCTTTTCAAGTCTGGTGTTTCTACCATCGATGAGCCCGAGCCCGAGATCTTTGTCGCACCCTGAGTCTGCAATCACGCTCGCCAGCTTCGGGCTGTAAGTGAAGTCAAACCCGATGACATCGACCGGCAGCTCAAGCAATTTCTCATAGAGCGGCACAGCATCCCCAAAGTAGGTGTACAGGGCCAGCCTCGCTCCACCTTTTTTGGCTACAAGTTTTTCTATTGCTTCATTGAAAATCTGAAAATCGCCCGGGTTTTTCAGGATGGAGGGCTCATCGATTTGGATTAGCTCGGCCCCGGCTCCCGCGAGTTCGCTGACCTCCTGGGCAATGAACTCGGCAAACTCATCGACAAGCGACTGGAATCCTTCACCACTTCGATTGATGGAGAGCTTCGCGAGTGTGTAAGGCCCTGTCACGACAGGCTTCACGGGCCTCGACGAAACTTCCTCAGCGAACAGGAACTCCCTGCTCATTACTGGCTCACGCCTCGAGAGCCTACCTTTGATGACAGGCTGCCGGAAGTAAAAGTTCGTGTCGAAAAATCTGAGCAGACCGTTTATCTCGCAGCCCTTCAACTTTCTTGCAAAGTGGGAGATTGGGTCATACCATCGCACCTGCCCGTCTGTCACAACATCGAGCCCGGCTTTTACCTGCTCTTCGATGACCTCCCGCGTAACCTCATCTTGAACCCGTTCGAATTCTTTTTCAGATATCTCGCCCAGCTCCTGCTTGACATAGGCCTGACGATAGCGCTGCTGCTCCGGACGGTCGCCTATCCTGGGATAGCTCCCAGTGCTCGCGGTTATAATCTCCATCCGAATCCCTCCGTATTATCTCTACAAAAGTTAAATATGTGCTTGGATTATGATACAGAGGGTGTTGATTTGAAAATAGGCGAAAAATTTACTCCACACCCGAACCTGAAAAAAGTTTACTACACTTATCTTGCGCTTCCGGCAATCGTAATGTTACTCGCAACTTTGCTGCCAATTTGGGTTGTGCGTATCTTTGAACCGGTAAAATGGGGAGAGATTTGGCCATACCTTCTCATACCTCCGACAGTAGTGATCGTGATCATCGCTTTCGTAGCCTACTGGATCAGAAGGTATTACAGCTCGATCACATACACGCTCACGAAAGACGAGGTAATGGTGGAGAGAGGGGTCTGGTGGAGGATGAAGCACGTTGTCCCGTACGCGCGCGTGATGTCGCTCGATGTCATTCAGGGGCCGATCTCTAGGCGCTTCGGAATCGGCTCCGTGCTAGTTTATACAGCTGGCTATACAGGTCCAGCGGGCGGAACTGCTGGCCCAGGCCGCAGGGGCGCCGAGGCATCCATCTGGGGGGTGCCAAACTTCATTGAGATAAGAGACACTATCATCAAGTTCGTGAGAGGGAGGCCACTTTTCGGAGCTTCCGGAGCGCCAGACGTTGGTTTGGAAATGTTGAAAGAACTCAAAAAAATAAGAAAAGCAGTGAAAAAATAATAAGGGGTTAGTCGATGGGGGAAGGCAGTGGATATGGAAAGGTGATCCTCTTAAATGAGCATTTTGTGGTCCATGGGGTGCCGTCGATCGTTTCCGCAATTGACAAAGCAACTACCGCCACCATTAAACGCTCAGAAGAGTCGGGCTGGGCCTTAGAGGACAACAGGCCGGCAACACCAAGCTACAAGGATGAAAAGCTCAAGCAACAAAAGGACTCGATCGACAGGATTTTGAGGGCCGCTGGGATAGACCCTGCTAAAACCCCGATCGAGATCACCTTGGGCGGCGACTTGGTGGCCGCGAGCGGGATAGGGGCGAGCGCGGCCTCATGCGTGGCGATAGCGAGGGCGCTTTCCGACGAGTTTGAATTGGACTTTTCGGATGAGATGGTGAACGATATAGCCTACGAGGGCGAGCGGGCTTACCATGGGAATCCCTCTGGAGTTGACAACACCGCGGCTACCTACGGCGGGCTACTTTGGTTTGTCCGCGGGAAACCCATCGAGCGGATAAAAATCAAGCGGCCCGTCGAAGTGGTCATGGGCAACACGGGGCTCGTCGCTAACACCGAGGCGGCGGTGGCCGGAGTGCGCGAGCGCGGGCAGAAATACCCTGAGAAGTACGAAAAGATCTTCAAGGAAGCGGGGGAGCTTGCGTACATAGCGAAGAAAGCTCTCTTGGACTACGACCTCGGAGCGGTTGGCAAACTCATGGATGAGAACCACAGGCAATTGCAGGCGATCGGAGTTTCGTGCAAGGAGCTGGATTTCTTGGTGGAACTCGCCAGATCAAACGGGGCGTACGGCGCAAAAATGACCGGGAGTGGACTGGGCGGCAACATGGTGGCCCTCACTCCCGGGAAAGACCTACAGGATCGGGTAGCCCGAGCGATTAAAAAGGAAGGCTTCGAAGTCTTAATGACGCGAATCGGGTGACATGATGAACTTTCGAGATTTCGTAAAATTTTTGGACAACAAGGGGCTCCTCGTGCACATCAAACGCCCCGTGGACACGAAGTACGAGATCTCGACCCTGATGAAGCTGATGAACGACAAACCGATCATGTTTGAGAACGTTAAGGATTTCTCGACACCGGTTGTGGCGAACATCTGCTCCACGCGAGAGCTGGTCGCCTTGGGCCTTGGGATAAAGCCAAACGAGATCATAACAAAGTTAACGCGAGCTATTGAAAACCCGAAGGAACCAAAGATCGTGAAGGCGGAGGGATATCGAGAAGTTCCAGCCGACCTCACCAAGTTCCCAATTTTAATTCACTACCCATTCGACGGGGGCCCATACATTTCCTCAGGAGTGATTATAGCACGCGACCCTGAACTCGGCCTCAACGCGTCTTTTCACCGTATGATGGTCATCGGGAAGGACAAGATCGTGATGCGGATCCTGCAGCGGGACTTCGACGCCTTCCTGAAGCGCGGGGACAAGGAGTTCGCGATCTGTATAGGGAACTCGATGCCGGTCTTGGTTGCGGCGGCGGTTTCTGTAGAACTGGGAAAGAGCGAGCTGGATATAGCGAATGCCCTAGGCGAAACCGATTTAATCGAACTCGGCGGACATAAGGTTCCGGAGGCTGAAATCGTCATGATAGCTGAGATGACGGGGGAAGAGCACGACGAGGGTCCGTTCCTTGACCTGACAGAGACCTCAGACATAGTGCGCAAGCAACGGGTGGCGCAGATCAAGCGGATATTCACCAAAGAGAACCCGCTCTATCATGCGCTGCTTCCGGGGGACCTCGAGCACAAGACCCTGATGGGCATGCCACGCGAGCCGACGATATTCCGCGAGGTGAATAAAGTGTGCGAGTGCAAGGATGTCCTGATAACTCCCGGAGGATGCTCTTGGCTGCACGCGGTTGTGAGCATAAAGAAGAAGGGCCCGGAAGATGGGAAGAAAGCGATAGAGGCTGCGTTCAAAGGGCACAAATCCCTGAAGCACGTCTGGGTGGTGGACGACGACATTGACATCCACAACCCGCACGAGATCGAGTGGGCAATGGCTACGCGGTTCCAAGGCGACAAGAACATGATAATTAAACGGGAGCCAGGCTCGTCGCTGGACCCATCATCGGATTTGAAGACGAGGATGACCGCGAAGGTCGGGTTTGATTTGACGATACCTTGGGGACGCGACATAAAAGATTTCAAGAAGCCGGAGCTGCCGATGAAGTTGGACCTGAGAGATTATTTAGCCCACTCCGAATAGGTTAAAACACTTTCAGGAGAATTGGGAGGTGACTTGCGTGAAGCCCACTGTTGGGGAACGCGTTTCCGAGATCCTGTCATCCGAAAAGCGGGGGAGTTTGCCCCGCGAGATGCTCGATGTGCTGAGGGTGCTCGTAGTTCATAGTGGGACAAGCTGGAAGTCAGAACTCGTTCGAGAGCTGCCCCTGTTCCATGCTTTTAAAGGCGAGCCTGAAGCTGTCGATGAGATGCGGTTGGACGGAGCGCTCGGGAGGCTCGAGGAGGAGTGTCTGGTGAAGGTCGAGAAGAGGGTGAGGGCAGATATGGGCGCTAGGGGTGGTGTTGAGGACGAGCTGATAACCCTCGTGGACATCTCCGCGACAAGAAACGCCCTTGTGAAGGACCGCGTGTTAACCTCTTATATGCGTGGGCAAATAATTGTTTTGCGGTGATGCAGATGAGTTTGAAACTACCAAGTTTCTTAAGGAGGAAAAAGGGAGAGGCTGTTTCGGAAGTGGAGAAGCCGGAAGTTAAGGTGGAGAGCGAGTTCCCGAAGATAGCTGGGGCAGAACTTAAAAAGCACGTTGGCAAGCACGTTGCGGTCGTGGAAGGTAAGATCGCGGCCTCGGCGGGCACTGCGAGGAGAGCGCTCACGATGGCGAAGCGAAAGCATTCTGGCAAGGAAATCATCTTGAGGTACGTTGGAAGCGAGCGGCTGTTGATACCCTGTCGCTGCCTAAGCAAGACCAAAACATGAAAAAGTTTGATTCAGCTCTCAATTTTAGGTTCCGTTTCTTCTCCCAGACTTTCAGGCCTCATCAAGCCAGTCCTGTCCATGTAGGTCACGGATAGCATCACCATCCAAAGCGGGAGCAAAAACCCGATAAATAGGGCCCCGACCATGGGGAGCGAGCCGATCAAGAACCAAAGTACAGCGAAAAGGGCCCAGAGGATTGAAGTGACTCCAAGGTTTCCCCAAGCTAGTTTGAAGCTCACCTTGAGGCTCTTCAGCGGGTTGGAGGAGCGAACCAACGCCTCCGGCAGCACATATGCGCACGAGAATATCAGCAGCAACATCGGGAAGAGTATGAACATCCCCCAAGGGGTGAGAATCGAATAGATCATTATGAAAAGGAGCGCAGCTGGGATGACGCCGGCCGCGAAAATCCTCGGAAATTTTCGCCCTGTGGTTTTAAGTATCTCCTTGAAATTCTTGATGCCTTTTGAGGCAACGGCTTGGGCGGATACTATTGCCACTCCAAAACAAAACCCAATGCCGAGGAGGAAACCCAGGTCCGCCGTCCAAACCTTGGCGAGATCGGTCGGCCTCAACACACCGTAAATCAGGCTGTTGACCTCCAGTCGGTGTGCGTTTTCCTCATCGAAGGTGCGGATCCTTATCCTCATAAAATTTTCTGATGGGCTGACGTAATCTGCGGAGTTTTCGGATATTATGTTTTCCCAGACGACCTCATTTTGGTCGACTTCTCCCGACATGAGGAGCTCCCAGCTTGAGTTCCTGAAGTTATAGATATCAAGGCGATATTCGGCTGAGTTCTCAGACTTGAAACTCATAGCCGCCCCCACCCAGCTGCTTGCGACATCGCTGGCCGGAATGGGGCCGGAGTCGAACCGGATCTCAAGTCCGTATTTCCCGCCCGATTCCGAGGCATCCACCTCGAAATAGTTTTCATCGGGGGCCCCCATTAGCTCGGGCGTGCCGGAGTGGATGATTCCACTTACGATATCCGTCCTGTTCTCGTGGTACAAAATAACAGTTCCGCTCTCTATCACGGCAGATACGGTCGAGCTGATGAGTACTAGGGCCAGTAGTGGGAGTATGAGAGCCAGTAGATACCTTCTGTAAACGTTCCAGGATTTCCTTGCTATCTCAACTAGGTTCAAGCTTACACCTACATACCGGATCGGGCTATCATGACATGCTCATCGGAGAATAAATCTAGTGACGAAAACCTTTCCACCCCAAGCTCCTCAGAGCATTTGACGGCTTTTTTAATAAATTCAAATTTTTTCTCTATGGGCGGATAACTCAAATCCGACATGTTACCGACTCCAGTACACCTTAATCGGTGCCTAAAAATAGTCCCTCAACCTCTCCGCCACATCTTCCGGCCTAGCCTCTATAATCGGCTCGCCGTGGAACTTTTCCATGAAGCCATCGTCGCCAGTGTAGAGTGGCTCAAAGTTCGGCCTGGACACCAGCCTCGCGTTCAGCAAGTAATAATCGCTGATGTCTTGGTCGTTGGGGCCTGAGAATACGCTCATGTTGAAGCTCTCGACCCCCATCCCGTGGTATCCCCCTAAAACCCTCGAAAGCCCCTCGCAGAAGTCCTTCAGGTCTTTTTCGCCCGCCCGGATTGGTGTTGAAACCCTGTCGGAGAATATCGCCGTGACCTCTTTGTTCCCCTGGGGGGCGAAGCTGGTCAGCCAAGCGACGGAGCCGGTTTCCCCTATCCACCTCTCGCCATTTCTTTCCGCCTCGATCAGATCCAGCCAGTAGTTGCCCCCATGCTGGTCGTGGTATCTCCTGCTGGCCTCAACCAGCTCGTCGACCTGTGGGGTCGGTTTGTGGTCCGCGAGGATCTGGACATGGGGGTGGATGATGCTGGCGGCGGCCGGCGGCAGGCAATTCCAGTTGATTGTGCAGTACTTGATGTCTTGGCGTTTGCTGTGGATGAACCTGAAATACTCGAGGCACACCTTGAAGCAATCCTCGAGCAGCTTGGGGGAGAACTGATTGAGGGAGAGATAGTGATCTTCGGAGAATACCCCCACGGCGTGAAACTCCCCGAACGGGAAGAGGTTCGGGAAGAGGCGGGCGGAACCGACCTTCATCCTCCCTGCGGGGAAATAGCTTGGAAACATCGGGGTCGTTTTTTCGAGGTTCTCGGGGCAGAAGAAACACTTTCCCCTGGATTCCTGGACGATCCTCGGTAGATCCGTGGTCTCCCTCGCCCTCGCCTGTTTCACCCTCTTTGCCCGTTCCATGTTTATCCTGCACTGCCTGCCAGTCAGCGGATCCTTCCTGAACTCGATCGGGTGGATGGCTGGCTTGAAATCTAGGAGCGGGCTGAGGAGTTCGGCTTCTCGCACCGCCCTTTCAAATTGTATTTTTTTGATATCGATCACCCCATACGCTACACTCAATTGAAATCAAGTTTTTCTAGGGCCCATCAAAGTATAAAAAGCCTTAAGGGGGAGTAGAGTGAGTCGGGAATTGCCCAATTGTAGCACGTACTAGCCCACCCCGACCCGCACCCGCGAAACGGTAGTGGTAGAGAAGGGCAAAAGGCGACAAAAGTGAAGCCGCCCATGCTACATTTCTGGACTCCCAACCCACTCATTCGTCCCCCCAGACGCTCAGTCTATCAGTCTTATGTCGGCAAATTGGCCACATCTTTAATCCTTCCCAGATGCGTGTGCTCGTTCCATCAGTGCTTTGTTGTATAGCTCGACGTATTCTCTTGCAGACCTCTCCCAAGAGTAATCGGCCTCCATGGCCCTCTTCACAAGTTTTTTCCAAACTTCTTTCTTCTGGTAGACCCTCAGCGCCCTTCGGATGACATGCTCAAAAGTAACACTCGTCGGCCTCTCGAAAACGAACCCATTCCCCCTTTTATCGTCCTTGTCGAAATCGGTTATCGTGTCAGCCAAGCCGCCTGTCTTCCTTACCACAGGGATTGTACCGTACTTCAGGGCGATGAGCTGGCCAAGTCCGCAAGGTTCAAACAGCGAAGGCATGAGGAAGATGTCGCTGCCTGCGTAAATTTTGTGGGCGAGCTTCTCGTCGTGCCTCAAAATAACTTTGATCTTGTCGCTTTTCTTGGACATCCTTTCCACAGTTCTCTGGTACTTTGGCTCCCCCGCCCCACCCAGCAGCACAAAATACGCCTTTTCCTTGCCTAGAATTTTTGGCACTGCCTCCGCTATCAGATCTAAACCCTTGTGGGGGTCGACCCTCGATACCATCCCTAAAAGTGGTGTTTCCAGGTCTTGGGGTAGGCCCATTTCTTCCAGAAGCCGGGATTTGTTCTCCGCCTTTCCGTCGGGCTCATCCGGGCCGTATTTCCGGTAGATGTACTCGTCTTTTTCGGGGCCCCAGATATCGTAATCGACTCCGTTGACAATCCCGTGAATTTCCCTTTTCCTCAGATATGTGTGGAGCCCCTGACCATACGTTTCGGTTTTGATCTCTTTGGCGTATGTCTTGCTCACGGTGGTGACGATATCCGAGTAAAGTATCCCGCCCTTCATCGGATTTACAACCCCTTTCTCCAAAACATCGGAAGCTGTTTTCGGGACGCCGACATCGCTCAGAGTCAAACCCGGCCGAGCGCCTTGGTACTTCAGATTGTGAATGGTGAAAACCGTCGGCGTCTTATCTTGGAGCAACTTCAGGTGAAGCGGGACCAGGGAATTGTGCCAGTCGTTGCAATGGACCACATCCGGCCTGAAATCCAGCTTTCTCACGAGTTCGGCAACTGCTCTGGAAAAAAATGCAAATTTGATGACCTCCTCTTTCCCGCCCTGGTAGATGACCTTCCCTCCAAAGAACTCATCGTTCCCCAAAAGGTAGACCGGAACACCATCGACTCGCGTCAGTTCAACTGAAACCATTTTGTGTCCGTTAAAATCTACACCGATATCCGCGACCTTTTCTTCGCCTTTAATCCATTCGTATTTCGGCAAAGCTATCCTGACATCCTCCCCCAGCTTCCTGAGCGCCTTTGGGAGGGCGCACGCCACGTCGCCTAGGCCTCCAACCTTTGCCAGAGGATAAACTTCAGG
>Ga0315282_10006029_pt1 | contig 20416 bp, 19 predicted proteins | sample YL17G07_20_MG_FD_203693 | JGI IMG/M metagenome (GOLD analysis project Ga0315282, IMG submission 203693) | Sediment microbial communities from Yellowstone Lake, YNP, Wyoming, USA - YL17G07_20 | ecosystem: Environmental > Aquatic > Freshwater > Lake > Sediment | place: USA: Wyoming | collected... | reverse complement strand
ATGGTGGGCGGTACTGGACTTGAACCAATGACCCCTTGCGTGTGAAGCAAGTGCTCTAACCGCTGAGCTAACCGCCCGCACCAGTCCCATTTTACCCCAAATACCTGGCCTTGTAAAAGGGAGGCGCTTAAGGGTTTCCCAGCTTGGACAGACCGTCCCAATATTGACAAATAGCCTTGAAGTTTGCCATGATGTGATTAAGAGTATATAGGTGGAGGCCCGGTGCACCGCGAGATTGTTCGGAGGTTGAAGGAAAGCGCCCAGGTAAAAAACGCACTGGCAAAAAGCCATGTCGGCGAAATAGAGCAGGCCGTTAAGACCATCGTGGCCGCCTACAAGAAGGGCGGCAAGATTGTCCTCTTGGGTAACGGCGGCAGCGCCGCCGATGCCCAGCACCTCGCCGGGGAGCTAATGGGGCGTTTCAAGATAGAAAGGCAGGCCCTGCCGGCTATCGCCCTCACCACCAATACCTCCATACTGACCGCCCTGGCCAACGACTACGGCTACGATACGGTCTTCAGCCGGCAGGTGGAGGCCCTGGTAGACGAGCGGGATGTTGTCATCGGCATCAGCACCAGCGGCACCTCGCCAAACGTGGTCAAGGCGCTGGAGGCCGCTAGAGCCAAGGGTGCCGCTACCATCGCTTTGACCGGGGGCCGCGGCGGTCTTAAGCAGGTGGCCGACCTAGTGCTGGCGGTGCCTTCGGAGGATACCCCCCGTATTCAGGAGGCCCATATCACCATCGGCCATATTATCTGCGAGCTGGTGGAAAAAGAGATGTCTGGTGCTGGCTAGAACCTGGCGGAGAGATTAGGTTATGGTCAGGGCCGTTTTCCTGGACAGGGATGGTACTATCATTGAAGATAGCGGCTATGTCGGTGAGATTGGCCGGGTCAAGTTTCTACCCCGGGTCGGTGCGGCCATCAAATTGCTGAACGAAAATAAATTCAAGGTCATCATCACCACCAACCAGGCGGGGGTGGCGCGGGGGTACTTTGACGAAGCGGCGGTGCGGCGGGTAAACAGCTATGTCCGGGAGAAGCTGGCCGAAGAAGGGGCCTTTGTTGATAGGGTCTACTACTGCCCTCACCATGTGGAGGGGGTGATTGAGGAGTACCGTAGGGAGTGCTCCTGCCGCAAGCCCAATACCGGCATGATAGAGATGGCCGTCCGTGACCTCGGTGTTGATGTCGGGGCGTCATTTGCTATCGGCGATAAGGAGAGCGATGTTGAGGCCGGGCGGCGGGCCGGCTGCCGTACCATACTGCTCGCCGGGGCAGGCCGGGGAGTCCCTGTCAGCGCCGATTATATTGCCCCCGATTTGTACCGGGCGGTAAAATGGTTAATAAAGCTTGACTGGCGGGAAGTCGGTTCTCATGGAAAAGGGTGAGAGGATTTTTGTGGCCGGCGGGGGCATGATTGGCCAGGCGCTGCTGCGGCGGCTCAGGGAAAATGGCTTCACCGCCCTGCTTTCGGAGGGCACTGCCGGTCTGGAGCTCGCCGACCAGGGGGCCGTTCTGGAGTTTTTTACCAAAGAAAGGCCGGCCTACGTCTTGCTGACCTCAGTGAAGGTGGGCGGCATCCTGGCCAACAGTAATTTTCCCGCCGACTTTATCTACACCAATATCCAAAGCCAGACTAATGTCATCCATGCCGCCTGGAGGTCCGGGGTAAAGAAGCTACTCTTCTTGGGTAGCTCCTGCATCTACCCCAGGGAATGCCCCCAGCCGATGAAGGAGGCGTACCTGCTTACCGGCAGGCTTGAGCCGACCAGCGAGCCCTACGCCATCGCCAAGATAGCCGGCATCAGGATGTGCCAGTCTTACCGCCGCCAGTACGGTGCGGACTTTATCGTGGCCGTCCCCGCCGATGTCTACGGCCCCGGCGACGACTTTGACCCCGAGACCGGTCATGTCCTGCCGGCACTGCTCAGTAGGATGCACCACGCTAAGATGAAGAACGAGCCGGAGGTGACCATCTGGGGCACCGGTGCCCCGCGGCGCGAGGCCCTCCACGTGGATGACCTGGCCGCCGCCTGCCTCTTCCTCATGGAGCGTTATAGTGAGCTGGAGATGATTAATGTCGGCGGGGGACGGGATACTGCCATCAGCGAGATGGCGCAGGCAGTCAAAGAGGCCACCGGCTACCGGGGGAAAATCATCTACGATAAATCCCGGCCGGACGGCATGCCCAGGAAGCTCCTGGACTCAAGCCGCCTGGAAAAGCTGGGTTGGCGGCCCAGCATCGGTTTGACGGAAGGCATCAAGCAAACGTATCATTGGTATAAGGAAAACCTGGCAAAATAGACCACCGGAGAAAAAGATGAGAATACTGGTCACCGGTGCCGCCGGTTATCTCGGCTCTATCATGGTACCGGTGCTACTTAAAGAGGGGCATGAGGTTATCGCCGTGGATAACTTCATGTATAACCAGGCTTCGCTCCTGGATTGCTGCTATGATGGAAAACTGACCATCATCCGCGGGGATGCCCGGGACCGGGGGCTTATGGCCGGGTGCCTCAAGAAGGCCGATGCCATCTTCCCCCTGGCCTGCCTGACCGGCGCGCCTCTCTGCGCCCGGGACCCGGTTGGCGCCCGGAGCACCAACCTTGACGCGATAAAGATGCTACTGGAGATGCGCAGCCCCCGCCAGAGCATCATCTTCCCCACCACCAACAGCGGCTACGGCGTCGGCCAGGAGGGGATATACTGCACCGAGGAGACCCCCCTCCGCCCCATCTCCCTCTACGGCACCCTGAAGGTGGAGGCGGAAAAGGCCGTCCTGGAGGCAGGTAATGCCATTACCCTGCGGCTGGCCACGGTCTTCGGCATCAGCCCGCGTATGCGGTTAGACCTCCTGGTCAATGACTTCACCTACCGTGCCGTCACCGACCGCTGTGTCGTCATGTTTGAGGCCCATTTCAAGAGGAATTATATCCACGTCCGCGATGTCGCTCGGGCCTTCCTCCACTGCCTGGGCAACTTTGAAGAGATGAAGGACGAGCCTTATAATGTCGGCCTGAGCGAGGCCAATTTAAGCAAGCTGGAACTCTGCCAAGAGATTAAGAAACAGGTGCCGGACTTCTACTTCGTGGAGGCACCCATTGGCGAGGACACGGACAAGAGGAATTACATCGTGAGCAATGCCAAGATAGAGGCCACCGGCTTTAAACCGGAGGTCTCCCTTCAGGCGGGTATCGCCGAGCTTATCAAGGGCTACCAGGTTATCAGGAGAAATCAATTCAGCAATGTCTGAGCGGAGAGGCTTAAGATGATTATCAGCCGGACACCCTTTCGCATCTCTTTCTTCGGGGGCGGTACGGACTACCCGGTATGGTACCGGGAGAATGGCGGGGCGGTGCTGGGCACTACTATTGACAAGTACTGCTATATCACCTGCCGCTGCCTGCCCCCCTTCTTTGAGCACAAGCACCGCATCGTCTACTCCCAGACGGAGCTGGTGCACAGCTTAGACGAAATCCACCACCCCTCGGCGCGGGAGACCCTCCGCTTCATGGGCATCACCGATGGCGTGGAGATTCATCACGATGGCGACCTGCCGGCACGCACGGGGTTGGGCTCCAGTTCCTCGTTTACCGTCGGCCTTCTCCATGCCCTTTATGCCCTCAAGGGGGTGATGCCCTCCAAGCTCCAGCTGGCCAAGGACGCCATCCATATTGAGCAGGACATTCTTAAAGAAAATGTCGGCTCGCAGGACCAGGTGCTGGCCGCCTTCGGGGGGCTCAGTCGCATAGACTTCAGCGGTGACCATGATATCGTTATCAAGCGCATCACCATCAGCCCCAAGAGGCTGGAGTCGCTCCAGGAGCATCTGATGCTCTTTTTCACCGGGTTTTCCCGCACCGCCTCCGAGATTGCCGGGGAGCAGATTAAGCAAACGCCCCATAGGAAGAAGGAGCTAACTGAAATGCTGGGTATGGTGGAGGAGGCGGTAGGTATCCTGAATAGCGAAAGAGACCTGGAAGACTTCGGGAAGCTTCTCCACAGGCATTGGATGCTCAAGAGAGGTCTGACGGACAAAATCTCCACCCCTTATACGGACTTCCTCTATGAGACGGCCATGAAGGCGGGCGCTAGCGGCGGCAAGCTCCTGGGGGCCGGGGGCGGCGGTTTTATCCTGTTCTTCGTCAAGCCGGAGTTGCAGCCCCAGGTCAGCCAGAGCCTGCACGGCGTCCTTCAGGTGCCCTTCCGCTTTGAGGGCTCGGGCAGCCAGATTGTCTTCTACGAGCCAGATTTGTACCATGTAAAATAGGGGGTTGAATATCATGCCTATCAACGAACGGGGTTTGAAAACATTCTCTAGCTCGCAAGAGACGGAAGTACAGAAGGAATTTTTAAGCCTGTTTGAGAACTGCCCTGTACCCAAGGACGAAGTTCTCCAGAACATCGGGCTGTTTACTAATTCGAAAATGCTCGCCCGGCTGTTGTTCCTGCACCATATTTACCAATTGCAACTACCCATACACGGTGTTATCATGGATTTTGGAACGCGCTGGGGCCAGAACATCGCCTTTTTCTCCGCCCTGAGGGGCATATACGAGCCATTCAACCGACACCGCAAAATAATTGGGTTTGATACGTTTCAGGGTTTCCCACCCTCTTCCATAGGCCAAAAGGATGGCGCGGATAGCGTTGCCCAAAAGGGCGGGTATGATGTCACCAAGGAGTATGATAAATATCTATCCAAAATCATGGCGTGCCACGAGAAGTTTAATCCTATGGGTCATATCAAAAGGTATGAAGTCATTAAGGGAGACGCCACCCAGACCTTGAAAGACTACCTTACCAAACACACCGAGACCATGGTATCCCTGGCGTATTTTGATATGGATTTATACGAGCCAACGAAAAAATGCCTGGAACTACTCAAACCCTGCCTCAACAAAGGCTCGGTGCTTGGCTTTGATGAGCTATGTGACGAGACCTTCCCGGGCGAAACGATAGCCTTTAAAGAGGTGTTTGGAGATAGATATAGGGTAAACCGGCTGCCTATAACGTCAAGGGTGTCATACATTGTTCTGGAATAGGCGGAACTGATATATGGCACATAGAACAATCCTTAAGCAGCAAGAACTCAAGAGTAAGGCCAACTGGGTAAGAAAACAAACTTTGGAAATGTGTGTTATGGCCCATAGCGGGCATATTGCTTCATCGTTCTCATGTACCGACATTTTGGTGGCGCTCTATTACGGGGGCATTCTGCAATTTGACCCCGCCAATCCGCACTGGGAAAAACGCGACCGATTCATCATGAGCAAGGGGCACGGCGGGGTAGCACTGTACCCTATATTAGCTGATTTGGGGTTTTTCCCCAAGGACGAATTGCGCAATTTCTGCCAGCCAGGCGGCGTACTAGGAGTGCATCCAGAAAGAAGTATCCCAGGGATAGAAACGGTCACCGGCTCGCTCGGGCATGGGCTGGGTATCGCGGCAGGCCTAGCGTTATCTGCCAAGCTGGACGGCAGAGAGTTCATGACCGTGGTCATGCTCGGCGACGGGGAGTGCTATGAGGGCTCGGTCTGGGAAGCGGCGATGTTTGCCGGCAGTCACGCTCTCAATAATCTGGTGGCCGTTATCGACCGAAATGGTCTTTGTGTCACTGATTTTACCGAAAATTTCCTCCAGCTGGAGCCTTTTGAAGAAAAGTGGCGCTCATTTGGCTGGGATGTGACCAACATTGACGGGCACTCCTTTAGAGAGGTCTTGGCCACTTTCAAGGGCTTCCGCTCCCGGACCTCTACCAAACCCCTGATGATAATCGCCCGTACCGTCAAAGGCAAGGGGGTCTCTTTCATGGAAGGCCAAGCCAACTGGCATACCCAGATACCGGCTAGCGAGCAGCTAGAAAAGGCCAGGATGGAACTGAACCGCAAGGCAGGTCTGGCCGGGAGGTGCTAAGACGGAAATCTCCAACTTATCCATGAGAGATGCCTTCCTTGACGAGCTTTATAATATTGCTTGCCGAGACCGTCGGGTTATTCTCCTTTCTGATGATTTGGGCGCCCCCAGCCTAGACAAGTTTAGGAGAGACCTCCATCATCAATACTTTAACGTGGGCATCGCCGAGCAAGGCATGGTGTCTCTGGCAGCAGGGCTGGCCCTGGGTGGCAAAGTTGTTTTCGCGTACGGCATCGCGCCCTTTCTCACTCTACGCTGCCTGGAACAGATAAAAATCGGCATGTGCAGTATGAACCTGCCCGTAACCATTCTGGGGGTAGGGGCAGGGTATGCCTACGATAATGCTGGCCTGACGCACCACGCCGTAGAGGACATCTCCATCATGAACATCCTCTCCGGCATGACCATTTTGAGCCCATCAGACAATGTGATGGTCACTGCCTTCGCCCAGATAGCCTACACAAGTCCCGGGCCCAAATACATCCGCTTTGACCGGGAGAAGTTCCCTCTTATCTATGACGAGAATAAAAGCGACTTCTCCGCGGGCCTGGCGGTGCTGAGGGAGGGGCGGGATATAACCATTGTCGCCACGGGCATCATGGTGCACCAGGCGCTAAAGGTCGCCGATGAGCTTTCTAAACATGCTGTAGATGCTGGTGTAATTGATTTGTACCGCATAAAACCGCTTAACGAGGCGCTATTGATGGAGGCCGTCGCTAAAACCAGGCGGGTGGTCACCATGGAAGAGAACTTCCTTTCCGGCGGCATAGGCAGCATCATCGCCAGTTTACTCGCCGACCGTGGCGAAACTGTCAGGCTCAGGCGCTTCGGCGTCCCCGACAAATACCTCTCCCAGGGGGGTGGTCGCGAAGAGTTGCACCGCCTCTCCGGTCTGGATGTGGCCAGTGTTACCGAAAATACCCTGAGGTGGCTGGGAAAGTGATGGATAGGCTTGACCTGCTGCTGGTTAACCCCGGGGCACGCTCACAGGTCTACGGGAAGTTGGGCTCAACGCTAGCGGGTATTGAGCCACCGCTCTGGTGCGCTCTGCTGGCGGCTTTTATCCGGGGGCGCGGCTCATCGGTGCGCATCCTTGATGCCGAGGCAGAGAGCCTCAGCCCCGAAGCTACCGCCGCAAGGATTACCGAAGCTAATCCCCTTCTGGCGGGGGTTATCGTGCTCGGCTCCAACCCGTCTGCCTCCTCAACCCCCAAGATGACCGCCGCCGGCGAGCTGCTCCGCGCCCTCAAAGAAAAAGCGCCCCATATCAGGACCGTTATCGGCGGGTTGCACCCCTCGGCCCTGCCGGAGCGCACGCTTAAGGACGAGGCGGTGGACTTCGTCGCCCAGGGGGAGGGTTTTATCACCCTTCACCAGCTTTTAGAGGCATTAAAGTCCTCCCGCAAGCCGGAGAATTGCCGCATTCCCGGACTCTGGTACCGGCAGGACGGGCGGATAGTTTCCAGCCCCCCGCCGCCCCTGGTCAACCCCGATGAGATGCCGATGGCTGCCTGGGACCTCCTCTCCATGGATAATTACCGTGCCCACAACTGGCATTGCTTTGAGCATATTGACCGCCGTAAGCCCTATGCCATCATCTACACCAGCCTGGGCTGCCCCTTCAACTGCACCTACTGCAATATCCATGCCCTCTATGACGGCAAGCCAGGTATCCGTTTCCGCAGCCCGGAAAAGGTGGCAGAGGAGATAGACTTCCTGGTAAAAAACTACGGGGTCAGCAATATCAAGTTCATGGATGAGCTCTTTGCCATCAGGGAGGAGCGGGTGATACGCCTGTGCGACCTCCTTATCCAGGGAAGGTATGATTTGAACATCTGGGCCTATGCCAGGGTTGACACCGTGAGCGAAAGGATGCTGAACAAGATGAAGCAGGCGGGCATCAGGTGGGTTGGCTATGGTTTTGAGTCTGCCAGCGAGGTGGTCCGCCAGGGGGTTACCAAGAGATTCGAGCAGGGCATAATTACCCGGGCCGTAGAGATGACGCGCCGGGCCGGTCTTTATATTAACGGGAACTTCATCTTCGGCCTGCCCGATGATGACCTGGAGACAATGCGGCAGACCCTGGATATGGCCAAGGGCTTCAACTTTGAATACGTGAACTTCTATGCCGCCATGGCCTATCCCGGCTCGGTGCTCTACGAGGAAGCCATGGAAAAAGGCATCAGGCTGCCCGAGGTATGGCATGGCTACGGGCAGTTCGCCGAGGAGGCCCTGCCCCTCCCCACCAAGTACCTCTCCGCCGCCGAGGTGCTGCGCTTCCGCGACCAGGCCTTTAACGAATACTTCAGCAACCCGGCGTATATTGAGATGATAGAAAAGAAGTTCGGTCCGGCGGTCGTGGCGCATATTCAGGACATGCTCAAGCACAAAATACGCCGCAAATATGCTTAACTCAGGGAGGCATAGGGTGCGCATAACCTTTGGCGACCTTAAGATTGGTCCTACCGCCCGCCGCTACGTACAGGCGGCCCTGGACAGGAACTGGGTCTCGGAGGGGGAGAATGTCGCCGCGTTTGAGCGGGGGTTTGCCGGAAAGTTCGGCTACGCTCATGCCATCGCCACCAGCTCCGGTACCGATGCCGATATGGTCGCCTGTGCCTCGCTCTACGAGTTCGGCGCCAGGAGGGGTGATGAAATCATCGTGCCGGCACTGACCTTCGTCGCCAGCGCCAATGCCATCCTGGCTGCCGGCTTTATCCCCAAATTCGTTGATATTAAGGTAGATACCCTGAATATTGACCCTGAAAAGATTGAGGCGGCCATTACCAAGAAGACCCGGGCTATTATGGCGGTGCACCTTATGGGCAAGCCGGCGGAGATGGACGCCATTATAGCCATTGCCAAGGCCCACAAGCTAATGGTCATTGAGGATGCCTGCGAGGCGCACGGTGCTACCTATAAGGGCAGGGTTGTTGGCGGCATCGGCGATATGGGTGCCTTCAGCTTCTACGCCGCCCATGTCGTCGTCGCCGGCGAGGGCGGCATGATTACCACCAACAGCGATGAAATTGACCGGGTCGCCCGTTCCGTGAAGTCGCACGGCCGTCCCTTCGGCAGCATCTACTTTGACTTTCAGCGCATTGGCTTCAACTCCAGAATGAACGAGCTGACGGCGGCCATCGGGCTGGAGGGGCTGGAGCTTTTTGAGCGGAATTTCCAGAAGCGCAAGGATAACCTCTACAGGCTGCTGGGGCTGACCAAGGGGCTTGAGGGATACGGCTACTTCCTCAAGGAGGAGAAGCACGAAAAGGTCAGCCCGCACGCCTTCCCCCTTGTCCTGAAGGACAAAAAATACGACGCCAAGAAACTCTACCGCTACCTAGAAGACAAGGGCATCCAATGCAAGACCCTCTTCGGCAGCCTGCCCACCCAGCATAAGGTCTTTAAATTTCTGGGCTATAAATACGGCCAGTTCCCGGTCTCGGAGTACGTGGGCGAAAATGGGCTGCACTTCGGCATGCACCAGTATCTCAGTGATGAAGACCTGGTCTATATCGGCGAGACATTAAAGAGCTATTTCCGGTAGGCTCCTAAAACCGCGCCGGTCATTTAGCCGCCTAATGCTTAATGTAATACCAGACAACGCTATTGGGCATTATTGAGTATCTTTCTTGCAGGTCTTCATGAAGTGCTTTGACTACCCCTGGGTGGCATATATGATGGGTGAAGAGGTCTACCGGGGGGGTGTGGTCGTCAACGGTGCTAATACAATCATCCTTGAGGTTTTCTTCAACTCTTTTCTTATCCTCATCGCCATACTGCGAGTAATAGCCCTCGCAGTCGTGTCCACACAGTATACCGCCTCCCTTAAGTTTAGGCAGCCATAATGAAATATCCTTTTTGATGTATTCATAGCGGTGGTCGGCGTCAATGAAAACCAAGTCAAGGATTCCATCAGCGAATATTTGTGAGGCTGTTTGCGAGTCCATAACCAATGGGTGCACTACGTCCCGGAGCCCCAGCACCAGCATATTTCTTCGGAATATGGAATACACATCGTGGCCCTTGGCGAAATCGGAAAGGGCAGACCCCTCGCTGCCCAACCAGTGGTCAATAGCAAAAACCCTTCCCTGATAATCAGCGACGCTTTTGCCCAAAACGGCGGTTGACATCCCCGTCCAGGAGCCGATTTCGGCGACCATAATATCTCTCCTAAGCACCATCTGGACTACTTTCGCCAATGCCGCAGCATCGCTCTCGTTGAAGGCCCCCTCTCTGGGAGCAAGCTTTTGAGAGCCGATAATCGCTTGGAGTTCAAACTCTCTTTTAAAGGTATCAAGACCCCCTTCAACACGCCTTATTGCGTAGTACTGACAAACTTCCTCAAACCCTTCCCTAATTTTCGGCATACGTAAAATTGCCTTGGCGGCCTTTCTCAATAACCTGTTGAAAATATTTCCCATGATAGAATGCGCATCCCCCTGCATAATAATTTCTCTAAATAATACACCCCAATTTTTTCAGGCGTCAAGCGTGGGGACCGATTGTCCAGGCTTTTTACCCCCGATAGTCTTCAGCCCTCGGCGGGCAAGCCGATATAATTTCCTGATGATGTTCTGGAGGGGCAAGGGGAGGAAACGGATAAGAGAAGCCCCCCACCACTCAACAGGGATGGCGAAGGGATAATGACGCAGCATCATCCATAGCGCTCCCTTCCACAGGCCGCTCCCCCTCTCATTCCAGAAAGCCAGCGCCCAGTCCAGGTAATAGCCGGAAATCTGCCCGTGCGCCTTCAGCGGCAGGCGCAACTTGATGGGGCTGGGTTTTAGCCCGGTGCGGTTAGCCTCTTCAATCTCTTCAAACACCTTGGCCATCATGGCGGTGGAGGTATATTCGCGGGTGGCCCTTTCCCAGCCGGCGCGGGCGATAGAGCGCCGCTCCTCGTCGTGGTTCAAGTAGTAAACTATCTTTGCCGCCATCTCTTTTGGGGTGCGGAAGCAGACGACTTCCTTATCAAGGACAAAGTACTTCTCAAGACCTGGTGTATACTCCGTTAGTAGAAAACCGCCGGCCATACAAATCTGGAAAACCCTACCCTTTATCTGTTTTTCATCCCCGTGTGGGCCGCCTCCAGAAAAATTGAGGTTTATCTTACTTGTTTGAAATATTTCTAACATTTTCTCAAAGGAAACATAGCCTGTCCACCCGGTGCCGAAGGCACTAATGGGGATGTTTAATTTCTTTACTTCTTCAAACCACTTTGGCCGGTCGGCATAAAATCTTGTGCCGACAAAGGAAACACTGTAATTTCCTTTTATCTGAGACCAATCGGGGTAGAGTGCGGTACCAGTATTGGGTATGGTATGTATTACCCGGGCATTGAGGGCTTTGTACTTTGATACGGTTTCAATGGAGCCAGTCACACTGAAATCAAGGTAGGGAACCCAATATTTAGAATACGAGTCAAAACGCCATTCATCATCAAAGTACCATCCGATGACGATACTGCCCATTTTCCTGATGGCATTTAGAGTCTCCTGGAAAACATCGTAGTAATAGGAGGTCCAGATGACGTATCTTGGGCGCTCCCGCCGCACCAGCTCAATAATCTCCCGGTTCATGGCCTTATGGCCAATCTCGGCGGCGCGCTTGAGGTAGTCATAAACTATTACCTTGGAGAAGATTTTTGTTAACGGCTCATAGAGGTAAATGGGAAAAGGGTTGTAGACATTGCCGGAATATCTCGCCACAATGTCTTTAACCACGGGGCGATAGCGGTCTTCGTAGTCGTAATAGTAGACCAGTAACAGAGCTGTGGCATCTATCATAATTTGTTAGCTGTGAACATACCCCAAAATACACTCACTTCGTATCACGTTCAACCTGCCATTCGGCATACTTGCCGATATTCACCCCGCCATCATGCAAGGCAGTGTAGATTCTCTTGAGGCGGTTCACCCGCACCGCAAGGTCAATATACGGATTGTCGCTGTACCACTTTTCGGGAGGAACGCAACCTGGGTGCATTTCATATAATTCCTGCTTATCACCACGGAAGTGGATATCATAAAGCTCGGGATTTTTATAGTACTCGCTGCCGGCACTCAAGGCAAGTAAGTTAAGGTTTTGAAAACAGTCAATGTATTCTTTACATCTGAGAATATTGTCGCTGGCTTCGGTCACATCTTCTTCGGTTTCCCCGGGCACCCCGATTACCATGTTGACATTGATATGGATTCCAGCTTGGTGACAGTCACGCAGGTTCTGTTCAACCAGAGCCATGTTGTAGCCCTTTCTTTGCAGGCGGAGCAGACGGTCTGTCCAGCCATCAATCCCGAAAATCAAACCACTACATCCCGCCGCGCGAAGCCGCTTGAAGAAATCCTTGTCGCTGCGTTTATGGACGCGTAATTCGCCGCCAAAACTAATTTTTAACCCGCGCCGACCAATTTCGTCACAAATCCCCAATGTAACGTCCGGGTTACCATTCATGTCGCTCTCATTGAAATGAAATACGTTGTAGCCCTGCTTGGTAAACCACTCAATTTCATCGACCATTTTTTGCGGAGAGCGTCCACGCCAGTGAAAACATTCGGAGCAGAAGCGGCACCTGGACCAGCGGCATCCACGGCTTGAAATAATAGGTATTGAAAGCACACCACTATAATTACGGTAAAGGCTGATGTCTATCCAGTCGTATCGAGGAAAGTCAATAGAATCAAGGTCTTGGAGCAAAGGGCCACTTGCCCAGGTCCTGTCGGGTGAGTCATATCGGGAGATAACCCCTGGCAGGTCTTTCGGCTTCTCACCGGCAACCAGTGCTTTCAACAGTGGCCGTAGAGTAAGTTCCGCTTCGCCGATAACCATGTAATCGTATTCTTGAAACAGGTGTGGCGCCACATAGTGATAAACACAATCATAGCCCCCGACTAGGATGACAACTTCTGGATATAGGGCGCGAACACCCCTGACAACCTCTCTGGCAATGGTGCGATTAGTCTCACTCAGCGAGATACCAATGATTTTAGGGCGGGCTTTTACCAAGCCGTTGATAACCTCATTGATTTCGGGACGAAAGTACTCGATAACCTCTGGTTTCTTCCATTCTTCGTAAGTAACGACATCCCAAGGGTCATTTGCCATTACATATCCGCTCGGTGAAACAATCTTATTTAACCCACCCAGAATCCTTCGGGAGTGATAACGGTGATAAAAAATGACATTCAAATCTACTGTCTGGAAGCGAATTCCCGTTGATTTCATGAAGTTGTGTACGTAACTTAATCCATTGGGCATCATTAGCGTATATCTTTGAGGCAATTCTAGTAAGATTAGTTCTTGGTCAGGAAGGAATTCAATATCGGGAATTTTAATCGGGTAGATATTGGCAATGTGCTGTGTCCACACCGATGCTATCTTTTGATACCGGATCTTCGCCTTAATACTGGCAGGAATAATTGCCCAGCCCCATCGGACTATGCGAGTGATGAGTTTCCTAAATAATAACAAAAATAGCAACCACGATGCCTTTACCAATTTTTTTAACCTTTTCACTATTATCATTTGCCTTTCTCTAGAGTGAGACTCGGCAAAATCTGCCTTCAAATAAGAGGCTTACCATAAGGCATGGTATGTCCGAACGACAGGTGACGTCCATCCCGTGCAAAAAACCTTCCATTAGGCCCTCCTTCGGGGTGAGAAAGCAAAATAAGAGCCATACTAACCACGGCGTAAGGGCTTACCGTGGAACCTTGGTTCATTTCCGTCCTGGCCTCACCCGGCACCAACGTATTCATCTGGATATCCTCTTTCGGGAAGCTGTGGGCATATTCCGCCGCTATTGATTGGGCCAGGCTGTTGAGGGCCGCCTTGGATATATTGTATATTCCTACGCCTGCGGTGGCCGCCCAGCCGGCCTCAGAGGTAATGAACAGGACACGGGCATGCTGGCTCCTGAGCATGTGTGGGAAGATGGCTCTCGTCAGCAGCCAGGGGGCAGTAACGTTGACTTTCATCATCCGCTCCCAGGATTCAAGCGGCTCCTCCTGAAGCGGTTTTGATATACCGGCACGGCCGGTGGAGGGAATAGCCGCATTGTTGACCAATCCGTTTAAGGCCTCGGACAGGCTTTTTACCTTCTCGCAGGCCTGCAGGATGCTTTCGGGGTTGCTGAGGTCGGCTGGTATCGCGAAGCAGTTTTGCGTGGGTATCCCCATGACGCCTATTTCCCCAATGCTTTCCTGCAATTTCTCCGGCCTTCGCCCGGTTAAGAAGACTTGAGCTCCGGCGGCGGCCAGGGCACAGGCCAGGCAGTGCCCGTAGCCTGTCCCGGCCCCCGTTATCCAGAAGGCTTTTCCCTGCAGTGATGCCCACCGCCCCGGTGTGAGGCCATAGAGATGGGCCCTCCATTTGGCGGGGTCGGCGTCTTGAATTACCGGGGTGGTGATGGTACCTTTTTCAACCAGCCTGCTTACAATACCTTTGAAAATCTGTTTGCAGCCAGACCAGACCTTCATTATTCACTGACCCTTTGTACCACGATGGTTGCGAATAGCCAATTGGCGGATAACGTGTATTTTACCACACGAGTAGCCTATTCATCTAACTCAAACCCTGAACGTCCACCATATCCCACCGCGCACCCTTTCCCATGTGCGGAGAACAAACGACAGCACCGGCCCAAGCAGCGGGTAGCGTTCGTATCTCAAGCACCGTAGCGACCCCATCCTGCCGTCCATAAACTTGACTCCGCGCAAGGAACAGCGCCACAGAAACGGGTAGCTGAAGCCAAGCACCGGCCGCAAGATTTCTATCATCTCCAGAATGATAATGCCGTAGTATCGGCCCGGCCGGTTGGCCAGGAGATTACCACCGTGCCTTAAGGCCAGGAAAAAGTCCTCCTGTATGCGTTTGTGACGCATATGGCGTGCTTCCGTAGATTTATTCAGGGATATACTTTCATTATGCAGACGCCAGTTGGCCAGCAGGTTTTCTATGCGGTACATCTGGAAGCGTTTGTTGACACGGAGCCAGAAGTCCAGGTCGTTGCCCAGGTTGTTGAAGCTGCCGACGGCGTCTATCAACTGGCGGCGGTAGAAGGCAGCGCAGAACATGATGTAGCTCCATTCGTTAAGAGCCTGGCGCCGGTTAAAGTCCTTGATGATAAAGCAGGCGAAGGCTTGGCCGTCCTCGCCGACCTCGTTGCAGCCACCATAGACCAGCATGGCGCTTGGGTTGGCACGGAAGAAGTCCACCACCGTCTGGATGGCGCCCGGTTCGTAGAAATCATCGGTATCTATCCAGCCGAAGATATCGCCCTTGGCGAGCTTAAAGCCCTTGCTCACCGCGTCGCCGACACCCTTATCCCGCCCGGTGATGTCGCGGATGCGGTCAGGGTAAAGCTGGCGGTACTTCTCAATTATCTCCAGGCTACGGTCGGTGGAGCCGCCGTCCACGAAGATGTGTTCTATATTCGGGTAGCTCTGCCCCAGGACGCTCTTGATGCAGGTCTCAATATACCGCTCGCCGTTGAGCACCGGGGTAACTATGCTTACTAAAGGCGCTTCGTGTGTGTCCATATATCGCCGCCTTGTCGCCCGGGCATTATTGCCGGGATATGGTCAGGTAATCGGCGATTACCTTTTCCGTTTCGCCGATTGAGACAATATTGCCGTTGTGCAAAAGCAGGGAGCGGTGACACAAGCTTTTGACCGCCTCCATGGAATGGGAAACGAAGACGATGGTCTTGCCCTGCTCGCGGAACTGGTTTATCTTGTCAACGCATTTACTCTGGAAGGCCTCATCGCCGACGGCAAAGACCTCGTCAATGAGCAGGATGTTCGGGTCAGCATGGATGGCGGTGGCAAAGGCCAGCCTCAGGTACATTCCCGAGGAGAAGTTCTTCAGCTTCATGCTCTCAAACTTCCTGAGCTCGGCAAAGTCAAGGATGTTATCGTATTTCTTCCTGACCTCCCGGCGGCTTACCCCTAGGATGGAAGAGTAGAGGAAGACATTTTCTTTGGCGGTCAGCTCGGGCTGGAAGCCGGCGCCCAGCTCAAGGAAGGAGGAAATCCGGCCGTTGACGGTGATGGAGCCGCGGTCGGCATACAGCACGCCGGCCAGTATTTTGAGCAGCGTGCTCTTCCCCGAGCCGTTCCGGCCGATGACACCCATGGTCTCCCCCCTCTTCACCTCAAAGCTGACATCCTTGAGTGCCCAGAACTCCTCGTAGGAAAACTGCCTTTTTATCACGCCGAGGATGTTCTGGAAAAGGGTGGCCTTCTTCTCATGGGGAATCCGGAACCTTTTGCTGACATTCTCAACGACGATGGTATCCATCATAGTTCCTCGGCGAAGCGCCGCTGTAATTTGCTGAAGGTAAAGCGGCCTATAGAAAATATCGCCGCCACGAAGATAAGGGTGATGGCCAGGCCACTTAGCGAAGGCAGCGTGCCGCCAATCATCACCGCCCGGTACATGATGACAACCTGCGTTATCGGGTTGAGCATATAATAGGGCATTATGTATTGGGGCACTATTGACAGCGGGTAGATGATGGGGGAGCAGAAAAGCAGGATACTAAGCATGACATCCCATATCTGGTTGGCATCGCGGAAGTAGACGAATACCGAGGCCAGAATAAGCCCTATGCTGTAGATAAACCAGAAATAAAGGATATGGAGCAGGGCGAACAGGGGGAGGGTGGGGGGCAGCTTATCGCGCAGGATAAAGATTATCGGCAGCAGGATAAGGAACTCCAGGAAGGAGCTTATCAGGGTGGAGAGGGTGCTGCTCAGGACCAGTATCTGCCTGGGGATATATACCTTGGTGACCAGGCTGGGCTTGCCGACGATGGCGCCGAGCGCTGAGGCCGTACCCACGGAGAAGAACCGCCAGGCCATGATGCCCACCAGCAGGTTGCTGACATAGTCTTTATCCTGGCCGAAGAGGTGCCTGAAGACAATGTACAGCACTCCCCCGAGCAGGAATGGACTGAGAAGAGACCAGAAGAAGCCAAGAGAGGTGTTTTGGTACTTGTTTTTCAGGTCAGCGACGGTCAGGTTTGTTATCAGCTCTCTGTATTGCCACATCTTGTGCACATATCAGCTTTAAGCCAAGTATAACAGAAAAAAGGGCAGCGGCGCAAGCCGCATGCCTAAAATATGCCTTGGTGGTGGGCGGTAGAGGACTTGAACCTCTGACCCCCTGCGTGTAAAGCAGGTGCTCTAACCAGCTGAGCTAACCGCCCGGGTGGCGCGCTTAGTGGGGCTCGAACCCACGACCTCAGCCTCCGCAGGGCTGCGCTCTAATCCAACTGAGCTACAAGCGCTCGCAAATTAATATGGTGCCGAGGGGGAGAGTTGAACTCCCATGCCCTTACGGACACTACGCCCTGAACGTAGCGCGTCTGCCATTCCGCCACCTCGGCTGGAAAATCCAGGACATTAGCCCCAGACTTTAATTTTAGCAACAAAGGGATGCGTTTTCAAGATAGCTTGACAAGTTTTGAGAAAATAGCCTAACATGTCAACTACGAAACGAAGTAGGAGGTCAAGCGGATGAACAATAAAGTGGTTATTGGTTTAGTAGTTTTTCTCTTCCTCATCAGTTTAGGTCTTGGCTATTGGTCTTATAATCTAAACAACCAGATTGGCACGTTAAATAGCGAAACACAGGCCTTTAGGACTGAAACGGCCAGCCAATTCAGCACTGCACAAAGTAATATTGCCAGCTTAAGCACCAATCTTGCCGACTTCAAGAGTGAGACTTCTGATAGGTTCAGTGCTACACAAGGTGATATTACCAGCTTAAACATCGATCTTGCCAATTTCAAAAGTGAAACATCTGCCCAATTTACTACTGCGAAGAGTGATATTGCCGGCCTAAGCACCAATCTTGCCGATTTCAAAGCCCAATTTGCCGAGTCAACCATGGAAGTGCGCAAAATCTATGATGGTGCTGTAGGCGGCGTGTGCCAGGTTACGGACGGGGAGGACCGGCTTGGGTCGGGTTTTGTCTTTAGTGAGGATGGGTATATCGTTACTGCCTGGCATGTTATTAACAATGTTAACAATGTTGTGGTCATTTTGCACGATGGCACGCTCTCTAATGCCTCTATTGTCGGCAGTGATAAGTATAGTGACATTGCTGTATTGAAAGTGGAGGGGGGATTGAATTTGAAGTCGCTGGAGCTTGCTGACTCAGGTGCTGTGGTCAGGGGTGAACCCGTCATCGTTATTGGTACCCCATTTGAGTTATCGGATACCGTGACCTATGGTATTGTCAGCAGAAGTAAAGGAATGCTTCAATATCCCGATGGAGATTGGTGGGTTTGCAATTTAATCCAATACGACGCTGCCACGAACTTCGGGAACAGCGGGGGGCCGGTCGTCAATGCCAGGGGCCAGGTTATCGGCATGGCTGCCTACATTATTACCCCGGGAGCGGGTAGTGGCATCGCCTGGTCTATCTCCTCAAACAAGATAAACAGGGTGGCTCGTGCCATCATTGACAACGGTTCTTTCAAAAACGCAGTCCTCCCCGGCACTTGGCGGATGTCTGACCTGACCCCGGAAGCAGCTCGGGAAAGGGGTCTGGAAACTGGCTTCGGTGCTCTGTTCCTTAGCGCTCAAAATGTGGGCAAGGTAGAGGCGAATGATATTGTCGTTGCGGTGGATGGCGTCGCTGTTAATGAAGCCGCCGACCTTTTTAATTACATCGGAGAATTTAAGAGCCCGGGTGACACCATTACACTAACACTGGTAATTCGCGGCGGCATAAAAATAGAAGTATCTATCGAATTGATTGAGGGATGGATATACTAAGGTTAGCGAGCCAGCGAGAAAAAGGTAGGTAAGACGATTGGGACAAGATGGATAGGTGAAAAAGGAGCGGCGTTTGTGGCACCGCTCTCGTGTTCTTACACCTATTGCCTTAACTCTAGGGCCAGTAGAGCTTTTCGGCCTCTTTCTTGAGCTCGGCACGAAAGTCGGGGTGGGCAATGGCGATAAGCTCCAGGGCCCTTTGGCGCTGGGTCTTGCCCTTGATGTGGGCGATGCCGTACTCGGTGATGACATAGTCGCTGATGGTGCGCGGCACGGTGACAATCGTCCCTTCCACCAGCATGGGTGTGATGCGGGAGAACCTTTTCTCCCCGCTGCCGGCGGTGGAGGTCATCACGGTGATGAAGCGCCCGCCTCTGGAGAAGAAAGCGCCGATGGCAAAGGCCGTCTGCCCGCCGGCGCCGCTGATGACGCGAGGCCCGATGGACTCGGCGGCAATCTGGCCGGCAAAATCCACGGCCACGGCGCTGTTGATGGCGACCATGTTGTCGTGCTGGGCAATGACCCTGGCGTCAAGGCAGTACTCGGCGCTGCGCAGCTCAAAGATAGGGTTCATGTTGACGAAGTCCATGTCCTCCCTGGTGCCGCCGCCGCAGGCTGTGGCCACCGCCTTGTAGGTGTTGATGGTCTTGTGTTTGCCGGTGATGACGCCTTCCCTAATCAGCTTGATGATGCCGCGCGGCGTCGTCTCGGAATGCCAGCCCAGGTCAAGTTTGTTGTCAAAGGTGCCGAGCACGCAGCACCACTCGCTGGTGGCGCCCACGCCGACCTGGAGGGTATCGCCGTCCCTGACGAGGGTAGAAACGTGGCCGGCGATGGCCTTCTCCGCCTCGCCGGGCTCTGCCTGTTTTCTCCCCAGGAGGTCGGTGCTGCCCGGCTGCTTGCCTGATGGCGTATGCTCCACGAATCTGTCTATCTCGGAGACATGAATTGAGTTTTCGCCGTAGGTCCGGATGAGGTTCTTGTTGACCTCGGCCAGAACGCATTTGGCGTTCTGGCACTCCGTTTTCTTGGTCCAGAGTGAGGCGCCGAAGCTGCAGTAGCCATGGGCATCAGGGGGCGATACCTCAATCATGACGACATCGGCGGGGCCCCTCTCTTCCTCGTGGAAGATAAAGCCCAGCGAGCCGATGGCCAGGTCGCAGCGTTTCTGCGTGATGATGTCACGCACGATGGGAAGGGGAAAGCCTATCTCAATCTTGAAGGATACCTCCCAGCCGGGGTCGTACCAGCCGAAGTCCCGCCCCGGTGTGCGCACCGAGAGGGTGACATCCTCCAGCTCCCCCAGCCGCGAGGCCAGGGCGAGCCCCAGCGCCTGGGGCTCGTTGCCCTGAACGAAGACCACCCTATCGCCGGACTTGATGACGCTGACGGCGTCCTCCGGTGTGGTCAGCTTGCGCTTATATTCCTCTTCCCAGCTCATAGGGCCAGCTCCTTTTTAGTACGGGATGGCCGTGCAGCGGCAGGTGAGGCAGCGGCGGGCTTCCTTGATACAGGTCTTATCATCGGCAAAGCCGAGGTTGACCTCTTTGAAGTTGCCTTTGCGGGTCTTGGCGGGTGCCTCTCCTGCCGGGCAGCGCGTCTCTTTGACGTATTCCCTCAGGTGGAACTTGAAGGCCGCATCGTTGACATCGGCAATAGGGGCGGCGGGCGGTTTGGGCGGGAGCGCTACGCCGCGCAGGTAGCCGTCAATGG
>Ga0315282_10006028_pt1 | contig 20418 bp, 16 predicted proteins | sample YL17G07_20_MG_FD_203693 | JGI IMG/M metagenome (GOLD analysis project Ga0315282, IMG submission 203693) | Sediment microbial communities from Yellowstone Lake, YNP, Wyoming, USA - YL17G07_20 | ecosystem: Environmental > Aquatic > Freshwater > Lake > Sediment | place: USA: Wyoming | collected... | reverse complement strand
AAACAAAATTATACTTGCATTTTTGTTTTCCAGATGATAATTTATGTTCAATCCGGGAGGATTACTGTGAGGGGGGACTGAAAAATTATTTTTCAGTCTGTGAACGGTTGCAGCTTGACTTTAAAAATTATTCTGGAGGTTTATAAATAATTATTAATATTAGTTTACAATTTTTTAAAAAAAATAAAATTAATATATTGGTAATAATATTATTTTTAATTCTGCCTTTTGTTTTTTTTAAAGATATTCTTCATTTAAATTCAATTATTCAGGGCTCTGCAGATGTAACTGGCTACTATTTACCAATTCGTGCTTTGTTGAAAGAGTCTATCAATAATTTTCAACCACTTTTCTGGAATAAATATAATTTTACTGGTTATCCAGTGATATCCACTCCTGAAGCATATATATTTTATCCAATTGCGCTAATATTTGATTTAATTTTCCCAATAATATTGTCATATAACTTAAATTTATTTTTTCATTATTCACTTGGTGGTATTTTTATGTATTATTTTTTAAGATCTTTTAATCTTAATAAAATATCGTGTTTTATCGGAGGATTAATTTTTATGTTTGGGGGAATAATGGCAACCCATAAAAGTCATACAACTTTTATACAAGTTATTATATGGACCCCATTAATACTTCTTATGCTTCAAAAATTCAGAACTACAAAAAGATTTGAATTTATTCTTTTAGGCTCAATATTTTATGGTGTTTCTTTTTTAGGTGCTCACCCGCAAATGTTTTTTTATAGTTCTCTAATAATATTGTTTTTTATTGTTTACTATTCTTTAATTTATGAAGGTATCAAAAATTATAAATTTTTAATTTCTTCACTTATTTTTATAATTGGTATTTTAATAGCTTTTATTCAGTTTATGCTAACTTTTGAACTAATAAAATATAGTACCAGAAGAATGCTGGATTATATTTCCTTTAGTTCTTATTCTTTTAGTTTTAAATCTTTACCCATTTTAATATTTCCTTATATTTTTGGAAATAGTTTTTATAATTTTCAAAGTGTTCCAAAATATTTTGGACCATGGAATTATGCAGAAATAATAATTTATTTTGGAATTATTACAATTCCAATTTCAATAATAGGATTTTTTTCAAAAAATAAACATAAATATTTATGGATATTCATATTAATTTTTTCATTTCTTCTATCGTTAGGGCCCGAGACTCCCCTATACAGAGTTATGTATTTGGTTCCTATTTATAATAAATTCAGAGATCCTGCCAGAAATTTTTTTGAATTTAGTATTGCTTTTGCAATTTTATCTGCTTTAGGAATGGATTATTTTATAAATAATTCTAAAGAAAAATTAAAAAAAATTGTATTATTTTCCATTTCATTTTTAGGATTAATTTTATGTAATTTTTTTATTTTTTATTTAATTTTTAGAAGTAGCCTGATGACAAAAATTGCTGACTTTTTAAAAATTAATTCAGATAAATTGAGTTTGCTTTCAGAAAATATAAATATATTAAATTACTCAATCTTTATACCCATAATTTTTTTAATAATCGCAATCTTAATTTATTCAATATCTTTATTTAAAAAAAATAATATAACATATGCTTTTTTGGTCTTCTTTATAATTCTCGATTTATTTTTATTCAATTATTTTTTTGAGGCAAACAGTGATAGTATTCACATAAAAAATAAAATCGAACAAAATAATAATTTATCTTTTTTGAAAAATAAAAATGAATATTTTAGGATATATCCAATAAAACCTGCTATAGATGGTTTAGTTTTTTCAAATATGAAAAATACGCATTTAAAATCTGAAACAATCACAGGTTACGAGTCATTATTTTTGAATGATTATAGATTTATAACAAGTTTGCAATATAGCTCTAAAGATATTACTGGTTGGGACAAATTACTAAAAAATAATAATCTCTTATCTATCTTAAATACAAAATATATAATATTAAATATGCCCAAGGATCTTTGGGCTTTTAATAATGAATTTAAAGTTATAAATAATTCAATTTATTGTAATAATTCATTGAAACAGGGTATGAATTATAAAATTGCTTATTCGGATAAAAATAATTTAGTCCTCGAAAATATTAATTATCTGCCAAGATTTTATTTTGCTCAAAATTTAATAAATATAAAAGATTTAAATGAAGCAAAAAATATTTTTTGGAATTCTGAATCCAATATAAAAATTTTAAATTTTAATCCCTCAAAAGATACATTAGTTGAAAATATGGATAAAGATTTTAAATCTTTTGATAATCAATTATCTAAATTGGAAATTATTAATTATGATAACAATTCCGCCGTATTAAAAACTTCTTCAGAAAATGATTCGTTCTTAGTTTTTTCTGATTATTTTTATCCTGGCTGGAAAGCATATATTGGAGATAATAATGTGACAATTTATAAAACTAATGGAATTTTTAAAGGAATATTTATACCCAAGGGCAAACATATAATTAAGTTTATTTTTATCCCAAATAATTTTTATATTTATATTGCTATAAGTTTATTATCTTTAATTTTATCAGTATTTTTTATTTTCTATTTTTTTAAAAAGAACAATTTAAAATAGATCATATAAAAAAATAAAGATAAAAAAATATAATAATGGAATAGAATTTTATATTAACTATTATAAAGTATGTTTATTCTATTTTCTGATCTTCTTTAAATAAAACAGATGCTTTTAACAACTCATCAGGGTCATTAATATTTATATGATGTCCGTCTAACAGGAATCTATAAGCTTTCCCCGTTTTTACCACATTATTTATAGTTAAAGTTATGTCTCTTTCCTTTCTGATCGGATGTATTTCAGTTTCCCTAATAAATTCAAAGATTTCAGACCTGAATAAATAAATACCGCAACTGCGTATGTTATATTTAAGCTCTTGCGGTTTTTCTAGTATTTCAATAATTCTTTTGTCCTTATCTAATTTTGCACAGCAAGTCTGGCAGATTAATTCTTTATTATTATCAACTATCATAGCTTCAGTGACTATTGAATTATTAAGGTAAAAAGAATCAAACATACTGTTAAAAGAGTGTGTTATAAAACACTCATCCCCCAATACTGTTACAAAATTATTATTCTTTAATTGCTTTTCAAGCAATAGAATTGCATTTGCTGTCTCATCCAATTTATTTTGTTAAATAAACCTGATATTTGGTTTTAAAAACTTTTTATATCTTTAATATATTCAATTATTTTTTCTTTATGAAAATTTACTACGATATAAATATTTTCAACTTCAAAATTTTCTAAAAAATTTATAATATGATTAAGAATAGGTTTGTCATAAACTGGAAACAATGTTTTTGGCAAAAGGTTTCCCAGATATCCAAGGCGTCTTCCAGAACCTGCTGCAAGGATAATACCATCTTTAATTTTATTATTTTTATGAGTACTTTTATTCATGACTTATCATTTAACCTTAAATTGTTAAAACTCTTTTATTTATTTATATTGTTAACTTAACCCGTTAACAATACAATTTATTATATAAATATCTTTAATTTTCAAATAATTTATTTATATCACAACGATTATTTAAATCATGATTATCATTATTTTAATTAATAAGCTAGAGGCAGAAATCATTTAATATAAGTAAATTATACACAAATAAATAGATAACTATATTTTTATCAAAGTTATGTTTCATATTTGAAGTAAATTTACTCATCAATTTATATTTTCTTATGAAATTATGGATTAATAACATTAATTTCTTTAATTTTTAAATCTTTTATTTCTGCAGTAAGAAAATTATTTAAAAATATTCTGAAAGTTACCTGAGTATTTTCTGGTATATTTTTTGAATTTATTATTATTGATTTATTTATATATTCATTCTTTATTTCATCTGGTAATACAACAAATTCTTGATCAGAGCTGTCATAATTATTTCCATAGAAATCAAAATTAATCTTATCTGTTACCCTGTAAATTCTAAATTCGATCAGGTAATTTGTACTTGCTTTTAAAGTAACTGGATAAGAAAAAACTTTTAAATTATTATTTTCAAAATTTAAATCTGTTTTTTTATTATTTTTATCAATAAAGTAATTATTGTTTCTGCTAAATATTATTTCTTTTAAATTTAATATTTCATTAAATTTCAAATTCTTTAATTCACTTAAATATATTTCTGAAAATTTTGTTTCTTTGATCAGTTTTGGATTTTTATATAATTCTGTTTTTAAATTATAAATATCTCCTACAAAACTTACTGTTTGTTTAGTAGTTTTATTTACAACAAAGAATATTCTTGAATAAAGATTATCTAAATTATTATAGTATTTTGCAGGAATATTATTTTTTTCAAAATAATATTCCAATATTAAATTAGATGGGCATCTTGAAAGAACAACATCACCATCTTTAAGTTCATTTTTAAAAAATTCAGTTATTTCTTTTGCATCTGGAAGTTTGCCTGTGTCATTAACATAGTCAATTGCATTTAATTTAATAACTGGGAATGATATTATGAAAATAAAAATTATTATAATTATATAAATAAGTATCTTTTTTAATTTTATATTTTTAAATAGAAAATTAAGTATAAATATTATTCCTGATGATGAAATTATTATAAATACTGGTAATACAAATAAGAAAAATCTCGGATAATCAATAGGTGTTTTAAATAATAGGATAAATATTAATAAAAACAAAAAAATATATTGCAGAGGGACTTTAAACTTAAATATTCTTTTATAATAAATTGTTGAGATAATAATTCCTATTAATAATAAGATTATAATTGTTAAAGGAAAACCAAAGCTCCATTGAATCCATATATTTTTAATTAAATTAGCAAAATTTTTAAAATAAATACTCCAAGGATCATAATGTTTTCCGCCATTATTATAAAGGAATTTGAATTGTTTTATACCAGATTTTACAATCATTGGCATATATAATAATAATGCGAGCGTTAAACTTAAAATAGTAAATATTACAAGGTTAAATATTGATATTTTTATATTTTCCTCAGAATCCTTAAAAATTATTGAAAAAAATATCCAGATAATAAGAAAAGAAAATGGATATACCATCGCAAATAAAGTATAAAAACCTAATGCTATTATTAATGCAAAGATAAGCCAGGTAAATATATTTTGTTTTTTTATAAGTGAATTTGAAAGAGAGATAATTGTAACAAAGAAAAAAGTAATTAATATATAACCTCTTGCATTAGTAGAATATTCTATTATAGCTGGAGAAATTGATATAATACCCATAGATAATAATGCTGTTTCTTTGTTTGAAATAATTCTAGCTGCTAAATATGTCTCTGGAACGAGTAAAATACCAAAAATTAAAACAGGTATTCTGATTGTCCATAATTTAAAACCTAATATTGTGGAAAAAAAATGAGATAATAATGAAGATAAGACATGATTATTTGAGTGAGCATAGTTCGTTATTAATAATAAGAATGGCTGCTTTATATAAGTAAAGGAAAATGCCTCATCAAATCTTAAAGTTGTGTTAATATAATAAATTCTGATAAATATGGCAAATGCTAAAAAAATAAAAAATAAAGAAAGATGTAATTTATTTTCTTTTTTAAAAAAATATATTGTTTTGATTTTAATTTCTTTAAAAAATATTACAGTATCTTCTTTTAAATTATAACCTTTTGCTTGCATCTATTATATATTTTTAATTAATAAAGGTTTCTTTTAACTGGATTATATAAATTTTGTTAATAATTTTTTGAAAAATATTAAACTTTAATTATAATTTAAGTTTTTAACTTAATAGAAATTTCTAAATTTTTGTACAACTTAAAATAATTAAGATAAATTGCTTATAAATAAGATCAAAATTAAAATTGAAATTTTAAAATTAATTTTTTAAGACCTTCAAAAAAATCAATAATTGGATAGTATTTTAAATCTTTATTTACTTTTTCTAAAGAAGCTAAGCTGTGCTTGACATCTCCAATTCTTTCTTCTTTATAAACAGGCTTTATTTCTTTTTTAAAATAGTCTGACAAGAATTCTATGATACTATTTAAACTAATTTTATTTGCACAAGCAACATTATAAAAATTGCCAAATATGTTATTATTTTCTATAGTTGCAGCAAGATAGTTAGCATAAATAACATTATCTATATAAGTAAAATCTCTACTTTGTTCGCCATCTCCAAAAATAATGGGTGGTTTGTTTGAAATAATATTTTTTAGAAATAAAGGTATTACTGCTGAATAAATTGAATTAGGATTTTGCCTTTTCCCAAAAACATTAAAGTATCTTAAAGATATGGTTTTCAATCCATATAAAGAATAAAAAAGCCTACAATAATATTCTGAAGTTAATTTTGTAACTGCATATATTGACTTAGGATTTACCGGCATTTCTTCAGTTTTTGGTAAAACTGGAGTATCACCATAAACTGAAGAAGAAGATGCGTAAATAAATCTTTCTACTTTATTTTCAAGAGAAGCTTTTAAAATATTTAATGTGCTTTCAATATTGTTTGTGCTGGAATTCATTGGATTTTCAAAAGAGCGCTGTACAGAACCAAGAGCAGCTTCATGAAAAACTATATTTATTTTTTTCGTAGCATTAAGGCAACAATTAAAATCTCTTATATCTCCTTTTATAAAATTAAATTTAAAGTTTTTATTTTCTTCTGAAGCTTCTTCCTTTGCCAGTTCAATATTCTCAAGGCATCCTGTTGAAAGATTATCCAGCCCTACTACATCACACCCTTTTTTTAGAAAAAATTCTAGGAGATTAGAACCTATAAAACCTGCACATCCAGTAATTAATATTTTTTTATTTATATCAAATCCCAGTTTATTTAAAACCATTTGATTATAATCTCCAATATTTAAACCCATATTTTTCAATATCATCTTTATTAAAAATCCATTTAATATCAAAAAACATAGGATTTTGAGGACGCATTTTTGATTTTAATAAATTAATATCAATTTTTTTAAAAATATCATGAGCAACACAGAAAACGCATGCATCTGCATCTTTAATTTCATCAAAACTTATTAGATTTATTCCATAATGTTCCATTACTTCATCTTTTATTGCAATAGGATCACATATTTGAACTTCAATATTATATTGTCTTAAATAATTATATATATCTATTACTTTTGTATTTCTTGAATCTGAAACATTTTCCTTAAAAGTAAACCCAAATAATATAATTTTTAAATTATTTCTAGAGTTTCCATTAATAAAAATATTTTTTAAAATCTCACCACCAATAAAATATCCCATACTATCATTGATTTTCCTACCTGAGTTTATAACTTCTGGATGATAACCAAGTTCTAAAGCTTTATATACAAGATAATAAGGATCAACACCAATACAATGACCACCAACAAGACCTGGCTTAAAATCCAAAAAATTCCATTTAGTTTTAGCTGCTTCCAGCACCTCAAATGTATCTATTCCGATTTTTGAAAAAATAATTGCAAGCTCATTAATAAGGGCAACATTAATATCTCTTTGAGTATTTTCAATTACTTTAGCAGCTTCTGCGACTTTAATACTGGAAGCTTTATAAATTCCTGATTTAATTATTTTTCCATATAACATACTGATAATTTCAAGAGATTCTTTATCCTGAGCTGAAACAACTTTTGTTATTGTTTCCAATGTATGTATCTTATCTCCAGGATTTATTCTCTCAGGAGAATATCCTACAATAAAATCATCAAAATTCTTAAAATTTGAAAACTTTTCTATTATTGGGATACAAATATCTTCGGTTACTCCTGGATAAACAGTGGATTCATAAACAATTATTGAATTTCTAGGCATATTTCTTGCTACTATTTCTGTGGCTTTTTCCACTAAACTTAAATCAGGTATATTATGTTTATCTACAGGGGTCGGTACTGCAATTATAAAAAAATTTGCTTCATGCAATATTGAAGAATTATAAGATAATTCACATTTTAAGTTAAATAAATCTGTCTTATCTATATTATTATCTTTATCAAAGTAATTTCTTAATTCGTTTATTCTTTTTTCGCTTAAGTCGAAGCCTATTACATTGAAATACTTATCTAGAGTAGTCAATAATGGCAAGCCAACATAACCCAATCCTACTACTGCTATTTTAAGTTCTTTATTTTCTAATTTTTTAAAAAAGTTATTATAATTCATCTAATGTACCTGATATAAATTTTTAAAAATTATAACAAATCTAATGGAATTTAAAATATTTTTCAAATATCAGATTTAAAAAAGTTTATTTAAAAGTTTATATTTAAAAATTTTGTTCCTTAATAATTAAATTTAAATTGATATTATAATATTATAAATGATAAAATTAACCAACCAAACTTTGTATTATTTATTAAAATTATTTTATAATTAATTTTTTTTAAATAAATAAAAACAGAAATTAACAATAGTCTATAATGTTAAACATTAAAAAAATATTTTATGTAGTAGAACAAATAGACTGGTCTATATATTGGGATGGCAATTATATTTCAAATAATTTAAAGAAAATTTATAATCTGCCTATAAAAATTTTGCCTGTTTCAAAAAGAAATATTGCAAAAATAAAAGACCAGATAATTCATTTTGGTTCAAGAAATACTTATCTTCCTGAAATCTATAATATTGTAGACAGCAGTAATGCTGTCATTTTGACATGGTTTCATGGAACTGATAGTGATACTGTATATATAAATTTAATTCCCAAAATTTTAAACAGAATAGATTTTGTCCATACTTCGTGCAATATAAGCAGAGATAACTTAATAAGATGGGGTTTTGATAAAGAAAAAATTGTAGTTATTCCTATAGGAGTTGATACGTCAATTTTTAAAATACCGTCATCAGAGGAAAAGGAAAGGATAAGACAAAAATTAGGAATACCTGAAGGTTCTATATGCATCGGTTCTTTTCAAAAAGATGGAGATGGATGGGGGGAAGGATTAAATCCGAAATTAATAAAAGGTCCGGATATTTTTTGTGAGGTTATTATAGAATTAAATAAAAAATTTCCTGTTTTTGTTTTACTTACAGGACCAGCAAGAGGCTACGTAAAAAAAAGATTAAGTGAATCAAATATTAAATTTAAGCATTATTATTTAAAAAATTATCTTGAGATACCATTGTATTATAAGGCAATAGATTATTATTTAATATCGTCAAGGGCGGAAGGTGGTCCAAAAGCTTTAATGGAATCGTTTGCTTCAGGCGTTCCAGTTGTTAGCACAGATATCGGTATGGTGCATGATTATGGTGTTAGTGAAGTAAATACATTAATAAGCAAAGTAGATGATGCTAAGAGTTTAGAAAATAATTTAGAATGGCTGATTTTAGATAAAAACCTTAGGGATAAATTAATTCAAAACGGTTTAGAAATAGTTAAAAATTTTGATTGGAAAATAATTGCCAAACAATATTATGAAAAAATTTATTCAAAATATTTTTAATATAAAAGTATTTAAAAAATTATTGATATATAAAAAATAAAAACAAAATGATTTTTATACCATTTGAAATTTTTACTCGTGGGATTGGCGGACCTTCAACTTTTATGAGAGATTTTAGAGATTATCTTATAAAGGAATCATATCAATTTATTGAAGATATAAATTTATATAAAGAAGCTGACTCAATATTTTTCCCTATTTCCTTTTCACGTAATATATTAGATTTTTTTAAAAAAAGAAAAAAGCCGATAATTCAAAGGTTAGATGGCGTATTTTACCCATCTAAACATGGAATGAAATATATCTTACTTAACTGGGAAATAAAAAAGGATTATCTGAATTATTCTGATTTTATTATATTTCAGAGCAACTTTAGTAAGCTGGAATGTTTTACAATTATGGGTGAAATTCCACAGGAAAAATATAAAATTATTTATAATGGTACGGACAAATCAATATTCAAACCTTCTTTAAAGGTATTTAATGAAAATAAGATTATTTTTGCCACAACTGGAGCTTTCCGCAACATAGATATGATTGAGCCAGTTGTATTGGCATTAGATGAAATAAATAAAAATTATGACATTGAATTGAGAATTATAGGACCTATTATTAATAAGGAAATTAATAAATTTACGTGTCGTTCTTATATAAAATATCTTGGAGCAAAAAATAAAATTCAATTAGGAGAAGAATTAGGTAAAATAGATATCTTAATTCACTGTCAGTTAAATCCTGCCTGCCCTAATTCTGTTATCGAAGCAATTTCATGCGGAGTTCCAGTAGTTGGTTTTGATACAGGAGCCATGAAGGAGATTGTAAATTTTGCTCCTGAATTACTTGCTTGTGTTTCAAATGAAATATTTCAAAAATATAAGGATTTCAAATATAATAAACTCCTGGAAAAAATAGTTTTATGTATTGAGAATTATAAAAAATATAAAAAGATATTTTTAAATAATAGTTATCTATATAATTCAGATAATTGCTTTAAAGAATATTTAAAAATTTTCGATTCATTAAATTAATTTTTTTGGAAGGAGACTTTATTGATAAACTGGTTTTTAGAAAAAAATTTTAAGTATTATGAAGTCAATTTTGATGAGAAAAATTATAAAATTTTTTTAAAGAACAATATTAATTTACCTCCCATATATCCAAGATTATTAGTTGTAAGTTATCAATCAAATAAGGCTACTTCTAATTTATTAAATTTATGTATTAAATCAATTCAAAAATATACAAATTCAGGATATGAATTATGGATTATTGATAATAATTCTCCAGAAAATAATATTAAATGGCTTAATGAAATTAAGAATATAAATCTTATTTATATAAGAACTGATCCCAAAGATGGGCCTTCTTATGCAAATGCACTTGCATTGGAAATAGCTATAAAATATATTGACCCTGATACTAAATATGTGTTTAGCTTTCATGAAGATACTGTTGTTTGTAAAGAAGGCTGGTTGGATTATATGATTTCAAAATTAACTGAAAAAGTTAAAGCAGCGGGTTTTAGACTTACTAAAGCCAGAATTCCTGATGGAGTTTTACATGTTTGCGGTTATGTAATAGATTTTCAAATTTTTAAACAATTAAAATTAAGCTATTTACCAGAATTGCCTGATTTTGATGTTGGGGATAAGGCAATATACGAGTTAAAAAAGAATGGTTATGATATTTTTTATACCCCCAATACTTTTGATAATCCCGAAACTGTTAATTTGCTGCCTGCAAACGATCCATTATATAAATTAAATACAACAAGAGCATTTAATGATAATAATGAAGTAATCTACATGCATCTTGGGAGAGGTGTCCGAAAAGCAATTGGCAATTATTCAGATAAAAATAAATGCACTTATAAAGATTGGAATAATTATATTAGAAAGTATTTATTATAGATTATGTCTGGAATAAAATTATATTTTTTGAAAATTAAAGTAGCATTTGATAAAAGCCAGTTAAAAAAGTATATAAAACATAATTTTTTTGATAGTATTTATAGTATTCTTAATCTTCTTATAGCCTCACTTGACGGATTTTTTTTTAATATAATTTTAGTCAGATATTTAACTCTCTCAGATTTAGGAAATTATAAATTATATTTTTCAATACTAAATATCTTTATAATTTTATCTGTTACAGGAATGAATACATCTGTATCCAAATCTACTGCTAAAAAGTATAAAAGATTTTTTATCAGGGCAAGCAAATTAAGTGGATTATTTTCAATATCTGCAACTATTTTAATGATAATTCTTGCATTTAGTTATTATAAAGGGAGTAATATAAAATTAGCATTGTTATATTCAAGTTTTCTTGTTCCAATATATTTTGGGTTTAATATCTGGGAATCATTTTTATACGGGCAAAAAGATTTTAAAAGAATTTTATTTTTTAATACATTAATTGCAGTTGTAAGATTTTCAGCTTGCAGCACAATTTTGCTCTTTTTGAAAAATTATATATTTGCAATAATTGCTTATATGTTAATTGTTTCAATTTTTAATTTAATTTTCTTCTTCTGGATATATAGAAAAGTAAAAGATGAAAAGCCTGATTTAGAAAAGGAAAAGGAATTAATAAAGCATGGTTTTAGATTGACTGGAGCCAGCGCAATTTCTGTAATAGCAAAAAATGTTGAAAGAATAATCCTGGACGGTGTTTCAAATGCTGCTTTAGTTGGAACATATAGTATAGTAAGTGTATTTCCAAGTTTTGTTAAAAACAGTTTAAAGAATTTAATTAATGTCCCTTCTGTTAAACTTGCTTCTTATACAGAAAAAGATAATAGAAGAATAATCAGGCGAAGTTTACTTTTAATATTTATAACAGGAATTGTTTTAGTTATAATATTCTGGTTTATTACACCTTTTTTATTGAAATTTTTTTTTAAAGTTAAAGATCCAGAAGTTTATTTTTATGGTAAATTATTGCTTATTCCTCTAATCTTTATGCCTATTGATCTAACTATTAAATATATGATGAGCTATCAGGGGAGTGGTAAAAGTTATTTTAAATTAAGTACAGTAACAGATATAATTAAATTAGCAAGTCTTGCTATATTTATTCCTATTTATAAAATTTTGGGAATTATTATTGGCCAGATAATTGGTGAATTTATTTCTTTTATAATTTTAGGAATCTGGTTTTTAAGAACAAATAAAAAGTTAGGTCTTAAATAAAATAAGAAAAATTAAAACTATTTTTGGCTTAAATAAAATAAGAAATGAATAAAATTAAAAAGATACTTTTAAAAAACTTGATTAAATTTTTAATTAAATTAAATAATTTTACTTATGAAAAAATATCAAAATATTGTGTCATTCTTGAAAATGGAATTCATCCGAAGCACAGGATAATGAAGTATCATGAGTTTTTTTTGGAAAATATAAAGGAAAGTGATAATGTTTTAGATATAGGATGCGGTAATGGTTTTATTTCTTATAAAATCTCAAAAAAAGCAAAGGAAATAGTTGGAATAGACATTAACCCTGAAAATATAAAGATAGCTTTAAAAGAATATAAAGCAAATAATATAAAGTATATTTTAGGTGATATCACTGAATATAAATTTGAAAATAAGTTTGATGTAATAATTATGTCAAACGTTCTTGAGCACATAAAAAATAGAATTGATTTTTTAATTTCGTTAAAAGATAAAGCTGATAAATTTTTAATAAGAGTACCTTGTATTGAAAGAAGTTGGCTTGACATTTATAAGAAAGAATTAGGAGTCGAATACAGACTTGATAAATCTCATTATACAGAATATACAGTTAGTTCTTTTACAGAAGAAATGATAGATGCAGGTTTAAAAATTACTAATCTAATTATCAAATTTGGTGAAATTTGGGCAGTTGTTTCAAATTAAGGATTTTTTGGCTGATTTTGTAAAATATTTTTTTTAATAAAAAATTAGTATTTCTTAGGCGATATGGATAAAAAAATAGGATTAATAACTATAAATTATTATTCTGAAAGCTTGGTTAAAAATTTTATTAAGTACTTAATATTACAAACCTATAGGAACTGGATATTAATTATTGTAGATAATGGGAAATCAGATAATTCTCTAGAAGATTTTATAAAGTTAATTAAAGATAATCGTATAATAATAATTAATTCAGATATTAATTTAGGTTATTCTAGAGCAAATAATTTAGCCTATAGTTATGTGATTGAAAAAAATCTAATAAATTCTGATGATATTTTGTGTTTTTCAAATTCTGACATAATTTTAAATGATAGAAATGTTTTAGAGAAACTTGTAAACAACATGAATAATTTACAATGTGATTTTATTGGTCCAAAGATAATTAATAATGATGGCGGTATGATGCTTCCTCATCTTAAAGAAAGCAATTACTTTAAAATTTTATTTCATCTTGGAAATAATGGACTTGCAGATAAATTTTTTAAATATAATTATAAACTTAAAAAAATAAATAATATAATTGAAGTATTCTTATTAAATGGTTCTTTTATTTTATGCAAGGTTTCTTCCTTTGAAAAGGTTGGTAAATTTGATCCTTCAATCTTTCTTTATTTTGAGGAAGAAATATTGTTCAGGAAAGCTAAAAAACTTGGGATGAAAGTTATTTATAGTCCAGTAGTTAATGTAAAACATTATCATTCTGCTATAGTTAATGAAAAAATTGGTACTTTAAATAAAAAATTATCGGTACTTAATTCAGAAAAATATATATTGAAAAATATTTTTAAAAGCAATAAATTTGCATTAGTATTTTTTAATTTTGAAAGATTTTTAGAGCTTTTGTTTTTTAAAATTTTTCATAAACCTAAAAAAATAGTTGAATAACTTTTATAAAAAATTAATTTTTTAGTTAATGCTATGCTTAAGGATAAAAAAATTGCCCTGTCTCATTATTGGCTTACAGGAATGCGAGGAGGGGAAAAAGTAGTAGAATCAATATGTAATATATTCCCCAATATAGATATATTTACTTTAGTATATAATAAAGAAAAAATTTCAGATATTATAAATAATCATAAAATTATTACATCTTTTATTCAAAAATTACCTTTTTCAGAAACGAAATATAGAAACTACTTACCTTTTATGCCAATTGCTATAGAGCAATTTAATCTTTCAAATTATGATATTGTTATAAGTTCAGAATCTGGAATTGCAAAAGGTATAATTACAAATCCTGAAACTTGCCATATTTGTTATGTTCATACACCTATGAGATATTTATGGAATATGTATTTTGATTATTTAGAAAATGAAGTTAGAGGATTTTTTAAAAGAAACTTTATTAGATTGTATTTTAATTATTTAAGAATGTGGGATTATTATACAGCTTCAAGGGTGAATTATTTTGCATGCAATTCTAAAAATGTAAAAAAAAGAATATTAAAATATTATAATAGAGAAGCAGAAGTTATTTATCCGCCGGTAGATGTTGAAAATTTTAAATTTGAATCAAATAAACAAAACTACTATCTTATTGTTAGCCAGCTTGTTAGTTATAAAAGAATTGACATTGCAGTTAAGGCGTTTAATGAGATTAATAAAGAATTAGTAATTATAGGAGAAGGTCCTGAATTAAAAAATCTTAAAAAGATTTCAAAATCAAATATAAAATTTTTAGGATGGAAAAGTAATGGCGAACTTAAAGATTATTATGCTAATGCAAAAGCTTTTATTTTCCCTGGGGAAGAAGATTTTGGGATTACGCCTGTAGAATCTCAAGCAAGCGGTACTCCAGTAATAGGATTTGGAAAGGGTGGTCTTCTTGAAACAGTTATTAATGAGAAAACAGGTTTGTTTTTTAAAAAACAGGATGCCAGAGATTTAATAGAAATTATTGATAAATTTGAACATAATAAACCAAAATTCGATAGTGAATTTATTAGAGAAAATTCATTAAAGTTTAGCAAAAAAAATTTTGAAAAAAATTTTAAAGATTTTGTAGAAAAAAAATATCAGGAATATTGTAAGATATTTACCATCTAATGATAATAATGCTTAATTTTATTTACCGGGTAATTTTGACTAAATATATTATTATTTCTTGAGTTTTTTTAATTTTGTATTAATGATTATAAATAAATATTTTCTAGAATATTTTTAAGTGATTCTAAATGAATAAAAAAAGAACGATAATATTTGGTTTTTTACTTTTTATAAATGATTTGATTTTCTTAAGTCTTTCTTTTTATTTGGCTTTTATATTTAAATTCAAAATTGATAATAAAGAATTTTTAGGTTCTAATATCCGGTATTATATTATTTATTCGGTAATTGGGGTACTTATAATAATTATATTATTTTATTTTCGAAAACTATACAACTATCAGAATTTATATAGAGGTATGGGAGAAAATGAGGGTATAATTATAAGTGTTATAATCACTGTTTTTTTACTTATAATTTTTAATTATTATTTTAATCGTGATACATATCAACTCTCTAGAATTTGGATAATTTATATTGTTTTACTTTCTATATTTTTTTCAATTATAACAAGATTAATAGCAAAAAAGCTTATTTTTAAAATTTTTTCTAGAATAAATATGGTAACCAATTTATTAGTTGTTGGAATAAATGAAGAAAGTAAAAGAATAGCAAAAACCTTAAGTAACAATAAAATTGAAAAGATAAATTTTTTTGGTTTCATTGATGATCTAAAAAGTTCAAAATATGAAGATAATAATGAGTTCTTAAAGTATCTAAATCTTGACGAATATAAAATATTAGGGGATATAAATGATATTGGAAACTTAATTGAAAATTACCATATTAATCGAATAATTATATCTTCTAAAAATATGGCTTATTTTGATATTCTTGATTTACTGGATAAAGTTAAAGATATGAGCATAGAAGTTCAAATATCTCCTTCTCTCTTTGAGTTTTCAGTTTCTAGAATGAAGATGTTTGAATCTATGGGTATTCCTCTTATTCAAATCCAAAAATCAGGAATAAAAGGCATAGATTATTTTTACAAATTGTTAATTGATTATACTTTTGGGGTTATATTGTTTACAACTTTTATTATCTTATTTCCTTTTATTGCACTTCTTATTAAATTGGATTCAAAAGGACCTGTTCTTTATGTTCAGGAAAGATATGGCAAGGATTTTAAGAAGATAAAAATTTATAAATTCAGAACTATGAGAGTTGGAGCTGATAAAGAAAAAGAAATACTTAAAAATTTATATAGTAGAAAAGAGGGTTTTAAAATTAAAGATGACCCAAGAATAACCAGAGTAGGAAAATTTTTAAGAAAAACTTCTATTGATGAATTGCCTCAAGCTATTAATGTAATTAAAGGTGATATCAGCATAGTAGGCCCGAGAGCACTTGCAATTAAGGAAGGAGATTTGCTCGAAGAATGGGAGAAAAAAAGAATGCAAGTAAAACAAGGTATTACAGGATTATGGCAGGTAAGTGGTAGAAGCGATATAAGCTATGAAGAAAGAATGAAACTTGATCTTTATTATATACACAATTGGTCTATTCAGCTTGAATTAAGGATAATATTATTAACTATTTTAAAACTTTTTGTTGATAGAAGCGCCTACTAGCAAATATGAATTTTGGTTTTATTAATATTTCTGAGATAAAAAAGTACAATATAATAAATTATTTAAAAAATATTTTTATTTTTTTAATGTTGTTTTTTGCTTTTTATTTTTATCAATCGTTTATTTTAAAAACAAATAATCTTTTAAGTTTGATTATAAATATATTAGGTTTTATAATTTTTATAATATCGACTGTTAATGCAAAATCTGGACTTTATTTTTTTATATTTTTAACTCCTCTTTTAAATTCTTTGCCAATAATTTTACATGCAAATGATATTTCTATAATACTTTTTTTATTTTTTTATTTGTTTTTAGGATTTATTATTAATTATATAAGTTCAAATTTTTCAAGAAATTTAAGCATACAAAAGAAAAATGATATTTTTGACCAGCAATTAAAGCAACCAGCGATTCTTTTATTATTTATAATATTAATTTCAGCAATTATTACAATATGGAGGTATTCTAATTTTATCCCTCTTATAACAAGGGACTATCATAATTTAAAGGTTAATTTATTAGGTTTTAGATCAACGGATGCTATTTACTGGACAATAAAATATTTTTTTAATTATACTACTTGGTTTGGTTTGATTTTAATAATATACAATGTCATAAAAAGCAAGAAAGATTTTTTGAATGTCTTATATTGTTTGGTCGTTTCAGTTATTTTTACCTATGTTATTTTTTTTTATCAATACTTTGTAAATCCTGCTTTTGGAAATTTAGAGATGTGGGTTATTGCAAAAAGATTTAATTCAACCTTTACTGATCCAAATTCACTAGGTAATTTCATTATTTTAATTTTTCCGATTTTAGTTAGTTTTATTATTTACTTTAATAAATGGTATTTAAAATTAATTTCAATAATAATTTTAATCTTATTAATAATTGTACTTTTCTTCTCTGGTTCAAGAAATGCTCTCCTTGGAGTTTTTATTGCTTCAATGATTTTTATTATTATTTTTATTTCTAGAAGTTTTATAAGATTAAAAAATAAATTAAATAAAAAAATTGGGATTGGTAAAACAATTTTAATTTTAGTTTTAATTTGTTTATGTGTAATTACTTCAGTAATTTCACCATTTTTCTTAATTGATAAAAATAGAAATTTAAAAGAAATAGACAAACCTATAACAAATATAAGTCTTATAGACAGGTTCATTTCCACAATATGGATGTCATATAATACTTTTATTCAAGCTGGATTCAAAGAAGCTTTCAAATCTGTATCTTCATTCAGATATGCTTTATGGAATCAAGCAAAAGAAATGGCTTTAGATTTTCCACTTACTGGGGTCGGGGTAGGATCATTTATAATTGAGCTTCCTAATTATTATGAAAAAAACAATAGCGATGTCAGGGAAATAGATTATGCAGGTAATTACTATCTACAAATTGTGTCTGAATTAGGCATTCCATGCTTAATTTTAATATTATTTATTTTTTATATTATTTTTAAAAAAATCTTAGTTTATTTTGTCCAAAATAGAAGACTTCATAGTTTTAAGAAAGAGGACTGGCTATTTAAAGGACTATCTGTTTCTTTTCTCTCTATGTTTCTTTTATTTTTTCTAGGTTCTCATACAAATTTTTTTGAAATTTTATTTATATTTTCATTAATAATAGGCTTAATAATAATTTATCCTAATTTTCAGCAGCTGGAGTATAAAGAAGAATTCCAAATATTTTTAGAAAATATTAATGAAAATAAAAAAATAAATTTATTACGGATTATTGCTTTTTTCTTTATCCTTATAATTTTTAGTGTAAATTTTCTATACATATCATTTAATAAAATTTCTATAACAAATAATCAAAATCTTTATAACATTGATAATCATTTTGGATTTTCTTCACCTGATAAAATTGATGGAAAAAATATTAGATGGATCGGATTAGAAGCTGGCATTACCATGGAAAGACTTGGAAATAAATTAATAATTCCATTTAAAGATACTAATCCTGATATAGCGAAGTATCCATTAGAAATGAAAATTTTTATTGATAATCATTTAATAAAAAAATTGGAAATAAATGATAACACTTGGCATGAATCAGTTATAACAATTCCTGAATCTGAAAATAAATATTTAAGTATTGTTTTTATTTTAAACAGGACATTGAATTCTGTTAATTATGGTTATGATAAAAATAAAGAATTATGTATTGCATTAGGGGCTATCAAATATTTAGGGGAAAAAAATGAGTAATAAAAAAATTTCAGTAGTGATTCCGGCATATAATGAAGAAGCAATAATAATAAAAACCATAAATGAAACATTAAAAGTTTTAAATGAATATAAAAATCTTGATTATGAAATAATAATTGTTAATGATGGAAGCACAGATAAAACATTTGAGATTGTTAAAAATAATTTTAGCTTTAAAAATGATAAAGTTAGGATAGAAGGATATAAGCCAAATTTAGGGAAAGGTTATGCTCTAAGATACGGAACTAATTTAGCTTCTGGCGATTATATATTATTTATGGATGCTGATTTAGATTTACATCCAAGACAACTTGGTTGTTTTTTAGATGAAATAAAAAAAACAAACGCAGATGCGGTTATTGGTTCAAAGAAGGCTAAGAATTCTAAAGTAATATATTCTTTTAAAAGAAGATTTTTAAGTAATGGTTATTACTACTTAATAAAAGTTTTATTTGGCCTTCCAGTAAGAGATACTCAAACAGGTTTTAAGCTTTTTAAGTCTCAGCCACTTAAAGAATGTATAAAAAAAGCAATAGTTAATAAATATGCTTTTGATCTGGAACTTTTAATAGTTTTGCATAAAAAGGGATATAAAATTGTTGAATGCTCTGTTGAAGTGACACAATCCAGATCATCTGGCAGAATTGGACAGAAAGATGTACTTTCAGTTTTTAAAGATACAATTACAATTTTTTATAGATTATATTTTAAAAGATTATATAGTTAAAATCATAAAAAATATTTTTGTTAAATATGAAATATTATTTAATATAATAATAAATATAAATAATATTTAGGATTAAACAAAGCGAATCAAAATTTTCGTAAAAATTTTAAAATAAAGTATAATATGATATTTATTTCTTAAAATAATATATTAATTTTTATATTATAATTTAAATTTCTTTTTTATTAATATTTTTTTTAAAAATTATTTATCTTAATTTGTTGACATATATAATTATTTATGCAATTATATAAAAAATAGAAGCTAAAGTATTTAATTTTGGTTTATTTATTTAAATTCGGGTTATTAGGGTTATTATTTTTAATTTTTTTCATTTATTTTTTAAATTTATATAGAATCTGTAGCAAGTTTTTATAGCAAGTTTTATAGCAATAATAAGAAATTTCATAGTAATTTAATTTTGTAGCAATTTAACATAACAAAATAATAGAAATAATGGAA